>Ga0075428_100000162_pt1 | contig 61167 bp, 51 predicted proteins | sample RhiMetdeltSRZDD2_FD_75291 | JGI IMG/M metagenome (GOLD analysis project Ga0075428, IMG submission 75291) | Populus rhizosphere microbial communities from Tennessee, USA - Rhizosphere MetaG P. deltoides SRZDD2 | ecosystem: Host-associated > Plants > Roots > Rhizosphere > Soil | place: USA... | reverse complement strand
GGCGGCCGCCGGGTGGTGGCCGTGCCCGAGCGCGGCCACATGGCCGTGGACCCGGGCGCGTGGACGCCGGCCACCGTGGCGGTGGCGGCGATCGTGGCCGGGGTGCTGGTCTTCGGGAGCCGCCACCTGCTGACGCGGTACGTCCCGGTCGTCGGCGAGATGGTCCCGATCGGTGGGGACGCCCTCGGGTCATGGGCCGCGGGGGTTCGGCCGTCGGGCGTCGCGGCGGGCGGGGCCTGGCCGCCGTCCCTGGCCGGGGTCAGCGGCCTGCTGGGCGGCGCGCTGCTCGGCCACCTGGCGCTGGCCCGCACCCTGCTGACCGTCGGGCTGATCCCGCTCGGCGTGGTCGGCGCCCACCGTCTGGCCGACCGGCTCGACTCGAGGTGGGGGCAGGTGGCGGCGGCCGTGGCCTACGCAGCGGTCCCGCTGCCGTACGACGCGCTGGCCGCCGGGCGGTGGACCGCGCTCGGCGCCTACGCCGCCGCCCCGTGGATGCTGCGCCGGCTGGCGGTCGGGTCCGGACTGGCCCCGTTCGGCCCCCCGCGCGGTGACGGCGCGCCGCGGCGCCGGGGCCACCACGTCGTGGCGACCGGGGCGGTGACGGCGCTGGCCGGGCTGGTGGTGCCGCAGGCGCCGGTGCTGCTGCTGGTCATGGGGGCTGCGCTGATCCTCGGCACGCTGGCGGGCCTCGAGGTCCGGGGCGTCCTGCCGCTGGCCGCCGTCACCGTGGGCGGGGCGGTGGTGGCGGCGCTGTTGCTGCTGCCGACGACGCTCGACGTGCTCGGCTCCGGGGCCGCGTTCGAGGCGTGGCTGGGCCCCGCGGGCGGGCCGCGGGGGCTGTCGGCGCTGGACCTGGCCGGGCTGGCCACCGGCGAGGCCGCCCTGCGCCCGGCGTCGTTCGCGCTGGCGGGCGCGGCCCTCGTGCCGCTGCTCGTGGGGCGCCGCTGGCGGCTGGCCTGGGCGCTGCGGGCCTGGGTGCTGGCGCTGGCGTGCGGTGCACTCGTGTGGGCGGGGGAGCAGGGCCACCTCGGCGTGGCGCTGCCGGACCCCGGCGTCCTGCTGGCCCCGGCCGCCGCCGGGCTGGCCCTGGCGGTCGCGCTCGGCGCGGCGGCGACGGCGGCGGACGTCCGCGCGCGGTCGTGGCGCTTCGGCCTGCGCCGCATCGTGGTGGCGCTGGGCGTCCTCGCGCTGCTGGCGTCGACCGCCTCGCTGGGCCGGGCCGCGGTCGACGGCTGGTGGGGCACGCCGACGACCAGCTACGCCGCGCTGCTCCGGTTCGTGGACGACGAGACCGGGGCCGACTCGTCCCGGGTGCTGTGGGCCGGCGACCCCGCTCTGCTCCCGGGCGGCGCCGGCTGGAGCCTGGGCGACGGCCTGTCGTACGCCACGTCGATCGGGTCGATCCCGTCCGTCCCCGACCGCTGGCCTGCCGCCGGCGGCGACCGGGCCACCGGGCTGCGGCGGGCGCTCGACGCCGCCCTCGGCGGCCGCACGACCCGGCTCGGCGACGCCCTGGCGCCGTTCGGCGTGGCCTACGTGGCCGTGCCGGCGACGCTGGCCCCCGGGGACGACACGCCCGCGTCGCCCGCCTCCGCCGACCTGACCGGCGCCCTTGCCACCCAGCTCGACCTCGAGCGGGTCCAGGCCGACCCGGACCTGGTTCTGTACCGCAACGCCGCATTCGACCCGGCGGCGGCCGGCGAGGTGGCCCCACCGCCGGCCGCCGGCATCCGCCCGCTGGCCGCCGCCCAGGTGCTGCTGTGGCTGGCCGCGGCGGCGGTCGCGGTGCGCCTGCGCTTCGCCCCGGTCGGGCCCCCGCCGGCCCGCCCCCGCCGGCCGGCCTTCGGCGAGCTGCCGCCCGCCGGCGGCACCGCCGCCACCCGGCCCGCCCGGGAGTCGGTGGGGGCCGGCGTGTGACCGGCTCCGCCGGCCCCGGCGGCACCAACGGCGAGGGACCCGCCGCCGAGGCCGGGTCGCACCGGGCCGCGCATCGCCGCGGCGGATGGCAACGCCCGGTGGCCGAGCCCCGGGACCGGCGGACCGTGGTGGTCCGGTCGCTGGCGCTCGGCGTCGTGGCCCTGGCCGTGGCGGCGGCGGTGGCCGTCGACGGGGACGACGACACCGCGGCAGCCCCGCCGACCCCGGCGGCCGCCCTGATGCCGGCGGTGGCGCCCGCGTCGCGGGGCTCGTCGACGTGGTACTGCGCCGCCGGGACGGCCGTCCCCGACGGCGAGGCCGACCACACCGTGGTCATGGCCAACGCCGGGGACGAGCCCGCGGCCGCCACCCTGGACGTCGTGCCCGGCGACGTGCGCCGGCCCGGGACGCCGGTCTCGCCGCTGCCCGACGCCGCCACCCGGCCGGTCACGATCGCCCCCCGCAGCCGGGTCGAGGTGCGCCTCGGTGACGTCGTGGCCGCACCGCTGGCCGCCGCGGTCGTCGAGGTGGACGGCCCGGGGGTGGCCGTCGAGCACCGGGTCAGCGGGCCGCACGGGGCGGACGTGGCGCCGTGCGCCAGCTTCGCCGCGCCCGCCTGGCACTTCGCCTGGGGGAGCACGACCCGCGACGCCCGGGAGCTGGTCGTCCTGTTCAACCCGTTCCCCAGCCCCGCCACCGTCGACGCCACTTTCACGACCGAGGACGGGCCCCGCGAGCCGGTTCGCCTCCAGGGTTTCCCGGTGCCCGCCCGCAGCGTGGTGGGCATCGACGTCGGCGACGACGTGACCCGCAGCGAGCAGGTGGCCGCCACGTTCCGGGCCCGCAGCGGGCGGGTGGTGGCCGAGCGGGTCGAGCGCTTCGACGGCAGCCTCGGCTACGAGGGGCTGAGCCTCGGGCTGGGGGCGCCGGGGGCGGCCGGACGGTGGGCGTTCGCCGACGGGGTGGCGTCCGCGCCCAGCCCGGAGGTTCCGGCCGCCGGCGGCGGCAACGAGAACGCCGCCGCGACGACCACGACCACGGCGCCCGCCACCACGACGACCGCGGTGCGCGAGCCCGAGCAGCCGACCGCCACCGAGCGCATCGTCGTCTACAACCCGGGCGACGAGCGGGCCCGGGTGACGGTCGAGCTGCGCCCGACGCCCGGCAGCGGCGAGGACGCCGGTCCGCTGCCCCCGCCGTTCCGGCTGACCGTCGGCCCCGGGGGTTACGAGGTGGTCGACTACGGGGCCCAGCCGCGGGTCGTGGCCGGCCAGCCCCACGCCACCGTCGTACGCTCGACCAACGGCGTCGCCGTGGTGGCCGAGCGGGTCACGGTCGACACCGGCCCCCGGCGGCGGTCCGGGACCGTCCCCGGCGAGATCACGGCGTCACCCGGGTCGCCCTACGGCGCCGAGCAGTGGGCGTTCCCGACGCTGGCGCTCGGCGACGACGGCACGACCACGTTCTCGGTGTTCAACCCCGACCCCGACCGGGCGGTGCGGGTCGAGGTCGCGGCACTGACGGGCGCCGCCGGCTCGACGGGCGCCACCGTGGCCCAGGCGCCGCCGGGCGGCCGGGTGGCGGTCCCGTTCGACGCCGGCATGGCGGCGGGCGCGGCCGGAGTCGTGGTGCGGGCCTCCGCGCCGGTGGTGGCGGAGCGGACCGTGCAGCGAGCGGATGGCCTGCGCGAAGCCCAGGGCGCCGGCCTGCCGCTGCTCGACGCCGCCGCACCGTTGTAGCCCGGCGGCGCCGGGCGCGACGATCGGGACGTGGAACGCCTCCTGCTCGTCGCCGTGCTGGTGGCCGTGGCAGTCGCCGCGGCCGTCGTCATCGAGCGGCGGCGGAAGCCCCCGGCGCCCACCAACACGTCCCACGTGATGCCCCAGCAGCTCGACCGGGCCGACTTCGACCGCCCCGATGCGCCGTGGCTGGTGGCGGTGTTCACGTCGGAGACCTGCTCGACCTGCTCGGGCGTGTGGGACAAGGCCCGTCACCTGGCGGGCGACGCCGTGGCCGTCCAGCAGCTGGCGGCGGGGGCGACCAAGGCCCTCCACGACCGCTACCGCATCACGGCGGTCCCCGCGGTGGTGGTCACGGACGCCGCCGGCGAGGTCCGGGCCACGTTCCTCGGGCCGGTCACCGCCACCGACCTGTGGGCGACGGTGGCCGAGCTCCGCGAGCCCGGCTCGCTGCCCGCGGGCGGCTGCGACCACGGCGCCTGACGGCGGCGCCGACGTCAGGTCGGCGGGGCGGGAGGCGTGGGGACCGGCGGCATCGGGGCATCGGGGCCGACGTCCGGGCCGATGGTGATGCCGGGGCGCCTGGTCTCGGCGTCGCGGGGCTCGGAGGTCTCGCCGTTGCCGGCGGGCGCCGACCCACCGTCACCCAGCGCGATGAGCCGGGTGACTTCGGCGCCGTCGATGGTCTCGTGCTCGAGCAGGGCCCGGGCCACGAGGTCGAGGCCGTTGCGGTGGTCCCGCAGCGTGTCGCGGCACCGGTCCTCCTGCTCGCGCAGGATCCGCTGGACCTCCTCGTCGATGACGCGGGCGGTCTCGTCGGAGTAGTCGCGGGTGTGGATCAGGTCCTCGCCCAGGAACACCTGGCCGCTGGACCCCCAGGCCATCGGGCCGACCCGGGACGACATGCCCCACTCGCTGACCATCTTGCGGGCCAGCTCGGTGGAGCCGACCAGGTCGTTGTTGGCGCCGGTCGAGATGACGCCGAACACCAGCTCCTCGGCGCAGCGGCCACCCATGCGGACGACCAGGCTGTCCTCGATGTAGTCCTGCCGGTAGATGTGGCGCTCGTCGACCGGCAGCTGCTGGGTCACGCCCAGCGCCATGCCGATCGGAAGGATCGTCACCTTGTGCACGGGGTCGGCCTGCGGGAGCACCGCGGCGCACACGGCGTGGCCGGCCTCGTGGTAGGCGATGACCTCCTTCTCGGGCTCGGACAGCGCCATCGACTCGCGGCGCTGGCCCATGAGCACCCGGTCGCGGGCCTGCTCGAAGTCGGCGTTGCGGATCTCGTCGTGACCGGCCCGCACCGCGAACAGCGCAGCCTCGTTGACCAGGTTGGCCAGGTCGGCGCCGCTCATGCCGGGCGTGCCCCGGGCCACGACGTCGAGGTCGACGTCGGACGCCAGGCGCTTGGACTTGCAGTGCACCTCGAGGATGGCCCGGCGCTCGTCGAGCTCGGGCAGCGGCACGACCACCTGGCGGTCGAAGCGGCCCGGGCGGAGCAGGGCGGGGTCGAGGATGTCGGGCCGGTTGGTGGCGGCCATCATCACGATGCCCTCGGTGGCCTCGAAGCCGTCCATCTCGGACAGCATCTGGTTGAGGGTCTGCTCGCGCTCGTCGTGCCCGCCGCCGAGGCCGGCGCCCCGCTTGCGGCCGATCGAGTCGATCTCGTCGACGAAGATGATCGCCCGGCCCAGCTTGCGGGCGTTCTGGAACAGGTCGCGGACCCGGCTCGCGCCGACGCCGACGAACATCTCCATGAAATCGGACCCGGTGACCGACAGGAACGGCACGCCGGCCTCGCCGGCCACCGCCCGGGCGATGAGCGTCTTGCCGGTGCCGGGCGGGCCGACCAGCAGCACGCCCTTGGGGATGCGGGCGCCGATCTCCGCGAAGCGCTCGGGGTGCTTCAGGAAGTCGACGACCTCGGTGATCTCCTGCTTGACGCCGTCGTAGCCCGCGACGTCGGCGAACGTCGTGCCCGGCCGCTCGGTCGAGTACGTCTTGGCCCGGCTGCGGCCGATGGACATGATGCCGCCCATCTGGCTCTGGGCCCGGCGCTGCAGCAGCCAGAAGATGCCGATGAACAGGGCGATCGGGATCAGGAGCGGCAACAGGGCGTCGAAGATCGACGGCTGGGGGTTCGAGAACTCGACGTTGACGTCGTGCTCGCGGAAGAGTGCGAGATCCTCCTCCGGCGGCTCGTTGGGGCCGTTGGAGGTGAACTCGGTGCCGTCCTCGAGCTTGCCGGTGATCGACCCGCCGTCGTTGGACCAGGTGATCTCGTCGACGTCGTCCTCGGCCACCTTGGCGCGGAGGTCGGAGTAGGCGATCTTCGTGCGGTCGTCCCGCGTGACCAGGCTCGGGAGCAGGAAGATGGCGACGAGCGCCCCCGCCAGGACCCAGATCAGCCAGCGAGGCATCTGCTGCCCGCCACCGTTGCCGCCGCCGCCCGAGCCGCGCTGGTTCCGCCCCGGGGAGGGGGGCGGCGGAGGCGGGGTCGGTGGCTGGCTCATGGGTGTACAGGATACGGGCGGATGGCGCAGGAACTGCCACAAGTGATTTCTTGCCTCACCCGGCGACTCCACGCTGCGTAGGCTCCCGTGCACTGGGTAGCTTGTGGCGCCATGAACCGTGCCTGCGCCCGCCCCGCGTGCGGCCATCCCGCCACGGCGACGTTCGTCTACGACTACGAGGCACGTGCCAGCTGGCTCGACCCGCTGGCGGGCGAGCCCCACCCGATGTCCTACGACCTGTGCGCGGCCCACGCCGACGCGCTGACCGTCCCCCAGGGCTGGCGCCTGGTCGACCGACGGGATCCGGCCGCCTTCGGGGATGCGCTCGCGTCCTGACCGGCATGCGTGGTCGGAGCCTGCCGCCGCGTACCCTGGTGCGGTGTCCGAGCCCGACCACACCTTGACCGCGCCCGCCGAGCGGGCACCGGTCCGGTGGGGTCTGGGGGACGCGGCCGGGGGCTGGCTGCTGGCTCAGCTGGGCGGCCTCATCGCGATCGTGATCGTGGCGGCGCTGAGCGGCCAGTCGGCCGAGACCACGGACGACCTCTCACTCGGCTGGCTGGCGGTCGCCCAGCTCGGCCTGTGGGCGGGCCTCGGCGGCGTGCCCTGGCTGGCGGCCCGGCTCAAGGGCAACGGCGTGGTCAAGGACTTCGGGCTGCGCGCCGCCTGGGTCGACCCCCTGATCGGGCTCGGCGTCGGGCTCGGCACCCAGGTCCTGATCGCCATGCTCTACGCGCCCGTGTTCGAGCTGTTCGACCTGAGCTCGGAGGACCTGGAGGAGCCGGCCCGCGGCCTCACCGACCGGGCAACCGATCCGCTCGGCGTCGTGCTGCTGGTGCTGATCGTCGGCATCGGTGCGCCGATCGTGGAGGAGCTCTTCTACCGGGGCCTGCTGCTGCGCTCCCTCGAGCGGAGGTTCGGGCCGGCCTGGGCAGTGGCGGGGTCCGGCCTGTTGTTCGGGGCCACGCACTTCCAGCCGCTGCAGTTCCCGGCCCTGGCGCTGCTCGGCGTCATCCTTGGCATCCTGACGGTCCGTACCGGACGGCTGGGGCCGGCGATCTTCACCCACATGACTTTCAACCTCGTCACGGTCGTGTATCTGGTGGGCTCGTGACAATCGACGCGCCTGAGCTGGGGTACACGGTCTCCCCTCCGCCGAGCCGCGCCACCGGACTTCCGGAGCCCGACCCGGGCGAGCTGGCCGCGGCGGCCGCCCGGCGCCGGCGGGCCCGCACGATCCTCGACGTGGCCGTGGTGGCGGCATGCGTGGCGTTCGCGCTCTGGCACCTGCAGCCGGACCTCCTGCTGCGCGACACCACCCCCGCGGGCGGCGACATGGGTGCCCACGTCTGGGGGCCCGCCTACCTGCGCGACCACCTGCTCCCCAACGGCCAGTTCGCCGGCTGGTCGGCGGACTGGTACGCCGGCTTCCCCGCCTACCAGTTCTACATGGTGCTCCCGTCGTTGCTGATCGTGGCCCTGAACGCCGGCGTCCACGGCTGGCTGGCGCTGGTCCCGGCGGCGGTCGGGGTCCTGCTCGGGTCGCTGGCGCTGTTCGCCGAGGTCGAGCGCAAGGCCCGCTGGGCGCTGGTGGCGGGGGCGATCCTGGCGTTCGGGCTGGTCGGACTGCCCTATGGGGTGGCGTTCAAGCTCGTGTCGGTGAGCGGCGTCGCCACGCTGCCGATGGCGGCCTACGCCTTCGGCCGCCTGTCGGGGCTGCGGTTCCCGACGCCGGCGGTGCTGGCCGTGGGCACCCTGCCGTTCCTGTTCTACCGGGGCTTCACGATCTACGGCGGCAACATCGCCTCGACACTGGCCGGCGAGTTCGCCTTCTCGATGTCGCTCAGCCTGGCCGTCGTCTACCTGGGCCTGGTGTTCAAGGGCCTGGAGACGGGCCGCTACCGGGCCCTGACCGCTGTGACGCTGGCGGCGACCGGTCTGTGCCACCTCATCCCCGCGTTCTGGGCGTTGGGGGCGACGGCCGTGGTGGTGGCCGTGCGGTTCCGGCGGTCGTCGTCACCGGGCGGGCTGGGCTACGGCCTCCTCGCCGCGGCGGCGTTCCTGGCCATGCCGGCTGCGTTCCTGGTCGCCCTGAGCCCGGTCTTCGACACCCGGGTCACGACCCTCGCGCTGGCGCCCGCGGCCGTGGGCGTGGCCCTGGCGATGGCCGGCCTGTGGATCCTGTCGGACAGCGTCCGGTGGCTGACCCCGACCCTGGCGGTCGGTGGGCTGCTGTCGATGTGGTGGGTGGCGCCGTTCTTCCTGCGGCGCGCCTACCTGAACGACATGGGCTGGGAGAAGCTGCCCTACCTCGACGCGGACCCGCCCGAGACGATATGGAAGTACCTGCTGCCCCGGGCCACGCCCGACATCGACCTGCGCTGGGCCCTGGCCCTCGCCCTCGTCGGGGCGGGCCTGAGCGTCGCGTTGCGGCTGCGGGCCGGGATCTTCCTCGCCGTCGTGACCCTGGCCGTCGGGGTGGCCTTCGTCGTCGCCCCCGAGGGGCGGCTGTGGAACGGGCGCCTGCTGCCCTTCTACTACCTCACCGCCATCCTGCTGGCCGTCCTGGCCGTGTCGGAGACCCTGCGGACGGTCATGGCCGCCGCCCGCGCGCCCGAGCGGGACACGGCGCGTCCCGGCTGGGGTGCGGTGGCAGGGGTGCTCGGGGGGATCGCGGTGCTGGCCGCGGCGATCACCGTGCTGGCCGGCCATCTGCCCGACGCGGCACCGACCACCGGCATCGACCTCGGCTGGATGTACACCCTGGCGCTGCTGGGGGGCCTCCTGTGCGCCCTCGGCCGCCTGTGGGAGGGCGTCGCGCTGGCCGTGCTGGCGTCCCTCGTCGCCAACACGTTCCCGGCCGGCGGCCCGGCCTGGTGGGAATTCCTGGGCCGGGGGTCGTGGGCGCCGGTCATCTACCTGGCGACGGCCGCGCTCGTGGTGGCGACAGTGGCGGGGCTGGTCCGCATCGTCACGGCCGAGGTCGACACCGATCGGCCCGAGCCGGTGGGCGCCGGCGCGTTCACGGCGCTGCTCGCCTTGGCGGTGACGGTCGTGCTGGTCGGCGCGCCGCTCGGCCAGCTGCCGTTCAGCCAGACGATCGAGAACGGCTATGCGTGGCCGCGGTTCTCGCCATGGAAGGTCCAGGGCACGCCGGCCAGCTTCGTGCCGTCGTGGGCATCGTGGAACTACAGCGGCTACGAGGGCAAGCCCGCCTACCGCGAGTACTACGACATCGTCCGCACCATGCAGCAGGTGGGCGAGGACGAGGGCTGCGGCCGGGCCTTCTGGGAGTACGAGAAGGAGCTCGACCGCTACGGCACGCCGATGGCGCTCATGCTGCTGCCGTTCTGGACCGACGGCTGCATCGGCTCGATGGAGGGCCTGTACTTCGAGGCGTCGGCCACGACGCCGTTCCACTTCCTGACCCAGGTCGAGCTGTCGACCGCGCCCAGCGCCGCCCAGCGGGACCTGCCCTACGGCGGGTTCGACATCACCAAGGGCGTGCAGCACCTGCAGATGCTGGGGGTGAAGTACTACATGGCGACAACGGACAACGCGATCAGCCTGGCCCGCACGAACGAGGACCTCACCGAGGTCGCCGCCTCCGGTCCGTGGGTGGTGTTCGAGGTGGCCGACAGCGATCTGGTCACCCCGCTGGAGAACGAACCGGCGGTGGTGGAGGGCATCACGGACAGCCAGCTCGACTGGGTGGAGAAGCCTCACGACGAGTCCGACCGCTTCGGCGGCCCGGCCACCCGGTGGTTCACCGACCCGACGCAGTGGGACGTGCCCCTGGCGTCCAGCGGCCCGGAGGACTGGCAGCGGGTCGAGGTGGGGGAGCGTCCCGACGCCCGGCCGCTCGACGAGGTCGAAGTGTCGAGCATCGACCCGGGCGACGAGAGCATCTCGTTCGACGTCGACGAGGTCGGCGTCCCCGTGCTCGTGAAGGCCTCGTACTTCCCCAACTGGAAGGCGTCGGGAGCCGAGGGTCCCTACCGGGTCGCGCCGAACCTGATGGTGGTCGTGCCGACCGAGAACCACGTCGAGCTGACCTACGGGCGCACCGGGGTCGAGTGGCTGTCCTACGCCCTGACGCTGATCGGCCTGGTGGGCCTGGCATTGCTGATCCGGCGCCCGGTCGCCAGGCTGGCGTCGTTCACCGCGACGTCCGGCGGCGAGGGACCGCGGGCCGAGGCGGCCGCCGCCGACCCGGAGCCGGACAGGGACCTCGACGCCGACCTCGATGCCGACCTCGACCCGGACCCCGGTCCCGATCACGAGCCCGATCTCGAGCCCGATCCCGACGCCACGGTCACGGCGGAGCGGCGCGACCCGGACCCGTGACCGGCCGCCTGCGCCGGCTCGCCCTGGTGGCGCTGGTCCCGACGCTGGTGGACGTCGGGCTGCTCGTCCTGTTCCGCCAGCGGTTCGGCTGGATCCTCGTGGTCGCCGACCTGGCCGCCATCGCGGTGGCGAGCGCCCTGTCGTACGCGCTGCACCGCACGGTGACGTTCCGCAGCGACCCCTACGTCCGCTGGGTGGAGATCCCGCAGGCGTTCGTGGGCGTGGCGGCCCTCGCCGCGGTGGTCGACGTCGCGGTCCTACGGGTGCTGTACGCCGGCACCGGGTTCGACACGACCGCCGCTCTGGTCGAGGCCAAGGTCGTCGCCCTGCTGGTGGCCGGGGTGGTACGGCTCGTCGGGTACCGGTGGGCGCTGCTCGACGAGATGACGTCGGCCCGCCGTGTCCGCTGGCCCCGCCCCGAGCCGCCCGGTGAGGTCCGGCTCAGCGTGGTCGTGCCCGCGTACGACGAGGCGGACCGCATCGGCACCACGGTGCGCACCCTGCGCGACGGCCTCGCCGAGGTCGACCGCGCCGGCGAACTGGAGCTGGTGGTCGTCGACGACGGCTCGACCGACGCCACCGCCGACGCCGCCCTGGTCGCCGGGGCCGACCAGGTGGTCGTGCAGCCCGCCAACCGGGGCAAGGGCGCGGCGGTGCGGGCCGGCGTGCTGGCCGCCCGGGGCCGGACGGTGGCGTTCACCGACGCCGACCTGGCCTACGGCCCGGAGCAGGTGCTGCGGGTGCTGGCGGCGGTCGAGGCGGGGTGGGACGTGGCCATCGGCGACCGCCGCCACCCCGACACCCGCACCCTCGTGCCGCCCAGCCTCCTGCGGCGGTGGGGGAGCCGGGCGATCAACTGGCTGGGCTACGCCGTGCTGCTGGGCAGCTTCCGGGACACCCAGAGCGGGCTCAAGGGGTTCCGGTCGGACGTGGCCCGCTTCGTGTTCGCCCGGTGCCGGGTCGACGGCTTCGCGTTCGACGTCGAGGTCCTCCACCTCGTCGAGCGGCACCAGCTGTCGCTGGTCGAGGTGCCGGTCGAGGTGACCAACTCGACCCGCTCGACCGTCCACGCGGCCCGGGACGCGCTGCGCCAGGCGGCCGACCTGTTCCGCATCCGGCACTGGTCCGCGGCGGGGGCCTACGAGGCTGCCGACGACCTGCCGCGGGTGCTCCCGGACGAGGCTGCGGCCCTGCCGGGGGCCGACAGCGCCACGCGTTAGGTTGGGCGTCCCATGGCGGACCTCGCTTCCCTCGGTGCCATCTTCAAGGCCTACGACGTCCGGGGCACCGTCCCCGACCAGCTCGACGCGGCCCTGTGCGAGCGGATCGGCGCCGCCTTCGCCCGCTTCGTCGTCGACAGCGACGGTGCCGAGCGGGTGCTGGTCGCCCGCGACATGCGGCCCAGCGGGGTCGAGCTCGCCTCGGCGTTCGCCGCCGGCGTCCAGCGCCAGGCGCTCGACGTGATCGACCTCGGGCTTGCGTCCACCGACCTCGTGTACTTCGCGGCCGGGCACCTCGACGCCCCCGGCGCCATGTTCACCGCCTCCCACAACCCGGCCCAGTACAACGGCATCAAGATGTGCCTGGCGGGCGCCCGCCCGATCGGCCAGGACACCGGCCTGGCCGACATCGCCCGGCTGACGTCGATCGGTGTGGACGACCCGCCGGCCCCGCCCGGCAGGCTCGAGTCGATGGACCTGCTGGGCGCGTTCGCCGAACACGTGCGCAGCTTCGTCGACACGTCCTCGCTGGCCCCGCTCAAGGTGGTTGCCGACACCGCCAACGGCATGGGCGGCCTGGTGGTCCCCCGCGTGTTCGACACCCTGCCGTTCGAGCTGGAGGTCATGTACGGCGAGCTCGACGGCACCTTCCCCAACCACCCGGCCGATCCGATCCAGCCCGAGAACCTGCGCGACCTCCGGGCTCGGGTCACCGCCACGGGGGCGGACGTCGGCCTCGCATTCGACGGCGACGCCGACCGGGTCTTCCTGGTCGACGACCGGGGCGAGCCGCTGTCAGGCTCGACCACGACGGCCATCGTCGCCAAGGGCGTCCTCGAGCGCGAGCCGGGCGCGACGATCCTCTACAACCTGATCTGCTCCAAGGCCGTGCCGGAGGTCATCGCCGAGAACGGCGGGACTCCGGTCCGCACCCGGGTCGGCCACTCCTTCATCAAGGCGGTGATGGCCGAGACCGGGGCCGCGTTCGGCGGCGAGCACTCGGCCCACTACTACTTCCGCGACAACTTCCGGGCCGACTCGGGCTGCATCGCCGCCCTCATGGTGCTCGAGCAGATCTCCAAGGCGGGGGTGGCGCTCTCCGCGCTGCGCAAGCCGTTCGACCGCTACGCCGGCTCGGGCGAGATCAACACCACGGCGCAGGACGCCCCCGCCGTGATCGAGCGGGTCGCCGCCGCCTACCCCGACGCCGCCCAGGACCGCATCGACGGGCTCACCGTCGACAGCGGGGACTGGTGGTTCAACCTCCGCCCCTCCAACACCGAGCCGCTCCTGCGGCTCAACCTCGAAGCGGCCACCCGCGCCGCGTGCGACGAGCACGTCGCCGAGGTCCTCGCACTGATCGGCTAGCTGCAAAGGTTGACGCCATGGCACTCGACACCCAGCTCCTCGAGATCCTCGCCTGCCCGGAGGACAAGGGCCCGCTGCTCTACTTCGAGGACGAGGACGCGCTCTACAACCCGCGCCTCAAGCGGCGCTACGCCATCCGCGAGGACATCCCGATCATGCTGATCGACGAGGCCGAGACGGTGGACGACGCCGAGCACGAGCGGCTGCTGGCCAAGGCCGAGGCGCAGGGCATCACCCCGACCTTCGATGGTTGACGTGGCCGGCACGAGCGAGGGAGCGCTCGACAGCCTGGACATGTTCGGCCTGGCCGCGCGGTTCCCCGAGCAGGTGGCCGACGCGGCCAAGGCCTCCTCGGGCGTCGGCGGGTTGCCGGCCGCGGCCGAGGTCGACAACGTCGTGGTGCTGGGGATGGGCGGCAGCGGCACCGCCGGCGACGTGCTCGCGGCCGTCGGCGGCCCGTTCGTCCCGGTGCCGCTCGTGGTGGCCAAGGGCTACGGCCCGCCCGCGTTCGTCGGCCCGGGCACGCTGTGCTTCGCGGTGTCGTTCTCGGGCAACACCGAGGAGACGGTCGAGGCGGCCCAGGCCGCAGCGGCGGCGGGCGCCCGCATGGTCGTGGTCACGTCCGGCGGCACGCTGGCCGGCGAGGCGGCGGGCTGGCAGGCACCGCTGATCCGGGTGCCGGACGGCATCCCGCAGCCCCGGGCCGCGCTCGGCGCCCTCGCCGTGCCGCTGATCATGGTGATGGAGCAGGTCGGCCTGTTCCCGGGCGCCGCCTCCTGGGTCGAGGCGGCGGTCAACCAGCTGGAGATCCGGCGTGACGCCCTCCTGGCCGGCGACTCGGCCCAGCGGATCGCCCGCACGATCGGGCCGACGATCCCGCTGATCTTCGGGGCGGGTCCGCTCGGGTCGGTGGCCGCTACCCGATGGAAGAACCAGGTCAACGAGAACGCCAAGGCCCCGGCGTTCGCCGGCGCGATCCCCGAGCTGTGCCACAACGAGGTCGTGGGCTGGGGCCAGCACGGCGACGTGACCCGCCAGCTGTTCACGCTGGTCGAGCTGCGCCACGACGAGGAGCACCCCCAGGAGGTGCGGCGCTTCGACCTGGTGCGCGAGCTGATGGCCGAGGTCACCCATGATGTCATCGAGGTGCGGGCGATCGGCGAGGGTGCGCTGGCCCAACTGTTCGACCTCGCGCTGGTAGGCGACATGGTGTCGCTGCACATGGCCGCCCAGGTGGGCATCGACCCCGGCCCGGTGCCGGTCCTCGACGCCATGAAGCAGGCGCTCGCCGGCTGATCGGGCCGGCAGGCGATGCGGGGCGGGGTGCGTGCTCACCCCGCCCCGGTCTCCGTCGGCCGGGGTGCCCCGCCTGGACCGACGGCCGGCCCACCGCAGCTGCGACCGTCGCTCCGAACACCCCGCCCGATCGGCGCCCGCCCGCCTGGCGCCGATCGGTCAGCCGGCCGCCCGCACGGCTGACTCCTCGGCTCCACCGGCGCCGCCTTGGAGGAAGGCGACGAGCTGCTCCGCATCGCGGAACGGGATCGTCGCCCCCGTCGCGACGTGCTCGACCACGCCTCGCAGGGCCCCGCCGCCCTCCGGGGGCGCGGCCTCGTCGGCCGCCGGCCGCCACGCACGTACGACGAACGTCTCCATGGCCGGAGGGTGCCACACCGCCCTTCGGGCGACCTTCGGGCCAGCTTCGGGCGGCGGTGATCACTCCGGGATGTGCAGGGTGGCCAGCGTGGTGGTTCCCGTTCCGCCGCGGGGACATCACCAGCTCGGACCACGCCCCGGTCGACGCTCCGGCGATGGTGAGGTCGACCAGGTGGGCCAGGGCGTGAGGCTCGTGGCCACGAGCGTGGCGCCGAACAGGTCGCAGGTTGTGCTCACCGGCACCACGCGGTCCGGCGGTGCCGCGGCCGCCCGTCGCCTGGCAGCGTGCACCGCGTCCATCCGGGCCCGGCAGGCCCGGCACAGCGGGCGGTCGTCCCGCAGCGGCTGCGGCGCCGGCGACGGAGGTGCGGGAATGGCCCAGTCCAGGGCGATGGTCGTGGGCGGCTGCTTCGGCAGAGGCGGAGGCGGTCCGCAGGCGGGGCAGTCGGGGTTCCCGATCTCGGCGGCCCGACGGTGACCGGCCCGGGGACGGGCGTCGCCGGCCAGCTGTCGAGCACCGCGGTCGCGTGGCCCTCCGCGCCGGGCGCCACCGCGGACAGGCCGAGCCGGGTGGCGGCGTCCGGCAGCATCGGAGCGAGGACGGCGTCCCAGCTCGTGAACCGGTCGGAGCCGCGGTTCGCGCCGCCACCGCCCCCGCTGTGGTGGACGGTCCCCGCGTCGGTGCGCACGACCACGCCGCGGGGGGAAGGTCCCCGTGGGACCGGTGGAGCCCGAGGTCATCCCGGGAACGGGCTGGCCTCCACGCCGAGCTCCACCATGCGCTGGCCGTAGGCCCGGTACGAGCGGCGGGCCTCGCCCTGCTGGCCGGCCGCCAGCTGGGTGGCCACGAGCCCGAGGTGGGCGTGTTCGTCGTAGGGGTCGTGCTCCAGGACCCGCAGGTAGCAGCGCACCGCCGTCGCGGCGTCGCCGCCGGCGGCCGTGTCGTCGGCCAGGGTGCGGGCGACGGCGATGTACGAGGCCCGGGCCCGCTCCCGCAGCGACACCGACCATTCCTCGTAGGGGTCCTCCGCGAACGCGTCGCCGACATACGCGGCCTCGGCCGCCGCCAGCGACGTCAGGGCGCGGGCAGTGGGCCCGTTCTTGCGCTCGGCCTCGGCCTCGGCGGCGAGGGACATGAACCGCAGCACGTCGACGTCCGTGTGGTCGACGTCGATCCACACCGCGTCGCCCTCGGCAACCAGGTACCAGCCGGGGGGCTGGGCCTTGGCCGGGTCCAGCACCGCCCGGGCCGTGCTGAGCGTGACCGACAGGCGGCTGCCGGTGCGGGCCGGGTCCTCGCCCAGCCACAGCAGCTCGACCAGCACCGACCGGTGGACCGGGCGCCCCTCCCGGGCGATGAGGATCTTGACCAGGTCGCGGGCCTTGCGGGAGTTCCAGTCGCCGACCGGCACCGGCTCGCCGTGGCGCAGGACCGCGAACCCGCCGAGGCACTGGATGGCGAGCGCCGGCGCCTCCGGCCCCGGCCCCGCGGCGGCCGCCTCGGCCAGCCGGGCCGCCCGGTCCGCCAGCCGCTTGGCGCCGAGCGGGGCCAGCAGCTCCTCGGCCGCCCGGGCGTCCGCCGGCGCACCGGGCCCGCCGAGCTCTGCCAGCGCCAGCCGCGCCCGGCCCCCGCCGAGCGGGTTGCCGAGCTCCTCCCACAGGCCGAGCGCCTCGCCGAGCGCCGCCGCGGCGCCGGCCCCCGAGCCCGGGTGGTCGCGGGCGGCCAGGACGGCCGCCCGCACCTCGGCCACCTCGGCCAGCGCCGCCCGGTCCCTCCGCTCCCGGGCGACGTCCGCCGCCCGCTCGGCGATCGTCGCCGCCTCGTCCCGGTCGCCCGCCGCCAGCGCGCACCAGGCCTGGGCCAGCAGCGCGTCGACGTGGCCGAGGACCGGACCGATGGCCACCGCCTCGTCGGCGTGGGCCCGGGCCGCCGGCGGGTCGTCCTCCGCCAGCAGCCGGGCCAGGCCCGACAGCGCGGGCACCAGGCCCTGGGTGTCGCCGGATGAGCGGGACACCTCGACGGCCTCGGTGAACGCGGCCCGGGCCAGCGCGGTCCGGCCCCGGGCGGCGTGGACCAGCCCGACCTCGGCGAGCGGGTAGGCGACCATCGCGGAGCCCAGCCGCTGGAACACGGCGATCGACCGGTCGAAGTCGTCGACCGCCTGCTCGAACCGCCCGAGCCGGGCCTGGGCCTCACCCCGGTTGGACAGGGCGATGGCCCGCAGCGCGGCGTAGCCGCCGAGATCGCCGAGCCCGATCGCCAGGTCGAGCTCGACGATGGCCTCGTCGTAGAAGCCCTCCTCGTTGAGCCGGGACCCGCGGTTGAGCCGGATGCGGACCACCTGGAGCAGGTCGCCGGCCCGCTCGGCGTGGTCGAGGGCCCGGAGGTAGTGGCCGTCGTTGGCCAGGCGGTCGCCGTCGAGTGCCGCCACCAGCGCCTGCACGGTGTGGGCGGCCGCCAGGGCCCGGTCGTCCCGGCTGGCCCGGGCCCGGGCCATCGCGTCGTCGGCCAGGGCCCGGCACCGGTCGCCGTCGCCGCGCAGCCAGTGGGCGGTCGCCGTCCAGGCCAGCAGCAGGGCGGCGTCGGCCCGGCCCGCGCCGGGCGCGTCAAGGTCGCCGCGGCCGTAGATCCCGAGGGCGGTGGTCAGGTCGCCCCGGAGGTGGTGGATCAGGCCCATCCGCCACGCCAGCCCGGGGTCGAGCGGGCCGTCGGCGGTCGTGGCCCGCTGGTAGCAGTCGAGGGCACCGTCCCAGTCGCCGGACAGCTGGCGGGCGTCGCCCTCCAGCCGGTGGACGGCCGGGGGCCGGTCGCCGCCCAGCCCGGCGAGGGCATCGAGGACCGCGCCGGTCTCGCCGCTCTGGAGCAGGTCCGCGCCGCAGCTGGTGACCAACCGGGTGACCGCCGCCGGCGAGCCCGCGGCCACCAGGCAGCGCAGGGCCTCGGCCGGCTGGCCGTCGTCCTCGAACCATCGGGCCGCGGCGGCCAGCGTGTCGGCGCGGTCGCCGGGGTCGAGCGGCCCCACGACCTCGCGGACCAGGGCGTTGAGCCCCAGCCACGGCCGCCCCCGGCCCGGCGTGTCCACCACGAGCCCGCGGCGGACCAGGCCCGCCAGGGCCGCGCCGGCGCCGGGCGGGGCCAGGGCGCCGACCAGGCCGGGTGTGAACCGGTCGAGCACCGCCAGTCGGGCCAGCAGGTCCTGCGCCTCGGGGGGCTCGGCCCCCACGGCCTCCGCCGCCAGGTAATCGTGGAGGACCCCGCCCGGCCGCCGCAGGCGGTCCAGCGTCGCGGCCGGCCGGGTGGGGTCCTGGGCCAGGGCCTCGGCCGCCAGCCGGACCGCCGCGGGCCACCCACCGGTCAGGTCGTGCAGCTCGGCCGCCAGGTCGCCGGTGTCAGCCGGACCGGCGCCACCGGCGCCGAGCGCCGCCCGCACGACCGCCGCGGTCTCGTCCGCCGTGAACGCCAGGTCGGCCGCCGTGATGTCGAGCACCTGCCCCTGTCCCCGCAGCCGGGCGACCGGGAACGGCGGGTCCTGCCGGGACACGAGCACCACGTGCAGCGTGGCCGGCGCCTGCCGGCACAGGCCGGCCACGAACGCCACGGACTCGGGGGCGCCGTCGATCGCCTCGACGTCGTCGAGCACGAGCACGAGGTCCCGCGCCTGGCGCTCGGCCAGCGCCTCGCAGATGCGCGCCGCGTAGGCCTGGGCCCGCCCGCCCTCGTCGGTGCCGGTGTCGGGGCCCCGGGGGCCGGACACCGCGGCCACCAGGTCGGCCGGCAGCCCCGGGACCCGGGTCCGCAGCGCGTCCGTGACGGCCCGGACCACGACCCCGAGCGTCCGGTCGCCGGGGGTGAGGCCGTGCCAGGCCGAGGGGGTGCCGCTCGCCCACTGCGAGAGCACGGTCGTCTTGCCGTACCCCGCGCCGGCGACCACGCAGGTCAGCCGGCGCTGCGTCGCGCCGGCCAGCCGCTGGTCGAGCCGGGGTCGGGGCACGGGTCCTTGGTGGCTGTCCCCGCCCACGTCCCCGACGATAGACCGGGCGAAGCGCGCGACCGCGGCGTCACCCCATGTGGGTGACGCACCCGCAGCCGCGGTATCGCGAGGCTGAGGGCCATGAGCAAGCGATTCCAGGGCACGATCGACATCGACAGCCGGGCGTCGACCCCCGACTGGGCGCCGTTCCTGCAGCCGGTGGCCCCCGCGGGGTCGCCCGCCGTGCTGTACATCGTCCTCGACGACGTCGGGTTCTCCGCGATGGAGCCGTGGGGCGGCCTGATCGAGACGCCCAACATCAACCGGTTGGCGGAGTCGGGCCTGACCTACACGAACTGGCATACCACCGCCCTGTGCTCGCCGACCCGCTCGTCGCTGCTGACCGGCCGCAACCACACGACCAACGGCATGGCGTGCATCGCCGAGGCGACGTCCGGCTTCCCCAACGCCAACGGGCACATCCCGTTCGAGTGCGCCACGGTCGCCGAGGTGCTCGGCGAGCGCGGTTGGAACACCTACATGCTCGGCAAGTGGCACCTCTGCCCGTCCGACGAGATGAACATGGCCTCGACGAAGCGCAACTGGCCGGTCGGCCGCGGCTTCGAGCGCTACTACGGCTTCCTGGGCGGCGAGACCAACCAGTGGTATCCCGACCTCGTCTACGACAACCACCCGGTCGAGCAGCCGGCCCTGCCCGAGGACGGCTACCACCTGACGACCGACCTCACCGACAAGGCGATCGAGTTCATCAAGGACGCCAAGATGATCGCCCCCGACAGGCCGTTCTTCATGTACTTCTGCCCGGGTGCGACCCACGCCCCTCACCACGCGCCGCCGGAGTGGATCGAGCGGTACCGAGGCCGGTTCGACATGGGCTACGAGGCCTACCGGGAGCGGGTGTTCGAGCGCCAGAAGGAGCTGGGGATCTTCCCGGCCGACGCCGAGCTGTCACCCCTCAACCCCTACGCCGAGGAGACGAGCCCGGACGGGACGCCCTGGCCGCCGCTCGACGTGGTGCGTCCGTGGGACTCGCTGAACGACGACGAGAAGCGGCTGTTCGCCCGCATGGCCGAGGTGTACGCCGGGTTCCTGTCGCACACCGACCACGAGATCGGGCGACTGCTCGACTTCCTCGAGCAGTCCGGCCAGCGCGACAACACGATCGTCATCCTCGTGTCCGACAACGGCGCGAGCGGCGAGGGTGGCCCCAACGGCTCGGTCAACGAGAACAAGTTCTTCAACAGCATCCCGGACACGATCGAGGAGAACCTCGAGTACCTCGACGAGCTCGGGTCCCCGTCGACCTACAACCACTACCCGGTCGGCTGGGCGTGGGCGTTCAACACGCCGTTCAAGATGTGGAAGCGCTACAACTTCGAGGGCGGCGTCGCCGATCCCCTGCTCATCTCGTGGCCCGCCGGGATCAAGGCCAGGGGCGAGCTGCGCAAGCAGTTCATGCACGCCACCGACGTCGTGCCGACGGTCTTCGACCTGCTCGGCGTCGAGCTGCCGGCGGAGGTGAAGGGCTACCAGCAGTTGCCGCTGGAGGGTGTGAGCTTCCGATCCACGTTCGAGGACGCCGACGCCCCATCGCCGAAGGAGTCCGCGTTCTTCTCGATGCTCGGGTCGCGGGCCGTCTGGCACAAGGGCTGGAAGGCCGTCAGCGTCCATCCGACGATCGCCGGCTGGAGCCGCTTCGGCGAGGACCGCTGGGAGCTGTACCACACCGACGACGATCCGACCGAGGTGCGCGATCTGGCCGCGGACGAGCCGGTCAAGCTCCAGGAGATGGTGAACCACTGGTTCCACCTCGCCGGCATGTACAACGGGCTGCCGCTGGAGGACCGGACGGCCGTCGAGGTCCTGTCCGACCCCACCCGGCCGCAGATCGTGCCGCCCCGGGACCGCTACGTCTACTACCCGGATGCAGCCGAGGTCCCGGAGGCGGCGGCCGCCAACATGCGCAACCGCAGCTACTCGATCGCGGTCGAGGTCGACATCGACTCGCCCGACGCGGGCGGGGTGCTGTTCTCCCACGGGGCCGCGTTCGGGGGCCACGCACTCTACGTCAGGGACCGCAAGCTCAAGTACGCCTACAACTTCGTCGGCAGCAACGTGCAGATCGTCGAGTCGACCGAGGAGATCCCGACCGGGCATGTGATCCTCGGTGCGTCGTTCGCCCGTGAGGGCGACGCGATGCCGACGACCGGCACGCTGTCGCTGTTCATCGACGACGAGAAGGTCGGCGAGGGCACGATCACGACCCAGCCGGGCAACTTCTCGCTCGTCGGCGAGGGCCTCAACGTCGGCAAGGATCCCGCGTCGCCCGTCACGGACGACTACCCCGGCACCTCTCCGTACGCCTTCACCGGCGGCACGATCAAGGAGGCGATCGTCGACGTCTCCGGCGAGCAGTACGTCGACCTGGAGCTGGAAGCACTCGCCATGATGAAGCGCGAGTAGGCGTTCGATGCGGGCGTGCGTACCAGGTAGCTGAGGTGTCTGGACGCCAGACCCTTACCGCACAGGTAGGGGTGGTTCCCCGTTGGTCGTGGCAGCATTGGCGGGACGACGACGAGGGGGAACCATGCCCGCAGCTACCCGCACCGCCTTCCGGACCTGCCCGCTGTGCGAGGCCGGGTGCGGGTTGGAGATCGGGCTGGCCCCCGCCGGCAACGGCGACGAGCGGGTCACCCGGATCCGGGGTGACCGCGAGGACGTGTTCAGCCACGGCTTCATCTGCCCCAAGGGCTCGACGCTCAAGCAGCTGCACGAGGACCCCGACTGGCTGCGCCGGCCGCTGGTCAAGCGGGACGGAGCGTTCGTCGAGGTCGGCTGGGACGAGGCGTTCGCCGAGGTCGAGGCCCGCCTGCTGCCCATCGTCGAGGAGCACGGGCGCGACGCCGCCGCCATCTACGTGGGCAACCCGAACGCCCACTCCCTCGCCGGGCTGCTGTACCTGCGCCCCCTCATCCGAGCCCTCGGCACCACCAACGTGTACTCGGCCAGCACCGTCGACCAGCGGCCGAAGGAGATCTCCTCCGCCCTGATGTTCGGCGGCGCGCTCACCGTGCCGGTCCCCGACGTGGACCGCACCGACTTCCTGTTGATGCTGGGCGCCAACCCGTATGAGTCCAACGGCAGCCTGGCCACCGCCCCCGACTGGCCCGGTCGGCTGGAGGCGCTGATCGAGCGGGGCGGGACCCTGGTCGTCGTCGATCCTCGCCGCACCAAGACGGCGGCCGTCGCCAGCCGCCACGTCGCCATCCGGCCCGGGGCGGACCCGTTCCTCCTGATGGCGCTGGTCAACGTGCTGGCGGCCGACGGCCTCGTCGACGCTGGCGCGGCGGGCGAGTACCTGGCGGGCGTGGACGAGGTGCTCGCCGTGGCCGAGCCCTTCACCCCGGAGGCCGTCGCGGACGTGACCGGCGTCGACGCGGACACGATCCGCACCCTGGCGCGCGACCTGGCCGCGGCCCGCACCGCGTGTGTCTACGGGCGCATCGGGACCACGACCGCCCTCTACGGGACGCTGACGTCGTGGCTGGTCGACGTCCTCAACGCCCTGACCGGCAACCTCGACCGGCCGGGCGGCGCCATGTTCACCACCGCGGCCGCCGGCGCCGCCAACACGCGGGGCACGCCCCGGATCGGCCGGGGGATCAGGCTCGGCCGGCGCCGCAGCCGGGTCCGGGGCCTGCCCGAGAGCCTGGGCGAGCTGCCCGTGGCCTGCCTGGCCGAGGAGATCGACACGCCGGGGGAGGGCCAGATCCGGGCGCTGGTCACGGTGGCCGGCAACCCCGTCCTGTCGACGCCGAACGCAGCCCGGCTGGACGCCGCGCTGGCCACGCTCGACTTCTACGTGGCCGTCGACCCGTACATCAACGAGACGACCCGCCACGCCGACGTGATCCTGCCGGTGCCCACGGCCCTGCAGAAGGGCCACTACGACCTGGCGCTGCTCCAGCTGGGGCTGCGCAACGTGGCCAACTACAGCCCGCCGACCCTGCCGATGGAGGAGGGCCAGCTCGACGAGTGGCGCATCCTGGCCCGCCTCGCGCTGGTGGCGCAGGGCATGGGCGCGAGCGCCGATCCGGCGATCGTCGACGACCTCGTCGTGGGCGCCCTGGTGTCCGCGGCCGTCGGCGACGAGACCGGCCCGATCCACGGGCGGGAGCCGGAGGAGATCGTGGCCGCCCTCGGCGACCGCAGCGGGCCCGAGCGGCTCATCGACCTCATGCTCCGCACCGGCCCCTACGGCGACGGGTTCGGCGCCAACCCCGGCGGGCTGTCGCTCGACGTGCTGCTGGCCAACCCCCACGGCGTCGACCTCGGCCCGCTGGAGCCGCGCCTGCCGGACGTGCTGCGGACTCCGACAGGGATGGTCGAGCTGGCGCCCGAGATCCTGGTGGAGGACGTCACCAGGATGCGGGCCGCGCTCGACGAGCCGGCCGGCGGCCTGCGGCTGGTCGGCCGGCGGGACCTGAGGTCCAACAACTCGTGGATGCACAACGTCGAGGTGCTGGTGAAGGGCAAGCCCCGCTGCACCGTCCACGTCAACCCCACCGACGCCGCCCGCCTCGGCCTGGCCGACGGCGCCGACGCCCAGGTCGCGTCCCGCACCGGCAAGGTGACGATCCCGGTCGAGGTCACCGACGCCATCCGCCCGGGCGTTGTCAGCATCCCCCACGGCTGGGGCCATGACCTCGACGGGGTCGAGCTGTCGGTGGCCCGGCGCTACGCCGGGGTCAACAGCAACCTGCTGGCCGACGACGAGCTGATGGACCCGGTGTCGGGGACGTCGGTGCTGAACGGGATCCCCGTCGACCTCACGCCCGTGTGAGCACCTTGACCACCCGGCCGGCGTCGAGCACGACGATCCGGTCGGCTCGGTCGAGCACGTGGGCGCGGTGGCTGACCAGCAGCGCGGTCTCGTAGCCGCCGCCGGCCACCCGTTCCCACACCGTGGCCTCGGTGGCGGCGTCGAGCGCGCTGGACAGGTCGTCGACCACGAGGAGGTCCGGTCGCCGCACCAGCGCCCGGGCCGCGCCGGCGCGCTGGATCTGGCCGCCGGACAGGCGCAGGCCCTTGGGCCCGATGACCGTGGCGTGGCCGTCGGGCATGCGGCCGAGGTCCTCGTCGAGGCAGACCATGCGCAGCGCGTCGTCGAGCTCGTCCGCCGCCTCGCCGAGAAGGATCGTGTGGGCCAGCGGCTCGCTGAACAGCCTCGGCACCTGGGGCAGGTAGGCCGCCCGGGGCGGGACAAGCACCCGCGAGGGGTCCGCGACCGGCTCGCCGTTCCACACGACCATGCCCCCGTCAGTGCCGACCAGGCCGAGCAGCGCCCGCAGCAGCGTGGTCTTGCCCGCGCCGACGGGCCCGGTGACCACGACCAGCTCGCCCCGCCGGACCACCAGGTCGACGCCGTCGATGCCCCGCCCCGACCCCGGGAGGGCCACGGTCAGGCCGTCTGCCCGCAGCTCCCGGAGCGCGCCGCGGTCGCCGTCGGCCGGTGCCCGGACGGCGGGCGCGGCGAGCGGGGGCGGGCCGTGGCGCAGGTACGTGCGGGTCGGGGCGGCCACCGCCCGCCGCTCGGGCTGGGCCAGCAGGGCGGCGAGCCGATCGAGCGACACGTCGGCCTGCCGCGAGATGACCAGGTAGCGGCCGATCCACTTGGGCAGGTCGGCGACGACGGAGGCGTACGCGGCGAACAGGCCGAGGTCGCCGACGCTGAGCCCGCCCCGCCCGAACTGCGACGCAACCACGACCAGCGCCACGCCCGCGGCGACCTCCCCGGTCCCGTAGCCGAGCGACCGCACGACCTCGGAGCCGACCTGGTCCCGCAGGCTCACCTGGGCCCGCGCCGCGTTGATCCGCCCGAAGCGCCGGCCGACCGATGCCTCGGCCCCGGCCGCCTGCACCGCCAGCACCGCGCCGAACACGTCGCCGATGAACCCGGTGACCCGGGCCGCGGCCTCGCGGGCCTGGCGGCGCCACACCCGCAGCCGGGGCCCGAGCCACGAGCAGGCGGCCATGGCCACCAGCGTCGGGATGACGACCGCCACCGCCACCCGGGGGTCGATGGCCAGCAGGACGGTCAGCGCCACGGCCGACGTCATGATCGACGCCGACAGGTCGAGCCACACGTCGAGCACCATGCTCACGTCCTGGACATCGTCCCGGAACCGGCTGACGGCCTCCCCCGGCGCCCCCGGGAGCCGGCCGGCCGCCGGCCCGGGGTCGGACACCAGCGAGTCCAGCACGTTGACCCGCTGCACGGTCTGCCAGCCCACCCAGCAGCCGTGCCACTGGACCGCCACCGTCACGAGCAGCGCCCAGCGCACCGCCTCCAGCCCGACGAGCGCGCCGAGCAGGCCCCAGGGCGCGGCGGCGTCCGGGTCGACGATGCGATCCAGCACGACCTTGACGATCAGTCCGCTGAGCAGCGGCATCGAGAAGAACGTGATCCAGCCGGCCCAGCTGGTGGCATAGGCGACCGGCTCGTTTCGCATCAGCCGCCAGGCCACCCGGGTGACCGAGGAACGCTGCGCCCGGTGCTTCCCGCTCTTGCTGCTTCGCAGCGGGCCGCTCGGGCCACGGACGCGCCGGCCGGCGCATCCTCCGGTCATGCCGACGCCTCCGCGACCGTGTCGACCGCGTCCGCGAGCGCGTCGGTGTCCTCGCCCGCCGCCGCGGCCAGGACCAGCCGCGCGTAGCGGCCGCTGCGCCGCCGGGCCAGCTCGTCGCGGGGGCCGTGCTCGACGATGCGGCCGGCGTCGACCACCGCGATCTCGTCCACCCGGGCCAGCGTGTCCAGGCGGTGGGCGATGATCACCGCGGTCCGGCCCTCCAGCAGCGTGCGGGTAGCCTCACCGACGCGCAGCTCTGTCAGGGGGTCGAGCCGGCTGGACGCCTCGTCCAGCACCACGACGGCGGGGTCGGCCAGCAGTGCCCGGGCGAACGCGACCAGCTGGCCCTCGCCCGCGGACAGGCCCTGCGAGCCGCCGAGCTCGGTGTCGAGCCCCTCCGGGAGAGCCGCGTACCACGGGCCGAGGGCCATGCGCTCGAGCACGGCCACGAGCTCGTCGTCGGTGGCCGGCCGGGTGCCGAACAGCGTCAGGTTGTCCCGCACCGTGGCCCGGAACAGCTCGACGTCCTGGGTCACGACCGCCACCCGGCCCCGGAGCGCGCCGAGCTGCAGCTGCCGGACGTCGGTCCCGCCGATCCGGACGGCACCGGCGTCGGGGTCGCGGAAGCGGGCCAGCAGCCGGCCGAGCGTGGTCTTGCCGCTGCCGGTCCGCCCGACGACGCCCAGGTGGGCGCCCGGGGCGATGTGGAGGTCGACGTCGCGCACCGCGGCGACCCGGCCGTCGTAGCTGAAGGTCACGCGGTCGAAGTCGACCGCCAGCGCGCCCGCGGCGAGGCGGGACCCGTCGTCGGGGCCGTCGGCGATGGCGGGCTCGGTGGCCAGCAGGGTCGACGCCCGCCGGGCGCCGGCCATGGCCTTCTGGAACTCCTTGAGCTGCTCGGCGATCCGCTCGAGCGGCTGGCGGAGCATGTCGGCGTAGCGGTACAGCGTGAGCACCGCACCGACCGTGATGACGCCCCGGCTCTGGAGCAGGATGCCGGCCGCCAGCGTGGCGGCCGTGCCGACGCCGAACACCAGCGCGGCCACGGCGTAGGCGCCGTCGCCCTTCCAGGACGCGTGACGGGCGGCCCGCCACGACCGGGCGCTGTGGCCCTGGAGGCGGTGGACCGCGTAGGTGCCGGCCCCGTTGGCCCGCAGGTCTTCCAGGCCGCCGAGCCGCTCCTCGAGGTCGCCGTAGAGCTGGGCGTTGGCCTCGCGCTCGGCCTCGCGGGCCGACACCGCGGCCAGCCGGAGCCGGACCATGACGGTGGCGCCGGCCACCGCGGTGACGCCGAGGACCAGCCCGGTCCACGGGTCGATGACGGCGGCGACGCCGACCATCCCGACCACCAGGACCGCGTTGCCGATCAGGTGGACCGCGATGCCGGCGAAGAACACGGCCATGGCCTCGACGTCGCCGTCGATCCGCTCGATCAGCTGGCCGGGGCTGTGGCGGCCGTGCCAGGCCTGCTCCAGCCGCAGGGCGTGGGCGGCCAGGCGCTCCCGCAGGGCGTTGCCGACCCGCCACGACACCTTGGCGGCCCGCCACACCACGAACAGGTCGAGCACGTGGCACACGAGCGCGGCGGCGACGTAGGCCACCGCGATGCGGGTCAGGTCGGCAGTGCGGGCCCCGTCGAGCGCGTCGTCGGCGAAGCGTCCCAGCAGCACCGGCAGGCACAGCCGCAGGCCCATCGCCACCACCAGGACCGCGACGATCCCGGCGAGGGCTCGGCCCTCGGGGCGGAGCGTGGCGGCGAGGAGGCGCGCCGCCCGCTGGTGGGCGGGGGGGTCGTCACCGGGCAAAGCTCGACGACTCTACGGGGACGAGCCGCTCGCCTCCGAAGGCTTTTCCTTGGGGCGCCGGGGCGGCCGCTACAGTGGACGCGCCTCGGGCTGAGATGGGTGGTGCTGCTGCACCCGGCCCGATGACGGAACGGCCCCTCGACGGGGCTCATCATCGACGTCATCAGGGAGACACCATGACCATCCTCCGAGAAGGCGATTACAAGGTCGCGGACCTCGGCCTGGCCGGCTGGGGACGCAAGGAGATCGAGCTGGCCGAGGTCGAGATGCCGGGCCTCATGGCCCTGCGGGCCGAGTTCGCGGACGCCCGGCCGCTGTCCGGCGCCCGCATCATGGGCTCGCTCCACATGACCATCCAGACGGCGGTCCTGATCGAGACGCTCACCGTGCTCGGCGCCGACGTGCGCTGGGTGTCCTGCAACATCTTCTCCACGCAGGACCACGCGGCCGCGGCCGTGGTGGTCGGCGCCGACGGCACCGTCGACGCCCCCCGGGGCGTGCCGGTGTACGCCTGGAAGGGCGAGACGCTGGAGGAGTACTGGTGGTGCACCGACCAGGCCCTGCAGTGGCCTGACGGCGGCGGCCCCAACATGATCCTCGACGACGGCGGCGACGCCACGCTGCTCGTGCACAAGGGCGTCGAGTACGAGAAGGCGGGCGCGGTGCCCGACGCCACCGAGGACGATCCCGAGGAGTGGCACGTCATCGTCGACCTCCTGAAGCGGACCATCGCCGAGAGGCCCGGCCGCTGGGCCGAGACGGCGGCGCCCATCAAGGGCGTCACCGAGGAGACCACGACCGGCGTCCACCGGCTCTACCAGATGCACGAGAACGGCCAGCTGCTGTTCCCGGCCATCAACGTCAACGACTCGGTCACCAAGTCGAAGTTCGACAACCTCTACGGCTGCCGGCACAGCCTGATCGACGGCATCAACCGGGCCACCGACGTGATGCTCGGCGGCAAGGTCGCCCTGGTGTGCGGCTACGGCGAGGTCGGCAAGGGCTCGGCGCAGTCGCTGCGCGGCCAGGGGTGCCGGGTCGTGGTCACCGAGGTCGACCCGATCTGCGCGCTGCAGGCAGCGATGGAGGGCTACGAGGTCAACACCCTCGACGCCATGGTCGACAAGGCGGACATCTTCGTCACCGCCACCGGGAACAAGGACATCATCTCGGCCGAGCACATGGCCCGGATGAAGCACAACGCGATCGTCGGCAACATCGGCCACTTCGACAACGAGATCGACATCGCCGGCCTCGCCCGCATGAGCGACGTGCGCAAGGTGGAGATCAAGCCCCAGGTCCACGAGTTCGTGTTCCCCGACGGGCACTCGATCATCGTGCTGGCCGAGGGCCGGCTGCTGAACCTGGGCTGCGCCACCGGCCACCCCAGCTTCGTGATGTCGATGAGCTTCACCAATCAGGTGCTGGCCCAGATCGAGCTGTTCGGCAAGACCGGCAACTACCCGCTCGGCGTGTACGTGCTGCCCAAGCAGCTCGACGAGAAGGTGGCCCGGCTGCACCTCGACTCGCTCGGCGTGAAGCTCACCAAGCTCAGCCCCGAGCAGGCCGACTACATCGGCGTTCCGCCCGAGGGCCCCTACAAGGCCGACCACTACCGCTACTAGGCCGAAACCCCGTGCGGCCGGGGGCTCGGGCAGGATGTGGTCCCTGGGGCACGCGCTGTTCCTGCTCGAACCCCCTGGCCGTGGCGGGAGGGCGGCCGATGCACCGCGGCGCAGGCGCTAGGGGCACTCGGCGGCCGGCTGCGGGCCGCCCTCGAACACCACCTCGGCCTCCGCCCCGTGTGACGGGCGGTAGGTGAGGCGGGGCAGGAAGAGCTGGACGTTGGGCCCGATGGTGAACGCGAACGCCAGCGTGCCCAGGCCGACCGACCCCCCGAGGGCGACGCCGATCAGCAGCGCGGTCACCTCGATACCGGTACGCACCAGCCGGATCGAGCCGACGCCGCGGGCGGCCAGGCCGGTCATCAGCCCGTCCCGGGGACCGGGGCCGAGGCCGGCGCCGATGTAGAGGCCGGTGCCCGGGCCCCACAGGAACACTCCGAAGGCCAGGTACGCGAGCCGGGCCGGCAGCGAGCCGGGGGTGTCGAGCACCAGCAGCGCGAGGTCGATCGTCGTGCCGATGAGCAGGACGTTGAGAACGGTGCCGAGTCCCGGCCGTTCCCGCAGCGGGATCCAGGCCGCCAGCACCAGTGCGCCGACGATGATGCTGACCGTGCCGATGGGGATCCCCGTGTGGCGGGAGATGCCCTGGTCGAGCACCGACCACGGGGCGAGGCCGAGGTCGGCCGCCACCATGAAGGCGATCCCCAGCCCGCACAGGACGAGCCCGGCGACGAGGCGGGGGACGCGCTCGCGGGGCTCGGTGACGGGACGGAGCAGGGCCATGGGCCGAGGGTACGGAGGCCCGCAGCCGGTGGCTCCGTCCAATTCCGGGGGATGTGGCCTGGTCGCAGTGGCGCCTTCACGCGCTGGTCACCCCGGTGTCACACCGGCTTCGTAGGGTGCGTGCATGCTGATGCGCGCGCTGCTCCCGGTGCGATGCCCCGGCTGCGGGACGCTGGTCACCACGGAGGTGCCGTGCGGCGGGTGTGCGGCCGCGCTCCGGCCGGCGCCGCCCGGGCCGCGGCCGGCGGGGCTCGACGCCTGCTGGTCGCTGTTCGCCTACGACGGCGTGGGCAAGGCGGTGGTCACCAGCCTCAAGTACCGGCGCGACCGCGCCGCGCTGAGCTGGCTGGCCGGCGGCATGGCCGCGCTGGCGTCCCCGCCCGACGGCGCGGTCGTGACGTGGGCGCCGACGACGGCGGCGCGCCGGCGGCGGCGCGGGTTCGACCAGGCCGAGCTGCTGGCCCGGGCGGTCGCCCGCTGCTGGGGAGCGCCGTGCCGGCCGCTGCTGTCGCGGCGGGCGGGCCCGCCCCAGACCGGCCGGTCGCTGGTCGACCGGCGCCAGGGCCCGATCCTGCTGGCCCGGGCCGGGTCCCGGACGGTGGCGGCGGGGCGGCCGGTGGTCGTGGTCGACGACGTGGTCACGACCGGCTCCACGCTGGCGGCCGCGGCGGGGGCGCTACAGGCGCTCGACGTCGCCTGGGTGGGGGCGCTCACGGCGGCCCGCACGCCGCGTGCTGCCGCCTCGCCCCCCTGCGTGTTGGAGGCGCCACCGCAGGTGGAAGAATTTGCTCAAGTTCCGGGCGCGATCGGCCGATGACGGGGGTGATGCAGGTCGACAGCCGGCAGGCCACCCTGGCCCTCGACGCGGTGCGGCGCCGCCACCGTCGCGCCCCGGCCCGCCGACACGAGGCTCGCCGCCCCGTGCAGCGGCCAAAGCCGCTGGTCATCGACTTCATCGTGCAGATGGGCGAGGGCGAGCCGCCGCTCCGCATCGAGTTGGTCCAGGCGGCCAGCGCCCGCCGGGCCGCCGGCGACTGGCCGTCGGCCGACGAGGTCGCCGACATGGCCCTCCGCCGGGCCGCCTGCGACCGACTCCGCTAGGCGTCCGCCGTCACCCGCCCGAGCGGCTTTCCCGGGCGGGCCGACCGCACGGGGCGTAGCCTTGGCCGTGGCGGGTCCGCCCGTTGCACGGAGGGGGTTGCTGCCCGTGAATGCCTACCTGGTCGTGGCCCATCGCACCCTGGTGGAGGATCACCTGCTCGGCCACGTCCGCACGATGTGCGAGGCGTCGCCGGGGGAGTGCGCCTTCCACCTCGTGGTGCCGGTCACCCACCCCCACGGGCCGTGGTCCGAGGGCGAGGTGACCGCGGCGGCCGGGGCGAAGCTGGACGAGGGCCTGGTCGCGTTCGCCCAGGTGGCCCCGGGGGCCGAGCTCACCGGCGAGGTTGGCGACGCCAACCCGGTCTACGCGGTCTCCGCCGCGCTGCGGTCCGACCCCGACCGGGACTGGGCCGGGATCATCGTGTCGACCCTCCCGCCGGGCGTATCCCGCTGGCTCGGGCTCGACGCCGTCAGCCGGATCCGCCGCGAGTTCGACCTGCCGGTGACCCACCTCGTGGCCGCGCGGGAAGCGGCCGAGGCCTGAGATCGCGGGTCCTCGACCTCCGGGCCGAGCGAGGTCGTCGGTACACTCGTCTGTCGCATGAGCCTGCTTGACCGCTTCCTCCGCGCCGGTGAAGGCAAGAAGGTCCGGGCGCTCCAGTCGCTGGTGCCGGACATCGGCGACCTCGAGCCCGAGATGGAGCGCCTGGACGACGACGCGCTCCGCGCCAAGACCGGCGAGTTCCGCCAGCGGCTCGACCGCGGCGAGACCCTCGACGACCTGCTCATCGAGGCCTTCGCCGTGGTGCGGGAGGCCGGCAGGCGCGTGCTCGGCCAGCGCCACTACGACGTCCAGCTGATGGGCGGCGCCGCCCTCCACTTCGGCTGGGTGGCCGAGATGAAGACCGGCGAGGGCAAGACCCTCGTCTCCACGCTGCCCGCCTACCTCAACGGCCTGTCGGGCCGGGGCATGCACCTGGTCACCGTCAACGACTACCTGGCCACCCGCGACCGCGAGTGGATGGGCCGCGTCCACAACTGGCTGGGCCTCTCGACCGGGCTCATCGTGCCGGGCAACAACGACCCCGAGTTCAAGCGGGCCCAGTACGCCTGCGACATCACCTACGGCACCAACAACGAGTTCGGCTTCGACTACCTGCGCGACAACATGGCGCCGAGCCGCGAGCGCCAGGTGAAGCGGGGCCACGTCTACGCCATCGTCGACGAGGTCGACTCCATCCTCATCGACGAGGCCCGCACGCCGCTCATCATCTCCGGCCGGGTCGCCGACGCCGCGCAGCTCTACTACAAGTTCGCCTCCATAGTCCGCAGCCTGCACCGGGACGCCGACTACGAGGTCGACGAAGAGAAGCGCACGGTCGCCCCCACCGAGGACGGCATCGAGAAGGTCGAGACGCAGCTCGGCATCGACAACCTCTACGACGGGGTGGCCCAGAACCTGGTCCACCAGCTCCAGGCCGCCCTGCGGGCCAAGGAGCTGTTCAAGCGGGACAAGGACTACGTGGTCGCCGGCGGCGAGGTGAAGATCGTCGACGAGTTCACCGGCCGCATCCTCGAGGGCCGGCGCTGGTCCGAGGGCCTCCATCAGGCCGTCGAGGCCAAGGAGGGCGTCCGCATCAAGGAAGAGAACCAGACGCTGGCCACGGTCACGCTGCAGAACTACTTCCGGATGTACGAGAAGCTCGCCGGCATGACCGGCACGGCGCAGAGCGACGCCGCCGAGCTGGCCGCCACCTACGAGCTGCAGGTGGTGCCGATCCCGACCAACATGCCGCCGGCCCGCCTCGACCAGGCCGACCTCATCTACAAGTCCGAGGATGCCAAGTTCGGGGCCGTCGCCGACGACATCACCGACCGCTACGAGCGGGGCCAGCCCGTGCTCGTCGGCACCATCTCGGTCGAGAAGTCCGAGCGCCTGTCCGGGCTGCTCGACAAGCGGGGCGTCAACCACAGCGTGCTGAACGCCAAGGTCGGCCAGCACTTCCGGGAGGCCGAGATCATCGCCCAGGCCGGGCGGCTCCACGCCGTCACCGTCGCCACCAACATGGCCGGCCGCGGCGTCGACATCATCCTCGGCGGCAACCCCGAGGGCATGGCCAAGCGGGACGCGCGGGCCGAGGGCCTCGACCCCGACACCGACGAGGGCCTGGCCCGGGTCAGGGAGCTGACCGCCCGCCACGAGACCGACACGTCGGCCGAGGGCGACAAGGTGCGCGAGCTGGGCGGCCTCTATGTGCTCGGCACCGAGCGCCACGACTCGCGCCGCATCGACAACCAGCTGCGGGGCCGGTCCGGCCGCCAGGGCGACCCGGGCGAGAGCCGCTTCTACCTCAGCCTCGAAGACGACCTGATGCGGCTGTTCGCCACCGGCGCCGTCAACTGGGTGATGGGCAAGACGCTCCCGGAGGACGTGCCCCTCGAGGCCAAGATGGTCACCAAAGCGATCGAGCGGGCGCAGACCACGGTCGAGCAGCGCAACGCCGAGATCCGCAAGAACGTCCTCAAGTACGACGAGGTCATGAACGAGCAGCGCAAGGTGATCTACGCCCTGCGCGACCAGGTGCTCGACGAGGCCGACCTGCGCGAGCGCATCATCGAGGAGGCGCTGCCCGACGCCGTGAACACGCTGGTCGAGACCCACTGCGTCTCCGAGTACTCCGAGGAGTGGGACCTCGAGGGCCTGCTGTCCGACGTCCGGGGCTTCTGGCCCTCCACGCTGTCGCAGGAGCAGCTGCGGTCTGCGTCGTCGACCACCGAGCTCTACGAGATGCTCATGTCCGAGGCGCTCACCCGCTACGAGGAGCACGAGGCCAAGCTCACCCCCGAGCGCATGCGGATGCTGGAGCGCCGGGTGATGCTGGGCGTCATCGACCAGCGCTGGCGCGCCCACCTCTACGAGATGGACTACCTGCGCGAGGGCATCAACCTCCGGGCGATGGGCCAGAAGGACCCGCTCGTCGAGTGGCAGCGCGAGGGCTTCGACATGTTCGGCCAGATGATGCACGGCATCTGGCAGGACGCCATCCGCTACCTGATGCACGTCGAGATCGAGACCGGGGTCCGCGCGCCCGTCGAGGGCGCCCCGGCTCCGGCGCCGGCGCCGGCCGACGCCCCCGAGGACGCGGGGCTGCGCAACGTGCAGTACTCGTCGCCGGACGAGTCCGCCGCCGGCGGCGGCTCGACCAATCTGGCGGCGGCCGCCCGGGCCGAGGCCGCGGCCTCCGGCGCCGAGCCGGCACCGTCCGGCAACGGCCGCACCGCGACCGCCACCCAGGCGCCCCCGTCCAACACCCCGGTGGTGAAGTCCGGGTGGGACAAGACCCCCCGCAACGCTCCGTGCCCGTGCGGCTCGGGCCGCAAGTTCAAGGCGTGCCACGGGCGCAACTAGCGCCCGGATCCCTCATGCGTGACCTGTCCGACGAGCTGAAGGCGCTCCGGTCCCGGCTGGAGGAGGCCGAGGGCTACCTGCGCGTCGAGGAGCTGCGGGCCCGCCGGCCCCAGCTCGAGGCCGAGGCGTCGCGGCCCGACCTGTGGGACGATCCCGACCGGGCCAAGAGCGTCACGGCCGAGCTCGCCGGCGTGATCGACGACCTCGACCACTACGAGCGACTGTCGGGGCGGCTGGACGACGCCGACACCCTCTACGAGCTGGCGCGCGACGAGGGCGACGAGGAGTCCCTGGCCGAGGTGGAGCAGTCCCTCAACGCGGTCGACGCCGACCTGCGCCGGGTCGAGCTGCGGTCGATGTTCTCGGGCGAGCACGACGCGCGGGACGCGCTGGTGACGATCCAGGCCGGTGAGGGCGGCGTCGACGCCCAGGACTGGGCCGAGATGCTGCTGCGCATGTACACCCGCTGGGCCGAGAGCCGGGGCTACGACGTCGAGGTCGACGAGTTCACCGAGGGCTCAGAGGCCGGGCTGTCCTCGGCCGAGTTCGTGGTCAAGGGCCGCTATGCCTATGGCTACCTCCAGGCCGAGCGGGGCGTGCACCGGCTCGTGCGCATGAGCCCGTTCAACGCCCAGGGCAAGCGCCAGACGGCCTTCGCCGCCCTCCAGGTCGTGCCGATGCTCGACGACGGCGATTCGTCGGTCGGGATCGACGACAAGGACATCAAGATGGACGTGTTCCGGGCGTCCGGCGCCGGCGGCCAGCACGTCAACAAGACGTCGTCCGCCGTGCGGCTGACCCACGTGCCGACCGGCATCGTCGTGTCCTGCCAGGTGGAGCGCAGCCAGTTCCAGAACCGGGACCGGGCCATGGCGATGCTGAGAGCCAAGCTCGCCGACCTCGAGCGGTCCAAGCGCGAGGCCGAGCTCGACGAGATCCGGGGCGACCAGCAGCGGGTGGGGTTCGGCAGCCAGATCCGCAGCTACGTGCTCCAGCCGTACCAGATGGTCAAGGACCTGCGGTCCGAGCACGAGACCGGCAACGTCCAGGGCGTGCTCGACGGTGATCTCGATCCGTTCATGGAGGCCTACCTCCAGTGGCGCCGGGGCGCCGCCACCGAGCAGTGAGGGTCCCCGAGCTGGGATCGGGCCGGCGGTACCGTCGACGCGCGATGTCCCTGGTCCTGCGCGTGAGTTGTAACCTCTTCGCAATGACTGGGGACCGACGCCGCACCCTGCCCCCGCGCCCCCTCGCGGGCTGAGGACGCATGATCACCTTCGAGAACGTCAGCAAGATCTACAAGGGTCACGTCGAGGCCCTGCACGGCGCGACCGCCACCATCGAGAAGGGCGAGTTCGTCTTCCTGGTGGGGCCGTCCGGGTCCGGCAAGTCGACGATGCTGCGGCTGATCAACCGCGAGGAGACGGCCGACAGGGGCCGGATCTTCGTGGCCGGCAAGGACATCGCCCGGCTGTCGACGTGGCGCGTCCCGTACCTGCGCCGCAACATCGGCTGCATCTTCCAGGACTACAAGCTGCTCACCAACAAGACGGTCTACGAGAACGTCGCGTTCGCCCTCGAGGTCATCGGCCGGCCCCGCCATGTGGTCAAGGCCCAGGTCCCCGCCATCCTCGAGCTGGTCGGCCTCGATTCCAAGACCCGCAACCTGCCCGAAGAGCTGTCCGGCGGCGAGCAGCAGCGGGTGTCGATCGCCCGGGCGTTCGTCAACCGGCCGCTGATCCTGCTGGCCGACGAGCCGACCGGCAACCTCGACCCGGCGACGTCGGTGGGCATCATGCGCCTCCTCGACCGCATCAACCGCACCGGCACCACCGTCGTGATGGCAACCCACGACCGCTCCATCGTCGACACCATGCAGCGCCGCGTGATCGAGCTCGACGAGGGCACGATCATCCGCGACCAGGCCCGGGGGGTCTACTCGTGAAGATCGACTACGTCCTGCGGGAGACGATCACCAACCTCCGGCGCAACATCACCCTCACCATCGCCGCCATCGTCACGGTCGGCGTCTCCCTCGCGCTGTTCGGATCGACGCTGCTCGTCGGTCAGGGCGTCGACAACGTGTCGGATCGCTGGAGCGACGGCATCGAGGTCATCGCCTTCCTCAAGAGCGACATCACCACCGAGCAGCGCGAGGCGATCGAGGAGTTCATCGCCGAGAGCCCGGAGGTCGGCGAGTGGGAGTACGTGGACCTGGAGGAGTCCAAGGCGGAAGCTCTGCGCTTGTTCGAGCGCAACGAGGCCATGAAGGCAAAGATCGAGGGCGGCACCCGCGTCCCCGACTCGTTCCGGCTGTCCCCCGAGTCGAAGGACGTCAACCTCATGCGCAGCCTGGGCGAGCAGCTGACCGCGCTGCCCGGGGTGCACATCGTCACCGACGAATCGGAGAGCGTGAAGACCATCACGGCGGTCTCGGCGTTCGCCCAGCTCGCCATGCTCATCGTCGGCATCGGCCTGCTGGTGGCGGCGCTGCTGCTGATCCTCAACGCCATCCGCATGGCGATGTTCGCCCGCCGGCGCGAGATCGAGGTGATGAAGCTCGTCGGCGCGACCAACTGGTTCATCCGCGTGCCGTTCATGCTGGAGGGTGTCGTCCAGGGCCTCGTCGGGGCGATCTTCGCTCTCGGCGCGCTCACCGCGCTCGACCGGGCGATGGCCAACGCGGCCGAGAACCGCGACTACCAGACGATCATGGAGGGCTTCGTGGCCTCGGCCACCGAGTTCCGCGTGACCGCCCTGGTCGTCGTGCTGCTGGGCATCACCATCGGGGCGGCCGGGTCCGCCTGGGCGCTCAGCCGGTTCCTGCGGGTGTGACCGGGGCGGCGCGGCGGAGGCGGTCCGACAGCTCGGCCAGGGCGTTCGCCACCACCGGGGGCGCGTCGACCAGCTCGAAGTCGGAGCCGAGCAGGCCCAGCCATGCGGCCAGCGTGGCGGGGTCGTCGGCGCCCGGCTCGTAGGCGCAGCGGTCGCCGTCGAGCGCCACGACCACGCCGGCGCCCGCCGGCAGCCGGGCGGCGACGGTCTCGGCCGGCGCGTGCACGATCACCCGGGCCCGGACCCGCCAGGTGGCCTGGGCCAGGCTGTCGGTCACGTAGGCGACCAGGTCGCCGCCGGGTGGGTCACGGGGCGGGCAGCGCCCGCCGACGGCGTTGGCGGGCAGGGCGACGCGGTCGGCCCGGTAGATCCGCCAGGCGTCGCGCCCGGTGTCCCAGCCGACCAGGTACCAGCGGCCGCGGGCGTGCACGAGGCGCTGGGGCTGCACGGTCCGGACGCTGGGGGCGCCGTCGTGGTCGCGGTAGTCGAAGCGCAGCTCTCGGCCGTCGCGGCAGGCGGCCGCCAGCGTCGTGAGCACGTCGGCCGGCACGGCCGGCCCGGCGGCGTCGAGCGTCACGGTGGCGGCGTCGACCGCGGCGACCCGGTGGCGGAGGCGGGAGGGAAGCATCTGGGCGACCTTGGCCAGCGCCCGCTGCGAGGGCTCCTCGAGGCCGGCCACGCCGGCGACGGTGGCGGCCAGCCGCAGGCCGACGGCGACCGCCACGGCCTCGCCGTCGTCGAGCAGGAGCGGCGGCAGCGAGTCCCCGCGCCCGAGCCGGTAGCCGCCCGCGGGCCCCGGCGTGGAATCGACCGTGTAGCCGAGGCGGCGCACCCGGTCGATGTCGGTGCGGACGGTGCGGGTCGTCACCTGGAGGCGCTCGGCGAGCTCGGGCCCGGTCCAGGAGCGGACCTGGAGGAGGGCGAGCAGGCGCAGCAGCCGATCCGACGTCGCCAACATGGCGGCATCCTCGCACCGGATGCGGACGTAAACCTTCCGCATCGGCCGGGAGTCTGTGGGGCATGGAGCTGACACCGTTCACCCTGGACGTCCCCCAGGCCGACCTCGACGACCTGCACGACCGGCTCGACCGCACCCGCTGGCCCGGGCCCGGCGGCGGCACGGGATGGGAGCGGGGCGTGCCCCTGGCGTACCTCCAGGACCTCGCCCGCTACTGGCGCTCGGGCTTCGACTGGCGGGCCCAGGAGGCGCGGCTGAACGAGATCCCCCAGTTCACGACCGAGGTGGACGGGCAGACGCTGCACGTCGCGCACGCCTCGTCGCCCGAGCCCGGCGCGTTCCCACTGGTGATGACCCACGGCTGGCCCAGCTCGGTGTTCGAGTTCCAGCAGGTGGTGGGCCCGCTGACCGACCCGGCCGCCCACGGCGGCGACCCGGCCGACGCCTTCCACCTGCTCATGCCGTCCGTGCCGGGCTTCGGGCTGTCGACCCCGGTGCCGGGGGCCGGCTGGGGCAACCTGTTCCGGGTCGCCGGTGCGATCGCCGGCGTGATGGCCGAGCTGGGCTACGACACCTACGGCGCCCAAGGCGGCGACGTCGGCGCCGGCGTGTCGGGGATGTTGGGCATGGTGGCGGCCGACCACGTGGCCGGGGTCCACATGAACGGCCCGGTGCCGTACCCGTTCGGACCGCCGCTGTCGACGGACGGTCTGGACGAGCGCGACGCCGAGCGGGCCCTGCGGTTCAACGAGTTCCAGCGGGACGGCATGGGCTACCTGCACCTCCAGACCACCCGGCCCCAGACGTTGGCGTACCTGCTGAACGACTCGCCGGTCGGCCAGCTGGGGTGGATCGTCGAGAAGTTCCACGAGTGGACCGACCCGATCCACGAGCTGCCGGATGGGGCGGTCGACCGCGACCAGCTGCTCGCCAACGTCAGCCTCACCTGGTTCCGGGGCGCGGGGGCGTCGTCGGCGCACACGACGTACGAGGGGATGCAGGCCTTCCGGGAGTTCGTCGAGGGCTCGGGCGGCACGGGCACGATGCCCGGCGGCCCGCCAACGGGCGCCGCGGTCTTCGCCGCCGACAACAGCATCCGCTCCGTCATCGACCCGAACGGCGACCTGGTCCACTGGACCGAGCACGACCGCGGCGGCCACTTCGCCGCCATGGAGGCCCCCGACCTGCTGGTCGAGGACGTCCGCACGTTCTTCCGCGCCTACCGCTGATCAGCCCGGCGGCCGGAACAGGTCGGCCACGCAGCCGAGGCGCCCCGGCACGGGCTCGTCGAGCGCGCTGTCACCGGTCCCGTCGGCGACGGCCTCGTCCTGGCCGCCGGCCAGCCGCGGATCGTTTGCAGGCCAGCGCGGAGCTGGCGATGCCGTCACCCGGCAGGGGTCAGCCTACACCGTCAGATGCCGAGGGACACCTGAAGGATGTCGAGGCCGCGGAGGACGATCCGGCCGTTCCACGCTGGCTCGGTGGCGAGCTCGATGTTCGGGAACCGGCGGATCAGCGCCGGGACGGCCTCGGCGCCCTCCAGCCGGGCGAGCGCCGCGCCCAGGCAGTGGTGGATGCCGCTGCCGAAAGACATGATGGCGTTGCTCCCGGGGCGGGCCAGGTCGAGGTCGTCGGCGGTCGGGCCCCAGTGGGCCGGGTCGCGGTTGGCCGAGCCGAGCAGGGTGAGCACCAGCTGGCCGGGCGCCACGGTCTCGTCGCCGATCTCGAGCTCGGTCACGGCAATCCGCCGGGAGATCTGCACGGGGCTGTCGTAGCGCAGCAACTCGTCGACCGCGTCCGCGTCCAGCCCCGGGTCGGCGGCCAGGCGCTCCAGCTGGTCGCGGTGGTGGAGCAGGGCCAGGGTGCCGTTGCCGATCAGGTTGACCGTGGTCTCGTGGCCGGCCAGGTAGAGCAGCAGCAGGGTGTCGACCAGCTCCTCGGGCGACATCCGGTCGCCGTCCTCCTCGGCCTCGATCAGGTCGCTCAGCAGGTCGTCGGCCGGGTTGTCCCGCTTCCATGCGATTGCGGCGTCGAGGTGGGCGAGCATGCTGTCGCCGGCCTCGACCGCTCCCGCCAGGGTGTCGGGGTCGAGGAACGGCTCGATCGTGCGGGTCATCTCGTGCGACCACGACCGCAGCTGCATGCGGTCGGCGTCGGGCATGCCCAGCAGCTCGCTGATCACCACGAACGGCAGCGGGAACGCGAAGTTGGCGATCAGGTCGACAGGCTCGCCGTCCCGGCCCTTCTCGGCCATGCCGTCGAGCAACTCGTTCACCAGCTCCCGGACCCGGGGGCGCAGCTGCTCGACCCGGCGGACGGTGAACGCCTTCGACACCAGCCGTCGCAGCCGGGTGTGGTCGGGCGGATCCATCCCGAGGATCGACCGCCGGTTCTCGTCCCGGCGCTCCTCCAGCTCCGGCGGCAGCGGCGGGCGGACCAGGACGGTCGCGTTGCGCTCGTCCACGCTGGTGCCGGGCTGGCGCAGCAGGGTGAACACGTCGTCGTAGTGCGCCACGACGACCGACTCGAACAGCGTCCGCTGGACGCGACCCGACGCCCGGATCGCCGCGTACTGGGCGTACGGGTTCTCGGCGAAGCCGGGCTCGAAGGGGTTGAAGAAGGTGCCCGCCGCCGGGGGCTCGGTGGCGGGCGCGGGGGTGCCGACCGGGGGATCCACCCGCCCACCATTTCGCACACCCCCTGCAAAGGCAAGCGGAACATGGGGCGTGACAGGCTGGCGCCGATGGCCTCACCACCCACCGAGCGGCCCCCGGCGACCACCGCGCCGCCGGCGCTCGACCTGGTGCTGCTGGGGCTGGCGGTCCTGGCCGTGTCGACCTCGGCACCCCTGGTCCGGGTGGCCGACGCTCCCGCGCTCGCCATCGCGTTCTGGCGCAACGCCCTGGCGCTGCCGGTCCTGGCCGGGATCGCGCTGGCATCCGCCGCGGGGCGGGCCGCGCTGGCGGGGCTGGACCACCGCGAGCGGCGGCTGTCGGCGCTGGCCGGCCTGGCGCTGGCCGCCCACTTCGGGACGTGGGTGCCAAGCCTGTCGTTCACGTCGGTGGCGTCGTCCGTTGCGCTGGTGTCGACCCAGCCGGTGTGGGCGGCCCTGATCGCCCGGCGCCGCGGCCACCACGTCCCGACCGGCGCTTGGTGGGGGATCGGCCTGGCCATGGCCGGCGCCCTGGTGCTCACCGGGGTCGACCTGCAGGTGTCGGCCGAGGCGCTGTTCGGGGACGTGCTGGCGCTGACCGGCGGCGTGCTGGCCGCGGTGTACGTCACCGTGGGCGCCGAGGTGCGGCGGACGGTGCCGACGTCGGTGTACGCCCTCCTCTGCTACGGCGTGGCCGCGGTGGCGCTGCTCGCCGTGTGCGTGGTCGGGCGCCAGCCGCTGGCCGGCTACGACGCCACGACCTGGTGGGCGCTGGCGGCCATGGTCGTCGGACCCCAGCTGATGGGGCACACGGTGATCAACCGGGTGCTGCGCACGACCGGGGCGACCGTGGTGTCGGTGGCCATCCTGTTCGAGATCGTCGGGGCCGCGTTGCTGGCCTGGCTGGCGTTCGACGAGGTGCCGCCGGTGTCGGCCCTGCCGGCCGGCATCCTGATCGGCGCCGGCGTCGTCCTCGTCGTGCGGGCGGAGGCCGACGAGCCCGCGGTCCGTGGCGCGCCCGCCATGAGGTGACGCGGTACGGTCCGGCGCGTGCCTGCCCGCGCCCTGTGGATCCTGTTGAGCGTCGCCGTCCTGGTCGGTCTGGTGGCGTGGTCGACCACGTGCACGGGCCCCCGCCCGGTCCCGACCGGCGAGACCCTCCCGCCCGAGGGCGCACCCACCACCACGATGGCGCCGGCCACCGACGCGGTCCCGTCGACCCTGGCCCCGCCGCCCGGCTGACCGCCGCCACGTCGGTCACGACCAGTCGACGGCGTCGAAGGCGGCCCGGAGCCGGGCGCCGCGGGCCGGGTTGGCGGCCGCCACCCACGAGATGCGGCCCAGAAGGTGGGCCCGGAAGTCGTCGTGGCCGTCGCGGTCGGCCGCGGCCGGGCCGTGCCGGGCGGCGTCGTGGAGCACGGCCCGCAGCCGGTCGTAGTCGGGGCGGGCGACGTTGGGCCGGGCGTTGACCACGAGACCCAGGACCGTCTGGCGCTGGGCGGCGGTCGAGCGGCGGGTCTTGCCGGCGTGGACGCGGAACCCCTCGCCGGCCGCGATGTCCGCCACCAGCCGGCCGATGCGGCCGCTGGCCCGCCGGTCGAAGTCGCCCGACAGCACCAGGTCGTCGGCGTCGCGGGTGTAGCGGGCGCCGACCTTCCGGGCCAGCCCCGCCAGCCGGCGGTCGAGGCCGAACGCGGCCAGATTGGCCAGCGCCGGTGACGTCGGCGCGCCCTGGGCCAGGTGGGGGCCGGCCAGGTGGTGCAGCAGCCGCCGGCGCCGCTCGACCGCGCCCGGCACCACCGAGGGCGCCGGCGGCGCCTCCCGCAGCACCGCGAGCGGGGTGACCGTGGTGCACACCGCGGCCAGCGCGTGCGACCGGTTCGGGGTAGCCGGCCAGCCGGAAGATGCCGTACACCCGCCCGGCGCTCACCGCGGTGAAGAACGACTCCAGGTCGAAGCGCAGCACGACCGGCCGACCAGCGTGGACGCGGGCCGCGGTCAGCGCCGACCGCCCCGGCCGGAAGCCGTGAGCGGCGTCGTGGGCCGGCACCCGGTCGAGGATGTGGTGGAGGATCTGGCGCTGCAGGTCCTTGAGCTCCCGCTTGGGCGCCTCCAGGAGCCGGGGCGAGCCGTCGGCCTTGCGGGCCCAACTCCGCCGGTAGTGGCGCAGCTGTTCGTCGGCGGCGGTGCGCTCCATCGACCGCCTGTCCGCGAACCAGGCCAGGTGCCCGGGCGTCACCCCGAGCCACGCTGCGAGCGCGGCCAGGTCGTCGACGACCGGGACGGGCCAGCGACGCCGGCCCATCTCGGTCGGAGCCGCGAGCCAGACCTTGGCCCGAGGCGGCCGGTCGGTCCAGGCCAGCCGGGCGAACGGCTCGCACGCCGCCAGGACCCTGGCCAGCTCCCGGGGCCGGTCGGCCGGGCGGTCCGGGTAGGCCCGCACGGCGATCTCGGCCACCTCGGCGACCCATCCGCGTCGGCGGCGCCCAGTCGCCGGCGAGGAACGCGGCGGCGAGCGCGGCCGCCGCGGCCCGGTCGAGCCCCGACCGCCGCACCCGTCAGGCCTGGCGGGGGCGTGGGTGCGGCAGCGCCCGCCGACCGTTCCCGTCGTGCGTGCGCAACGGCGCATCTGTGTGCGCGCGGGCGCATGCGCTGCGATGCCGGACCGTCAGGTCACCCCCGGGGGAGCCCCGGAGAGGCCGATCGGCGCCCGGAGACGCCGCCGACCAGCTCGGTCAAGCGCTGCCGCACGGCGGGGGCAGGCTAGCGGGCTGCGGTGGCGGGGAGTGCCGCGCGGATCCGCGCCCGCGGTCCGCCTACGATGCCGGCGATGTCGATGGGTCCGCCCCCTCCGCCGCCCGGTTCCGGGCCGCAGGACCAGCCGGGTCAGCCGTTCGGGCAGCAGTACCTGCCGTACTTCGGCGGCTATGCGGCGCGGGAGCACCCGCAGGGCACCATCATCCTCGTGCTCGGCATCCTCAGCCTGGTGGCCTGCGGCCTCCTCGGCCCCGTGGCCTGGGTGATGGGCAACAACGCACTGGCCGAGATCGACGCCAACCCGGCGGCCTACAGCAACCGAGGCACCGTGCAGGCCGGCCGCATCTGCGGCATCGTGGGGACCGCCTTGCTGGCGCTCGGCCTCGCGATGATCATCATCGGCATCGCCGTCGCGGCGGCCACGTCATCCTCGTAGGTCGCGCAGCGACCAGCGCAGCAGGTCGGGATCGGCCCAGGCGGTGTCCGGGGCGGACACCGCCCGCCCGAGCGCCCGCAGGCCGTCGACGGTCATGGCCAGTGCGGCCTCCGGCTGGGCGAGCAGACCGTCGACCAGGGCGTCGACCACGGAGTCCAGCTCGGCCGCCGGCACGACCCGGTGGACCAGGCCCCACGCCTCGGCCTCGGCCGCCCCGAGCCGCCGGCCGGTCATGACCAGGTCGCGGGTGCGTGGCAGGCCGATCTCGCGGGCGAGCCGGGGGAGGCCCGCCCAGGTCAGCGGGATGCCGATCGCCACCTCGGGGATGGCGTAGCTGAGGTCGTCGGCCGCGACCCGCAGGTCGCAGGCGGCGGCCAGCAGACCGGCCCCGCCGATCACGTGCCCGTGCAGGCGGGCCACGGTCACCTGGGGGAGCCGCTCGAGGTCCTCGAGCAGCCGCTGCCACCGGCCGGTGGCGCGCCGCCGGGCCTGGGCGGTCGGCCCGCCGTCGACCTGCTCGGCCAAGTCGGCCCCCGCCGAGAACGCCCGGCCGGACCCACCGAGCACCACCACCCGCACGTCTTCCCGGTCGGCGATCGTGCGGATCGCGGCGTGCAGGCCGGCCCGCAGCTCGTCGTTGAGGGCGTTGAGCTTGTCGGGCCGGTGCAGAGTGACGCGGGAGACTCCCCGCTCGCCGTCGGTCTCGACGAGGACGGGGCCGCGGGGCTCACTCATCCGCCGGACGTTACCGAGGGAGCCGGTGTCGACGCGCGAGCCGGGCCTGTCCGACGGGCGGAGTGTCGGACAGGCCCGGCCCCCGTGAACGGGGACCGTCGGGCGGGCGGGAGGCTCGACGGTCCCCAGCCGGATGATCAGTCGTCGCCGCCGTGGTCGTCCCCGGAGCCGTCGTCGTCGCCGCCCCGGCCGCTGCTGCCGCCGTGCCCGTCGTCACGGTCGCCGCCGTTGTCATCGCCCGGGCCGTCGTCGGACCCGCGGCCGCCGCCGTTGTCGTCGAACCCGGCGTCGTCGTCACCGCCGCGGCCGCTGGTGCCGGAGCCGCTGGTGCCGGAGCCGGACTGCCCGACCTGACCCTGGACGCCGCCGGCGCGCACGACCACCCCGTTCTCGACGAGGATGTCGGTGCCGGTGGCGTCGTCCCGGAACCGGACCCGCTCGCGGACGGCGCCGTCCTCGAGCTCGACGTTGACCTGCACCCGCTGGCCCCCCATGCGGAAGTCGAGCTCGACCTCGCGGCCGGCCGCCTGCTCGACCTCGACGCGCCAGCCCGGGTTGGGCACGGCCGAGACGAGCGACAGCTGCCCGGCGGACACGTTCACGGTGACCGTGCCGGCCCCGGCGGCATCGAAGGTCCGGGTGCCGGCGGCGTCCGGCGACCCGGTGGTGCCGACGGTGGTGTCGGTGGTGCTGGTGGTGCCGTTGTCGCCGCGGCGGCCGCCATCGTCGTCACCGTTCTCGGCCACGCTCGACAGCGCCGGGGCCGGACCGAGGCCCGTGAACACGGCGAGCCCGAGAGCGCCGGCGACCAGGCCGCTGGCCAGGCCGACCCGGATCTTGGTGGGGGAGAGCTGCATGGCGGATGTCCTCTCTGGGTTGCTTCCCGCTTGGTGGCACCACCGTGCGGGAGCCGCCGCTAAGGCCGCGTCGTCCGTCCCCTAAGGGATGGCTAATCGTCCCCGCCGCCGTGGTCGTCGGCGTCGTCGTCCCCGCTGCGGGTGCCGGTGGCGTCCTCGACGCGCTCCTGCGGGCCGCCGTCCCACCAGCCGTCGATGCGGCTGCGCCCGGCGGGTCCCTCGAACTCGACGCGCCAGCCCCCGCCGTCGTGGGGGTTGGACCGCACCGTGTAGCCGGTCCACGGCGTGGCGGTCAGCCCGACCACGCCATTCGGGCCGAACGACAGCACCGCCGTCCCCCCTGTCACGGGGTACGACCGGAGCACGGTCGTGACCACCGGGGCGACGGGTGCGGTCGTGGGCGGCGGCGCGGGGCTGGTGGTCGTCGGGCCGGACGTGGTGGTGGCCGTCCCCCGGGCGCCGGTCGGCGTGGCGGTGCCGGCCAGCTCGGCCTCCACGTCGGCCGCGCTCAGCGTCGCCGGCCGCTGGTCGGTGACCTGGTCGCCGACCAGGCCGACGCCCTGCCAGGCGACCACGGCCGCGACCACGGCGGCCACCGCCCACGCGACTCCGAGGGTGAGTATCCGCCGCACCGGCTCATCCTCGCGTTCGCAGGTCACGGCGTCCCAAAGGGAGTCCTAAGGATGTCCTAAGGACTCCGGGTGGTCGAGGGGGCCGACCTACGGTGGTGCCCGTGGCCGCCGTGCTGGTGATCGAGGACGACCTCCCCATCCGCGAGTCGGTCGCTCGCGGGCTCGTGGCCGCGGGGCACGTCGTGCGGACCGAGGCGACCGGCGCCGCGGCCCTGACCGCCTCGGTCGATTGGCGCCCCGACGTGGTCGTGCTCGACCTCGGGCTGCCCGACATCGACGGCGCCGACGTGCTGCGCATGCTGCGGGGCGTCTCCGCTGTCCCGGTCATCGTGGCCACGGCTCGCGACGACGAGACAGAGATCGTGCGCCTGCTCGACGGCGGCGCCGACGACTACGTGGTCAAGCCCTACTCGGCCGCCCACCTGGAGGCCCGCATCCGGGCGGTCCTGCGCCGGTCCGACGCCGCGGGCGGGGAGGACGGCGCCGGGGAGCTGGTGGTCGGCGACCTGGTGGTCGCCCCGGCGCTGCGGCAGGCGACGCTCGACGGCCGCGAGCTCGACCTGACACGCCTGGAGTTCGACCTCCTCGCCCACCTGGCGCGGCGCAGCCCCGAGGTCGTCACCCGCCGCGAGCTGCTGGCCGAGGTGTGGCAGCAGCCCTACGGCGGGACCGACAAGACCGTCGACGTCCACTTGTCGTGGCTCCGGCGCAAGCTCGGCGAGACCGGCACGGAGCCCCGCTACCTGCACACGGTCCGCGGCGTGGGGGTGCGCCTCGCCGCCCCTGCGACGCCCGCCGGCGACGGCTAGGCCGCGGTGCGGCGCCGGATCGTCCTCGTGGTGGTGGCCACCACGACCCTCGTGGTCGTGGCCTTCGCCATCCCGCTGGGGGCGCTGATCCGCTCGGTGGCGCGGGACCGGGCCACCGCCGCCGCCGAACGGGACGTCGCCTCGCTGTCGCCGACCCTGTCGGTCCCCGGCGTCACGCCCGAGATGGTGATGACCGCCATCGACACCACCGGGACGGGCGCCGACGGCCGGATGGCCGTGTGGCTGGCCGACGGCACCGTGGTGGGCGACCCCGAGGGCGCCGACGAGCCCGCCGTGCGCCTCGCCCGGGAGCAGGGTCAGGCGTTCAGCCTGTCCGAGGGTGGCGACCTGGAGCTGTACACACCGGTGGTGACCGGGACCAACGGGACCGCGGTGGTGCGGGCCCTCGTGCCCGAGGCGCTGCTCGACGACGGCGTGACCACCGCCTGGCTGGCGCTGGCCGGCGTGGCGGTGGTGCTGATCGCGGCGGCCGTCGTCGTCGCCGACCGGCTGGCCCGGTCGGTGACCCGGGACGCCACCGAGCTGTCCGGGACCGCCCGGGCGCTGGCCTCGGGGCAGGGCGACGCCCGGGCCGTCCCCGGCCCGACGCCGGAGCTGGCCGACGCGGCGCTGGCGCTCAACATGCTGGCCGACCGCATCGACGAGCTGCGGGCCGCCGAGCGGGAGCGGGTGGCCGACCTGTCCCACCGCCTGCGGACCCCGCTCACCGCGCTGCGCCTCGACGCCGAGGCAGCTGGCGACGACGCCCTGGTCGCGGACGTCGAGCGGCTGGAGGCCGCGATCTCCGAGCTGATCCGCAGCGCCCGCCGGCCGCTGCACGCCGGCGCGGTGGCCGCCACGTGCGACCTGGCCGAGGTGGCGCAGGAGCGGGCCCGGTTCTGGAGCGCCCTCGCCGAGGACGACGGCCGGGCCTGGGAGCTCGACGCCGATGGCGTCCGCGGGCCGTGCGTCGTTTCGCTCTCGGGCGAGGCGGCGGCCGCCGCCCTCGACGCCCTGGTCGGCAACGTGTTCGCCCACACCCCCGAGGGCAGGCCGTACGCGCTGCGGCTGCGGTGTGGGAACGGGTGGACCACGCTCGACGTCGAGGACGCCGGGCCCGGCATCGACGCCCCCGACGAGGCCGTGGGCCGGGGCGAGACGGGAGCGGGGTCCACCGGGCTGGGCCTCGACATCGCCCGCCGGGCCGCCGAGTCGGCGGGCGGGACCCTGGCGGTCGACCGCAGCTCCGTGGGCGGCGCCCGCGTCCGGCTGGCGCTGCCCCTGGTCGGCGGGCACCAGATTTCGGAAGGCTCTCGTCGTCACATCCCGCGCCATCGACCGTGACGCCGGTGCCGCGTCCCGGCTGGCACGATGGCGGGCATGGCCGACCCCTCCGTCGCCCCGGCGATCGCGGCGCCACTGGGCGACGTGGAGACCGACCGGCTATCGCTGCGGCGCGTCACGCCTGGCGACCTCGACGAACTGGCGGCCCTGTCCGTCCAGGCCGAGGTGTGGCGGTTCCCGTACGGTCGAGGTCGGGTGGCGGTTCGCGCCGTCGGCGTGGGGGCGGGGCTACGCGACCGAGGGGGCGACGGCGGCGCTGGACGAGGCGTTCACCACGCTGGGGCTGGCCGGCGTGTGCTCGCTCCCGCAGGCCGGCAACCTGCCCTCGGCCCGGGTCGCCGAGCGCCTGGGGATGACGCTGCTCGGCGAGGTGACGATCCCGGCCAACGAGCGGCGCGGGCAGCTCACCGCGCTCCACTACGTGATCGACCGCGCCGACTGGCCGGCCCGGCCGCCGGGCTAGCCACCGGCACGGACGCCGTCGCTCAACCGCCCGGGTCGTCCAGGATGATGCCGAGACCGAACCCGATGCGGCGCGCGCCGAACAGGCCGGCGATCTCGGCGTTGGTCGGGTCCCTGAACGCCACGAGCAGCAGTTCGGGCGGCTCGACCCGTGTGTCACCGATGACGGGGATCGACACGTGGGCCTCGGTCTGCAGCGGCGCGAACGTCACGGTGCCCGACGAGGGCGTGAAGTCCCGGCCCGAGCGCGCCGTGAGGCCGATCGTCGACCAGGCGGCGGTGACCGGCTGGCCGATGGGTCGCGAGAGCGTGAGCGGGACATCGAGGGTCGTGGTGCCGCTGTCGCCCTCTCGCGCGCGGCCGACGCCGGGACGGATGGACGGTGGTCGGCACCCGTCGGTGCCAGGCACGCACAGCGCGACCACCGCGGACGGCGTGTCCGCCGCGAAGTCGCCCGGGCTCGACCCGGAGCTGGTGCGGGTGCCGATCCCGGCCCCGACGATGAGCGTCCCGTCGATCACCGTGGCGCCCGATGCCACCCCCGAGAACGTGCCGGGCTCGCCCACCGTGCGGTCGTCGAGCAGCGTGCCGTCCTCCGCGTCGTACATGCGCAGGTGCGGCGTGATCACGCTGCCGGCGATGACGACGCCGGGAACGGCGCTGGTCGGGCCGTAGCTGGCGTCCCCGGCGAGGCCCGAGGTCGCCGCGTTCTGCCAGACGATCTCGCCGGTGTCCATGTCGAGCGCGTGGACGGTCGGGCGCTGGGGCGAGAAGACCTCCTCGCCCGGCCCGGTCGAGAAGTAGACCCGGCGGGACGCCTCGTCGACCGCCGCCGTCTGGATGACGCCCCCGATGGCACCGCCCGCCACGACCTTGGTCTGCCAGTACGGCAGGCCGGTGGCCGCCTCGGGGTCGTCCCACGACACGCCGTTGCGGACGTTGCGGCCCTCCCGGTCGATCACGTAGTAGGTGCCGTCCTTGTTGCCGACGCCGACGACGTCCCGGACCTCGTCGCCGATGACGAGGCTGAACAGGTTGGGTGCGCCGCCGAAGGCGAGATCGTCGTTGTCGACCTCGCGCGGCCGCCACCTCCACTGCGGGGTCCCGTCCGTCGACAGGGCGACCACCGCCTCGTCGTAGGGCGGCATCGGCGGCGGGGGAACCGGCGTGGACGGATCGTCGTCGGTATCGCAGTTGCTCGTGCCGAAGATCAGGAGCTGACGGTCGGGGTCGTGGGCCGCGGACGACCAGATGTTGCCGCACCCGTTGGGCGTCCGGGGGGCGTCACAGCCCTGTCGGGTGGCGAGGAAGCCGGCGGGGAGGCCGAGCTGCGCCTCGCTGTGGTAGCCGTCGTAGCGGCGCACGGCGTCGGACGCGTTCGGGCGGCAGACCATCCCGCTCTCGGGGTCGAAGAACCAGCGCATCACGCCGCTGGCGCCGTCGAGGGCGTAGAAGCCTCCCTTGCCGGTGGGCACGTCGTTGACGTCCATGCCGAAGTAGACGACACCATCGGCGACGATCGGCGCGGTCTCGACCTGGTTGCGCTCCCCTGCGAAGCCGCACAGGCCCGGCGGCTGCCCGCTGGCGGAGTCCCGGCAGCCGGTGCCCGCGGCGAAGCGCCAGACCTCGGCGCCGGTGGCCGCGTCGAGGGCATACAGGGTCTCGCCGGCGCCCACGACGACCACCCGGCGACCGTCGAGGTCTGCGACCGTCGGTGACCCCGCGGCCGGGAAGGAGGCGCCGGGCTGCTCCTCCCACGCGAACCGCCAGAGCTCGCGCCCGGTGGCCCAGTCGAGCGCGTAGACGTACCCGTCCCAGGACGTGAAGAACACGGCGCGGGTCGGCCCGGCAGCGGGGAGATCGACCGTGGCCACGCTCGGCGACGAGGTCACGACCGCCTCGGTGCGGAACCGCCAGCGCTCGATGAGCTGCGGCGCCGTCTCGGTCGTCAGGTCGGTCTCGCCGCCGTTGGAGAACTGGCGCCGGTCGCCGCCCGCGAGCGTCGGCCACTCGAGCGGGAGCGGCGGCTCGTCGGGTTCGAGGTCGCCGGGCAGCAGCGCCACACCGTCGGGGAAGGCGAGGGCTTGGCGGACGATCTGAGGCGGTCGGGGGTCGCCGGACTCGTCGAAGCGGATGCGGCGAACCTTGCCGTTGGGCCCGGGGCCGACGTCGGGCAGCGCTCCGAGCAGGTCGAGGTCGGCGTAGTAGACGGTGCCGTCGGCGGAGACGGCGATGCCCTGGGGGTTGCCCGTGGGGGTGGGCAGCGTGGTGCCGGACGGCTCGACGAGGAAGCGGACCAGGTTGCCGTCGAGGTCGTACTCGGCGATCCCGCCGGTCAGCACGCTGGCGGCGTAGAGGTTGCCGTTGGGGGCGAACGCCAGACCCGAGAACGTGAGCATGCCCTCGCTCGCGGTGATCAGGACCTCCCGCTGCACCGCGTCGGCGACCGGCGCGCCGGTGGCGTCGGTGCCGCCGCACCCGCCGGCGGCGTCGGGCCCGGTGGGGAACGGCGGCGAGAACCGCACGATGCGCAGGCCGGACGACTCGGCCACGTACACGCGCCCCTGGTCGTCGACCGCCACGGCCCCCGCCGTGCCCAGGTCGGTGGCGAGCTTGCAGAACGAGGTCGACACCTCGTCGGTGGCCGGGTAGGCGCCCGGAGGGCCGGGGAAGGTGTCGTAGGGCGGGAACCACTGCACGAGCTGGCCGTTGGGGGTGCCGAAGCCCTGCGTGCCCACGTCGGTGGTGAACAGCGTGCCGTCGGGTGCGAAGGCGCAGCCGAACGGCTCGGGGCCCGTCGTCTGGTACGTGGCCGTCAGCTTGCCGACCTGCGTCCCGTCGGCATCGAACACGCCCCACCCGGCGGGCGGTGACGGCTGGCCGGTGTCCTCGCCCGCGACGAAGCCGTCCGCGCCGTCGGGACGGGGACAGATCTCGCCGTTGATGTCGCGGCCGTTCTCGGGGTCCCTCCCGGCCGACTCGACGAGGACGTCCTCGACGAGCGCACCGGTGCCGATCGTGTCGACGTCGAGCCGCCGGAGCCGGTTGCCTTCCGTGACGTACAGCAGCTCGCCGCTGTCGCCGTCCGCCAGCGGCGGCGTCTGTGTGGGCGCGCTGCGCGTGACCGGGGCACCGCCCACGACCAGGCCGGCGGTGATGACGCACGACGCCATCAGCGATCCCCGAGCGCGAGCGTGGACGCGGACCATGGTTCCCCTCCCCGGGCGCCCACGTGTCTAACAGAGCCGTCATGTGTCGTGCGCCGAGGCGGTCACCGGAGGTCGCGCCAGCGCCAGGGAGCCCCCGACCATGAGCTCGACGTAGGAGACCTCGCCGAGGTTGATCCAGCTCATGACCGGCCGCTGCTGCCGAGGCGCGCGGCCACCATCTCGGCCGCGGGCAACCGGTCCTCGAACGGCTGGCGGCCGGTTTAGAAGTCGAGGAGCCAAAACAGCTGACGCCCGAACCCACCCGGGGGTTCGGGCGTTGCCGATGTCTCGCGACATCACAACCGTGGAGCTGGGGGGAATCGAACCCCCGTCCGCCGAGCGGTTGGCGACCGCGCTACGACCATTCCCGAGGTCTACGGCTCTACGGCTGCCGCACCGCCGGGTCGGTGGGCCTCGCGAGGAGGCCGCCGCCAGGTCTGTTCCCTGAGGTCAGCGTTCTTTCTCGCCGTCAGCGGTCTTTCCCGCCGTCAACCACCGCTTCTGTTGCCGGGCTGCGGTGATCTGGCCCCGCGTGCCCTCACGGGTCGCTGTTGCTCTCTGACCACCTGGTTATCAGGCGGCGAAAGCGAACTGCTCGTCGGCAGTTGTGTTGGTGCCCCGTTTAAGGAGTCTGAGCAACTCCGGTCGCACGATTCGACTTCCGGTCCCGACGTCGAAACCGATCAGCCCCTTGTCAAAGAGCCTCTCTACTCTACCGACCTCTTTGATTCGCTCCGCACCCCGCGGCCTGGCACGCTGCGTCCCCATGGTCGACGCCCGGCCCTGGGGGGAGCGCGATGCCGCCGTGGTGTGGCACGGGTTCACGCAGATGGCGTGCTATCTCGACAACGAGCCGATCATCGTGGAGGCCGGCGACGGCCACGACCTGATCGACGTCGAGGGTCGGCGGTACCTCGACGCCATTTCGTCGCTGTGGGTCACGACGCTGGGTCACCGGGTGCCCGAGCTGGACCGCGCGCTGCGGGACCAGGCCGACCGCATCGCCCACTCCACGCTGCTCGGGAACGGCAACCGGATCGTGATCGAGCTGGCCGAGGCGCTGGCCGCCGTCGTCCCCGTCGACCGGCCGCACTTCCTGTTCGCCTCCGACGGTGCCGCGGCGGTCGAGCAGGCGCTCAAGATCGCCTTCCAGTTCTGGGCGAACCAGGGCGTCGAGGGCCGCACCGGCTACGTGGCGCTCGGCCACGCCTACCACGGGGACACCGTCGGCTCCCTGTCGCTGGGCGCGGGCGGGTTCGGGACCGACCTGTTCGACCCGCTGCGCTTCGGCGTCCTGCGGGCCCCCGGCTACGACGACCCCCGGGCGCTGGACGCGGCCGCCGCCCTCGTGGACGCCCACGGCTCGACCCTCGCCGCGGTCGTGGTCGAGCCGCTGGTCCAGGGGGCGGCCGGGATGCTGCTGGCCGACCCGGACGGCTACGGGCCGCTGGTCGAGGCCTGCCGGAGCCACGACGTCCTGCTGATCTGCGACGAGGTGGCCACCGGCTTCGGCCGGACCGGCACGCTGTTCGCCAGCGAGCAGTGCGGCCTGCGGCCCGACCTGCTGGCCATCGGCAAGGGCCTGACGGGCGGCTACCTGCCCCAGTCCGCCACGGTGGCGTCGGACCGGGTCCACGCCGCGTTCCTCGGCCCCGACCTGTCGGCCCGCACGCTCTACCACGGCCACTCCTACAGCGGGAACGCCCTGGCCGCGGCGGTTGCGCTCCGCCACCTTCGGCTGCTCGACGAGCAGGACGTGCTGGCCAACGTCGCGGCGCGGGCCGACACGCTGCGCCGGCTGGCGGCCGAGCGCCTGGCCCCGCTGCCAGCGGTGGCCGACGTGCGGCTGTGCGGGCTCATGGGCGGCGTCGAGCTGGCCCCGCCGGCCGACGGCATGCGCTGGGGCCGCCGGGTGTGCGCGGCCGCGGTCCGCCGGGGGGTCCTGCTGCGCCCGCTGGGCGACGTGGTCGTGCTGATGCCGCACCTCACCGTGGGCGACGCCGAGGTCGAGCGGATCGTGGACACGCTCGCCACCGCCATCGCCGAGGTCACCGGGGATGGGGCGTGACAGGGGGCTGGGACGTGCGGGTCGCCGGCGGCCTCGCCGACGTGCGGGCGGCCGGGCGCTGGCGCCAGCCTCGCGACCTGCACGCCACCGGGGCGGTCACCGGCACGGTGGACGGCCGCCCGGTCGTCACGTTCGCATCGAACGACTACCTCGGCCTGACCCACCACCCGGCGGTCGTGGCCGCCGCCCACGACGCCCTCGACCGCTGGGGCGCCGGCACCGGCGCCTCCCGGCTGGTCGTGGGGTCCCGACCCCTGCACGGCGAGCTGGAGGCCGAGCTCGCCGCCTGGAAGGGGACAGAGGCCGCAGTCCTGTTCCCCACGGGCTTCGCCGCCAACCTCGGGCTGCTGGCGACGTTCGGCGGGCCCGACGTCACGATCCTGTCCGACGAGCTCAACCACGCCTCGATCGTGGACGGCGCGCGCCTGGCGCGGGCGGGGGTCCGGGTCTACCGCCACGCCGACCTCGACCACGTCGCCAAGCTGTTGGCCGACGTCGTCGGGCCCGCGCTGGTGGTGTCCGACAGTGCGTTCTCCATGGACGGGGACGTGGCCGACGTCCGCGGTCTGGCCGAGCTGTGTGCCAGCCACGACGCGCTGCTGGTCCTCGACGAGGCCCATGCCGTGCTGGGCCCGGAGGTCTCGGTCGGCGGCGTGCCCGTGCTGCGGATGGGCACGCTGTCCAAGGCCCTGGGCTCGCTCGGCGGGTTCGTGGCCGGTCCCCGCGCCTACGTCGACCTGCTGGTGAACCGGGCCCGGCCGTTCATCTTCACCACCGCCCCGACGCCTGCCGACGTCGCCGCCGCCCTGGCCGCGCTGGGGGTCGTCCGCTCGGGCGAGGGCACGGAGCTGGTGGCCCGCCTCCGGTCCCACGTCGACCGCCTACGGCCCGGGCACCCGACGCCGATCGTGCCGGTGGTCCTGGGGGAGGAGGCCGCGGCCCTGGCCGCCGCCGACCGGCTGCTCGTTGCGGGCCTGCTCGTCCCGGCCATCCGTCCGCCGACGGTCCCGCCCGGCACGTCGCGCCTGCGGGTCACGCTGTCGGCCGCCCACACCGACGACCAGGTCGACCGGCTGATCGCCGCCCTTGCCGCCATCGCCGCCATCGGCGGGCCCGGTGGACCCCCGCCCTGAGCGCCTGGTCCTCGTGGCCGGCACCGGCACCGAGGTCGGCAAGACCTGGGTCGCCTGCCGGCTGGCCCGGGCTCTGCGGGCCCGCGGGCTCATCGTCGCCGCCCGCAAGCCGGCCCAGTCGTTCGACGCCGGGGACGACGCGGCCGACACCGACGCCGGCCTGCTGGCCCACGCCACCGGCGACCACCCGGTCGTCGTGTGCCCCAAGCACCGCTGGTACCCGGTGGCGATGGCCCCGCCCATGGCCGCGGAGGCCCTCGGCCGCCCCGCGTTCACCATCGCCGACCTGGCGGGCGAGCTGGCCTGGGCCCCCGGCGTGGGGGTCGGGCTGGTGGAGACCGCCGGCGGCGTCCGCTCCCCGCTGGCCGACGACGGCGACACGGTCGACCTGGCCGCGGCCCTCCGCCCCGAGCGGATCGTGCTGGTGGCCCACGCCGGCCTCGGCACGATCAGCGGCGTCCGGCTGGCCGCCGACGCGCTGGCCCGGTGGCCGCTGACCGTGGTGCTGAACCGCTTCGACCCCGACGACGACCTCCACGGCCGCAACGCCGACTGGCTGGCGGGTCGGGACGGCCTCGACGTGGTCGTCGACGTCGCCGACCTCGTGGCCCCGATCGTCGGCTGGCCGGAGTAGCTACGGGGCGGCTCAGGTCCGGGTGGCGGTCACCAGCCAGGCCATCGCCGGCAGCGTGAGGCCGTCGCCCCGGTCGAGGTCCTGGCACAGGTCCCACAGCGCCCGCAGGGCAGCGTCGACCGCCGCCGGATCCTTGCCGTCGAGGAGAGCCCGGGTCATGCCGCTGCTGCCGACGTGAGCGAACGCCTCGCCGGCGTCCGCGCCGAGGTACATCGGGTTGGCCGCCTTCGTGATGCCGACCCGGGCGAAACCCGCGCCGGTCAGGACCTCCCGGACCCGGGCCGGCTCGGCCAGCGAGTAGGGGCCCGGGGCGCCGGGGGCGGCGTTCGGCGGGCCCACGTGGGCGGCCATGGTGGCGGCCGGGAGCCGAGACCAGTCGTTCTCCTCGACGGGGGCCCAGCACGTGAAGGCCAGGCGCCCGCCCGGTGCCAACGCCTGCGCCACGTTGGCGAACGCGGCCACCGGGTCGTCGAAGAACATGACGCCGAACCGGCTCAGCGCCACGTCGAGCGACGCCGGCGCGAACGGGTGGACCTGGGCGTCGGCCACGGTGAACGTGACGTTGTCGACGCCCTCGGCCGCCGCCTTGGCCCGGGCCCGGGCGAGGATCGGCGCGCTGATGTCGACGCCCAGCGCCGTGCCGCCCGCGACCCGGCGAGCCGCCTCCCGGGTCATCGCCCCGGTGCCGCAGCCCACGTCGAGGACCCGGTCGCCCGGCCCGGGTGCCGCCGCGCCGAGCACGGCCTCGCCCCAGGCGGCCAGCGCCCGGTCGTGCAGCTCGTCGTGGATCAGCCAGTTCTCGCCGGAGATGCCGTTCCACAGCTCCGCCATGGTGGCGTTCGGCTCGGGGCCCGCGGTCGACACCACTACCGCCGATCCGCCCGGGCGACGGCCCGGGCCGCCTCCCGCGCCGCGTCCCGCTCGGCCAGCGCCTGGCGCTTGTCGTAGGTCTTGCGGCCCCGGGCCAGGGCCAGCTCGACCTTGGCCCTGCCGTCCTTCCAGTACAGCGACAGGGGGATGAGCGACAGGTGCTGCTCGTCGACGATGGCCCGCAGCCGGTCGAGCTCGCCCCGGTGCAGCAGCAGCTTGCGCCGGCGGTCGGGCTCGTGACCGCTGTGGCTCTGGGCGTGGTCGTAGGGGGCGATGTGCATCGACACCAGCCACGCCTCGCCGCCGTCGATGCGGGCGTAGGCGTCGCCCAGCTGCGCGTGGGCGGCTCGCAGCGACTTCACCTCGCTGCCCCGCAGCACCAGCCCGGCCTCGACGGTCTCGAGCACCTCGTAGTTCCGCCGGGCGCGCCGGTTGGCGGCGATGAGCTTGGTTCCGGAGCGGGTGTCGCGAGCCATAGGGGGACTGAGCAGGGTACCGCTAGTGTCCCCGCCCGTGCTCCGGCTCACCGAGGACGCGTGGCGCCAGATGGTGGCGCACGCCTACGACGGCCTGCCCGACGAGGCGTGCGGGCTGCTGGCCGCCGCCCCCGGCTCGGACCTCGCCGACCGGTTCTACCCGTGCCGCAACGCCGCCGAGTCCAGCCGGGTGTACACGGTCGACCCCGGGGACCACCTGCGGGCCGACCGGGATGCCGAGGGCAGCGGGCGGGAGATCGTCGGCGTCATGCACAGCCACACCCACACCGAGGCCTACCCGTCGCCCACCGACGTGGCCCAGGCCCCGGACCCGGCGTGGCACTACGTGATCGTGTCGCTCAAGCGCGAGTCGGCGGTCCTGCGGTCGTACCGGATCGCGGCGGGCGAGGTGGCGGAAGAGGCGGTCGGGCTGGACGGTCGGTAGCATTGTCGACCTGACCGCTCGGATTTCAAGGATCGACGAGGACCTTCCCCCATGACCGTCCACGCCTCCGTCCTCGACCTCATCGGCGACACGCCGATCGTCGACGTCAGCCGGCTGAGCCCCAACCCCGACGTCCGCATCCTCGCCAAGCTGGAGGGCCAGAACCCGGCCGGGTCGGTCAAGGACCGCATCGCCTGGTCGATGGTCCAGGAGGCCGAGGCCGACGGCACGCTGGCCCCCGGCCGCACGATCATCGAGCCGTCGTCCGGCAACACCGGCATCGCCCTGGCCATGATCGCCCGGACCCGCGGCTACGCGATCAAGATCGTCATGCCGGAGAACGTATCGGTCGAGCGCCGCCAGGCCCTCGAGGTGTGGGGCGCCGAGATCATCCTCAGCCCGGGCGAGGAGGGGTCGAACGGGGCCGTGCGCCGGGCCCAGAGGCTGGCCGACGAGCACCCGGAGTGGGTGTTCCTGTACCAGTACGCCAACGAGGCCAACCCCCGCGCCCACTACGAGGGCACGGGCCCCGAGATCTGGCGGGACTGCCCCGAGATCACCCACTTCGTGGCCGGCCTCGGCACCACCGGGACGCTCATGGGGGTGGGCCGCTTCCTCAAGGAGCAGAACCCCGAGGTCAAGGTCGTTGCCATCGAGCCCCCGCTGGGCGAGCGGGTCGAGGGACTACGCAATCTGGACGAGGGCTACATCCCCCCGGTGTACGAGAAGTGGGGTGGGCCGGACCTGCTCGACCGCAAGCGCATCGTCCGGCCCCGCGAGTCGATCGTGTGGACCCGGCGCCTGGTCGAAGTGGGAATCTTCTCCGGCATCTCCGGTGGTGCGGCCCTGGCCGGGGCGGCCAAGGTGGCCTCCGAGATCGAGTCCGGGACAATTGTCGTGATTCTCGCCGACGGTGGGTGGAAGTACCTCTCCACCGGCGCATGGACGGGAGACCTCGACGAGGTCGCCGCCCTCGCCGAGCGGCTCATCGTCTTCTAGGAGGAGAGGTTCCCCATGGGCAAGATCACCGCCAAGGCCAAGCAGGCCGTCAGCAGGACCAAGGGCACTGCGAAGGGCACCGCCCGCAAGACCGAGGCCAAGGCCAAGCGGGGGACGCGCAAGACGGCCCGCAAAGCCGACCGGGCCGTCTGAGGCCGCGGGCGGGCCATGAAGATCCGGATCGGGTTCGGGCTGGGCACCCAGACGCTCGCCGGCGACGCCGAGCGCTTTCCTGCCTTCGTCGACGCGCTCGAGGCCCGGGGGTTCGACTCCCTGTGGCTCAGCGAGCGGCTGACCGGCCCGGCCCCCGATCCGCTCGTCGCCCTGGCCGTCGCCGCCGGCCGCACCCGCACGCTCAAGCTGGGCACCAGCGTCCTGGTGGTGCCGGGCCGCAACCCGGTGGTCCTGGCCAAGGGCCTGGCCACCCTCGACCGGCTGTCCGGCGGCCGCCTGCTCCCCGCGTTGGGGCTGGGGGCGCCGGTGCCGGCCGAGCACCGGGCTTTCGGGGTCGAGCCCGGCGCCCGGGCCGGCCTGTTCGACGAGGCCCTCGCGCTCATGCGCCGGCTGTGGACCGAGGACGACGTCCACCACGACGGCGAACACTTCCACGTCGACGGTGTGACGATCCGGCCCCGACCCCTGCAGGACCCGATCGACGTGTGGTTGGGCGGCACCGCGCCGTCCGAGCTGCGCCGGACCGGGCGGCTGGGGGACGGCTGGCTGCCGTCGTTCACCGTGCCCGCGGAGGTCGAGGAGGGCTGGGCGACGATCACGAAGGTGGCCGGCGACCACGGCCGGGCCATCGACACCGAGCACCTGGGCGTGCTGGTGCTCTACACACGCGGCGAGCTCCCCGACGCGATCGCCGGGGTGGTGGCGTCCCGGCGACCCGGCCTCGACCCCCGCGAGGTGGTCCCGTCCGGGATCGACGGCCTGCGCCGCCAGGTCGAGCGGTTCGTCGGCGTGGGCGCCTCCAAGTTCGTGGTCGTCCCGTTGGCCGACGCCGAGGACTGGGACGCCGAGCTGGCCGAGCTGGCCGGCGCCCTCAAACCACTCGAGACCTGAGCCGACCGAGATCGTTCGTCACACCAGGTTGGTGACCAGCAGCACCAGCCCGAACACGGCGAACAACACGGCCGACCCGATGCGCGTGACCCGCTCGGGCAGGCGGGCGCCGAACCACCGCCCCAGCAGCACGCCGAGCCCGCCCGCCAGGATGATCCCGATCGTGGCGCCCACCCACACCAGCACCGGGTTGCCCTGGGCGGCCAGCGTGGCCGTGGCCAGCATGGTCTTGTCGCCCAGCTCGGCCACGAACATGGCGGTGGCGACCGTCAGGACGACGTTCCGGTCGCCCGTGCCGTCCGCCGCCTCGTCCACGTCATCTTCGTCCCCCTTGAGCAGGGTCCAGGCCGCGAACCCGAGGAACAGAACGCCGCCGGCGATGCCGATGGCCCGGGTCGGCAGCGTGGCGCCGAGCAGGCCGCCCACCACCACCGACAGCAGGTTGGTGGCCATGTAGGCGGCCACCATTCCGGCCAGCACCGGGGCGATGCGGTGGCGGGCGCCGAATCCCAGCGCCACGAGCTGGGTCTTGTCGCCGAGCTCCGCCACGAATACCAGCCCGAGGGCCGCCAGCAGAGACTCCATCCGGACGGGTCTACCGGATGCGGATGACCGGCCCCACATCGGCCCGCGCGCTGCCTACGCTGCGTGCGATGGACGACCTGCTCACCCTGACCGTCCTCGGCTGTTCAGGCACGTATCCCGGGCCGGGCGACGCGTGCAGCGGGTACCTGCTGCGGGCCGGCGCCACGGCGGTGGTGGTGGACCTGGGGGCGGGGACGCTGGCGAACCTGCAGGCCCACATCGATCCCCGGCAGGTCGACGCCGTGGTCCTCAGCCACGAGCACCCGGACCACTGGCTCGACCTGACCCTGCTGCGCAACGCGCTCCGCTACGTCTTCGGCGTCGGCGACCTGCCGGTCTACGGCACGGCGGGGACGGAGCGGCTGGCGGCCACGCTCCTCGAGGAGCTGGCGCCCACGCTGGCGTGGCACACGATCGGGCCGGGCGACGCGGTGGACGTGGGCCCGGTGGCGCTGCGCTTCGGCCTCACCGACCACCCGGTGGAGACGCTCGCGGTGCGGGCCGAGGCCGGGGGGCGGGCGGTGCTGTACAGCGCCGACACCGGCCCCGCGTGGCAGGTCGGCGACCTGGGCGACCGCGTCGACCTGCTGCTGTGCGAAGCGTCGCTGCGGCCCGGCGACGAGGGCGAGGTCCAGCACCTGTCGGCCCGCCAGGCGGGCGCGCTGGCACGGGGCATGGGCGCCGGCCGGCTGCTGCTGACCCACGTGGTTCCGGGCGTCGACCCGGAGGCGCAGCGGCGGGACGCCGCGGCGGCGTTCGGCGGCCCGGTCGAGGTCGCGACCACCGGCGCCACGGTCACCGTGTAGAGGCTGCGCCGACAGGCGCGGCCGTGGACCAGCGGCCCGGCGCCGAAGGCGCCAAGAGCGGAAGCACAGCGTCGTTCGACCTTCGGCGGCAGAGCCGTCGAATACCAGCGGTGCACCCATCCGCCGACTCTCGTAGCGGGGGAGCGGCCGCCGGCGGCGGTTAGCGTGCGGTCGATGAGACCCGATGGCCGTGCGTCCGACGAGCTGCGCCCCGTGACCTTCGAGCGGGACTTCACCGAGATGGCCGCCGGGGCGTGCCTCGTGAGCTTCGGCCAGACCCGTGTGCTGTGCA
>Ga0075428_100000156_pt1 | contig 62057 bp, 61 predicted proteins | sample RhiMetdeltSRZDD2_FD_75291 | JGI IMG/M metagenome (GOLD analysis project Ga0075428, IMG submission 75291) | Populus rhizosphere microbial communities from Tennessee, USA - Rhizosphere MetaG P. deltoides SRZDD2 | ecosystem: Host-associated > Plants > Roots > Rhizosphere > Soil | place: USA... | reverse complement strand
CGGCCGATCCAGTTGCGCTGCATCGTCTTGACCCGCTCGGGCCACTCGAGGTTGTCGAGCTCGTTCAGCAGCTCATCGGCGTAGTCGGTGATCTTGAAGAACCACTGCTCGAGGTCGCGCTTGGAGACGACGTCGCCCGACCGTTCGCACGTTCCGTCGGCGAGCACCTGCTCGTTGGCCAGGACGGTCTGGCAGCCGGGGCACCAGTTGACCGGTGCGCTCTTGCGGTACGCGAGGCCGTGCTCGAGGAAGCGTTGGAAGATGACCTGGTTCCACTTCATGTAGCCGGGGTCGTGGCTGCGGACCTCGCGGCGCCAGTCGTACATCGCCCCGAGACGGCGGATGCTGCCCTTCAGCTCGTCGATGCGGGCGTCGGTAAACGGGCGCGGGTGGGTGCCGGTCTTGAGGGCGGCGTTCTCGGCCGGCAGGCCGAAGCTGTCGAAGCCCATCGGGCTCAGGACGCCGTAGCCCTGCATGGTCCGGTGGCGGACGATGAAGTCGCCGAACGTGTAGTTGCGGACGTGGCCTTGGTGCGCGGCGCCGCTGGGATACGGGTACATGCAGAGCACGTAGAAGGGCGGGCGCGGGTCGTCGTTGTCGATCTGGTACGCGCCGGCTTCCTCCCACCGCGCCTGCCACTTTTCCTCGACCGCTTGCGCGTCGTAGGCCTCGCTCACGCCGAGGATCGTAGAGCGTCCGTTGTCACACCTCGTCGGTACCGTTCGAACATGCGTGCTGATACTGTCTCTGATTCCCACGGGGCTGTAGCTCAATTGGTAGAGCACTTCGATGGCATCGAAGGGGTAGCGCGTTCGATCCGCGTCAGCTCCACGGTTACCCTGCAGCACCGCCGAACCCCGTGACGCCGTCCGAGGTGGGCGCCCGGGCCGAGTTGGCGATAGCCACCGCGCTGGTGGCAGCCGGTAACTCGGTGTACTTGCCGTTCTTCAATCCGTACGGCCGCGTCGATCTCGTCTACGCGGACTCGGCGGGGACCCTCAAACGCATGCAATGCAAGACGTCCTATCTGAAGGACGGATGCGTGGCCTTCCGCACCTGCAGCAACACCGGCAACGTGCCGGTCAGCTACGCAGGTGAGGTCGACGTGTTCGGGGTCTACTCGCCCGAGCTGGATTGCGTGTTCATCGTCCCGGTTGACGATGCACCAACCAGGCGCTGTTTCCTCCGCGTCGCTCCGCCCCGAAACGGTCAGGCAAAGACGGTCAGGTGGGCCGAGCCGTACCGCCTCACGCCGGTGGGTGCATAGGAGGAGCGGGGGAAACCGGCATAGCCTCGGCGTCTTGTCTCGCCGGACGGTCTGCATCGTCTTCGTCGCCCTCGCATTGACGGCCACCGGGTGCAACAACAAGCCCGCCGCGCCCGCCGCGATCAAGGGCAACTGGGTCGACGCGTGGCAGGCAGTGCCGATGGGCGCGATGCCCAACGGGTGCGGCGGACGGGGCGCCGAAGCGGCGTTTCCGGGCAACCGGGCCTCATCGCAGAGCGCGCGTTTCGCAGTGCGGGCGACGGCGGCCGGCTCCGCGGTTCGCGTGCGGCTCTCGAACCGCTTCAGCTCCCGCTTGCTGGCGATCAGCCACGTCACGATCGCCGAACAGACGACGGGCGCGGGTGTGGCAGCCGGCACCACCAAGGACGTGCTCTTCGACGGCCGCAAGACGCTGACGCTCGGCGGCGGTGAGGAAGCCGTGAGCGACGCCGTCCGGTTCGAGGTCGATCCCGAGCACCCCGTCTCGGTCTCGGTTGCCATCGCGTCGAGCGGGCCCTTGACCTGGCATGCGGTCGGCTCCGACGCGTCGTACGCGACCGCGGTTGGAAGCGGCGATCACACCGGCGACACCAGCGGTGGCGCCTACCGCGCGCAGCTCCACTCGTACATCGCGCTGGCCGGCTTGCAGGTCGACGCCAGCGTGCCGACGACCGCGATCGTCGCGTTGGGCGACTCCATCACCGACAACCCGCAGCAGGACCTCGGCCGCCACTGGGTCGACATCCTCGGGTCGCGTCTGCGAGCGGCCGGCATTCATCGCACGGTCGTCAACGCCGGCATCGCGTGCAACGCGCTCGTGTCGGCCGACAACAGCACCGGCCCGGCCGCTCCAAGTCGTTTCGTCGAGGACGTGGTGCGCCGACAGGGCGTATCCCACGTGATCATCTTCGAAGGCACCAACGACATCTACGGGGGCCAGACCGCGGCCAAGGCCATCGCCGTGCTGACGGCACTCGCCGATCGAGCGCATGTCGCCGGGCTCAAGGTCATTGGCGCCACGATCCTGCCGCGGCGCGACGGCCCGGTGCCCGTGAAGGACGATCAGCGGGCCGAGGTGAACCAATGGATCCGCACGACGTCGTCGTTCGACGGATTCATCGACTTCGATGCCGCGGTGCGGGCCACGGCCAACCCGCTGCAGATGAACCCCGGCTACGCCAGCGACGACATTCACCCGAACACACGAGGTCAGATCGCGATGGGCAACGCGATCGACTTGTCACTCTTCGAGCGCTGAGCGACTCGCCGAACTCTTCTTGACCGCAGGGTTGTAACAGACCCCTCTCATCCCCAGCATCTGGGCGGGGACGCACAGGTTGGAGTACTGACACGCCGGCTCGGCGTGGGGAGCGCCGCCGAGAATGCGGGCGGCCAGGTCGGGCTCGGCGTAGAACGGGCGGCCGATGCCGACCATGTCGGCCTGGCCGCCGTCGAGGATGCCGTTCACGTCGGCCGCGGTGCGGATGCCGCCGACCGCGAACACCGGAATCGACACGCGCGCTTTCACGGCGGTGAACTGCCGCCGGTTCCACACCGGTTTGAACGGCGACATCACGCCGCCCAACGCGTAGCCCGCTTCAAGCACCACGCGTTGACGCCGTTGCGGCGCCGCCTTCCGCAATCGCGCATTGATTGCCTTGTTGTTCCAGATCGAACGCGGGATGCCGCCGCGCGACAACGTCGTGTCGGGGAACACCGACACGTGAACGGGCGTGACCGCGTCGTAGCCGAACGACTCGGCCAGCTCGGCCATCTCCAACCCCTCGTCCCACGTCGTGCGCGGTGCGAACGGCGGCGCCTTCTCCCCGACGGGGATCTTCACCGCCAGCGTGAAGTCCTCGCCCGCCCGCTCGCGCACCCGTTGGCCGATGACGTCGAGTATCCGCGCCCGTCCCGCCGCCGACGCACCGAACTCGTCGTCCCGCTGGTTGTAGAACGGCGACAGGAACTGGTCGAGCAGCTTGGCGTTGGACGATGCGAGTTGCATGCCGTCATACCCGGCCTCGCGCGCCCACCCGGCGATCTCGCCGTACCGCACGGTGAGGGCGCGGACCTCCTCGGTCGACATGGCATGGATCGGCACGCCGCGGAACGCGGGCCGCAGCCACCACCGCAACGGGGACGCGGCCAGCAACGGCCCCTTCCGGGCCGACGCGTACGGCTCGTGCCACGCCTCCATCGAGTAGATGCCGCCGTGGCCGACCTGGAGCCAGATCGCCGCGCCTTGCGCCTTGACCGCAGCGACCATGGGCGCCAGCCGCATGACCCGCTCCCGCGTGTGCACGAGCGTCATGCCCGGCGATGTCCGCCCCTCCTCGTAGAGGCAGGCGCTGCCCTGGATGATCAGCCCGACGCCGTGGCGCGCGTTCTCGACGAAGTGGCGGGCGTAGGCGTCGGCGCAGTCGTCGCCGTCACCCGCGCCCTCGAGCACCGGCGCCCGGTACAGGCGGTTGCGAACGACGGTCGTGCCGCCGATCCGCAACGGCGTGCCTACACCAGGTGCGTCGCCCACGGCTGGACGCTAATGGTCCGATTGGACCATTGGCACCGTTCTCCCGCCGACCGAAGAGAGTGCATGCCGGAAACGGTGTTCGTCCTCGGTGGCGGCGCCAACTTGGGTGCCACACAAGTGGGGATGCTGCGCGCGCTCCTCGAGCACGGCATCACGCCCGACGCCGTCGTCGGCTGCTCGGTCGGCGCGATCAACGGCGCCGTCCTCGCCGCCCAGCCCACCATGGCGGCGGTCAAGCAGCTCGAAGTGGTGTGGAGCAGCTTGAGCAGTCACACGATCTGTCCGGCCGGAAAGTTCAACGCGGTGCGGATGCTCGCCAAGCGCTACCCGACCCTCGAGTCCAACGACGGGCTGCGCCACCTGCTCGAGCGACACCTTCCCTTCCGCAACTTCGAAGAGACCGAGATCCCGCTGCACGTCGTGGCGACCGCGCTGAACACGGGCGCCGAGCACTGGTTCCACACCGGTCCCGTCCTGCGGGCGCTGCTCGCATCGTCGGCGATCCCGGCGGTGTTCCCGCCCGTGATGATCGACGGCCAGCCCTACGTCGACGGTGCCGTCGTCAACAACGTGCCGATCTCGCGTGCCCTCGCCCTCGGTGCCCGCCGCGTCGTCGTCCTGCACGTCGGCAACTTCAGCCGGCCCCGACGGGCGCCGAAGCGTCCGATCGAGGCGCTCATCCAGTCGTTTTCGATCGCCCGCAACCATCGCTTCGCCATCGACACGGGATCGGTTCCCGAGGGCGTCGAACTACTTGTTCTCCCAGCGGTCGATCCCGGGTCGAGCCTCGGCTATCACGACTTCAGCCGGGCCCACATGCTGATCGAGAAGGCTTACCGGCTGACCGCGGACTTCCTCGCGTCGCCGTCCCACTCGACGATCGGCGCGTCAGCCCAGAGCCTCTCGAGGTCGTAGTACTCCCGCACCTCGTCGAGAAAGAGGTGCACGACGAAGTCGCCGTAGTCGAGTAACACCCACCGCGCGTCGTCGAGACCTTCGATCCGGATCGGCCCGCCGCCGCCGGCCTCCTTGACCTTGGCCTCGACCTCGTCGGCGATGGCGCGCACGAGCCGCTGGTTGGACGCGCTGGCTATCACGAAGGCGTCGGTGATGGCGAGGATGCTGCCGACTTCGAGGATGACGATCGACTCGCCCTTCTTCTCCGCCGCCGCCTGCGCTGCCACTCGGGCCAGCTGTCGTACGTCCTCGAGACTGGCCGCCGATTTCCGTGTGGTCATCCGCCGCCAGCGTACAGACCGCGATCGCGGATAATGCGCAATACCGGTTTCGGGACCATGAACTCGACGGGTCGACCTTCGGCGAGGCGCCGGCGGAGGTCCGACGCCGACACGTTGAGGGCGGGAATCTCGACGACGACGCCATCGGCGGGCGGCGGCGACCCGGGCCGGGTCACGACCACAACCTGGGCGAGCCGGCGAACGTCATCGGCCTGCTTCCACGTGTCGAGGTCGACGTCGGACCCGACGATGAGGAACAGGTCGTCGCCCGCCAACTCGTGCAGCGTGTCGACCGTGTAGGACACGCCGCCGCGGTCGATCTCGATGCGGCTCGCCTGCAAGCCGTCGACGTCGGCGACGGCGGCCTCGACCATCGCCAGTCGATCCTCGGCGGGCGTGAGCGCGCGACCGGACTTCTGCCACGGCTCGTTGGCGACGACGAGCAACACCTCGTCGAGACCAAGCGCGTGGCGAACCTCGAGCGCGGCGACCAGGTGGGCAATGTGAATCGGGTCGAACGTGCCGCCGAATACGCCGACCCGGCGGCTCACTTGCCGGCGAGCCGTTCGACCACTGGGGCGAAATCGTGGAGCGCGGCGTCCTGCACCGTGATGTAGCTGGTGCCGTACTCCTCACGTCGTTGCTCCAAAATCTCGCAGATCTGATCGAGCGTCCCGACCAGCGCGAGCGGCACCTCGCGCGCCTCCTCGAGCGTGAACCCGAACAACGGGGCGATGTTCTCGAACACCGACTCGCGATCCTCGGTGACCTGCATGATGAAGGTGAGCGACTGGATCTCGATGTCGTCGAAGCGGTCACCGGCCGCGTCCTTGATCCATTGCAGGCGCTGCTTGAAGAACTCGGCCTTGGCGGTCTGGGCCGCGTCAGCGCCCATCTCACCGGAGCGGGCGTTGGCAGTGACGCCGACGATGTTGGCCTCGCGCGCCGCGAGTGAGAGCACGCGCTTGCCGCCACCGCCGATCACGATCGGCGGGTGCGGGCTCGTGTAGGGCCGGGGCGCGCCCTGCGCGTCCTTCACCGTGTAGTGCTTGCCTTCGAAGGTGGCCGAACCCTCCGACCACATCGCCTTCATGATCGCGAGGGCTTCGGTCAAGCGGTCGATACGGACGCCCGGCGCGTCGTAGGGAATGCCGGACTGCTCGTAGTCGGTCCGCATCCAGCCCGCGCCGATACCGAACTCGAAGCGCCCTTCGGTGACGAGGTCGAGCGTCGCCGCCTCCTTGGCCAGGACGACGGGATGCCGGTAGTCGTTGTCGAACACGAGGGTGCCGACGTTGAGCCGGTCGGTCGCTTCGGCGGCGACCGTGAGCCCGACCATCGGCGCCCACTGGTCACCGAAATGGTCGGGCATGTACATCGTGGAGTACCCAAGGCTCTCGATGGTGCGGGCCAACTCGCGCCAGCTCTTGACGTCGGGCGCAGTGTGGGCCTGCACGGCAAACCGGAATGGCTTCATGCCGGGCATCGTAAGGCAGCGAGCCGGAGGCGGAGCCGGAAGGCGAGGCAAAGACGTAGGACAATTGCGGCGTGCTGATGGAGACGATGCAGCGGTCGTTGGAGTGGCGCATCGCGCTGGCCAACGGCGTCGCCGCGCTGTTCGTGACCGCGTACCTCGTGGCGACCGGGCCGGCACAGCAGTCCGACAGCGGCCTGGCCCTCGCCGTCCTCATCGCCACGGGGCAATTCATCGTCCTGCTCGGCGTGCTCGTGTTCATCGGCGTTCGCATCAGCCGGCGCGTCGCCGCTCGCGAGACCGCGTGGCTGACCGAGGGGCGGGAACCGACACCGCGCGAGCGGAGGATCGCGCTCGAGGCACCGTGGCGCATCGGCCTGCTCCCGAATGCCGCTGTGGGTATTCGCGGCGGCCGTCATCGCGCTGTGGCCGAACACCGGTTCATTCGTCGACCGGATGCGGATCTTCGTGGCCATCGTCCTCGGCGGCGTGCTGGCCTGCGCTCTCAGCTACGCGCTCGTCGATCGGGCGAACAACGACTTGCGGGCCGCCGCGCTCGCGGGCGCCGCCCCGGAAGAGTCGGGCGCCATCGGCGTCCGCCGCGGGCTGCTGCTGGCCTGGGCCCTGGGATCGGGCATTCCATTCGCGGGGATCGCGCTGACCCCCGCGGTCCGCTCTCCCCACGCGGCGGTCCCGCTGGCCGCCGCGGTGATCACGCTCGCCGTGGCCGGCCTGGCGGCCGGCTTCTTCATCACGTATGGGTCGGCCCGGTCGATCGCCGAGCCGATGGACCGGCTGCGCGCGTCACTGGAGCAAGTTCAGCGGGGCGACCTCGATGCGACGCTGACCGTCGACGCGGGCGGCGAGATCGGCATGGTGCAGGCCGGCTTCAACCAGATGGTCGCCGGGCTGCGCGAGCGGGCCCGGCTGCAAGACCTGTTCGGCCGCCACGTCGGCGAGGAGGTCGCGCGCGCCGCCATGGAACAAGGGGTGTCCCTCGGCGGCGAGCAGCGGGAGGTCAGCGTGTTCTTCGTCGACTTGGCCGGCTCGAGCGTCCTCGCCCGCGAGCACTCGCCGGACCACGTCGTCCGGCTCCTCAACCGGTTCTTCGCCGCCGTCGTCACCGCGGCGGCGAGCGAAGGCGGCTGGGTCAACAAGTTCGAGGGCGACGCCGCGCTCTGCATCTTCGGCGCACCGACGGCGCAGGACGATCACGCCGCCCGCGCGCTACGCGCCGCTATCGCGTTGCGCGACACGCTCGACGGCATCGACGCCGGCATCGGCGTGTCGTCGGGCGTGGTCGTAGCCGGCAACGTCGGCAGCGAGGCGCGCTACGAGTACACGGTCATCGGTCACCCCGTGAACGAAGCAGCCCGTCTCACCGACGAAGCCAAGCAGCGGGCCTCGCGGCTCCTCGCCAGCTCGGCGGCGATCGCGGCCGCACCGAGCGAAGCGAACCACTGGGCATCGCGTGGCGTCGTCGACCTGCGCGGGACAGGACCGACGGAGGTCTACGAGGCGATCTAGGCGACCTAGAGGTGGCCGCGGCGCGCTTGTTCGCGCTCGATCGCCTCGAACAACGCCTTGAAGTTGCCGGCGCCGAAGCCCCGCGCACCCTCGCGCTGGATGATCTCGAAGAACACCGTCGGCCGGTCGGTGACGGTCTCGGTGAAGATCTGCAAGAGGTAGCCGTCGTCGTCCCGGTCGACGAGGACGCCGAGACGCTGTAATTGGGCCCACGGCAGGTCCGGGAGGTCGACGCGCCGACGCGCCTCCTCGTAGTACGCGTCAGGCACGGCGAGGAACCGCACGCCGCGGTCGCGTAGCGCGCCGACCGCGGCAACGATGTCGTTGGTGCGCATGGCGATGTGCTGCACGCCGGGCGCGCCGTAGGCGTCGAGGTACTCGTCGATCTGACTCTTCTTACGACCGGTGGCGGGCTCGTTGATCGGCAGCACGATGCGCGAGCCGTCCCACACCACGGTCGACATCAACGCCGAGTACTCGGTGGAGATCTGCTCGTCGTCGAAGTGCACGAGCTGATCGAACCCGAGGACGTGGCGGTAGAAGTCGACCCAACGATCGAGCGCGCCCTGCTCGACGTTGGCGACCACGTGGTCGATGGCGCGCAGGCCGACGTCGGGCCCGCACGGCGTCGGCGGCAGTCCCTCGTCGATGTAACCGGGCGCGAACGCGCCGCTGTACTCGCTGCGGTCGACGAAGGTGTGCTGGGTGTCGCCGTACGCCGCGATGGTCGCCCGGTGCAAGCGACCGTCGGCGTCGTGGTCCGGGAACGAGGGGCGGCGGCCCGACGCGCCCCGCTCGACCGCTGCGCCGTACGCCGCATACGCGTCGGACGCGGCGAAGGCGATGTTGCGAACACCATCGCCGTGAGCTTGGACATGAACGGTGACCTCGGTATGCGGCGCCAGGCCGCCGGTGACGACGAAGCGAATGTCGCCTTGTTCCAGCACGTACGACGTGCGGTCGGTGACGCCGGTCTCGGGGCCCGCGTAGCCGGTGACGCGAAACCCAAAGCCCGACGTCATGAACTGCGTGAACGCGCGGGCGTTGCCCACCCAGAACTCGAGGTAGTCCCAGCCGGTGAGGAACGTCGCCGGCGCCGGGAGACCGCCGACCGTCGTGGGGATGATCGCCATCGGGATCACGCCACCTTTCTCGAGTAGCGGGAGAACGCGTCCTCGTCGTAGTGATCGAGGAACTCGGTGAGTTCGCCGACAAGCGCGTCCACCGAGTCAGCGGCAAACAGCACCGGCTGGTACTTGGTGATGTCGTAGGGCTGCCCGCCCATGGCGGCGAGGTCGAACGGGCGCACATCGGCGCCGCGGAACGCGTCGAGCTCGCCGAAGGACGAGAGGATGCCGGCGCCGTATGCCTTGAGATCGCCGCCCTCGTAGACGACGCCGAACTCGACCGTGAACCAGAAGACGCGCGAGAGGAACTGCACGGCCTGATCGGAGCGGACGCGCTTCACGGCCTCGCCGACCTTGCGGTAGATCTCGGCGAATCGGGGACTGGCGAGCTGGTTGGCGTGGCCGACGACCTCGTGGATCACGTCCGGTTCGGGTGTGTAATACGGGACCGAGTGGTGGCGGATGTACTGCGTCGACATGAACCAGCCGTCGGCCAGGGCGCCGTAGAAGTTCCACGGCGATACGAGCCCGGGCACCGGCTCGTAGCGGAATCCGCTGAGCGGCGCGAGGAGCTGCGACACCTCCGTCAACTGGGGCACGTGATCGTCGGCCAGCCGCAACGTGTCGACACCGGCGAGGTACTCGTCGCACGCGTAGCGCTCGTGCCGCCGGGCCAGCTCGGCGGAGCACGTCCGCCAGAGCGCGTGCTCTTCGTCGGCGTAGGGCGCGTCGGGCACCGCGCCGCCCCGACGGTATTCAGCGGCGACCTCGCCGAGGGCCTGGCGGCGCGCGCGGTACGCGGCGTCGGTGAAGCCGGGATGGTCAACCGAGAGCTGCCCGCCGTAGGCGAGCACGTTCACGCTCTTGTCGACCATCGACATGCTGTCACTCATCTGTATAGAGAACTGTCGGCTGATCGCTACCGATGGTCAAGCCACCGCGCATCACCTAGGCAATATGACCAGTGACCAGGGCGTTACGCCCTACGATGTGGCCAGATTGCCCATCGATCCGCTCGACGCCCGGTTGATCGCCACGCTCGCCGCCGCCCCCCGCGCCGGCGTGCTCGAACTCTCGCGGCAACTCGGCGTGGCCCGAGGCACGGTCCAGGCTCGGCTCGACAAGCTCGTCGAGCGGGGCGTCATCAGCGGCTTCGGGCCCGAGGTCGACCCGGCGGCGATGGGTTACAGCGTGCTGGCCTTCACCACCCTCGAGATCGCCCAAGGGCGGCTGGCCGACGTGGTCGAGCACCTCCGCGACATCCCCGAGGTGCTCGAGGCGCACGCAACGACCGGACCGGGCGATCTGCACTGCCGCGTGGTCGCCCGCAGCAACGACCACCTCCAGGACGTGCTCAACCGGGTGCTAGAGGTGCAGGGCATCGGCCGCACGTCAACGGTGATCGCGCTGTCCCCGCAGATTTCTATGCGTGTGCTCCCCCTCGTCGCGGCTGCGAGAATGTCTGCCTCGTGAGTTGGACTCCACAGACCTGGCGCGACAAGCCGGCGGCGCAGCAGCCGGACTGGCCCGACCTTGCCGCGCTCGAACGGTCACTCAAGGAGCTGGCCCAACTCCCGCCGCTCGTGTTCGCCGGCGAGGCCCGCAACCTCACCGAGGCACTCGCCGCGGTGCATCGAGGTCATGCGTTCCTGCTCCAGGCCGGCGACTGCGCCGAGTCGTTCAACGACTTCTCGGCCGACTCCATCCGCGACAAGCTCAAGGTCATCCTCCAGATGGCGGTGGTGCTCACCTACGGGTCGGGAGTTCCGACCGTGAAGATCGGCCGTATCGCTGGGCAGTTCGCCAAGCCGCGCAGCGCGCTGGTCGAGGAAGTCGACGGCACCGAGATGCCGACGTTCCGCGGCCACATCGTCCACGACGACTCCCCCACGGCCGACGGTCGGGTGCCGGACCCGTCGCGCCTCATCGCCGCCTACCACCAGTCGGCGTCGACGCTCAATCTCGTACGGGCCTTCACCAAAGGCGGCTTTGCCGACCTCTCGCAGGTTCACACCTGGAACCAGCAGTTCGTCGCGTCGAGCCGCGAGGGTCAGCGCTACGAAGCGATCGCCGCCGAGATCGATCGCGCCATGCGGTTCATGCGCGCCTGCGGCATCGACCTCGAGAAGGAAGCGCATCTTCATCAGGTCGACTTCTTCACCAGCCACGAAGCGCTGCTGCTCGGGTACGAGGAGGCGCTCACGCGCCAGGACTCACTTACCGACCAGTGGTACGACTGCTCGGCGCACCAGCTGTGGATCGGCGAACGCACCCGACAAATCGATGGCGCCCACGTCGACTTCCTTGCCGGCGTCGGCAATCCCATCGCGGTCAAGCTCGGCCCCTCGGCCACACCGGCTGAGGCCGTCGCCCTGTGCGAGCGGCTCAACCCAGGACGGGTCCCGGGTCGCCTCAGCCTGATCAGCCGCATGGGCCACGCCAAGGTGCGCGAGCTGCTGCCGCCGATCATCGAGGCGGTGACCGCGGCCGAGCATCCCGTCGTGTGGGTGTGTGATCCGATGCACGGCAACACGTTCGCCAGTCCGTCGGGGCGCAAGACGCGCCACTTCGACCACGTCCTCGAAGAGATCGGCGGCTTCTTTTCGGTTCACCGGTCCCTGGGGACCTGGCCGGGCGGCGTCCACGTGGAGCTCACCGGCGACAACGTCACCGAGTGCCTCGGCGGTGCCGAGGAAGTGCTCGAGGATCAACTCGACAGCAACTACACGTCGACGTGCGACCCGCGCCTTAACGGCCGCCAGTCGCTCGACCTCGCGTTCCGCGTCGCCGAACTCCTGCGCGCCTAGCTCAGCGGCGGGACCAGGCGCCTTTCGCCGACGTCATCTCGGCGACTACCGGCGGGAGGTCGCCGCTCACGATGTCGGCCAGCGTGACCTCGTCGAGCACCGACCGCAGGCCGGCGCGGGCGGCAACCCACACGTCTTTGAGGGGCTTGGCGGGGCCGGCGAACTTGAGTTTCTCGGGCGACGTGCCGTGCACGTCGGCGAGCGGTCCTTCGACGGCGCGGATGATGTCGGCGATCGACACCGCGCTCGCAGCCTTGGCCAGCCAGTAGCCACCGTCGGCGCCGCGCTGGCTGGCGACGATCCCGGCGCGCCGCAGCTCGGACAGGATGTTCTCGAGGAACTTCAGCGGGATCTTCTGCGCCTCGGCGATGCGATCGCCTTTGATCGGGCCGTCGCCGGCGGCGGCCAACTCCAGGGCGGCCCGCACCGCGTAATCCACCTTGGCCGAAACCCGCACGTGCGGAGTATCTCAGTCGGCGAGGCCCCAACGGCGCCGAACCGCGGTGTCGAGACGACCGAACACGAGTGAGTCGACGACGATGCCGAGGATCAATATGACGACCATCGCCGCGTACATCGCCGGGTAGTCGACCTGGTCCCGGCTGTTCTGCAACAGGAACCCAATGGTGCGGTGACCGCCGAAGTTGGCAATGAGCTCGCCGGCCATCAAGCTCCGCCAGGCGAAGGCCCAGCCCTGCTTGAGACCGCCGACGAAGCCGGGCAAGGCGGCCGGCAGGATGACGTGGCGCCACATCGCAATACGGCGCGCGCCCAGCGACCGCCCGGCCTTTAGCAGGACGGGCTGGATCTGATCGATGCCGCCGATCAGCCCGTTGGCAATGGCGGGCGCCGCGCCGAGCACGACGACGAAGAAGATCGCGCTGTCGTTGAGACCGAAGAGCACGATGGCGGCGGGGAACCAGGCAATCGACGGCATCGTCTGCAACCCGGTGATCAGCGAACCAATGGCCTGGCGCAGCACGCGCTGGCGGGACACCGCGATACCGAGTGCGCACCCGATCACCAACGCGGTGCTGTAACCGAGGACCGCTCGCCGCAACGTGACACCAACCGCCGGAAGGATGATCCCGGCGCGCACCTCGCGCCACAGCTCGGGGAACACGGTGGCGGGTGAGGGCAGGATCGTCTCGGACTTCCATCCCGACCACACGACGAGTTGCCACGCACCGAGGACCAGCGTGATCGCCGCGAGCTTGGGCCACAGCGCGTTCCACAGCGCGAGGGCGCGGGACGGGCGGCTCGGTAGGTCGAACTCGAGGGCGTCGAGGCCCGAGAGGGCGATGTCGATCTCAGTCTTCGCCATGACGGCGCACCTCCGCCCGCAGGCCCTCGGTGATGCGCCCGGCGAGGGCGGCCACCGCGGGCGACTCGATGCGCCGCGGCCGTTCGATGTCGACGGCGAACTCGGCAGCGACGCGACCGGGTCGGCTGGTCAGCAACACGACGCGATCGCCGAGACGGGCCGCCTCACGAACGTTGTGCGTCACGAACAGCACGCTGAACTTGCGCTCGAGCCACAGCGACTCGAGCTCGTCGTGCAAGAGGTCGCGCGTGATGGCGTCGAGTGCGCCGAAGGGCTCGTCCATGAGCAGCACGTCGGCGTCTTGGGCCAGCGCCCGGGCCAGCGCGACGCGCTGGCGCATCCCGCCCGACAGCTCGTGCGGCCGCTTGCCGGCGAACTCGCCGAGGTGGACCAGCGCCAACAGCTCAGCAGCGCGCTGGCGGCGCACGGCGCGCCCGACACCGCGGAGCCGGAGGGCGAGCTCGACGTTCTGGGCCGCCGTGAGCCACGGGAACAGCGCCGCCTCCTGGAACAGCAAGGCGGTGCGGCCACCGACGTCGACCGATCCCGACGTGGGCTCGTCGAGTCCCGATACGAGGTTGAGCATCGTGCTCTTGCCGCAGCCCGACGCCCCGACGAAGCACACGAACTCGCCGACACCGACGCGCAGGCTGACGCGGTCGAGGGCGGGCACCGCGGCGCCGGCGTGGCCGTACACCTTCGATACGCTATTCAGGCTGATCGCCGGCGCGGCGGCCGGCGGCGTGACCACGCTCAGCTGGGGCTTAGCCATCGAGCGACCCCGAGACGGCCGGCTTGCCGTCGGCGGCCAGCAACTTGTTCAGCAGCGTGAGGTCGTAGATGCCGGTCAGCGTCGGCTTGGCGATGAGGCCGAGGTCCGCCGCGTCGTTGGCCCCCTTGACGAGCGACGACGAGATGGGATCAACCGTGAACGTGAGGTTCTTCCACGCGTCGGCGAGGACCGCGGCACTCAGCGCCTTGGTCGTGATCTTCCGGATCCCTTCGTTGGCGACGGCCTGGGCCTCGGCCGGGTGGTCGGTGGCGTATTGCACGGAATCGAGGTGACCCTTCAGCAGGGCCTCGATGACGTCGGGATGCGCCTTCAGGAACGCGGTGCGGACGATGAGGTGCGTCGTCACGAACTGCCCGCCCGGCCACAGGTCCTTCTCGTTGACGAGCACCTTGCCGCCGCCCTCGAGCACGAGTCGGGTCGCCCACGGTTCGGGCACCCACGCGCCCTGGATCTGCCCGGCCTTGAAGGTGTCGAGGGTCTGGGCGTTCTCCTGCGGATTGATCTTCACGTCACCGCCGCCGACGGTGTCGGTCTTGAGACCTTTGGACTTGAGCCAGGCGCGGAGGGCGACGTCCTGGGTGTTGCCCAGCTGCGGCGACGCCAGCGCCTTGCCCTTCAGGTCGGCCGGGCTCGTGATGTCGGGCTTCACGACCAGCGACGCGCCCCCCGACGTGCTGCCGGCGACGATGCGGATCGCCTCGCCCTTTGACTTCACAAAGGCGTTCACCGCCGGGTTGGGCCCGATGAACGTGGCGTCGATCGAACCGGCGAACAGCGCCTCGACGGCGGCGGGCCCGGCGTTGAAGGTCGCCGTCTTGAGGGTGACGTTGGCGCCCATCGCCTTGGCGAGGAAGCCCTTCTCGACCCCGATGATCGCCGGGGCGTGGGTGATGTTGGCGAAGTAGCCCAGCCGGAGGTCGATCGGCTCGTCGCTCTTGGTGCTCTTTGTGCTCGCCGGCGAATCACCCGAGCCACACGCCGCCAACGTGGAGGCGACGAGCAGCGCCAACCCGATTCGTCTAATGCTTGTTTGTCTATTGATTTGATCGACAATATAGGAAACGTCGACTTAGTGCCAGTCGGACGGACTACCCTGGCCCGCTCCCCATGCACGTCGACTTCCTCGTCTCTCTCGCCAGCCTCGGTGTCGGCTTCGTCGTCGGACTCACCGGTATGGGCGGCGGCGCGCTCATGACGCCGATCCTCGTGCTCCTCTTCGGGATCCAGCCCCTCACGGCAGTGTCGAGCGACCTGGTCGCGTCGTTCGTCATGAAGCCCATCGGCGGCAGCGTGCACCTGCGCAAGGGCACGGTGAACCGCGAGCTCGTCCGCTGGCTCGTCACCGGCTCGGTGCCCGCCTCGTTCGCCGGTGTGTTCATCATCCGCGCCCTGGGCGGCGACCACGTCGAGTCGCGCGTGAAGATCGCGCTGGGCGTCGCCCTGCTGATCGCCGCGTCGCTGATCGTCGTGAAGGCCCTCCTCCAGATACAGCGCGATCGCGACCCGGCTCCCGAGGCGCCCTTCAAGATCCGGCCGGTTCCGACGCTGCTGGTTGGTGCCCTCGGCGGCCTCGTCGTCGGGATGACCTCGGTGGGATCGGGTTCGCTGATCATCGTGATGCTGCTGTTCCTGTACCCGTCGCTGAAGGGCGCGCAGCTCGTGGGCACCGACCTCGTCCAGGCGGTCCCCCTCGTGGGCGCGGCCGCGCTCGGCCACTTCCTGTTCGGTGACTTCAAGCTCGGGCTGACCGCCTCACTGCTCATCGGCGCCATCCCCGGCGTCTATGTCGGGGCCCACGCCTCGGTGCGGGCGCCCGACGCCGTGATCCGCCCCGCCTTGGCCTTCGTGCTCACCGCCAGCGCCTTCAAGCTCGTCGGCATGGGCAACGGCCCGCTCGCCGTCGCCCTGGTGCCCGTGGCCGTGGCGTGCCTGGGATGGGGTATCGCCGCCCGCCGGGTCGAGGTTCAGCCCGCTCCCACCGCCAAAACTTGAGCGAACTACTCAGGAATCGGTAACCTGGCGGGAGTGGTCGTCCTGCCTACCTCGATTATTCGCAGCCACGGCGCGCCGTCGGTTGCTGTGGGCGTGACGCCCCACGAGGTCAGGGACGAGACCTGTCCGGCTTCTCGCTAGTCCTCTAGCTCGACAGCGCCCCGTCCCCCTGCCCAGGAGCCGCCATGGCTGTTACCCATGAAATCGACCAAGCGACGCTGGCCGACATCGAGAAGTTCGAGCGGATGTTGGCCAAGTACCTCGCCGGCGACCTCGACGACGACGTCTTCCGCGTCTTCCGTCTGAACAACGGCATCTACGGCCAGCGCCAGGGCGGCCACAACCAAATGGTCCGGGTCAAGCTCCCGTACGGCGCGGTCGAGCCCGAGCAGCTCGAGATGCTGGGCCACATCGCCGACGAGTACTCGCGCGGCTGGGGCCACATCACGACTCGCCAGAACATCCAGCTCCACTTCGTCGAGCTGGAGCGGATTCCCGCCGTCATGCGCGACCTCGCATCGGTCGGGCTCACGACGCGTGAAGCGTGCGGCGACACCGTGCGCAACATCCAGGGCTGCCACCTGGCGGGGGCGTGCCCGTACGAGGTGCTCGACATCACGCCGTGGGCCGAGGCGGCGTTCCAGCACTTCCTGCGTCACCCGTACGCGCAGCGGCTCCCCCGCAAGTTCAAGATCAACTTTTCCGGCTGCGCCACCGACTGCGGTCAGGCCATGTTCAACGACGTCGGCGTCATCGGCGTCAACCGCCCACTCGAGGACGGCACCGTCGAGGCCGGCTTCCGCGTCTTCATCGCCGGCGGTCTCGGCGCCAATCCGCATCCCGCGCTGGCGCTCGAGGAGTTCACGCCGCGCGAGGACCTGCTGCCGACACTGGAGGCCGTGCTCCGCACGTTCGATCACTACGGCAACCGCGACAACAAGCTGCGGGCGCGCCTCAAGTGGCTGGTCGACACGATGGGTTGGGACGAGCTGCGCGAGCGGATCCTGAAGGAGCGCAAGTTCCTCCTCGCGGCGACGACGTGGCGCGGCGGCATCCCCGAACTCGTCCAGCAACAGGGCGACGCGCCGGCTGGTGTCGCGACGCAGACGTCACCGACGCCCATGGGTTGGGACGCTGGCGTGCAGGTGACGATCAACGGGGTCAACCCCTTCGCCCGCTGGCAGCAGGCCAACGTGGTGCGGGGCGCCGCCAAGGGAACCGTGTCGGCCTACGCCTACGCCCGCCTCGGCGACATCACCTCGGATCAGTTCCGAGCTTTGGCGTCGATCCAGCGCGAGCTCAGCGCCACGGTGCGCGTCACCAACCGGCAAAACCTCGTGTTCCGCGACCTCACCGAAGAGCAGCTTCCGGTACTGCACGCCCGACTCAACGAGATCGGCATGGCCCAGCCGGGCGCCGAACTCGCGCGCGACGTCGTCGCCTGCCCGGGTGCCGACACGTGCAACCTCGCGGTCACGCAGAGCCGCGGCCTGGCCGACGAGATCGGCCGCGCCCTCGACGAAGCGGGGCTGGCCGAAGTTGGCGGAGTACGGATCAACATCTCCGGCTGCACCAACAGTTGCGGCCAGCACCACACGGCCGACATCGGGTTCTTCGGCGTCGAGCGGCGCGCTCATGGCCGGCCGGCGCCGGGCTACACGATGCTGCTCGGGGGCAAGGTCGGTGAAGCGCAGATCGAGTTCGGCGAAAAGGCCACGCGTCTCCCGGCCAAGCGCGCCGCCGAAGCCACCGTGCAAGTCGTCAGCCGGTACGCAGGCGAGCGCAACGCCGGAGAGTCGTTCCGCGTGTGGCTCGATCGGGCCGGCGGCGTCAAGACGCTGGCGCAGGATCTCAAGAAGCTCGACGAGTTCCCCACGCCCGAGGAAGCGCCCGACTTCTACATCGACTACGGCGAAACCGGCCCGTACGTCGCCGAGACCGGCGATTCCGAGTGCGCCACGTGAGCATCGACGGCGGCGTGACCGTCTGGCTCACCGGCTTGCCCTCGGCGGGTAAGTCGACGATCGCCCGTGCGCTCGAGAAACGGCTGCTCGACGAGGGCCGCCGGGTCGAGGTGCTCGACGGCGACGTTGTTCGCACGCACCTGACGCGCGACCTCGGATTCAGCCGCGACGACCGCGACGAGAACGTGCGTCGTATCGGTTTCGTCGCCCACTTGCTGTCCCGAAACGGCGTGATCGTGCTGTGCCCGGTCATCGCGCCGTACCGCGCCGCCCGCGACGAGGTGCGGGCACTGCACGAGGATGGCCGGTTCCTCGAGGTGTACGTCTCGACGCCGGTCGACGTCTGCAGCGAGCGGGACGTGAAGGGCCTCTACGCCGAGCAGAAGGCGGGGAACATCAGCGGACTGACGGGAGTTGACGACCCGTACGAGCCGCCGCTCAACCCCGACGTCCTCGTGCCCACAGAAACCCAGTCACTCGACGAGTCCGTGGAGACGGTATGGCGAGCACTTCGAGGCTAAACGAGACCGCGCATCACGACGCGGTCGACTTGAGCGACGCCGACCTGGCCGCGCTGAGCGACAAGTTCGAGACCATGCCGGCCGGCGCCATCATCGAGTGGGCGGTCGAGGCGTTCCACCCGCACCTCTGCCTGACCGCGTCGATGACCGATGCCGTGCTGATCGATCTCGCGGTGAAGATCGAGCCGTCGATCGAAGTCGTGTTCATCGACACCGGCTACCACTTCCCCGAGACGCTCCAGACCGTCGAGGATGTACGGCGGCGCTACGGCCTCAACATGAAGATGATGACGGTGCCGACCCACGACGAGGAGTTGTGGAAGGTCGACCCGGAGAATTGTTGCTCGGCCATCAAGGTGGGCCAGCTCGACCGTGCGCTCCAAGGCAAGGACGCATGGATGAGCGGCCTGCGCCGCAGCGAGTCGCCGACACGGGCCGCCGCCCCGTTGGTCGCCCGTGACATCCGCGGCCTCATCAAGCTGAACCCGATCGGCATGTGGACCGACGAGGACGTCGCCGGCTACATCCGCGACCACGACGTGCCCTACAACCCGCTCGTCGACCAGGGCTACCGCTCAATCGGCTGCTGGCCGTGCACGGTGCCCACTGCCGACAGCGACGATCCGCGATCCGGGCGCTGGGCCGGCTCTGACAAGCTTGAGTGCGGGCTGCACCTCTAACCCCTCGGACTCCGAACCCTTCCCCATGACCACCACGCTCACATCGTCGCGACCGTACGAACTGTCCCACCTCGAGGCGCTCGAGGCCGAGGCCGTGTTCATCATGCGCGAGGTGGCGGCCGAGCTCGAGCGGCCCGTGCTGCTGTTCAGCGGCGGCAAGGACTCGATCGTCCTGTTGCGGCTCGCCGAGAAGGCATTTCGCCCCGGGAAGTTCCCGTTCCCGGTGATGCACGTCGACACCGGCCACAACTTTCCCGAGGCGTTGGAGTTCCGCGATCGCCGCGTCGCCGAGCTGGGCGAACGCCTCGTCGTGGCCAGCGTGCAGGAGGCCATCGACACCGGGCTGGTCGTCGAGGAGACCGGGCCGCGCGCGTCGCGCAACCGCCTCCAGACCGCCGCGCTGCTGAAGGCGATCGAGGACCACGGGTTCGACGCCGCGTTCGGCGGGGCCCGGCGCGACGAGGAGAAGGCCCGAGCCAAGGAGCGGGTGTTCAGCTTCCGCGACGAGTTCGGCCAGTGGGACCCGAAGAACCAGCGGCCCGAGCTGTGGAACCTCTACAACGGACGCATCCGCAAGGGCGAGCACGTGCGGGCCTTCCCGATCTCGAACTGGACCGAGATGGACGTGTGGCAGTACATCGCCAAGGAACAGCTCGAGGTCCCGTCGATCTACTTCGCCCACCAGCGCGAGGTATTCGAGCGCGACGGCATGCTGCTGTCGACGTCGCCGTTCATCCCGCTGCTGCCCGGCGAGGAGCCCTACGTCACGACGGTGCGCTACCGGACCGTCGGTGACATGTCGTGCACCGGTGCGGTTGAGTCGCACGCGGCGACGCTCGAGGAGATCATCATCGAGGTCGCGGCCACGCGCATCACCGAGCGGGGCGCCACGCGCGCCGACGACAAGTTCTCCGAAGCCGCCATGGAGGACCGCAAGCGCGAGGGCTATTTCTAGTGGAGCTGCTTCGGTTCTCGACCGCCGGCTCCGTCGATGACGGCAAGAGCACGCTGATCGGACGGCTGCTGTACGACTCGAAGGCGATCTTCGAAGACCAGCTCGATGCCGTCGAGCGATCGAGCCGCCAGCGGGGGTTGGAGTACACCAACCTCGCCCTCCTCACCGACGGCCTGCGCGCCGAGCGCGAGCAGGGCATCACCATCGACGTCGCCTACCGCTACTTCGCGACACCGAAGCGCAAGTTCATCATCGCCGACACCCCTGGCCACGTGCAGTACACGCGGAACATGGTCACCGGCGCGTCGACTGCCGACCTGGCGATCGTGTTGGTGGACGCGCGCAAGGGTCTGCTGGAGCAGTCGCGACGACACGCATTCATCGCCACGCTCCTCCACATCCCGCACATCGTCGTCTGCATCAACAAGATGGACCTCGTCGACTGGAGCGAGGAGATCTACGAGCAGATCAAGGACGAGTTCCGGGCCTTCGCCACCCGTCTCGAAGTCGCCGACGTCACCTTCATCCCCGTATCCGCGCTCCACGGCGACAACGTGGTGGATGCGTCGGTCAACATGCCGTGGTACCGCGGGTTGTCGCTGCTCACCCACCTCGAAGAGGTGTACATCGCGTCGGACCGCAACCTCATCGACGTGCGGTTCCCGGTCCAGTACGTGATCCGGCCGCACTCCGACGAGCACCACGACTACCGCGGTTACGCGGGGCAGGTCGCCGGCGGCACGCTCAAGGCGGGCGACGAGATCGTCGTGCTGCCGTCGGGCCTGACCAGTCGTATCGCGTCGATCGACACGTTCGATGGCCCGGTGGACGAGGCGTTCCCGCCGATGTCGGTCACGGTCCGCCTGGCCGACGACCTCGACGTGTCGCGCGGCGACATGATCTGCCGTCCGCACAACCACGCCGAGGTCACCCAAGACGTCGACGCCATGGTGTGTTGGATGGTCGACCGACCGCTACGGGCGGGAACCAAGCTCGCGCTGAAGCACACCACGCGCACGACGCGCGCGGTGATTCGCGACCTTCGGTATCGGATGGACATCAACACGCTCCGGCGCGACGAAGTCGCCGAGGAGCTGGTGCTCAACGAGATCGGCCGCATCACGCTGCGCACGACGACGCCGATCATGGTCGACGAGTACCGCCGCAACCGGACGACGGGCAGCTTCATCCTCATGGACGAGGCGACGAACGACACCGTCGGCGCCGGCATGATCCTCGGCACCGCGCTTACTTGAACATCCGGACCGCGGGCGTCGACGACGCTGAGAGCGTCCTTTCGTTCTTCCAGCAATACGCGGAGCCGTCGCTGACCGACACACCCGAGGCGGTGGCGTTACTGCTCGCCCATCCGACAGCCAACGTGTTGGTCGCCGAGGACAGCAATGCGTTGGTGGGCACACTGGTCGTCGCATGGGACGGCTGGCGCGGGAATCTGTACCACCTCGCCGTGGCGACAGAGCGCCGGCGCGAGGGGATCGCATCCCGCCTCGTCACCGCCGGGCTCGAGTGGCTGCGCGAGCGCGGCGCGCAGCGGGTGAGCGCCCTCGTCGTCGAGGACCACGACTACGCGGTCGCGACCTGGGAAGCCTCCGGATTTCAGCGAACCGACGGCCTGGGCCGGTGGTTCAAGATGCTGAGCTGAGCCGGCGCGCCAGCAGGCGGAGGCTGCGCCGCGACATCTGCCGCAGCCGCCAGCCCAGCGCGATGCGGGCGAGCCAGCCCAAGGGCCCGCGCGGTAGGTCGAGCTCGATGCGGTGCCGCAGCACGGTGCCGGTCGGCGACGGCACAATCGTCCACATGCTCTGAAACCGGGCGCCGAGGTGCACCTCTTCGGTGAGGCGGGACACGCCATCGGCCTCCCGCACGTCGCTGGCGCCATGGAAGCTGTGCAGGAGGAGCGAGCTGGTCGCGGTAAACCGGGTACCGGCCTGCGCGGCTCCGGGCGGGGCGTCGACCTCGGACATCTCGGTGAGCCAGGTCGGGCGTTGCCGCAGGTCGGCCACTGCGGCGTACACGGCGTCGGCGCTGGCCGGCATCGCCGATTCGCTCTCGATCAACATGCGCCGACGGTAGGTCGATAGCCTGCGCCGGTGCTTCGGGTGATGACGCTCAACATCTGGAACATCCTCACCGACTGGCCCGACCGGCGAACCGAGATCGTCGCCTGGATCGACCGACTCGAGCCCGACATCGTCTCGCTCCAGGAGGTCATCGAGTCGAACGACGGGCAGAACCAGGCCCGCTGGATCGCCGAGGCGGCGGCGGCCGACTACCACGTCGCCTACGCCGGCGAGAAATTGTGGAGCGACATCGGCCTGTTCGGCAACGCGGTGCTGAGCCGCTGGCCGATCGACGCCGAGCACTCGATGCCGCTGGCCGGCGAAACCGTCGCCGACGACGTGCGCCGCTGCATCCTGCACGTTCGCACCGGCGGCCACGACATCTTCTCGACACACCTCAACTGGAAGTTCGACGACGGGATCACCCGCGAGACCCAGGTGCAGGAAGTCGACGCCTTCATCACCGAGCACGCCGATCCGACCGCCGCGTTGCCGCCGGTGCTCGCCGGCGACTTCAACGCCGACCCCGACTCGACCGAGATCCGCTTCCTCAGCGGGCTAGCGACGTTGGGTGGTCGGTCGGTCTACTACCAGGACGCGTGGCGGGTAGCGGGCTCCCGGGGGCCGGGCTGGACATGGGACAACCGCAATCCGTACGCCCACCTGGTGCGGGAGTCCGACCGCCGCATCGACTACGTGTTCGTCGGCTGGCGCCACGACGCCAAGGGCCGGGTCGAGGCCGCCCGCGTCGTCTGCGACCGCGTCCTCACCAAGACCTTCGCCAGCGACCACCTCGGCCTCCTGGCCGACATCGCCACCGACTGACGCTTCTTTGATTCGTTGGCGACTTTCTGCGCCAGCAAAGAATCAAAGAACGGTTAGAGGTTGTGGAGGTGGGCGGCGTCGTTGTAGCGGGCGAGGAACCATTCGGTCGCGTCGGGGGCGCGGGTCCACTCGGTGAGTGAGGTGTTCTCGGCCTGCATGTTGAACGGGCGGCGCATCGGCATGCGGCCGAACGTGATCATGCTGGACTCGACCACGCCGCCGTGGCACGCGATCACGATCGTCTGGCCGGCGTGCTCGTTGGCCAGTTCGGTCAGGCGGGTGCCGGTCCGCGTCGAGAATTCGGCCCACGACTCGCCGCCCGGCGACCACCGCTGGTAGGGGTCGGTCACGCCGACTCCCCACGGGTACTTCTCGCGGAACTCCTCCCACGCCATGCCGTCGACTTCCTCGCCGGGATGGATCTCGCACACGCCGCAGTCCTGGGCGACAGGGAGGTTGCCCAGGGCGGGCGCGATGATGCGCGCTGTCTCGGCCGCCCGCTCCATCAGCGACGCATACAGCACATCGACCTGACCCAACTCCCTCGTTCGCGCCAGGCGGTCCCGCAACGCGGCGGCCTGCTGTTTGCCCAATGCGGAGAGCCCGGTGCAGCTGTTGTGACCGGCGACGAATTGCTCCGTGAACGCGTTGGCCTGTCCGTGCCGAACGAGAACGATTCGCGTGTCAGCCAAGGATGTCGACGAACTTCTCGAGCTGCTTGAGGTTCCGGCACTCGTACGCACCGTCGCAGTGCGTCGCGTACTCGGAGAGGATCGAATCGCCGGTGTCCCAGTACGAGCGCGGCTCGGGATTGAGCCAGTACACGTGCCGCGCCTTCTTGCGCATCTCGTGGATGATCCACGACTGCGACGCGTGGTAGTTGTTCCGCGCGTCGCCGAGCAGGATGACGCTGGTCTTGGGCGAGATCTCCTTGCCCCATCGCTCCCAGAACACGTCGAACGCGTGGCCGTAGTCGGAGTGGCCGTCGACCCAGATCACGTCGGCCTCGGTGTTGACGCGGTGCACGGCCTCAGTGATGTCCTCGACGCCCTCGAACATGTGCGTGACCTCGTCGATGCCGTCGATGAACACGAACGACCGCACCCGTGAGAACTGGCTGTTGAGCGCGTAGACGAGGTGCAGCGTGAACCGGGCGAAGGCGGCGACCGACCCGCTGATGTCGGCCACGATCATGATCTCGGGCTTCGACGGTCGCGGGTACTTGAACTTCGGCTCGGCGGGGACGCCACCGTACGAGAGCGAGTGGCGCACGGTGTTGCGGAAGTCGAGCGGGCCCTTGCGGCCGTGACGCCGCTTGCGGGCAAGCCGCACTGCGAGCTTGCGCGTCAGCGGATGGATCGCCCGCCGCAGCGCGCTCAGCTCCTCACGCGACGCGTGCATGAAGTCGATGTCCTCGGGCAGCGGCTTGCGCAGCGTCTTGGCCATCGCCTCGGCGCCGCGGTCGGCGACGAGCCGCCGGCGGATCTCGGCTTCGATCTCCTTGCGGAGGCGGTCGATACGCGATTCGAACTCGTCCTTGGCCAGCCGCTCCTCGAGCGGCGTCAGCCCGCCGTCGGCTTCCTGTTGCGCCGCTTCCATCATCCGCTCGAGAACGCCGTCGAGATCGAGATTCCGCAGCGTGCGATACAGGTAGTACGTGCCGCCGACCGGCCGGCCCGGCTCCATGCCCGCGTAACGGGTGACGGCCTGGCGGGCCAGCGCCCGCGCCATGGCCTCGTCGCCCTCCATGAGCGCCTTGTAGAGCAGCTCGGCCAGCTCCTCGGGCGTGAGCCCGTCCATGGCCGAGCCCTGCTGCGCCTCCCCCATGAGCTGTTGCAACAGCCCGGCGGTGATTTCGTCCTCGCTGGCGTCCTCGTCGATCGTGTACTCGGCGCCGCGCAGCGAGAAGTACACCTCGAAGATCGTCTCGAACGCCTTCCAGTGCGCGTTGTTCTTGACCAGCGTGGCGCCCAGCGCGTACTTGAACGCCTCGCGGTCCTCGAGCGGGATGTGGCGGACGGCCTCCATCGCGTCGAGGTTCTCGGTGAGCGACACCGGTAACCCGGCGGCGCGCAACTCCTGGATGAAGCCGGCGAGCAGGTCGAGCATCAGGCGGTGGCCAGCTCCTTGGCGGCCTTGGCGATGTCGGACTGGTACTTGAGCAGGACGTGCAGCGTCTCTTGGGCCTGCTCGGCGTCGATGTTCTGAATGCCGAGGAGCACCAGCGTGCGGGCCCAGTCGAGCGTCTCGGACACCGAGGGGTGCTTCTTCAACTCGATCTGGCGGATCGACCGGACGATGCGCACGATCTGATCGGCGAGGTGCTCGGTGATCTCCGGCACGCGCGTGAGGACGATCTCCTTCTCGCGCTCGAGGGTCGGGTAGTCGATGTGTAGGTAGAGGCAGCGGCGCTTCAGCGCTTCGGACAACTCGCGCGTGTTGTTCGACGTGAGGAACACCAGCGGGATCTGGGTAGCCGACACGGTGCCCATCTCGGGAATCGACACCTGGTAGTCGGAGAGGATCTCGAGCAGCAACGCCTCGGTCTCGACTTCGACGCGGTCGACTTCGTCGATCAGCAACACGACCGGCTCCTCGGCGCGGATTGCCTCGAGCAGCGGACGGGTGAGCAAGAAGTCCTCGCTGAAGATGTCCTCCTCGATCTCGTCCCACTTGCCGCCCGAGTCCTCGGCCACGCGCTGGGCCTGAATGCGCAGTAGCTGCTTCTTGTAGTTCCACTCGTACAGGGCCTTGGACTCGTCGAGACCCTCGTAGCACTGCAGCCGGATCAGCCGGGCGCCGGTCATCTCGGCGACCGACTTGGCCAGCTGCGTCTTGCCGGTGCCCGCGGGCCCTTCGACCAAGATCGGCTTGTCGAGGCGGTCGGCGAGGTAGACGACGCCCGAGATGCCTTCGTCGGCCAGGTACGCAACGTCCTTGAGGCCCTCTCGAACCTCGGGGACCGAACCGAACCGTGGATCCTGCGCCGTCACTGGCGAACCTGCCCTTCTCCATGAATGAGGTACTTGATGGTCGTGAGCTCGCGCAGCCCCATGGGGCCCCGAGCGTGCAACTTCTGGGTGCTGATGCCGATCTCGGCGCCGAACCCGAACTCCTCGCCGTCGGTGAAGCGGGTCGATGCATTGACGACGACGGCCGCCGCGTCCACCTCGCGCGTGAACTGCTCGGCCGCCGCCAGCGAGCGGGTGACGATCGCCTCGGTGTGACCGGAGCCGTAACGGGCGACGTGCGCGATCGCCGCGTCGATCGACGGAACAACGGCGACGCTCATCTTGAGATCGAGGAACTCGGCGCCGAAGTCGTCGTCGGTGGCCGGTCCGATCGACACGACCAGCGCGCGGCTCGCGGCGTCGCCGACCAGCTCGACGCCGGCCAGCGCCGCGGCCGCGCGCGGTAGGAACGCGGCGGCGATCGACTCGTGCACGACGAGCGACTCGGCCGCGTTGCACACCGACGGCCGCTGCGTCTTGGCGTTCACGACGATGGCCAGCGCCACGTCAAGATCGGCGTCGGCGTCGACGTAGACGTGGCAATTGCCGTCGCCGTCGATCACGTACGGCACCGTGGCGTTTTCGAGGACGGCCTTGATCAGCGACGGGCCGCCGCGCGGGATCAGGCAGTCGATGCAGTCGCGCAACTGCATGAACTCCACAGCCGCCTCGTGCCGTGTGTCTTCGACCAGAACGAGCGCGTCTTCGGGAAGCCCGGCCTTGGCGAATCCCTCCCGCAGCACGGCGGCGATGGCCCGGTTCGACTCGATGGCAGCCGACGAACCCCGCAGGAACGCGGCGTTGCCGCTCTTCAGGCAGAGGCCGGCGGCGTCGCTGGTGACGTTGGGCCGGTTCTCATAGACGATGGCGACGACGCCGAGCGGCACGCGCACCCGCTGGATGCGCAGGCCGTTGGGCCGGGTCCAGCCGTCGACGATCTCACCGACCGGATCGGCCAGACCGGCGACCTTGCGCAGACCAGCGGCCATGGCTTCGACGCGGGCGAGCGTGAGCCGAAGCCGGTCGACGACCGTGGCCGTGGTGCCGTCGGCTTCGGCCCGGGCCACGTCGGCCTCGTTGGCCCGGACGATCTCGGGCGCCTTCTCCACGAGGAGGTCGGCGGCGGCCCGCAGGGCTTCGTCCTTGGCGTCGGTCGACGCCAGAGCGACCACGCGCGCCGCCGCTTTGGCGCGCTGGCCGAGCTCCTGCATCGTGGGCACGCAGGAAGATTACTAAGGAACTTGACCAACCGGTCTAGTTTGCGGTTTCGATCGACTTCGCGGCAGCGAGGGCCTTTGGGTCACCTGGTCCTCAGTGGAACAGTGCGAACGTCTGGTCTCCCAGCTGGTACGTGACGATGTCTGACGCGCCGGCCACCGTCGACACGCTTGCCTGCTCGACCCAACCCTGGCAGTCGCCCCGTACGCGATACACAACCGTGGTTCCATCGCTCTTGTACGTCAACAGGTGGGGGTCGCCGCCGCCGACGTACAACGGACGCACGATGTCGAGGCTGAGCGGGTCCGGTAGCTGGCTCTCCAGGTGGCTACCCACTGCCACAGTCCCTTCGGACGGATCGTCCTGCAAGTGATCGATGTTCACGTTCAGCTTGCCGTCATTGATCTTGAAGAAGAACACCTCGCCGCCCATGTGGAACCAGGCGAAGTGCGTCCAGTTCGGCGCCCACTGGTGATCCCAAACCGGTAGTGCCAGTAGCGGCGGCGTACCGGGCGCAGACGGAGGCGTGGACGCGGTGACCGAAATGGAATAGACGCGCACGTCACCGGTCTTCTTGATGTAGCCGACGATGTAGACACCACTCAGCACGACCACGGGTGTGATCATGTCGAAGCCGATCGAGATCGCCGGCGGCCGTGTTCGGTAAAACGCATACGGCGCCGACGTGCCGAGGTCCCGCGACACCGGGAAGATCGACACATTCCCAGTCGCTTTCGCGTACGCCAGCACGTACGGCTCGTTGCCGAGAACGAACGGTTCTACGGCGTCCCATGGGCCGCCGATGTCGAGGTTGGATGGCGCACTCTCGACGAATGGTGCCGAGTCTGTGATGCGCACGGCCGTCGCGCCACCGGCTGCACCCGGGCAGATGAGATACGCCACCCCGCCAGCTTCGAGCTTGCGGGCTCCCAGGCTGCTTTGCGGAAGAGGCCCGTCTCCAGCCTGCTGCCACACCTGCGTGACGGCCAGGCCCTCGCCGCCTGGCGCCGGCGCGATCGAGTAAAGCGTCGGTTCGGCACTCACGCGCCGCCTCCGTCGGTCGAGGTTTCCCATCGTCGGGCGAATTGCATGTTGAAGCTGTCGCCGGCGGCGACTGTCATGCCCGGCCAGTCATCCCAGAGGCCGGCCGGAAGGCGCGTGGGGGCGGGAGCGAACACATGTGACCAGCCCGCGCCCGACGCGCCGAGTAGCTCGGCCACCGCGTCGTCCGCGCCGTCGCCCGCACCCCAGAATGAGAAGTAGTTGTCACCCGCGCACGCAATACCGCCGCTTATCCGGCCGGCAGCCTGGAGTGAGGACACAACGCTGGCGAAGGACGACCGGAAGTCATCGGGGCTGATCGGATCTGCCCGTCCGACCAAAACCTGCCGCACGGCAGAGCGCATCCAGTCCACCGACGCCGTGAACAGATGGTAGGGCTGCTCGACCTCGAGTTCGCCGGCGAACGGCAGCGGAAATTGCGCGCCGCTTCCCGGCCCGTAGACCGCACCGTGGGTCAGCGTGTACGTACGCACGGCGAGAGTGTTGAACGCCGTGGCGTAGGCCGGTTGCGAGTCCCAAAACAGGATGGCGGTCTCGTCGGGCACGGTGTCGGGCTTGCCGGGAAGCCCACCGGGCACCGTGGGCACGTAGGCGTCGAGGCCCGCCTGGATCTGAAGCTCGACGGTGGCCGGGATGAACACGCTGCCGAGAAGGCCCAGAAAGTCGGGCAGGGGCATCGTGACTGAGCGGAAGCCGCGCCACACCCGTACCGCGTCGGCGGGGAGCTCCTGCCGCTGCATCACGGCAGCGGTGCCGGAGGACGTCCAGAGGCAACCATCTGCGCTGCGACTTGCTCCAAATAGCCAGCCGGAGGCGCGGTCTCTGACGTCTTGTCGTACCGGCACTCGCCCGCGAACGTCCACTTTTCATTCACGCAGAAATGACACGATCCCTCGGTGCGGCCCAACGCCTCGAGCGCCCCGCCCGGCACGGCGCCGTATGTGAGCGTTCCGCTCACATACAAGTCGTCGAGGACAGTCGCCATCATGGCGTGCGGGTCGTAATAGGCCGCCGCCAACTGCGCGCCACTCAGTGGGAATCGCTGCTGGAGGTCAGCGAGCACGCTGGCCGCGTCCTCGGTAATGAGGAACGCCGCATAGTCCGTCGGCTTGATCGGTAGTTGCGGAACGATCTTCGGCGGGTCGTTGAGCGCGGCGGCGCACGCGGGATCGTCGCGCTGAAGATCGGCCCAGGCCTCGGGACTGAGTCGGATCTGCGGTGTGAAGTTCGACGAGTAGGAGAAGTGCGGCGTCACAACGACGCGCGTGGTGAGGCTGTAAGGCGCGCCACCAACAACGGTGTCGAATTTCAGATTGCACGGATGCTGCGGGTCGGTGGTTTCGGTCAAGAGCGTGAACGCGCCATCGACCGGGTCAGTCGACAGCGGCACGTCGCGCTGAAGCAGCGCGCCGAAGGCGCCGTGGAACATGTCGTACGCCGATTCGCCCACCAGGTACAGGACGGCCGGGCGGGTTTGTACGAGCTGCTTCATGACATATGCGTTCTTCGCTACGCAGTTGTCGACGATCGTCTGCACCGACTCGTCGGAGTCACCAAGGAAGAACTGGTTCCAGTGCGGCGACGCGCAGGCGACCATGTCCATCTGGCACACGTCCTCGCCCATCTGAAGCACTGCGTCCTGGTGGCCGCTCTCCCGGAGCGTGCTCTGGAACGCTTCCATCACAGGGACGAATTGCTCGTAGTACCCGACTGGTTCCCGGAAGACCCGGACGGCCTGGCCGGCGGGGACGTCGAGTTTGGCTGCGATCGTGTCTCCCGCCTTGAACGCGGACGTCGCGCCATGGGAGTCGAACAGGACAACCCATCGCGGCGTTCCGAGCTCGTGCTCCAGTCGGTAGATCGTGTCCACGCTGTCGCCGTCATAGCGGACGTGCAGTTCGTAGCTCGGTGCGTCCGTTGGGCGGAGGGCGGACACGACGGAGCCGTCCTTGTGCGCCACAATCCGCGGCAGCGGCAACAGGAATTGCTGGACCCAGTCGAAGTCGAAGCGCTCCTGGAACACCGATCGGTAACGGAAGTAGTACGCATATTTCGTGAACAAGTCGGCACTGGCGTCGGACGCGAAACTCGGGTAGCACCACGACGTTCCTGCCCGCCCGGGCGCGAACGCCGTGAGATTCGGGTTGATGCCAACCGTCATGATCGGCGCCTTCCGGCAGCCGTCAAGCAGGCCGGGCGTCGGGTACGCCGCTGGTCCCGTCGTGCCCTGGGCCCAGACGAAGGCGGGAGTCGATGCCGGCGGATCTTTGGGAGGCGGCGGCGTCATCGTGATGTCGAACGATGGGTACGGGCCGTAGATCTGGTGTCCCGGTGCGGCGGGCCAGAAGAAGTCGCACGTGCCGCATGACGTCACGTTGAAGACCAAGTCGACCTCGATGGGCTGGCCGGTCGGTTGCGGATTCGCCTCACGGGGCGGGATATACGTCATGTCTGTGCGGCCCCCTAACCGCAGCCGGTCAGCCTGCTAACGCAGCGCAGGCGATCACGGCACCGTTGAAGCTCGTGTACAGCCCGTACTTCGCATAGATCTGCACATCGGTATACCGAGACACGCGCGGAGCGTACCCGGGGTGTGCGAGCTAGCACCGGCCCGAAGTCGGGCGCGAGCGGCGTTCGTTAGGGTCTCGCGTTATGGCCGACGACCGCCGAGACCTGGCGTGGTTGCGGCAGGCGTTGCAGACCGCGATCTCGCTGGAGCACGCGACGATGCCGCTCTATCTCGCCGCCATGTTCTCGCTCCGCGTCCAGAGCTTTACCGCGTACAACTTCGTCCGCAGCGTCGTCATGGAGGAGATGATCCACATGGCGATCGCCTGCAACATGCTGGCGGCGATCGGCGGCCGGCCCCAGATCGCGACCTTGCATCACGGATTTCCGTCGCAGGGTTTGCCCGGCGGAGTCGAGCCAGATCTCCGCGCCCGCCTCGCCCGCCTGTCGCCCGCCCAGCTCGAAGTGTTCATGCGCATCGAGGTGCCCGACTTCCTCCTGTCGCCAGAGCACCAGGACGAGTCGTACCCAACGATCGGCGATCTCTACGATGCCATCGGCCTGGCGATCGACGAGAACGCCGACGACGTACGCCAGGCGATGCGGGAAACGGCCGCCAACCCCGACCGCGCCAACCAGGTCGGCGACAACATCGGCTTCACGACGATCGTTTACCAGGAGGGCACCGACCCAGTGCCGCTGCTGCGGGCTGGGATCAGTGAGATCCTCGAACAGGGCGAGGGCTCCCGTTCGCGCACGCTTCACACCGGTCCGACGTCACAGAACGAGGAGTCGCACTACTGCAAGTTCGCGGAGCTGCACTACGGGCGCGCGTTCCAGAGCCCGGAGTCCGACATCGCCCTGACACGCGAGACCGAGTCGCAATTCTTCGAGGGGTACCCCATCCCATTCCCTGGAACCGTCAACACCATGGCGGTGCCGGCTGACGGCTACGCGGCGCTCCTCGCGCATGACGCCAACGCGGATGCCGCCAGGAGGGCACTCGACACGTTCGACACCCGGTACTCGCAAATGATGAAGAGCCTCGACGCGGTCTGGAACGGTCCCGCCGCGAAGTCATGGCCGACGTTGGGCGAGGCCGTCGGCTTGATGACTGGGCTGCGCGTACCAGCATGCTTCGGCGTGATGGTGGCCCAGATACCCGCCGACGCAATTGCCAGACTTCCCGAGCTTTACCCCGACGAGTACGCGGACATCGCTGCGCTCACCGATCTCGATCAGCCGGTCTTCTACGGTCCGCGGTTCCTCAACCTGAACGTCTAGTTAAGAGAACACCCAGCTGCGCTGTCCCTTGGCGCCCAGCACGCGGCCGAACTGGAGCCCCGGAAAGTGGGCGGCGGCGACGGGCGTGTCGCGACCTTCGAGCTCGCGGGACAGCGCGATCCGCGTGCGGCGGGCCAGCTCGGGATCGACGTCGCCCAGGCCGGCCCACTCGTCGTCGAGCAACTCGACCGGGCAGTGCACGACGTCGCCAAGGAGGAGAGCGCGGTCCTCGCCTGACGACACGACGACGATGGTGCTGCCGGGCGTGTGACCGGGCGCGACCATGGCGTCGAGGCCGGGAAGGATCGTGCCGTCGGTTGACCACGTCGACAGCCGGTCGGTGATCGGGCTGAGCTTGCGCGTGGCCTTCGGGTGGGGGCCGACGAAGTGAGCCCAGTCGCGCTCGTCGCAGCGGTAGGTCGCGTGGGTGAACACGACCTCGCCCTGCTGGGTGGCCCACCCGACGTGGTCGAAATGAAGGTGCGTGAAGATCACGTCGGTGACGTCGGCGGGCGTCACGCCATAACCGGCGAGGGCGTCGAGGAGCTGACCGCCGGCGAACGTGCCGTTGTTGATGCGACCCACGCCGGCGTCCACCAGCACCACTCGGTCACCGACGCGGATCAGGAAGCCTCCGAGCGCGAGCTCCAGCCGGCCGTCGGCGTCCATGAACTGACGGTGCGGTGCCCAGTCGTCGGGATCGGCGCCGCGGCCGGCCTGCGCTGAGAAGGCGGCGGTGGCCGGCAAGCGGGCCGTTCCGTCGAGGACGGGCAGGATCTCCAGCGCGCCGACTTTCACGGGCGTCAGCCTAGAGTCGCGCCTGTGACGGTGGAGGTCCGAAAGGTCACCCGGGGGGACGTTCCCGAAGTCGCCCAAGCGCTCGCTCGCGCCTTCGCCGACGACCCCGTGATGACGTACGTCATTCCGGAACGCAACCGCCATCGCCGGATGCGCCGCCTGTTCGAGTTGGATCTTCACCACATCGCGCTGCGGCACGACGAGTCGTACACGACGGTCGGCCCCATCTCCGGCGCGGCACTGTGGGCGCCGCCCGACAAGTGGCGGACGTCGGCCCTCTCGCTCGCGTGGTCGGCACCGAGCTTCCTACGCGTGCTCGGGACCAACGTGCGCGCCGCGATCCGATTGATGACCGCGGTCGAGCGCAAGCACCCGAAGCCGCCGCACTATTACCTGAGCACCCTGGGCACCGAGCCCGACTTCCAAGGCAAAGGGATCGGCAGCGCGCTCATCCAACCGGTCCTCGACCGGTGCGACGCCGCGGGCGTACCCGCCTACCTCGAGTCGTCGAAGGAAGCCAACGTGCCGTTCTACCGGCGCCACGGCTTCGAGATCACCGGCGAGGTCACGGTCGCCGACGGACCGACGCTTTGGCTCATGTGGAGAGACGCGCAGTTATCGACCACGCGCTGACCGGGCCGGTCGACGAGTTCGTAAGCGAGGTCACCGCGCACCTGCAGCGGCTGTCCGAGTCGCTTCGCGGCGTGAAGTCCGATCAGCTCGCGCACGACGTCACGATCGAGGCGTACAACTTGGTTGCCGCGTTCATCGACGCCGACGGGCGTCACGGCGACGACGAGGTGTGGGCGCTGCTGACGACATTTGGGCCGCGCATGGAGTCGATGCTCCAGTACGCGACACCCGACGATGTCCGCAAGGCCGGCCTGCTCGACGGCAAGCGCACCTGGCTCGACAAACCGACAGTGCTGTTCGACATCCTGGCCAAGGCCGACGCGCACGGGCGATCAACTGGTGCCGCGTCGGCGTACATCGACCGGGCGCTGGCGATCGCCCACACGGTCTGCTCACTAGACACGTTCCCGGCCGAGGACGAGCTGCGCGCCCTCGAGCGCTACCGCACGATGCTGCGCGCCGCGGTTCCGGCTGCCCAGCCGGCCACCGCCGCCGACGTCGCGGTACCCGAGGCGGAGGAAGAACCGCTACCGCCGCCCCGGCCGCTGCCTGAACTGATGGCCGAGTTGGATGCCCTCGTCGGGCTGGCCGAGGTCAAGGCCGAGGTCAAGATGGTCACCGACCTGATCCAGGTGCAGAACCTGCGCAAGGAGCGGGGCCTCCCAGTGGTCGAAGGCAGCCGCCATCTCGTCTTCACCGGCAACCCGGGGACCGGCAAGACCACCGTCGCCCGCCTGCTGGCGCAGATCTACCGAACGCTGGGCGTCGTGGCCAAGGGTCACCTGGTCGAGACCGATCGGCCGGGGCTGGTCGCCGGGTTCGTCGGGCAGACCGCGCTCAAGGTGAAGGAGGTCTTCACCAAGGCGCTGGGCGGCTTCCTCCTGATCGACGAGGCCTACGCGCTGGCGCGCGGCGGCGACCGTGACTTCGGCCAGGAAGCCATCGACACGATCGTCAAGCTGGTCGAGGACCACCGCGACGAGATCGTCGTGGTCGCCGCCGGCTATCCCGACGAGATGTCGGAGTTCATCGACAGCAACCCCGGCCTGCGGTCGCGCTTTCCCAAGACGATCGCGTTCCCCGACTACACGAACGACGAGCTGCTCGCCATCTTCGAGTCGCAATGCAAGAAGGCGTCCTACAACTGCGACGCGGCGGCGCAGAAGCGCGCCCTCGACTTCTTCGCGTCGCAACCGCGCGACAAGGGCTTCGGCAACGGCCGCCTGGCGCGCAATCTCTTCGAAGCGGCCGTCGGTCGCCAGGCGACGCGTATTGTTCTGATGAAGGACCCGACCAACGAAACGCTGGTCACCATGACCGCCGACGACATCGCGCCGGTGCCTAGTACGTGATCGCCCGCATCGGCGCGCTCGTCGTCGCCGTCAGCCTCATCGTGGGCGCGCTCGTCCTTCGCAGTCACCACGACGCCGAAATCAAACGGGGCCCGTACCGCCTGACCTGCGCGTCGGAGCTGGCCGACGCTTGCCGGGCCATGAGCACGCGCAACGTCACCGTGACCGTTGAACCGGCGGGCGTGACCGCCGATCGCCTCGTCGGGCTGGCGGCCGGCGCCGATACCGGGTTCGACGGGTGGCTCGCGGCCGGACCGTGGGCGGCGATGGTCGCCGAGGCGCGCCAGGCCGCCACGCGCGAGCCGGTCACCGGCGCCACCCGGTCAATCGGCTGGACGCGCGTCGCCCTGGCGGTCTGGCGCGATCGCGGCGTCGCCCTGCGCACTGCGTGCAGCGGGCCGCTGACGTGGCGCTGTGTGGGCGATGCCGCGGCGCGCGGTGCGTGGAGCGCGAGCGGCGGTCGGCCCGAGTGGGGCGTCGTGAAGGTGGCACTGGCCGATCCGGTGACCGAAAGCACCGGACTGGTTGGGCTGGCTGCCGCCACCGCCGGCTTCACCGGCTCGGCCGCGTTCGTGCCCGTCGACCTGACCGAGAACGATGCGTACCAGCGGTGGCTCGCCGGTCTGGCCAAAGCGATCCCGCGGCCGTCACCCGGCATTGTCCCGATCCTCACGAGTGGACCCTCGGTCGCCGACGTCTACGTCGGCCTGGAAGCCGAGATCCGCGCCGTGTTGCGAACCGCGGCGCGGCAAAGCGACATCGAAGTTGTAAACCTGTCCCCTGTGTTCGCCGTCGACGCTGCCCTCACCGAACCCGCCCGCGACCCGCGCCCGGTGCCGGGCGGACTGGCCGACGCGGTGCACGCCGCCGGCTGGCTCGACCGGATGGCCGCCACCGAGAACCTCCCGCCGTCGGGCGCGCTGGCCGGCCTGCGGCAGCTGTGGCGAGACACGATCCGATGAAGCGGCTCGCGGTCCTGTGCAGTCTCGGTGTGGTCGTCGCCCTCGCCGGCGCGTGCACGTCGGGTACGACGTCGAGCCAGAACGGCTGCGCGGCCGTCGAGGTGGCGTCGTCGCCCGAAAAGGTCGAGTTGCTCACCAACTTGGCCAACGAGTTCAACAAGCTGTCGGAGGACAAGCGCGGCGGCTGCGCGTCGGTGCACGTCACCAAGAAGTCGTCGGGCGCCGGCGCGACCGCGCTGGTCGACGGCTGGCGCGACACCGACCGGGACGGGCCCCAGCCGGTGATCTGGACGCCGTCGTCGAGCTTGTGGGGTGGCGTCGTCAACCAGCGCCGGGCGGCGGCCGGCCAGCCAGCGATCGTCCCGGCCGAAGGCCAGTCGTTCATGCGCACGCCGCTCACCATCGCCATGCCCCGCCCGATGGCGCAGGCACTGGGCTGGCCGACGACGGCGATCGGCTACGCCGACCTGCTGAAGCTCTCGCAAGACCCCCAGGGATGGGCGAGCAAGGGCCACCCGGAATGGGGTCCGTTCCGGCTCGGCAAGACGAACCTCAACCTGTCGACTAGCGCGCTGGCCGCCACGACCGCGCAGTACTACGCGGCGACGGGCAAGGTTCGTGACCTCACGCTCGAGGACCTCGACCGGCCCGACGTCCAGGCGTTCAGCCGCAGCGTCGAGTCGTCGGTCGTGCACTACGGCGACACGACGTTGACCTTCCTAAACAACTGGTACCGCAACGACGCGCGCGGCACCGCGCTCACGTATGTCTCGGCCGTCGCCGTCGAGGAGAAGTCGATCATCGACTACAACCGCGGCAATCCCGACGGCATCACCCAGCCCGGTGAGGTGCCGCGCGCGCCGAAGATCCCGCTCGTCGCGATCTACCCGAAGGAAGGCACGTTCTTCTCGGACAATCCGTTCTTCGTTCTCAACGCGCCATGGGTGACCGCTGACCTCCGCGCCGGTGCGCAACACTTCGCCGACTTCGTACGTGAACCGACGAACCAGCGCGCCGTGCTCAAGACCGGCTTCCGTCCTGGGAATCCGGCCGTCGCGGTCGGCTCGCCGATCACCGCCGCCAACGGCGTCGACGCCGCCCAGCCGCAGACGACCCTCGGCGTGCCGGCCGCCGCGGTGCTGGTGAAAGTCATCGACCAGTGGGCGGTGCTGCGCAAGGGCGCGCGCGTGTTGCTGGTCATGGACGTGTCGGGCTCGATGGGCGAGGACGCCGGCAACGGCGACTCGAAGCTCGACCTGGCCAAGCAAGCAGCGATCGACGCGCTGGCCCAGTTCAAGGGCGACGACTTGGTCGGCCTGCGCATCTTCACGACGGACGCGTCGACCAAGGAGCCGCGCGACTACCTCGACCTCGCCCCCGTCGCGGCGATCGGCGGCCAGCGCGAGCTGCTCGAGCGGAAGATCCGCGACCTGAGCCCGCGCGAGGGCACGCCGCTGTACACCACGGCCAAGGCGTCCTACGAGGGGCTGAAGTCGACGTTCGACCCTGCGCGCATCAACGCAGTCGTGCTCCTCACCGACGGCCAGAACGACGACCCGCGCAACAACGACCTCGACGGCCTGATCGCGGCGTTGCGGTCCGGCAGCGAAGGCCTGTCGTCCACGCCCGTGCGGCTGTTCACCATCGCCTACGGCAAGTCGGCGTCGCTCGGCGTCCTCAAGCGGATGGCCGAAGCCACCAACGCCGCCGCCTACGACGCCAGCGACCCCCAGACCATCGCCAACGTCTTCACCGCCGTCATCAGTAACTTCTAGGCGCATGGTCGAGCGGCTGCCGGAGGAATTTCGTTCGCCCGCAGTGGCGCGGGCGGTTGTGTCGCCGTCGGGCCTGCTGCTCGCCGGCGCCGGTACCGCGCTCGCGATCGTCGGCGGTCTGCCCCTCGCGGGAGCCTTCGCCGTCGGCGCCGCCTGCTGGGCCGGACGGGTCGCCGTCGCCGCCTTGCGGCGCCGCACGCCCAAGGCCGAGTCGATCGACCCCTTCGCCGTCGGCGAGCCGTGGCGGCGATTCGTGCAGGACGCACTGAGCGCCGAGCGCCGCTTCGAGGAGACGGTGCGCCGCACCAAGGCCGGGCCGCTCCACGACCGCCTCGGCGATCTCGGCGCCCGCATCTCTGACGGCGTCCGCGAGTGCTGGCGCATCGCGTGCCAGGGCGCGTCGCTCCAGAAGGGCCTCCAGCAGTTCGACATCAAGGACATCCGCCGCGAGCTCGATCTCGTCGAGGCCGAGTTCAAGGGCGCGGCCGAGCAGGCCACCGCATCGCTGAAGAGCACTCGCAAGGCCCTTCAGTCACAGGTGGCCGCGTACGAGCGGATCGAGTCGGTCGCTCAGGACGCCAGCGACCGGCTCCGCGTGCTCAACGCGCAGCTCGACGAGGCGGTCGCCCGGGCGATCGAGCTCTCGCTGTCGGCGGGCACGTCGAGCGACGTGAGCGTGCTGGCGGGCGACGTCGACAGCCTGGTGAACGACCTCGAGGCGCTCCGCCAGGGCCTCGAAGCGGTCGACCAGCCGGCGACCGGGTAGTTACAAGCGTCACACGCAGGAACGACCCGGCCCGCGCGACATAGCCTGTCGGAATGATCAAGCTGCTACGGCGAATCGGTCACTACATCACCGCCGCGTTGGGCGGGAAGTTCGACGAGGTCGCCGACCCGAAGGTCCAGCTCGAACAGGCGATCCAAGAGGCGCAAGACCAGCACCGCCGGCTCAAGGAGCAGGCGGCCAACGTCATCGCCAACCAGAAGCAGACCGAGATGCGACTGAACCGGGCCATGGACGAACGCGAGAAGGTCAACGCGTCGACGCGCCAGGCCGTGCTGATGGCCGACGAGGCCGCCAAGCGGGGCGACACCGCCAAGGCCGGTGAGTACAACAAGGCGGCCGAGGCGTTCGCCGGCCGTCTCATCGGCATCGAGAGCGAGGTGGAGTCGCTCAAGTCGCTGACCCTGCAGTCGACGCAAGCGTCCGACCAGGCCAAGGCCGCGGTCAACACCAACGCCTCGCAACTGCAGAAGAAGCTGAACGAGCGCCAGAAGCTCCTCAGCCAGCTCGACCAGGCCAAGATGCAGGAGCACATGAACAAGGCCATGGCCTCGCTCACCGAGACCGTCGGCCAGGACGTGCCCACGCTCGAAGAGGTGCGCGACAAGATCGAGCGCCGCTACGCCAAGGCGCTGGGCACGTCGGAACTCCAGGGCCAGACCGTCGAGTCGCGAATGCTCGAAGTCGAGCAGGCCGCCGTCGACACCGAGGCCCAGGCCCGCCTGTCGGAGATCCGCTCCCAGCTCGGGCTCTCCAGCCCCACCCCCGAGGCCGCCCCCGCCCCCGCCGAGTCCACCCCGGTCGAGGGCACCGCCAGCAGCTAACAGCTCGTTCTGGGCGGATTACCACGGGCTCAGCCCGTGGAGATCCGCCCAGAACGCGATTTGGCCTAGGCCAGCACCACGAGGTCGTCGCGGTGGACGACTTCGGGGGGAACGTCAGCGGGGAGGTCGCGTGTGTGGCGGCCACGCCACTCCTTGACGCGAGCCGCGTCGTGGCGGACGAGGCCTTTGGCGAACACCCGACCAGTGGCGTCGGCGATCTCCACGGCGTCCTCGGCGGCGAAGCTGCCCTCGACGTCCACGATGCCCGCGGGTAGGAGTGACGTTCCCCGCTCGGTGAGGGCGCGCCGCGCCCCTTCGTCGACGACGATCTTCCCGGACGCGGCCACCGCGAACGCGATCCACAGTTTGCGCGCCGGGAGACGGCGGTCATGCGGGCGGATAACGGTGCCCACACCGGCATCGCCGTTGACCGCGGCCGTGAGGACACCGGGCCGGTCCGCGGCCGCGATCACCGCGCGAACGCCCGACCACGCCGCGATCCGCGCCGCCGCCAGCTTCGACGCCATCCCGCCGCTGCCCCGCTCCGACGCGGTGCCGCCGGCGGCGGCCTCGAGCGCGTGATCGACCTCGAGGATCTCCTCGATGAGGGACGCGTCGGCATCGAGCCGCGGGTCGGCGGTGAACACGCCTTGCGTGTCGGTGAGCATGACGAGGATGTCGGCGTTGACCAGGTGCGCGACGAGAGCGGCCAGGCGGTCGTTGTCGCCAAAACGGATCTCATCGTCGGCGATGGCATCGTTCTCGTTGACGATCGGCACGACGCCGAGGTCGAGCAACCGCGTCAGTGTCTGCCGGGCGTGCAGGTACTGCTGGCGGTGCACGAAGTCGAGCGGGGCGAGCAATACCTGGCCGCCGATGAGCTGGTGACGCGCCAGCGTGTCGTCGTAGACGCGCATGAGTCGGCTCTGACCCACTGCTGACACGGCCTGAAGCGTCGCCAGGTCGGTTGGGCGGGCGCCGTGCAGGTTGAGGGCCGGCAGGCCGGCGGCGATGGCGCCCGACGTCACCACGATCACCCGGTGATGGTCGCCCCGCAGGCCGGCGACCTCGGTGACAAGTCGCTCGACGGCGATGGCGTCGACATCACCGTGCGCGTCGGTGATCGATGTCGTGCCGATCTTGACGACGACGATCACGATTCCTCGTATTCGAACTCGAAGGCACCGATGCGGACGACGTCGCCGTCGCGGGCGCCGGCCCGGGCCAGGGCGCGATCGACGCCCAGCTTCGACAGGCGGTGCTGGACGTAAGCAAGGGCGTCGGCGTTCGTGATGTCGCTGAGGGCGACGGCCCGCTCGGCCCGGCGGCCGGTGACGATGAACGTGCCGTTGGGTGTGCGGTCGATCGCGATGTCCTGCGACAGCGGACGATGGATCACGGTCGCCTCGGCGACCGCGGGCACCGCGTTGCGCCCTTCGGTCACCATCTGGGCCATTCGGCCCGTGAGGGCGCGCACGCCCTCACCGGTGACGGCGGCGATGCGATCGCCGTCGTACTCCTGGGTGGCGGCGTCGGCCTTGGTGCCGACGACGAGCCGCGGCCGCTGCAATAGCTCGGGCCGGTACTGCTCCAACTCGCCGAGGAGGATGCGCTCTTGCTCGGCGGGCGTGCGCTCGTCGACCGGCGCCAGATCGAGCAGCACCACGAGGGCGCGCGCCCGCTCGACGTGGCGGAGGAAGCGATGACCAAGGCCCTTGCCCTCGCTCGCGCCCTCGATGAGCCCTGGGATGTCGGCGACGACGAATTCGGTGTCATCGAGCCGGACGACGCCGAGGTGCGGCTCGAGGGTGGTGAACGGGTAGTCGGCGATCTTGGGTGAGGCGGCCGAGATCACCGAGATGAGCGTGCTCTTGCCCGCGTTGGGGAAACCGACCAGGGCGATGTCGGCCATGAGCTTGAGCTCGAGATCGAGCCAGCGCTCCTCGCCGACCTCGCCCTGCTCCGCGAAGCTCGGCGCCCGCCGCTTGTTCGACAGGAAGCGCGCGTTACCGCGGCCGCCCTGGCCGCCCTTGGCGATGAGAAAGCGATCGCCGGGCGCCGACAGGTCGGCGATGACATCGCCGTCGAGGTCACGCACGACGGTGCCTTCGGGAACCGGAACGATCGTGTCGTCGCCGCGGGCGCCGTGCTTGCCCTTGCCCTTGCCGTGCACGCCGCTACCGGCCCGCCGATGCGGGTGATCGCGGAAGCCGAGCAGCGACGCCACGTTGTGGTCGGTGACGAGCCAGATGTCGCCGCCGTCGCCGCCGTCGCCACCGTCGGGCCCGCCCTTGGCGACGTGCGCTTCGCGCCGGAACGACACCGCGCCCGCGCCGCCGTCACCGGCCTTGACGTGGATCTGCGCTTCGTCGACGAACGACGCAGAGCTCGACGACCCAGAACCGGCCGACTTCTTTGAGTTCCGTATGCCACTCATCTGGAAACCGGTTCCGGGTCGTCGAGCTTCGCGTCGTTACCCGGCCATACCGGGCCTAGCTCTTAGCCCCCGGCAGCGGGGGCGTCGACTGGAAGGACGTCGACCAGCTTGCGGCCCTTCCGGCTGCCGAACTTCACGGCGCCGGGGGCCAGCGCGAACAGCGTGTCGTCGCCACCGCGACCGACGTTGATGCCGGGATGGAACTTGGTGCCGCGCTGGCGGACGATGATGCTGCCGGCGTTCACGATGCCGCCGTCGTACACCTTGACGCCCAGGCGCTTGGCCTGCGAGTCGCGGCCGTTCCTGGTGGAACCGCCACCTTTGGTCTTCGACATCTGCCCTTATCCCTTGCTTATCGAGGTGATCTCGATGGTCGAGTACTTCTGGCGGTGGCCCCACCGCTTCCGGTTGTTGCTCTTGTGCTTGTACGTGAAGCCCCGGATCTTCGGACCCTTGGCGTCGCCGACGACGCGAGCGGCCACCTTGGCGCCGCTGAGCTGATCGGGACCGGCCAGCACGGCGTCGCCGTCCACAAGGAGCACGGGCGTGAAGCTGACTTCGTCGCCGGTCGCTGTAACGCGCTCGACGTTCAATTTTTCACCTTCGGCGACTTTGTACTGCTTCCCGCCGGTCTTGATGACCGCATACATAGGGGGTCAACTCTAGCTAAACCTCGACCGCCACCTCGAATCGATCCATGTAGAACGCCAGCGCACGCCTGCGTCCCGCCGGATCGAGGCCCAGATCCTCGAACCGATAGTGCACGCCGCCGTGCCGGCCCCGCTCGTGTTCGGCCATGAAGGCCTCCATGGCCGCCCGCACGGCTGGGGTGAACGGCTGGCCGGCGAGGCCGTACACCCGCTCGACCATGGCCACGTCGTCGGCCATGAACTCGTGGAACCGGACGTCGATCGCCTGGCCCGCAGGCAGGACGTCTCGCGTGTCGACGCACGTCCGCAGCATCGTCTCGAGCCGATCGGCCCAGTAGCCCGCGATGTGATGCGGGTCGACCGGGTCGTGATTGAGCCGGGCCAGGTACGCCATCATCGTGCCGAGCGACAGCGTGACCGCCACCGGGTCACGATGCGTCACGACGAACGTCGCGTCGGGGAACGTGTCGAGCAACGCCGGGAACTGCTCCAGGTGCTGGGGCGACTTGAGCACCCAGCGATCGCCGCCGCGCAGCCATTGCAGCGCTTGGAGGACTTTCCGCATGTACGCGTAATGCGGCCGCTGGTCCGTCGACCGGTAGAAGTCGCGCCACGTCGGCATCGGCGCCATCGTCTCGAAGTGCATCGACGAGAAGTCCATGGCCAGGAGGCCGATCTCCTCATGGACGTGGTCCGGCGTCATCTCGTGCATGCGCTTGAAGTAGGGCAAGGCGGTGTTGAGGACCTCGAGGCCGACGGTAGTGCGGGCGATGCGACCGTCGGGATCCTCGCCGAACGGCTTCACCGGCTCCTCGCTCTCCCAGTACGGGAGCGACCGCAATGCCGGGTCGGCCGACAACAGGTTGTGCAGGTGCGTCGTGCCGGTGCGGGGCAGGCCGCAGATCACGATCGGTCGCGCCACCTCGACATCAAGAATCTCCGGGTGAACTTTCAAGATCTCCTCGAGCCGCAGCCGGTTGCGGAGCAACCCGCTGAGTTGGGTGTAGGCGGCGACCACGCCGCCCGGGCCCAGACCGGCCTCGGTTCGCAGACACTGGCAGATGAGTTCGAGGCGGGGGACGAAGTCCATGGCGCCGAAGTCGTCGAGCCCGGTTTCCTCGACGGCGGCGTCCATGAGCGCGGCGGGCTCGAGCACGAGCGCCGGCGCCATCTGGACCATGGCGTCGCGGATGGGCTCGATCTCCGCCGGAAAGCGCGGGGCGGCCAGGTCGTCGATCGTGACCGAGGCGGGCCGGTCGGCCCCGCTCACAGCTTGACCACCGTCGTCAGCGGGCGGTCGGGCGTGGCCGCCGGGTGGAACCACCGGAACCACAGGCGACCGCGCGGGTGGCCGGCAGTGGACAGCCAGTTCGGCTGTCCGGGATCCCGGTGCGCGACGACGATGCGCCACGAGCCGTCGGGCTCGTACTGCACCTGGCCGCCGTTGATCGTCACCTGCTCGTAGTCGTAGTTGTACGTGTGCAGGAACTGGTTCCACAGGCAGAGGTTCCAGAACGCACACTCGGGCGAACGGCCTTCGATGACCAGCGCCTCGTCGTCGGCCAGGTCGAAGCTGCCCATGGCGTAGGCCGCGTCGCCCGCCGCCCATCCGAACGTCGTGGTCGGCACGGGATACGGCTCGTCGATCGAGTTGGGCTCGCCCAGGCCCAACGGCACGATGTTGGCCTGATCGCGCAGCCACGTGAGCGCGGCGCGGAACCGGCGGGCCAGGTCGGCGTCGTCCTCGCGGTAGGTGGCCGGGGGCGGCGGATCGATCGCCTCGATGGCGAACTCGGTGCGGCGGTCGGTCTTCGGGTTGACGAGGTAGTCGCGCGTAATGGCGCACACCGCGTCGGGCGCCGTCTCCATCGTGAACTCGAAGCGGCCGTCGGCGTCGAAGTCGAGCATGCGGTCGTTGACGGTGCTGACGATGCGTTCGGAGTAGCGCCCGTCGTTCGGCCCGCCGTAGACGGTCACCGACAGGTACACGCTGTCGTAGCGGCGGCCGGTGACGCGGTAGGTGCGGTGCGGATCGATCGGCGCGTAGAGGTAGAACGCGTCGGCGTTGTCGCCGCCCCACTTCTTGTAGGGCCCGACGATGTCGACGAACCGCGGTCGCGCCGGATCGGCCCACACGTGCGCGTCGAGGCCGACCTGAAGGATCGAGAAGATCCACTTGTAGCCCTCGAGCACGCCCTGGTCGTCGAGCGGCACGTTCGGCCCCTCGAACAACTTGTCCTCGAGTGAGCGCAGCTGATCGATCAGCTCATGGAAAACCCCACTCGTCTCCCACGCCTCGCGCATTCTGGAGGCAATGACTAGCCGAAAAGGCTAGCTATTGCCTCCAGAATGGGGCGGGGTCACAACAGCGACTCGTCGAGGACGATGCCGCGACCGTTGCAGACGGGGCACGTAGAGGAGAACGATTCGACCAGACCCTCCGAGACGCGCTTGCGCGTCATCTCCAACAAGCCGAGGTCGGAGATGTCGAACACCTGCGTGCGCGTCTTGTCGCGCGACAGCGCGTCGCGGAACGAGCGGACGACGTCGTCGCGGTTGCGGCGGATCTCCATGTCGATGAAGTCGATAACGATGATCCCGCCGATGTCGCGCAACCGCAGTTGGCGCGCGATCTCCTCGGCCGCCTCGAGGTTGTTGCGGTAGACGGTCTCCTCAAGGCTCGACGAGCCCACGTTCTTGCCCGTGTTGACGTCGATCACCGTGAGCGCTTCGGTGCGTTCGATGATGAGCGAGCCGCCCGACGGCAGCCACACCTTGCGGTCGATCGCCTTGTGGATCTGCTCGTGCACGTGGAAGCGCTCGAAAATCGGCAGCGGGTCTTCAGCCGGGTCGTAGAACTCGACCCGGTCGGCCAGTTCGGGGCTGATGCTCTCGACGTAGTCGCGCACCTGCTCGTACAGCGTGGGGTCGTCGATGACAACGCCGCGGTACTCGGTGTTGAACTCCTCACGGATGATCCGCACGGCGAGATCAGGCTCGCGGTAGAGCAACGTCGGGGCGGTGGACTGCTTGGCCTTGTCCTCGATCTGGCGCCACTGCTTCTCGAGCAACGCGACGTCACGGCGAAGCTCGTCGGCCGTCGCCCCTTCAGCGGCGGTCCGCACGATGAGCCCATGCCCGGGTGAACGAACGTCGTCGAGCACCTTGCGCAGCCGGCGGCGCTCGTCGTCGCCCAGGCGCTTCGAGATCCCATAGGTGTCGCTGTTGGGCAGCAGCACCACGAAACGGCCGGGAAGGGAGACCTCCTGGGTGAGGCGGGCCCCCTTGCTGCCGATCGGGTTCTTGGTGACCTGGCACAGGATGCTCTGGCCCGGCCGCAGCAGGTTCTCGATGCGGGCCGCCGAGCCGCCCTCGACCAGGTCCTCGCGGTCGTACTGGACGTCGCCGCGGTACAGCACCGCGTTCTTGGGCGTACCGATGTCGACGAAGGCGGCCTCCATGCCGGGCAGCACGTTCTGGACCTTGGCTTGGTAGACGTTGCCGTCGATCTGGCTGACGTCGTCCTGCGGGCGGGACACGTAGTGCTCGATGAGGGCCCGGCCTTCGAGCACCGCGATCTGGGTGACGCCGGTGCGCACGCTGACCAGCATGAGGTAGCGGCCGACCGGCCGACCCTTGCGCTCACGGCCGCGGCGGCGTTCGAGGATCTCCTCGTCGATCGGCGCGGCGGCGCCCTCGACCCGGCCGCTGCCCCGGCCCCGTCCGCCGCGACGGCGGCGCCGACGAGTGCCGCCGGCCTCGCCCGCCTTCTCGGCGGCGGGCGCCGGACGCGTGTCGCCGATCTGGGGCTTGCGCTGCACGACGGCGGCCGCCGCGACCTCGGGCGGCGCGGTCCCGTCCGACGCCCGCTCGGGCAGATCGTCGGGTTGGCGCTCCCGGTTGGGTGCGCCCTGCGCGCGGCCCGCGCCGCCGCGCCCGCGCCCGCCGCGTGAGCCGCGACGGCGACGCCGCGCTGCGGGGCGCGGCGTACCGTCCTCGTTGGTCGCCGCAGGGCGACTAGCCGGTGCGCCGTCCGCGGTAGGCGACGGCGACGGTGTGGGGGTCTGGGGCTCGCCTGAAGAGTCGGCGATGGCCATCGGTGAAGTCCCTTCTCATGACGCCCGTTCCTGGGCGTTCAGCGCGGGCGCGTCCGGGGGAAGGGGCTCCCACCGGGCGCCGTCGCGCTCAATCCATTGATGGGTGCGGCGGATGTCGGCCGAGGCCGCCACGACGCCAAGAGCGCCGAGCAACTCCGCCGGGCGAACGCCGCGGGGTTGGGTGGCCAGCTCGCAGACGAGCCGGCCGTCGTGCACGGCCAGCTGCTTCACAGCCGGCCTGATGTCGTCCTCGGTGATATGGCCTTTGCGCTCCCGGCTCACGACGAGCTCACGGGCGGCAAGGCCGGCGTCGACCAACGCAGCGAGATCGGTCGAGGACGGAACCCCGATCTCCCAGCTGCACGACGTGACGTCCTGTTGCAGCGAGCCGCGGCTGTCGGCCTCGGCGACGCGAACGACATCGAGCCCGCCGGGGAGCGCCGTCGAGAGGCGCTCGGCGAGGCCGGCGGTGGCAACCGGCTCAGCGAGGTCGATGTCCAGATACTCAGCCAACGACTCGCCGCCGGTAGGGAGGGCGAGGCCGAAGCTGATCTTGGGCCGCGGCGAGAATCCCTCGCTGTAGGCCGCCGGGAGCTGCGTGCGCCGAAGCGCCCGCTCCCACATCCGGGCGATGTCGCGATGACTCGTCCAGCGGATCTTGCCCAGCTTGGTGAAGCGGATGCGGAGCCTCATCGCGACGTGCTCACGGTCTCGAGCAGGGTGACGGGCACCCACTCGCCGTTGGTGAGGTCCTGGCCGGTGCCCTGGCTGCCGCCGGCGGGCGGCACCGGTGAGGCGACGACGTGCTCGATGCCATAGCCCGTGCACGCGCCGCAGTCGTAACACGGCGTCCAGCGGCAATCTTCGACGCCGGCCGCGGCTAGCGCGTCGATCCAGTCGTGCCACAGGAAGTCCTCGTGGAGGCCGGCGCTGATGTGCGCCCACGGCAGCCGCTCGTCGCGCTCACGATCGCGATTCACGTACCACTCGATCGACAAGCCGTGCTCGGCCATGGCTGCCTCCCAGCGGGCCACGTCGAACCGCTCGGACCACTCTTGGAACGTCCCCCCGGCGCGCCAAACCGACTCGATCACCGCGCCGATGCGGCGGTCACCCCGGCTGGCGATGCCCTCGACGAGCGTCGCCTTGGGGTCGTGCCACTTGAGCTGCACGCCGCGATCCTTGCGGACGGCGTCGCGCAACAGGTTGACCTTGCGTTGCAGCTCGGCGACCGAGCACTGGCCGAACCACTGGAACGGCGTGTGCGGCTTGGGCACGAAGCCTCCCACCGACACCGTCACCGACGCGTTCTTGTTGTGCTTACGTCCGATGGCGACGCAGTTGCGCGCCAGCGCGCCGATTCCCAACACGTCCTCGTCGGTCTCGGTCGGGAGCCCGATGAGGAAGTACAGCTTCACGCGACGCCAGCCCTGTGAGAACGCCGACTCGACGGCCCCGTACAGGTCCTCCTCGCGGATCAACTTGTTGATGACCTGGCGCATCCGCCAGGTGCCACCCTCCGGCGCGAACGTGAGGCCGGTGCGGCGGACCTTTTGGATCTCGGTGGCGATGCCGACCGTGAACGCGTCGACGCGCAGGCTGGGCAGGCTCACCGACACCTGGCCCGAGCACGCGGGGTCGTTGATGATGCCCCCGACGACGTCGCCGATGCCCGAGTAGTCGGCGCTCGACAATGACGTCAGGCTCACCTCGTCGTAGCCGGTGCGTTGGAGGCCGTCGCTGACCATCTGACGGACCTGGGCGGCCGGCCGCTCGCGCACTGGGCGGGTGATCATGCCCGCCTGGCAGAAGCGGCACCCGCGCGTGCAGCCGCGGAAGATCTCGACGTTGAGCCGGTCGTGCACCACTTCGGTGAGCGGAACCAGCTGCTGCTTGGGGTACGGCCATTCGCCGAGGTCGGCGATCGTGCGCCGCTCGACCTGGGCCGGCACGTCGTCGTACTTGGGTGTGATGGCGACGAGGCTCCTTCCGTCGTAGGTGACGTCGTAGAGCGCCGGCACGTAGACGCCCTCGACGCGTGCAAGGGCGCGGAGCACGGCGTGGCGGTCGCCGCGGTGGGCGGCGATCGCCGTCGTGATGTCGGCCACGACCTCTTCACCGTCGCCGAGGGCGAAGGCATCGACGAAGTCGGCGAGCGGTTCGGGGTTGTAGGCGCAGTGGCCGCCTGCAATCACAAGGGGTGAACCGTTCACGCGGTCCGCCGCGCGCACCGGCACACCGGCCAGGTCGACGCAGTTGAGGAGGTTCGTATAGACGAGCTCGGCCGAGAGGTTGAACGCGAGGACGTCGAACGCCGCCGCCGGCTGGTGCGTGTCGACCGAGAACAGGGGCACCCCGGCCGCCCGCATTTCGGTCTCCATGTCGAGCCAGGGCGCGTAGGCGCGCTCAGCCAGCGCGTCGTCGCGCTCGTTGAGAATCTCGTAAAGGATCTGGAGGCCCTGGTTGGGCAGGCCCACTTCGTAGGCATCCGGGTAGAGCAGGAGCCAGGCGACCTTTCCGGCGTCGTGCACCGGTGCCTGCGCTCCGTCCTCTCCCCCGATGTAACGGGCGGGCTTCTGCACCTTGGCCAAGAGCGGCTCGATCCTCGGCCAGAGGCTCGTCATGTGGCTGACCATCCTACCTGACCTGCGGATTTCCCCGTGGGGGCTAGCTGAAGCGACGCATGTAGACGTTGAGGACGAGGCCGATGCCGGCGAAGGAGGCCAGGGTGGCCGAGCCGCCGTAGCTCACGAACGGGAGTGGGATGCCGGTAATCGGCATGATGCCCATCGTCATGCCCACGTTCTCGAATATCTGGAACACGAACATGGCGAGGACGCCGACGCACACAAGCGTGCCGTAGAGGTCCTTGGACAGGGCGGCGGCTCGCCAGGTGCGCCACACGACGATGGCGAACAGGACGAGCAGCAGCGCCGAGCCGAGCAGGCCCAGCTCCTCGCCCACGACGGTGAAGATGAAGTCGGTCCGCTGCTCGGGGACGTAGGAGAGGTTGGTCTGACTGCCCTTGAACAAGCCCTTCCCGCGGATGCCGCCGGAGCCGATGGCGATCGTCGACTGGTGCAGGTTGTAGGCAGACTGCTTTTGGTCGTGGGCCGGGTCGAGGAACGCGCCGAGTCGATCGAGCTGGTACTGCTTGATCACGCCGAGCTGGAACACGGTGACCACCCCGAAGACGCCGAGCAGCACGACGATGCCGAGGTGGCGCGGCTTGGCGCCGGCAACGAGCAGCAGCCCCATGAGGATGGCGACGAACACCAGCGCGGTCCCCAGGTCGGGCTGGAGATACACGATCGCCATCGGCCCGCCGATGATCGCCATGAGAACAGCGACACGTCTCCCGTCGAGTTCGCCCCGGTGCAACGCGGCATAGGTCGACCCGCAGACGATCACCACCACCTTGGCGATCTCCGACGGCTGTAACTGGAACGGGCCGACTTGGTACCACGCCTGCGTGCCGCGCACGGTCGACCCGAGTGGCGTCAGCACGAACAACAGCAGCGTCATGCCGCCCACGTAGATCACCGGCGCGAAGTCGCGGTACACGCGGTAGTCGATCGACGCGACGAGGATCATCACCCCCACGCCGAGCAGCACGAACACGGCTTGGCGCTTGAGGTACGTCGCCGAATCGATCCCGGCGTCCTGCAGTTTCTTGTGCGTCGCCGAATAGACCATCAGCATCCCGAGCGACGCGATGGCGACGACCGACGCCATCAGCGTCGTGTCGACGTGATGCCACGGCGCGGCCGGATTGGCCCGGCGACCCGGCGAGCCCGGGAACCCGGCCATCAGTCGGCCCCTCCACCGGCCAGCGTGACCGGTCCGGGCGGCGCGCCTACCAGGCCTTCCCACACGCGACGGGCCACCGGCGCGGCGGTCGAGCCACCGAAGCCGGCCTCCTCCATCACGACGGTCACCACGTACTGCGGTTTGGTGGTCGGGCCATAGGAGACGAACAGCGCGGTGTCCTGAAGCGGTGGGACCTGCGCGGTTCCGGTCTTGCCGGCGATCGGGAACGACGCCAGCGGGAAACCGGCGAAGGCCGGGTAGCCGGTGCCCTTCGAGTCGGAGATCGCCAACTGCAAACCCTGGCGGACCGCGTCGCTGCCCGCGGGCAGGGTGATCTGACGGGTCGGAGCCATCGGCAGATCGGCGACCGGCCTGCTCTGGGGATCGAGGACGCGGGCGGCAATGCGCGGCTGAGCAAACAGGCCACCGGTCGCGAACGCGCCGTACGCCGAGCTGAGCTGGAGCGGCGTTATCGCCAGGTCACCCTGGCCGATCGCCAAGTTGACGTTGTCGCCGGTCTGCCAGTTCCCGAACGGGAAGTCCTTGGGCCGCTGCTCGTGGGCGCGCTTCTTGTCGGCCGGCGTCCAGACCCGTCCAGGCTGCTCGCCCAGCAGCGGGATGCCGGTGCGCGAGCCCAGTCCGAACGTACGAGCCATCTCCTGCATGGCGTCGGGCGCCTTGGCGCGCTGGCCCCAGAAAGTCGCGCCGAGTTGGTAGAAGAACACGTCGCTCGACACCGTGAGCGCGCCGGCCAGGTTGACCTTGCCGTACTTCAACCCGCCAGCGTTCCGGTACACGCACTGCTCGCCCAAGCAGTTCTTGATCGTGAACTTGCCCTGGTCGTCGACCGTGGTCCGCGGGTCGATGATGCCCTTGTCCAGCGCGGCGAGCGACGTGAACAGCTTGAACGTCGAACCGGGCGGGTACTGGCCCTGGATCGCCCGGTCGTTGAGCGGGAAGTGATTCTCCTTCTTGCTCATCTCGTCGAACACCGCTTGCTTGATGCCGCCGACGAACACGGTCGGGTCGTACGTCGGGTACGACGCAAGGGCAAGCACCGAGCCGTCGTTGGGGTTGAGGACGACGGCGGCGCCGGCCGGCGCGGTGAACTTCTTGCCGCTGTCGCGGTCGGTGGTGTTGCGCGCCGCCTCAAGGCCCTGGGCGAGCGAGTCCTCGGCGAGCCGTTGCACGCCGGCGTCGATCGTGAGCTGCACGTCGCGGCCCGGCACCGGCCGCTTGGGCGGGCCGAGGGCGACCGGCAGCACGTTGCCGGTCGCGTCGACCGCCAGCTTGGTAACGCCCGGCTCGCCCCGCAGGTACTTCTCGTACGCCCGCTCGACCCCGGCCCGGCCGATCTCGTCGCCCTCGCGGTAGCCGTCCTTCCGCAGCTTCTTGAGCTCGTCGGACGTCACCTGGCCCACGTTGCCGAGCACGTGGGCGGCGAGGGCGCCGTTCGGGTACACCCGCTCGGCCACGCGGGTTACCTCGACACCGGGAAACTCGTCCTGCTGCTCCTTGATCTGGATGGCGACGTCCTTCGTGACGTCGTCGGCGATCGGCACCGGCTTGTACTGGCTGTAGCGCGGGTCGGCCACGCGCTTGTTGACGTCGTCGAGCGACATGTTGAGTAGCGCGGCGACGCGCGTCGTGACATCGGGGTGTTGCGTGACGCTCTGCCGCGGCAGCGACACGACGAAGCGATAGCGGTTGTCGACGAGCACGGCGCCGTTGCGGTCGAGGATGCGACCCCGCGGCGCGGGCTCGTAGACGATCTGGACCTGGTTCTGCTTGGCCGCGGCGAGGAACGTCTTGGAGTCCATCACCTGCAGGTACCAAAGCCGCGAGAACAGCGCAGCGAAGAGCGAGATGACGACGATGCCCAGAACCGACAGCCGAAGGGCGGGCGTCTCTCCCGCATTCATGCGGCGGGCCCCCGCCCCTGCGCTTCGCTCCGGGGACGACCCGCCGCGTGCGGTGGGGTCCCCAACCCCACCGCCTCAAGGCAGTCGCGCGAATGCGACCTCATCTCGCGAAGGCGTGGTGATTGGCGTCGACGGGCCAGGCCCAACCCATGAGGCGGAAGACGGCGATGCTGAGCGGGCCGTTGATGAGGGCGACGCCGATCACGATGATCGGCAGTCCCGGACGGAACAGGTGGGACACGCCGACAACGGCGCCGATCACGACGAAGAGCATCACGCCGACCGCGCTAGCCGCCATCGCGGTGACCGGCCCGATCCACCATGCAGCGCGCAGCACACCGGTGTGCAAGGTCCCGACACCAAAGCCCACAACGCTGTACGTCAGCGCCGACAATCCCATCGGGGTCTGCAAGAAGAGATCGGTCAGCATGCCGGTGAGGAACCCGATGACCGCACCGCGTTCGGACCCGGCGAGCATGCCCGCGGTGATCGGCAGCAGGATCATGGCGTCGGGCCGCACGACACCGAGGCGCATCTCCGACAGCAGCGACGACTGCAGGACGAGCACGAGCAACATCGCGAACGGAACCTTCACGCTCGCGAGGCTGGTCTCGTTCACCGGTTGGCCCCGGGCCAAATGAGCACCTTGACGAACGTGAGGCGCGTGAAGTCGACCATGGGCACCAGGGTCACGCCCTTGCGCTCCGGGCCTTCCTTGTAGCCCTTGCTCTGAATCAACCCGACCGGAATCCCGGGCGGGAAGATGCTCTGCTGCAGGCCGCTCGTGACGACGGGCTCGCCGACGCGGGCCACCGTCGTCCCTTCGAGTAGCTCGACACTGAGACGCCGGCCGGGGCCATTGCCCCGCGCCACGCCCGTGTCGCCGGTGGACGCCAAGCGGATCCCCACATTCGAGTTGGGGTCGGTGACGAGCACGACGACGGCGCGACGGCGCGACACATCGACCACGCGGCCGACGAGGCCGGCGCCGGCGACGACGGGCATCCCGCGCGCCACACCCGACGACGTGCCCTTGTCGAGTTCGGCCGTCAGTTCGAGGCTCGACGCCGAGGTCCCGATCACGCGCGCCGAGATCGTGTCGATGTCACCGATCGACGGGATGTCCTGGAGGTCGCGCAGCGCGTCGGCCTCGCTCTTGTCGGCTCGCGCGCTGACAACCTGGCCGCGCTGCTCGGCCAGCTGCTCGCGGAGGTGGGCGTTCTCGTTCTCGAGGTCGCCGTAGTGGAGGATGCCGTTGATCACGTTGGCGACGGGGTCGAACACCGCGCTGGCCACGGACTGCACCGGCGCGAAGGCGTCACGGGCCGCGCCCTTGATGCTCGTGATCGCGCCGCCCGCGTCGCTGCGGTAGTCGAGCGTGACGACGGTGATCGACGTCAGGATCAGGAGCAGCAGCGTGTAACGGGGACGGCTCGTTCGCCGGTAGACAGCCAACGCCTACTGGCTCCTAGTGATGGCTCGAGGAGATCAGCACCTGCTTGAGGGCCTCGAATTCCTCGAGGCACTGGCCCGCACCAATCGCCACCGAGTGCAGCGGGTTCTTGGCGATCACGATCGGCATGCCAGTTTCGACCTGCAGTCGCGCGTCGAGCCCGTGCAGCAGCGCGCCGCCACCGGTGAGGACGATGCCCTGTTCCATGATGTCGGCGGCCAATTCCGGCGGCGTCTTGTCGAGGGTGACTTTCACGGTGTCAACAATGGCCGACACCGGCTCCTCAATGGCGTCGCGGATCTCGTTGGTGCTGGTGACGATGGTCTTGGGCAGTCCGGTGATCAGGTCGCGGCCGCGGATCTCGGCGTGGATCTCCTCTTCGAGCTGATACGCCGATCCCAGCGCGATCTTGATCTCCTCAGCCGTCCGCTCGCCGAGGGCCAGGCTGTATTCCTTCTTGATGTAGTTGATGATCGAGTCGTCGAGCTCGTCGCCGCCGATACGGATCGACTCCTTGGTGACGATGCCTCCCAGCGAGATCACAGCTACCTCGGTGGTGCCACCGCCGATGTCGACGACCATGTTGCCGGTGGGCTCGTGCACCGGAAGCCCGGCGCCGATCGCGGCAGCCATCGGCTCTTCGATGATGTAGGCCGGCTTGCGGGCGCCGGCGTACTCGGCCGCCTCCTGGACCGCACGCTGCTCGACGCCGGTGATGCCCGACGGCACGCAGATCACCATGCGGGGCTTGGCGAAGCGACGCTGGTGCACGCGGTGGATGAAGTAGCGCAGCATCTTTTCGCAGATCTCGAAGTCGGCGATCACGCCGTCCTTGAGCGGCCGGATGGCCTGGATGTGGCTGGGCGTGCGCCCGATCATGCGCTTGGCCTCGACGCCGACCGCGAGGGGGCGGCCGTCCTTCACATTGACGGCGACGACCGATGGCTCGTTGAGGACGATGCCGCGACCCCGCACGTACACGAGGGTGTTGGCCGTCCCCAGGTCGACCGCCATGTCTCGGCCGAGAAATGAGGAAATAAAGCTGTCTGACACGCGATCTTGGGCCTTCCTAGGTGGAGGCGGGCCACAAGGCTACGGGAGCTTGTGGAAATCCGCCACCTCGACTTGTGGCGCACGTGCCACATGAGCCACACAGGCGCACGTGTCGGTGCCAAAGCAACGGAAACCGCAACCTCACACCGACACGTCGGCGCGCGCTCTAGAGGCTGGGGAAAAAGATCGAAATCTCTCGGGCGGCGGATTCGGGGCCGTCGCTGCCGTGGACGAGGTTTTCGGTCAGCTCGATCGCCAGGTCGCCGCGGATCGTGCCCGGGGCGGCCTCCTTGGGGTTGGTCACGCCCATGAGCGTGCGCACGACCTTGTAGGTGTCCCCCGGCCCTTCCACGACCATCAGGAGCGCAGGGCTGCGCGTGATGAACGCCACGAGGTCGCCGAAGAACGGCTTGCCCTCGTGCTCGGCGTAGTGGCGTCCGGCCGTGTCGGCGTCGATGAGGCGCAGTTCGGCGGCGACGAGCTTGAGCCCCTTGGCCTCGAGCCGGCGGATGATCTCTCCGCTCAGGCCGCGTTCAACGGCGTCGGGCTTGCAGATGACGAGGGTGCGGTCCACGAGCGGGCGAAGCTAGCGGACGAGGAGGCCGCGGGCCGCACCGACGACGTACAGCGAGCCCGTCACCAGCACGAGGTCCTCGGCGTTGGCCGCGGCGAGACCGCGGGCAACCGCCTCGGCGACCGACGGCGCCGCCTCGACATTCGCACCGAGCTGGCGGGCCACGTCGGCCAGTTCGTCGGCGGGAACCGTGCGCGGCGAGGGCGCCGGACAGGTCACGACGTGCGCGGCCTCGCCGACGCGCAGGGCTTGCAGCACTTCAGCCGGATCGCGGCCGCGCAGCAAGCCGACGACGATCACACGCCGGCTCGCGGTGCCGAACTCGGCGTCGAGCGTCGCCACCGACGCGCGCGCGCCTTCGGGGTTCTTCACGCCGTCGATGATCGTGAGCGGGCGGCGGCCGACGACTTCGAGCCGGCCCGGCGCGGTGACATTGGCGAACGCTTCGGCGACGACGTCCTCACTGAGCGGCTCGCCGAAGAACGCTTCGACCGCGGCCAGCGCCGTCGCCGCGTTGGCGCCTTGATGGGCGCCGTGGATCGGTAGGTAGATGTCCGTGTACTCGGCGCCGGGTGTTCGCAATGACAAGAGCCGGCCGCCCAACGCCGCGTCGTTGGCGACGCAGCCGAAATCGCGACCCTGCGTCCACGCCGCCGCCGCCGGCGTGCCCTCGAGGATGTCGCGGACCTCGTCGTCGACCTCGCCCAGCACGAGCGTCGCGCCGGGCTTGACGATGCCGACCTTCTCGGCGGCGACGTGGCGGCGCGACGGTCCGAGGAACTCGGTGTGGTCGAGCCCGATCGACGTAATCACCGCAACGCGGCCGTCGGCGACGTTGGTCGCGTCCCACGTGCCGCCCAAGCCGACTTCGATCACCGCGGCGTCGATCGCTACATCGGCAAACCAGCGGAACGCGGCGGCGGTGAGGAGGTCGAAGCGCGACGCCCGCTCCGGCACCAGAGCTTCGAGTGCGGCGAGCGCCTCGATCTGCTCGGCGAACGCGGCATCCGAGATCGGCTCCTCGTTCCACGCCAGGCGTTCGTTGATCCGTTGCAGATCGGGACTCGTGTACGTGCCGACGGACAGACCCTTGGTCATCAGCAGCCGAGTGACGACACGGGCCGTCGACGTCTTCCCGTTGGTTCCGGTGAGGTGGATCACCTCGTACTGCTTCTGTGGATCGCCCATGAGATCAACGAGGGCGGCGATGCGGTCGAGCGTCGGCGCGCTGGCGCGCGTGCCGGCCACCATCGCCTCGAGGTTGACGTGGTCGTCGAGGAAGGTCAGCGCGACGTCGTAGTTCACGGCGTTCTCAGTCGGTGAGGACGGCTGGTGCCAGCGAGGCGGCGATGTCGGCGGCCCACTCGACGTCGAGGCCGCCGGCGAGGAGGGCGGCGCGGACCGCGTCGATGTCGGTGTCGGGACCGTCGCCAACCGACTCGAGATAGAGCAGCAGATCCACCGGCGGGTGCACGGCGACGCGTGCGAACGGCGACGCGCCGGCAAGGCGAAAGCCGAGGGCCGCCATGCGTACCGCCCACAGGATCAGGCCGGTGGGGGCGATCAGCAACAGCGTCGACGGTGCCGCGGCCCCGGGACCAGCCTCGTCCCGCGGCCACCCGGCGACGGCGAGCGGCCAGACCGCGCCGACGAACCGCGCATCGAACACGTCGTCGTCGGCAACGAGGACGCCCATGCACTTGCCGCACGAGCCGGCCAGTTCGACGCCGACGGCCACCTGCCCGCAATCAGCACACGTGGCGACGGGGACCGGCTGGCCCGCCCACACCTGCTGGCTGACGCACCAGTCGCCCCGTTGGCCGGCCCGAGCAACCAGATCGTCGCCCGCGCTTCCCGGTGTGACGACGATCGCGCCCTGGCGGACCGCATCGGCGGCGAGCACCTCGAGATCGGCCATCGGTAGGAACCAGTGACGGCCGAGCCGCGGCACCACGACCGTGCCGCAGCGCCGGCAGCGCGCCACCGCCTCGTCGACCTCGGCGGTGGCCTCAATCACGCCTTCGCCGCTGAGCAGGTCCGCCGCCGCGGCCCGGGCCGCGTAGCGGCCGAGGCCTTCGAGCGGGCCGGGCGCGACCACGGTTCCCTCGAGGTCCAGGACCGTGATCGGGCTGAGGCCGTACCGGCGCGCTGTCTCGAGATCGTGAGGATCATGGGCCGGAATCACCATCGCCGGCGCGTCGCGCTCTCCGTCGGCGATCAGCGGTACGGCGCGACCGGCGACCGGGAGTTCGACCACGCCGCCTGCGGCCGGGTGATCGTCGGGAACGGCGACGGCGGCGACTCCCGGTAGCAACTCGACGGCGATTGTCGCCACGTCGACGGGCACTCCGTCGGCCGTCGTCACGTGCAGCTGGTAACAGCTCGCGGTTGCGGTGCCCGCCTCGGCGTCGACGTCGTCGACGACGGTCGCGCAACGGGGACACGCGTTGACGACGCGCTCTTCGCGCACGAGTTGGCCCGCCTCGTAGAGCCGCACGAACGCCGTGCGCGCCGCGAGGGCGACGTCGTCTCCGTCGAGCGCGCCGGCGTCGAGGTCGACGGCGATACCGAGGGCGGTGAGCAACTCGGCGGCGTGGGCGCGGCCGTCGGCTTCAGTGGTTCGCACGCGGGCCACGAACTCCTCGCGACCGGCCGCCGCCCTATCGAGGCCTTCGCGAGCCAGTTCCTGCTCGACGGCCAGTTGGCTGGACAGGTCGCCGGTGAGCACGCCCGCGGTCCACTCGACGGAACGGTCGTCGGCCCGCAGGGCCCGCACCGCGGCGTCGGCCGTGACCAGCGTGATCAGCTGCGCGAGCCGCAGGCCGCCGATGGCCCGGACCGGGCTGGTTAGGACGCGAAGGGGTTCCGACACCGCCTCCGCAGCGTAGGCGGAGCGTCAGGCAGCCAACTTGGCGCGAGCGGCCTCGGTGGCCGTCAGCGCGGCACCACGAGTGGCCTCGGCGGCCCGCTCGAGGTGGGGCTTGGTCGCCTTGGCGACACTGGCGACCGTGGCCGCCACTTTGGCGCCCTTGGCCACGTGCTTGGCCCGCCGGTGCGAGCGCCGATCGAGCAGCAGGCCGAGCAGCGCGCCGAGGGCAGCACCGCCGCCTACGGCCTTCACCGCCGTGCTCTCCTCATCGACCGCCGGGTCGGAGACCTCGCTGGTGGTCTTGGCCACGACGATGCCGGCGCCAACCATCGCGCCCAGCACCGCGAACTTCAGCATCTTCCGCATGTAGCCACCGTGCCCGACACGGTGAAAGCACAAACGTCAGCTGGCGGCGCGGCGGGGCCGCGACTCCTTCTGCGGCGGATCCGACTTCGGCACCAGCGTGGGATTCACGCGGTCGAGGACGACGGACCGGTCGATGAGGCACTTGCCGATATCGGTGCGGCTCGGGAGGTCGTACATCACCTCGAGAAGCACCTCTTCGAGGATGGCGCGCAGGCCGCGGGCGCCGGTGCCGCGGAGCAGCGCTTGCTCGGCGACCGCTTCGAGCGCGTCGTCGGAGAACTCGAGCTCGACGTTGTCGAGTTCGAACATCCGCTTGTACTGCTTGATCACCGCGTTCTTGGGCTCGACGAGGATGCGAACGAGCGCTTCCTTGTCGAGGTTGGACACCGCGCCGACGACGGGGAGGCGGCCGACGAACTCGGGGATGAGACCGAACTTGAGCAGGTCCTCGGGCGCCATCTGCCGCAGCAGCTCGCCCAGGTCGCTGTCGTTGTTGCGATGCACATCGGCGCGGAAGCCGATGCCCTTCTTGCCGATGCGCGACTCGATGATCTTCTCCACGCCGGCGAACGCGCCGCCGCAGATGAAGAGGATGTTGGTGGTGTCGATCTGGATGAACTCTTGGTGCGGGTGTTTGCGCCCGCCCTGCGGCGGCACCGAGGCGGTGGTGCCTTCGAGGATCTTGAGCAGGGCTTGCTGCACGCCCTCGCCGGAGACATCACGCGTGATGGAGGGGTTCTCGCTCTTGCGCGCGATCTTGTCGATCTCGTCGATGTAGATGATGCCGGTCTCGGCCTTCTTGACGTCGTAGTCGGCGGCCTGGATCAGCTTGAGAAGGATGTTCTCGACGTCCTCGCCGACATAACCGGCTTCGGTGAGGGCGGTGGCGTCGGCGATGGCGAAGGGAACGTTGAGCATGCGCGCCAACGTCTGCGCGAGGTACGTCTTGCCGCAGCCGGTGGGCCCGACGAGCAGGATGTTCGACTTGGCCAGCTCGACTTCGGCGTCGTGGTAACCGCCGGACTGCACGCGCTTGTAGTGGCTGTAGACGGCGACCGACAGGATCTTCTTGGCGTGTTCCTGACCGATCACGTAGTCGTTCAGGAACTCGTTGATCTCCTTGGGCTTCGGCAGCTCATCGAAGCGAACCTCGGAGGTATCGGCCAGCTCCTCTTCGATGATGTCGTTGCACAGCTCGATGCACTCGTCGCAGATGTATACGCCGGGACCGGCGATGAGTTTGCGAACCTGCTTCTGCGACTTGCCGCAGAAGCTGCACTTGACGAGGTCGCCGCCGCCGTCTCCCAGTCGCGCCACCGTGTTCTCTCCCTGCCCCTCAGGCCACGCCGGCGGCGACCGGAACTTGCGCCGCCTCTCGCGTGGTGATGACTTCGTCGACGATTCCGTAATCCTTGGCTTCTTCCGCGCTCATGATGAAGTCGCGGTCGGTGTCCTTGGTGACCTTGTCGATCGGCTGACCGGTGTGGTGCGAGATCATCTCGTCGAGGAGGGTGCGCATGCGCTGGATCTCCTTGGCCTGGATCTCGATGTCGGCGGCCTGGCCGGCGGCGCCGCCATAGGGCTGGTGCAACAGCACGCGCGCATGGGGCAAGGCGAAGCGCTTGCCCTTGGTGCCGGCGGCGAGCAGGACGGCGGCCGCTGATGCCGCTTGGCCGTAGCAGAACGTCGACACTTCGTTGTTGACGAACTGCAAGGTGTCGTAGATCGCGAACAGCGCGGTGATGTCGCCACCCGGCGAGTTGATGTAGAGGCTGATCTCTTTGTCGTTCGCCTCGGACTCGAGATAGAGAAGTTGCGCGCACACCAGGTTGGCGATGGTGTCGTCGATCGGCGTGCCGAGGAAAATGATGCGTTCCTTCAGCAGGCGGGAGTACAGGTCAAAGGCGCGCTCGCCGCGGCTGCTCGACTCGATGACTGTCGGAACGAGGTAGTTCTGGATGGGCTGGATCACGACTCTTCCTGTACTTCCTCTTCACTGGTGTCGGGTGCGAGATCGGCGCGGTCGATGGGATTCCCCTCCTCATCCACGATCTCGGCGTGCTCGACGAGCCACTCCAAGGCCTTGGAATTTCTGAGTTCCGAGCGTACCGCGGGCATTTGGTCAGCGCGGTCGAGTTGGGAGCGCACTTTGTCGGGTTTCTCGCCCATGCGCTCAGCCATGCGGACGACCTCGTCATCGAGGTCTTCCTCGGTGATCGTGATGGCCTCGGCCTCGGCGACGGCACGCAGCGCGAGGTCGGCCTTGACCGCCGAAGCGGCTTCCGTGCGCAGCTCTTCGATCAGCTGCTCCTGTGTGGTCCCGGTGCCTTCCAGATACTGGCCCATCGAAATCTGCTGCTGCGAGAGCCGGTGCGCGAGGGTGTGGAGCCGCCGTTCCATCTCGGCGCCGATCAACGGCTCGGGCATGTCGTCGGCGACAAGTTCGACGAGCGCGTCGACGACGTTGTTGCGGATCGCCATCTGGGCCTGGAACTTCTTGATGAGCGCGATGCGGTTGCGGATGTCGCCTTCGAGTTCGGCGACCGTTTCGAATTCCGACGCTTCACTCGCCCACTCGTCGGTGACGTCCGGCAGCAACTTCTCCTTGACGTCCTTGACGAGGATCTGGATCGTCGCTTCTTCACCGTCGCCGACGGTCGCGTTGAACTTGAGGATGTCACCGACCTTGGCGCCGCGCAGCTCGTCGTCGAGTTGCGGCAGCACGGTGCCGGTGCCGACTTCGTACATGAAGTCTTCGGCGTTGAGACCTTCGACCGGCTGGTCGTGGCGGTAACCCTTGAGGTCGACGGTGACGTGGTCGCCGTCCTTGGCTGGGCGGGAGACGGACTGCAACTCACCATGCTGCTGGCGCAGGCGCTCGAGCTGCGAGCTGACCTCTTCGTCGGTGGCGTCGATCGACGGTACCGACACGCGGAGGCTGTCGTAACCCGGCACCGTCACCTGCGGCATGACCTCGACGACCGCGTCGAACGCGACGGGGCCGGCCTCTTCGCCGGCGGTGATGTCGATCGACGGCGGTGCGATCGGTTGGACTTCGTGTTCGGCCACCGCTTGGGCGTAGAAGTCGGGTAGCGACTCGCGCAACGCCTCTTGGCGGGCGACATCGGCGCCGATGCGCGCTTCGAGCACGCGGCGCGGCGCTTTGCCCGGTCGGAACCCCGGCACACGCACCTCGCGCGCCATGCGGCGGAACGCGGCGTCGATGGCCTGCTCGAACTCTTGCTCGTCGACCTCGACCGAGAGCTTGACCTTGTTCCCCTCGAGGGGCTCGACGACCGCTTTCATTAGGGGTCGAAGTGTACTGGCCGAGTGCAACTACTCCGGCGGACAAGCACGGACCCCTAACTTGATGCGTCACGGGGAGTCGCGCAGTGGTAGCGCACATGATGTGGCAGTGGGGCAGGCGGCCCGCCGCCTGCCCTTTAACCTTGTCCGTGACGGGGAGTGGCGCAGTGGTAGCGCACATGATGTGGCAGTGGGGCAGGC
>Ga0075428_100000151_pt1 | contig 62789 bp, 68 predicted proteins | sample RhiMetdeltSRZDD2_FD_75291 | JGI IMG/M metagenome (GOLD analysis project Ga0075428, IMG submission 75291) | Populus rhizosphere microbial communities from Tennessee, USA - Rhizosphere MetaG P. deltoides SRZDD2 | ecosystem: Host-associated > Plants > Roots > Rhizosphere > Soil | place: USA... | reverse complement strand
GACGACCGATACCCTGCCTGGCCGGTTGCTGGACGACGTCAATGGGAGTCCTTCAATGCGAATTCGTGGCCGGCGTCCGCTGGCTTGCCTCCACTCGCCCCGAAGCCTTGCGCGTGATGCGCCGTAGCGGCATCGGTGCGAAGAACTCACCGCGATGACGAGCGATACGAACGGTCCTAGCCGCTCGAACAGACACGCTGCATGGGGCACCGGGTTGCTCGTGGCGACGGCTGTAGTAGCGATCGCCGCCGCGTCGGGGACGTACGGATGGTTTCATCGGGGCGAGGATGACATCGGAGATCGCCTACTCGATCGTGCCCCCCCTTGGCTCCTCGTTCCATATGACTTCAGCCTGGAGCGGGCGCCTGCGCCATGGCTGACGGCGTCCTCAGACCACGCGTGGGGAATCGTGAGCCGCCGCCTCGATATCGTCGTCACCTCGAGCGGCGCGATCGCGACATGGCGGGTCGGAACCGATCGAGATGCGCCGCTTCTGCGTAAGTTGACTCGGCATAAGTTGACGCGGTTCCAGCATTTTTACTTGATGGCGAGACAGGTTGGAATCGTTGCAGCTAGCTGTGGCGCCGGCTGCTCCGTCGCGCCTGAATTCGATGCTCCGAGAGTGGTCGTTGATTCGACGCGATCCCACGTTGATTTCCGGACTGTGATCCGGTGGCCGGAGCTAGGTTCCGAAGCGTTACGGATGATTGTCGAGCCGTGCCCACCGGCCAACGGCTGTACGGCTGATGTCACGGCCAGCGCCGGTCACGACTCGGCGCTAGTGACCGCTTCAAGACTGCCGACCGCGCGGAGCCAAAGCGTCGTAAGGTTCCCAAACCTCGGCAGGGCTCTGACGCTCCAGTACGAGCGACAGCCTTTTAGGCGCGCATCGTTCGCGTCGCCGATGACGCTTGCGGCGGGCCTCGGTCGCGCTCATCGGCTCCGCGACAGCATCGCTGACGCTGCGACCGTGCCGCTGGCGGCGGCGCTCGCATTGCTTATCGCAGCGACCAGCCTTCGCGGGCGCGATGAAAAGCTCAGCAACCCGTTCGGACTCCTGGCACTACTCCCTGCCGCGTGCCCTCAGGTTCTCATGACGTATCTTCGCGATGATCGAGAGAGGCTCGGTGACCTGCTCCGACTTATCGCGTCGGTCCCACTGCTGTTGGCGCTCGTGGGCGGCGCCGATGCATTTGCGCTTCGCGTCACGCCCCTGCGTGATGGTTTTCATCCGAATTTTGCGCCGGGTTTGTTCCTGATCGTGTTGGTCGTGATGTTGCCCCAACTGGCTATCGACCGCGATGCTCCGAGAAACCATCGACATGCTGACGCGCACCGCCGGCGGTCGATGACGACCAGCGCGAGCTTCGCAGTGGCTGCGGCGGTCATGGGGCTCGCCGGTATTGCCTATGTCGTCTTGCACCCGCCAACGGATCAGGAGCCAACACGGCTGCTATCGCTGGGCCTTGCGGCGCTTCTGGAAGTCGGCTCCATCGCTCTGTTGGCACGAGCGTTCCGCCTTCCGGGGCGCCGGATTGCGCTGACCACCGCTGCCGCGAGCCTTACTGTCTGTGGTTCATTCGCGGACGGAGCGTTCTTCGCTAGCGGGACTGTCGCAACGCTCGTCCGATCGCTCGCGGCGCTGCTTGCGATGGTTGCTGTTGTCGCCGTGGTGTGCCGTGCCCTCGCGCAATGGGCGTGGCCACATTGGCGACCGCCGGCGTGGGTGCGCCCTGCCGTCGTCGTAGCGGGCGTTGCGCTCCTGCTGCCGGTAAACGCCTGGGGGCTCGGGGGGGATTTTCCCGGCATCTCGTGGAGGGAAGGCCAGTCCGCACTGGTTGGATTCGCCGATGGTCTATTAGTCGCCGGTGTTGGCCTGCTCGTCCTGTTGGCCTACCGCGAGCGAACAATCGTTGAGCATGGAATCGGACGGCCTCTCGCAATCTCGATCGCGGCGCTCGGCTTCTACGTCGTCGACGACCGGTTCCTATACGTGCCGGTGAGCTGGTTGGTTGGGATTGCGCTCGTCTACTTGGTGCTCCTGCACGATCCCCCCTCGGGTGATCCAACGCCGAGTACCGAGGTCTTACGTGAGGCGCTGGAGTTGGCGCGCCTGCGACGCGCGGCGCGGCGCGGTTCCCAGGCGGAACTTGATGAGATCGCGAGGGGAACACTGACAGTTGAAGCGCACTTGGATAAGGCGGCTGCAACCGATGTGGCCATCAATCGCAAGCGAGCCGAAGTGATCGCGCGGCTCGGCTGTGGCGCCGATTCGCTGGAAGCGGCCGCGTTCGATCGCCTTCCGGCAGTCAACGGCCGACCGATTGATCGTTGGCAATTCGCGCGCCGGGGCGCACGTGTTGCGACGGTTTTGTCGGCGCCGTGGATGGTCCTCAGCGTTTTGGAGCTGGTCCGCTCCGCCACATTCTCCGGTTCGTCTACGCCGGTTGAGGTCGCGTCGCAGGTGGTGTTTGCGCTGGGCCGTTGGCCGCTGTACGGCTGGTTCTTCGGTTACTTCTACGACAGCATCCGTGGACGGTCGGGCTTGACCAAAGGAGCGATGCTTTTCGTGACTCTCGCCGTGCCATACGTCGTACTCACGAGGTCGGTGACAAGCCTTGGCGGAGACCAGTGGGGGTCCGTAGTTCTAACAGTCGTTGAGCTCTTCTTAACGTGCATCGTCCTGGGCCTGGTGGCTGGTGACCTGGGGATACTTCGCGCAGCACAACTCGGACCGCGAAGCCTGCTGGACGTGCATGAACTCCGTTCCCTAGTTGTCTGGGGATCAGGCGTCGCTCTCGCGGCGGGCTCGGCTGTCGGCGCTTTGCTCGCCAGCGGGGTGGTCGATGTCGTTGTGAGTGTCCTCCGCTCGTCAGGCATCGCCCCACCGACGACCCCGAATCCCACGGGCCGGTGACGATGTTCGAAATTGGACAGTCCCGTGCGCATTCGGACGCCGTAAGCGTCGGCTCTTGATCACCGTCGGACGTGTCGTCACCGACACGGCCCTCGAAGACGGGACCGAGGCTCCGCTACGCGAACATCGCAAACGCGCGTCGCCAGCAGGCATGGTGGCGAGGTCATGCGAGACTAGGACAGTGTCCCTCGCATGAGGTTGCGCAACTCGCGGTAGCCGATGAACGTGACGCCGGCCCGCGCGGCGGTGGCGCGTATCGACGAGTCACACGCGAAGAGGTCGTGGTCGCTCACGCGGTTGGTCCAGTCCGGTGCCAGGGCGCGCAGTTCCGGTGTGTCGATCGCCGGATGGCCGAGGACCTCGGTGACCCCCGGCTTCAACTCGGGGAGCACTCGTTCGAGAATGTCGCGGGTGGGCCCGGCGGCCATCAGCAGATGGTCAGGGAAGACGACGCCTTCGTCGGCCGCCAGCCGGCGGAACGGGAACCCGATGCTGCGCTCGCTGTTGGCGCCCGAGAGTCGCATCGGCAGCCGGAACTCGACGGCCAGTTCCAGATACACGTCGAAGAATTCCGGCCTGAGCTGCACGGTTCCCATGTGCGAGTCGAGGTGACTCACGTCGAAGCCCCAGAGGATCGCCCGCTCGATCTGGGCGCGCAGTTCGCGCCGGACCTCGTCGATGTCGGCGTGGTCCCACACATCGACGACGGTTCGCGGGAACCCGCCGTCGCCGTCGAGCAGTGACGGACCGTACGTGATCGGGCCCCAGCGGTAGAGGTCCCACTCGCTGTTGAGGGTCAGGTGGACGCCGACGTCCTCGCCTCGATACCGGGCGGCGGCGTCGCGCGCCCACGGGCACGGGACCATCAATGTGGCGCTCGTGGCGACGCCGTCACGCAAGCACTCGTAGACGCCCACGTTGGCCGCGTGGCTCGAGCCCAGGTCGTCGCAGTTGACGATGAGGAGCTTGGCGTCGGGGCCGTATCCGAGCGCTTCGGCCAAGGCGGTCATTGCAACTGACGTTACGCGACGTGGCCTCCACCACAGGCCGACCAGAGGCCGCGCCCCGCATCGCGGGCGTCGGCCGCCGCGGCCACGATCTCATCGGCGTGGGCGACGTTGGGCGGGTACGTGTACGCAGCGGCATACCCGTCGCGCGCCATCTCGAGGTTGACGAACTGCCGGTCGCGTTGGCGGAAGACGTAGGCGAGGAGCCGTCCGTAGCGATCGCGGGCTTCGGCGTCACGTTCCAACCGGATGGGTGTGCCCTTGGGAATCAGGCGGCCGAGCGCCTTGGTTGCCTCGACGCCGAAGCACTCGACGGGGGTGTTGGGCTTGTGGGTCTCGGGCGTGTCGATCCCGATGAGGCGAACCGTCTGGTCGTGGCCGTCGATGCGCACGTGGATTGTGTCGCCGTCGACGATCTTGGCGACGGTGGCCGCGCCCGGCGTCCCGGTCCCGCGCGCCACGCCGCACCCACTCAACAGCACGAGGACCAGAACGGCGCGGCGCACGTCGTCCATTGTGACGACGGGGTGCGCGGCTACGACAGGTGCTTCTAGAGGCGGCGGCTGGCCTCTTCGATGTCGATGTCGCCGCGGGCGAGCGCATCGAGCACGTCGAGGGAGCCGTCGCCCTCGTCCGGCGCGGCGGCGTCGCGCTGCACGTCGATGCCCAGGCGGCCGAGCAGCGCGTCGAACCGGGCCCGGGCGGTTGGATAGCTCACGCCCAGGTGGCGTTCGAGCTCCTTCATGTTGCCGCGCGACGCGAGGAACACGCGCAGCAGGGCTCGATCGTCGCTGCCGATCGAGCAGAACTCGCACGCGGTGAACGAGCCCGACAGTTCGGTGCGGCAGTCAGGACACGACAGTCGCGTGAGTTCGAGGCCCGTGCCACACACCGGGCAGTCGCGGGGAGCGTGGCGGGGCGCGGCCACCGCCCGCTCAGTCCGCGCTCAGGTGAACGGCGCCCATGGCGACTTCGACGTCGAGGGTGCCCTCGCCGCCGCCGACCGTCGCCTCGTGGCTGCCGCCGAGGCGGCCAAACACGTCGCCCAGCACGCGGTTCATGCCGGGTCCGGCCAGGTCTTCCCAGTGGAAGTCGCGACCGCGATCGCGGCCGCGGTCGTGGTCGCGGTCGCGGTCGCGCTCGCCGAACAGGTTGACCTTGCCCAACGTGGCCGACGCCTTCACTCGGACGCTCGAGCCGTGCGTGAGGTGGAGATTGACCGAGCCCGCTTCGCATTGGATGTGCGAGTCGCCGTGGTCGAGCGTGCCCCGTGCCTTGATCGGCCCGGCGGCAACGTGGAGGTCGAGCGGCCCGGCGAACTCCTCGATCTTCAACGGTCCGGCGGAGACGCGCGCCTTGATCGGGCCGTGGACCTGGCGAATCGTGAGCGGCCCGGCCTCCACCTTGGCGTCGAGCGCCAGGTCGGGGTTCATGCGGACCTGGAGCGTGTTCGCCGACGACCGCAAGCGCATGCCCATCCGCCGGTAGCCCTGGCCGCGGGTGAACCGGAACCAGTCGAAGTCGTCCTCGTCATCGTCGTCGTCGAGGTCGAAGCCACCGCCGTCGATCACGAGCACGCCGCCGTCGTGATGGGCGACGTGGCGCCCGTCGGCGCTCGCCTCGTGCACGCTCGGGTCGCCGATGACCTCGACGGCCCGGAACGTGCCGCGGATCCTGACCTCGGTGGTCGGCTCACTGGATCCGGCGGTGGCCGGCGCCGGCGATGGCGCGGCGCCGGCGCGGCCGCCGGTGGCCGGACCGGACGGCTCGCCGGTGGGGGCGTCGTCGCCGACCCGCTGGGTGTCGGCTTCGAGCGCGGCAAGCCGCTCGGCGGCCTCCGAAGGGGAGAGCGACCCGTCGGCCACTCGTTGGAGGATGCGGTGCTTTTCGTCGTCTCGATCGGTCACGAGTAAAATTGCTAACCCAGACCTATCAAAGTGTCAAGGATGATTTACTAGTCAGCGCACAAGGAGGTCATGCTACTGAATCGTGAACGCGAGCGAGCCGATCGCGAGAGGGATCGGCGCGTACGTCCCCTGCGTGGGCACCCAGAACTCGCGGACGGAGAAGTCCTGCGCCGTGCCGTCGGGGGTCGCGTCGACGGCTCCCGCGTACGCGCCCGTACCGCCGGTCACCTTCCAAAGCTCCGGTGAGTAGTACCAAAGGTTGTGCGTGATCCCGCTCAGGCTGTCGGAACTGCCGTCCAGTGCGGTCAGCGTCCAGGTCCCGTAGTAGTTGGCCGGAATCGGGTGAACCTCCACTCGCTCGTCAAATACGAGCTTCCAGAGACGCGGCTGCAGCACGGAGGAGACCCCGTAGGCCGTGATCTGATAGCAGCGCATGTGCAAGTCGCCGGGCGGGCAAGACGTCTCGGCCTTCGAGTAGTACCCGAGCGCGAGGTCGACCTTTACCACTTGTGTCGCCTGAGCAGGTGACGGCGAGATGACGCCAGACAACGAAACGGCGGCCACGAGGACGGCTGGACGCGAGTTGCATCGCACCACGACCAAATAGGAACCCGTGGCCTTTATGCCGAACTGTACGAATTGCAAGCCCGCGCCTACCGCTAACCAAGCCCTGGAGACACATGCTGATCGATGAATCATTGGTCACCGCGACGCTGACGACTGCGTTGCGCCGCGGTGGCGACTTCGCCGAGGTATTCGTCGAGGACCGCCGCATGTCGGCGGCCCGGCTCGACGACGGCAAGGTCGACAGCGTGACCTCGGGCCGGGAACGGGGCGCCGGGGTGCGCGTAGTCGTCGGCGACGCCACGGGGTTTGCCCACACCGCCGACCTGACCGAGGCCGGGCTGGCCAAGGCGGCGGAGACGGCCGCCGCCGCGGCGCGCGCCGGCGGCGGTGCGATGGCGCCGGCGGCTTTGCAGCGCCAGGAGGTGGCGCCGCCGTACCAAGTCACGGTCGCTCCCGAGGACGTCCCGCGCCACCGGAAGGTCGAGCTGCTCCGCAAGGCCGACGAGGCGGCACGAGCGACCGGTACGTCGATCAGCCAGGTGATGGCCGGCATCAACGACAACCGCCGTCGCATTCAGGTGGCGAACAGCGACGGCCTTCACGCCACCGACGACGTCACCCGCACCCTGTTCGTCGTCCAGGCCGTGGCCAGCGGCGACACGGGGATGCAGACGGGCTACGAGTCGGTCGCCGGCACCGTTGGCTTCGAGCTGTTCGACGAGGCCGACGTCGAGGAGCTGGCCCGGCGGGCGGCCAATCGGGCCATCACCAAGCTGTCGGCGCGGCCGGCGCCGAGCGGGATGGTGCCCGTCGTCATCAAGGCGGGCGGCGGTGCCGTGCTGTTCCACGAGGCGTGCGGCCACGGCTTCGAGGCCGACTCCATTGAGAAGGGCGCATCGGTCTTCGCCGGTCGGGTGGGCGAGCAGGTCGCCAGCCCGTTGGTCACGCTCGTCGACGACGGCACGATGGGTCGTCAGTGGGGCGCGGCGGCGATCGACGACGAGGGCCGCCCGTCGCAACGAAACGTCCTGATCGAGAACGGCGTGATCACCGACTTCATGTGGGACTTCCTCCGGGCGCGCAAGGAGGGCCGGGTGTCGACGGGTAACGGCCGGCGCGAGACCTACCAGCACCTTCCGATGGTGCGGATGACGAACACGTACGTCCTCGGCGGCGAGGAGGACCCGGCCGAGATGGTCGCCCAGACGCCGAGCGGCGTGTACCTCTCCCGCCTGGGCGGCGGCCAGGTCAATCCGGCGACCGGTGACTTCGTGTTCGGCACCACCGAGGCGTACATGATCGAAGGAGGCAAGATCACCGAGCCGCTACGCGACGCCAACCTGGTCGGCAACGGTCCGCAGGTGCTGGCCGACATCGACGCCGTCGCCAACGACTTCGCCATGGCGACGGGCGGCGGCACGTGCGGCAAGCAGGGACAGGGTGTGCCGGTGGGCATGGGCCAGCCGACCCTGCGCGTGAAGGGCATCACGTTCGGAGGTACCGCCGGTGCCTGACCTGCTGGAGCTGGCGACTCAAGTCGCCGGATGGGCGGCCGACGGCGAAGAGGTCGAGGCCTACGTCGCCCGGTCGAGCGACACGACCGTGCGCGTCTACGACGCCGACGTCGAAGCGTTCTCGGCGGCCGACGCCGAGGGCGTGGGGATCCGCATGGTGATCGGCGGCCGCCAGGGATTCGCCTACGCCGGGTCGCTCGATCCCGAGGTCGTTGCCGACGCCTTCGCCGAGGCACGCGACAACGCCGGGTTCGGCACCGTCGACGAACACGCCGGCGTGGCCCGGCCCGACGGCGTGACGCCGGCGGCCATGTCCATCTACGACGCCGACCTCGCCGGTGTGTCGGCCGACGACAAGATCGCCCTCGCGCTCGATCTGGAGCGGCGCGTGAAGGCGGGCGACTCACGCATCCGTACCGTGCCGCAGACGGGATACGGCGATCACATCGTCGAGGCGGCGATCGCCACGTCGACCGGCGTGACCACGTCGTGGCGACGCTCGCGTTGCAGCGTGTCGACGTACGCGCTGGCCGGCGAGGGCGAGGACACGCAGACCGGCGGCGGGTACAGCGTTGGCCAAGGCTGGGACGACCTTGACGTCGACCAGGCGGCCACCGACGCCATCGCCCGGGCAACGCGGATGCTCGGTGCGGCCAAGCCGGCGTCGGCGCGACTGCCGGTTGTGTTCGAGGAGCAGATCGCCGCCCAAGTGCTGTCGATCATCGGCAGCACGTTGTCGGGTGACGCTGTGCTGAAGGGTCGTTCGTTGTTCGCCGACCGCGTTGGTGAGACCGTCGCCGCCGCGTCCGTCACGTTGGTCGACGACCCGACCGACACGCGCGCGTTCGGCGCCGGGCCGTCCGACGCCGAAGGGTTGGCGTCACGGCGCAACACCCTCATCGAGGACGGCGTGCTGCTCGGCTTTCTCTACGACTCGTACTCGAGCCGGCGCGCCGGCGTGGCCTCGACCGGGTCAGCGGTGCGCGGTGGTTTCAAAGGGACGCCCGGCGTCGGTTGCCGGGCCCTCAGCGTGACGCCGGGCTCGCTGGCGACCGACGACGTGTTTGCCTCGGTTGGCACCGGGCTGTTCGTGCAGAACGTGTCCGGCCTGCACTCGGGCGTCAATCCGGTGAGCGGCGACTTCTCGGTTGGGGCCGAGGGCCTGATGATCCGCGACGGTCAGCTGGCCGAGCCGGTGCGCGAGTTCACGATCGCCTCGACGATCCAGCGCATGCTCCAGGAGATCGTCGTCATCGGCGACACCCTCGAGTTCCGCATGGCCGCTGCCGCCGGCGTCATCCTCGCCATCGAAAGCATGTCGATCAGCGGCTCCTAACGCATTCTGGGCGGATTCGCGCGCCCTCAGGGCGTGACGATCCGCCCAGAATGAAGAACTACAGCCGTTCGATCAGCGTTCCCGTTCCGAGGCCGCCGCCGCAGCACATCGTGATCAGGCCGTGGGTGCCGTCGACCCGCTCGAGTTCGTGGAGCGCGGTCGTGATGAGGCGGGCGCCGGTCGCGCCGACGGGATGGCCGATGGCGATGGCGCCGCCGTTGGGATTGACCTTCTCCATGTCGGGCTTGAGCTCGCGCTCCCAGGCCAGCACGACCGACGCGAACGCCTCGTTGATCTCGGTGGTATCGATGTCGGCCATCGACAGACCGCTGCGCTCGAACAGCTTGTGCGTGGCGTCGATCGGCCCGGTGAGCATGAGGACGGGATCGACGCCGACCAGGCACTGATGCGCGATCTTGGCCCGCGGCTTCACACCGAGCTGCTTGGCCTTGGCCGCCGACATGAGCAGCACCGCGGCGGCGCCGTCGGAGATTTGCGACGACGTTCCTGCGGTATGCGCGCCGTCCTCGCGGGCGACGGGCTTGAGCTTGGCCAGCGCCTCCATCGAGGTTTCGCGGAGGCCCTCGTCGCGCTCGACGCGATGGGTCGTGCCGTCGGGCTTGCCCTCGTCGTTGAGGTTGGGCGCGTCGATGGCGAGCACCTCGCGGTCGAAGCGACCCTCGGCCCATGCCTGCGCGGCGCGCTGCTGGGAGGCCAAGCCGAAGGCGTCGGTGTCGGCGCGGGTGATCGCCCACTTGTCGGCGATGCGCTCGGCGCCCTCGAACTGCGAGACGAACTCGAAGTACTGCCGGTACGAGCGGGGGATGGCCCGGCCGGGGCCCTGGCTGGTGTTCACGCCGAGCGGCACGCGGCTCATCATCTCGATCCCGCACGTGAGCACGACGTCGACCACGCCCGACGAGATGAGCCCGGCCCCCATGTTGGTGGCCTGCTGGCTCGACCCGCATTGGCTGTCGACGGTGGTCGCGGCCACCGTCATCGGGAGGCCGGCGGTCAGCCAGGCTGTGCGGGCGATGTTGAACGACTGCTCGCCCGCCGCGGTGACGCAGCCGCCGACAACTTGGTCGACCGCACCGGGGTCGACCCCGGCCCGCTCGAGGCACGCCTTCTGAACGGTGCCGAGGAGGTCGGCCGGATGCACGGTCGAGAGCCCGCCGCCGCGCCGACCCAGCGGGCTGCGGACGGCTTCGACGATGACGACGTCGTTGTCTGACATGTCCGCAGATTAGGGGGAACTACGGAAGCGAGCGCCGCCCGGGCCCGCCGCGGCGGGGGACCCGCGGGGTGTTGGCCCTGCCCTCGATGGCGCCGAGCCCGAACAACAGGACGGTCGATCCAAGGGCGGCGATCAGCACCGAGCGCAAGCCGAACTCGCCGATGCCTTCGTAGCCGGCCCACCGGGCTAGGGCGCCGCCGATGAGTGCGCCGATGACGCCCACCGCGATCTTCGTGATGCATCCCTCGGCGCGGCGGCCGGTGACCATTCCGGCGATCCACGCCGCCAGCAGCCCGACAACGATCCAGGAAACGAGACCCACGGGAAAACGCTAGGCGGCCAGTCGCCGGCGCGCGTCGGCCAGCGCTCGCCGCGCTTCGGCCAAGCCCTGGCGCCCGATCTCCTTGGTGTGTTCGTCGAGGCGCCAGTCGCCCTCGCCGTACCGCTCGTCCTCGAGTTCGTCCATCAAGACCAACTGCCGTTCCATGTGGCCAGTATGACGATGGGGTGTAACAACGAACCCGGGTACCGTCAGCGCGTCATGGACGCCGTCACCTTCCTAGGCCTCGAACCGACAGAGGACCCCCGCCACTGGCGACTGCCGGTGACCCCTGGTGTCTGCACGGGTGGCAACTTCCTGTTCGGCGGCGCCGGTCTGGGCGCGGGCATCGCCGTCCTCGAGGCGGCGGCGGGCAAGCCGGTGGTGTGGGCGACGGCGCAGTACCTCTCGTTCGCCCGGCCGCCCGACGTCATGGACCTCGAGGCGACGCTCGCCGTCGAGGGCCGCCACGTCACGCAGGCGCGGGTCGTCGGGCGAGTCGGCGACCGCGAGATCCTCACGGTGAATGGCGCGCTCGGCGCGCGGCCCGACGAACCGGCGAGCGGCGAGTGGGCGATCCGGCCTGAGGTTCCCGGCCCGGACGACTGCCCGCCCCGCATGCGGTGGCGGGGGATGGGCGACGGCGACGACATCTCGTCGCGTCTCGACGTGCGGTTGGCGCGCGGGCGGACGATGGACGACATGGATGGGTCGCCGGGCGACGGCCGCCATGCACTGTGGGCGCGGTTGCCCGACCTGCTCGAGATCTCGCCCGCCGCCCTCGGCATCCTTGGCGACTACGTCCCCTCGGGCATCAGCCAGGCGCTCGGGCTGCGCGCCGGCGGCCGCAGCCTGGACAACACGCTCCGCGTGGCGCGCCTGGTGCCGACCGAGTGGGTGCTCCTCGACGTGCGCATTCACGCCGTCGCCAACGGCATGGGCCACGGGCTCGTCCACCAGTGGGCCGAGGACGGCACCCTCCTCGCCACCGCCAGCCAGTCGGCGATCGTCCGCCGCTGGCGCGACGCATAGGCCAACGTGTCGGTGTCAGGTTGCGCTTTCCGTTGCTCTCGCACCGACACGTCTGCTTTTCCGTAGGCTCGCCGGCATGCACCGGTATGGGATGACGGTTCCGTTCGACGGGGTTCCGCTCGGCGAGCAGCGCGAGTTGTTCGAGGAGCTGGCCGACCTCGGCTACACCGACGTCTGGTCGAGCGAGGCCAACGGATCCGACGCGTTCACGCCGCTGGCGCTGGCGTCGGTATGGACGCCGTCGCTGCGACTCGGGTGTGCGATCGCGCCGGCGTACACGCGTGGTCCGGGCCTGATGGCCATGTCGGTTGCGTCGATGGCCGAGGCGGCGCCCGGCCGATTCGCCTTCGGTATCGGCACGTCGTCGGACGTCATCGTCGAGCGGTGGAACGCCATCGCGTTCGACGAGCCGTACAAGAAGACGCGCGACATGGTGCGGTTCCTCAAGAAGGCGCTCACCGGTGACAAGGTCGACGAGGCCTACGACACGTTCACCGTCAAGGGCTTCCGGCTCGGCCGCAAGATCGACGTGGTCCCTCCGATCCTCGTCGCCGCATTGCGGCCCGGCATGTTGAAGCTCGCCGGCGAGGAGGGCGACGGCGCGATCATCAACTGGCTGTCGGCCGACGACGTCAAGACCGTCGCGCCGTACGTGGGCGGCAAGGAAATCGTCGCCCGTATCTTCGTGTGCCCGTCCGAGGACGCTGACACGGTGCGCAACTTCGGAAGGTTCGCGGTCGCCGCCTATCTGAACGTCCCCGTGTACGCCGCCTTCCACGAATGGCTCGGTCGTGGCGACGCGCTGCGACCGATGTGGGATGCGTGGAAGGCGGGCGACCGCAAGGCGGCGACCGCGGCGATTCCCGACCAGGTCGTCGACGACTTGATCGTGCACGGCTCTCCCGACGAATGCCGCGACCACATCCAGCGCTACATCGACAACGGCGTCACCACCGCCGCGCTGGCCGTCATGCCCTTCGGCATCGACGGCCGCCAGGCGATCCGCGACCTCGCGCCGCGCTAGGCGCCCGCGATCAAGTCACGCCGCGGCATTGCGCGGCGTCGGGTGACAGGCTGTTGAGCACCGCTTCGGCGACCGTCTCATCGAGCTGTTTGCGGCTCGCGGATTCACCGAGGCGAAGGCAGCCGAGCTTGGGCCCACCGTTCCGCTTAAGCAATGGACGGATCAGGTACTCGCGTTGCCAGTTCGTCGATATCTCGTGTCGAGTGGGCCGAGCTACTTCATCAGGGGTTTTGCCGAGCGACACAACATCCCTGAACATGACGTGCTGTATTCGAACTACAGCTTCAGCGGCCCGGCGACATCATCAACGGCTGCGAGGCGGTCTCCGATGCCATGAAGGCGGACTTCGTCCAGGAACGCATTGGGGAGCACGCAGTTACCATCGGTGTCCGCGACAACGAGAGGATGGACGGCCCATTCCTGAGCCGGTGCATGATCCCGATCATCACGAGGCAGAACTCGCAGTCGCAGCTCAGCATCTCAAGTTTCGCCAGTCTTCTGACGATCTTGCGCAGGTTGTCGGATTCCGAGGCGATCCAAGCCGACCCGCATCCGCCGATGCCGGAGAGGCCGAAGGTCTTTATCGGATCGAGCAATGAACAACTGCCGGCCGCCCGAGCTCTGCAGGCCGGGATCGCGGATTTCTGCGAGCCGAATTTGTGGTCTGACACATTCGAAGCCTCCCTGACAACCATCGAGAACCTTGAGCGCCAGGTCTCCGACAACCAGTTTGCGGTGATGGTCCTTGGGCCCGACGACAAGGTCGAGTCCAGAGACGTCCAGCTGTGGGCGCCGCGCGACAACGTGCTGCTCGAGTTCGGAATGTTTGTTGGCTTGGCCGGTCTCGGTGCTTCCTCGTCGCCCCCCAAGGCACACTCAAGCTCCCGAGCGACCTCGCCGGCCTGACCCTGCTGACCTACCCGCCTCGAGACGACGCCAACTACCTCCAGGCACTCGTCGGTCCGATCGACAGACTGCGGACCAAGATCAAAGCCCCGGCGACGAAATGATCCACTTGGCCCGACGCGTACGCACCTGACGACCTGATCGCCAGGCGGTGCGACCCCTGGTGGGCAGTCGGGCCTCATCCCCGTGACTAGTCAATTCGCGCCCTAAGAACCGTCCATCCGCGTCATGGTGGTACGTCCCCCTCCCCCCTTATGGTCACAGTGTCGGGTTCGCGGGGAGCCACACGGGGGCCGACGAGATTGGTTCATCGCTCTGGCCGACCGGGCGCGTACCGAGGTTCGCAAGCCAGTCAGCCAGAGGTTCGCGATGGCTCCTCGCCACAAGCGGCGCGTGCGCCGCGCGAGAGGAGGAATAGTGCCGATGCGGGGTGGGGTTGCACCGCAGCGTTTCTTCGGGGGAGTCGTGACCAAGCGATCGAGGGTGACCGTCCTTCTGGCGGGGGCTCTGCTGCTCACGTGTGTGAGTTCTGTAATCGCGGCGCCGCCGGCGGCCGCGAGCGCTGTCTACCTGTATCCGGGTCAGACCCTCACGACCGGGAAGTCGATCAACAACGGGACTGGTTGCTTCCTGATTGTCCAGAACGATGGCAACGTCGTCGAATACTGCAACGGCGCCGCGGTCTTCAGCACCGCGACCGCAGGTTTCGGAGGGGACCGGCTCGTCATGCAGAGCGATGGCAACCTCGTGGTCTACACATCGAACAACGTACCGAAGTGGTCGACCGGGACGAACGGCCAATCCGTTCGGTACCTTGCGCTTCAGGATGACAAGAACCTCGTCCTGTACAGCACCAGCGGCACGGCCCTGTGGGCGAGATCCTGGCTGCAAGACGCGGCGAAGGCGAAGGTGTACGCGCAGGAGCGGTTCAAGCTCTATGGGTGGAGCGCTAGCCAGTTCAGCTGTCTCGACAGCTTGTGGACGCAGGAGAGCAATTGGAGGTGGAACGCTACGAACCCGAGCACGGGCGCGTACGGCATCCCACAATCGCTGCCGGCCACCAAGATGGCCACCACGGGCACCGACTGGCAAACCGACGGATTGACGCAGGTGCAGTGGGGGGAGAGTTACATCTCCGGAAGATACGGGACACCCTGCACTGCATGGAGCCACGAACAGACCTACGGATGGTATTGAACGGTGGTTCGCCGAGCCCGTCAGCGGTCGTTGCGAGCCTTCGGCGCTTGACCCTCTGAGCGGGACTCAGGGCAGCAGGCGCAGGAACTGCTCGATCATGGCGTTGACCTGATCGGGGACTTCGAGTTGGTTGAAGTGGCCAGCACCGAGCGTTTGCGCGACAAGCATGTGCGGGCAGTGCGCCATGAAGTCGGCCTGCGTGTTGGTGGGCGAGAGCGAGCCGATCGTGGCGATCGGCACCGCGCAGGCCCGCAGGGCGGCCGGTCCGTCGAAGTCGATGAGTCCGACCAATGCCGCCTGCGCGACGTCATCCGCCATGGCGCTCATGCCATCGATGATCCGCGCCTTGCGGGCCTCGTCGTCGGACGGCGCGAACATGCCGGCCACGAATCCCTTGCGGCCCTCGACGGTGCCGACCATGTCGACGATCGACCCGAACATGGCCCGCATCTCGTCGCTGACAACGATCGGCGCGGGATCCACCATCACGACGCCGCGGACCAGCTCCGGTCGCGACGCGCCGACGGCCAGGGCGATCACGCCGCCCAAACTGTGGCCGACGACGATGGGTCGATCGAGCGCAAGATCGGCGATCAGCTCGACGGCGTCGGCCGCAAAGGCGGCCACCGAGTAGTCACCGTCGGTCGCCGCGTCGGATGTGCCGTGACCGCGTTGATCGACCGCGACGACGCGGTGCGATCGACCGAAGTGCTCGACCTGCGGTGCGAAGTACGACCGGTCGCAGCACCAGCCGTGGACGAACAACAGCGGGGGATCGCCGCTACCCGCGTCATCGAACGCGATCTTCACGAGATCAGTTGCCGCCGATGATGCCGAGGGCGTCGTCGCGCTTACCGGCGGCTCGGTCCTCTTGGATCTTGGTGAGCATGGCCTTGATGTTCTCGTCGCCGGTGCGGTCGGCCCACGCGCGCGGCATGGCCGGCATCACGTAGTCCTCCGGCATCGGGCGTGCGTCGTCGACCTTGCGAGCCATCGCCTTCTCGACGATCGGCTCGACGCGCACGGCCTTGGTTTTCACCTGCTGCTCGTCGCGCTCCATGAACTCGGGCATGACTTCACGACCGAACAACTCGAGTGATTCCATGATGTGCTCGTGCTGGTTCTTGCCGGCCTGCGACACGAAGATGATCTGGTCGACGCCGCACTCTTCGTAGCGACGGAGGTAGTCGCGGATCTGCGCCGGCGTACCGACGGCGCCGCGCAGGCCGGTGAGCCCGTCCTGGGCGATCTTGGCGCCCAGCCGATCCTGGTCGGCTGCCGCCGCCACTTCGGCTGAGTAGCCGACTTCGTCGCGCTTCTGCAGGTACTCGGCCCACACGTCGGTGACGCCGGGACGGTGCTGGCCGAACACATAAAAGTGGGCGAGCGAGTAGCCGAAGAAGTTGGCGCCTTCGATGCCGCGGGCGATGGCTTCATCTTCGGTAGGCGCGCACATGAACGTCGTCACACAGGCGACGTTCGGATTGACGGCTTTGCCGATCGGCACGCACTCGTTCTCGAGCGTCGTGTAGTAGTCGGCCATCCAGTGCTCGGCTTCTTCGGGATCGATGAAGGCGAAGGTGAGCGCGCCGATGCCCTTTTGCGCCGCAAGGTGGATCGTGTCGCGCCGCGAGCACGCGACCCAGATCGGCGGGTGCGGCTTCTGCACTGGCTTCGGGACGACGTTGCGCGGCGGCATCTGCACGTACTTGCCGTCGACGCCGGAGAACGGCACCTCGGTCATGCAGCGAACCGCGACCTCGAGGCCCTCTTGCCACATTTCCCGCTTGAGCATCGGGTCGATGTTGAACCCGCCTAGCTCGGCTTCCGACGACGACTCGCCGGTGCCGAACTCGACGCGTCCGTTCGACACGAGGTCGAGCATGGCGATGCGCTCGGCGATGCGGGCCGGGTGGTTGAACGCCGGCGGCGTCTGGACGATGCCGTGGCCGAGCCGAATGTTCGGCGCCCGCTGGCTGCACGCCGCCAGGAACACTTCGGGGGCCGAACTGTGCGAGTACTCCTCGAGGAAGTGGTGCTCGACCTCCCACACCACGTCGAAGCCGAGCTTGTCGGCCAGCTCAACCTGCTCGAGCGCGTCGTTGATGAGCTTCTGCTCGCTGTCCTCGGCCCACGGCCGCGGCAGCTGGTGCTCGTAGAAGATCCCGAATTTCACGAGAAATAGCCGAGTACGTCGAGGATGACGTGGACGTTGCCTGACCGGTTGAAGATGTCGAACTGACCACCGGCGAGCCGGATATTGACCTGGTTGGCGAGCACCTGCCCGGGGTTCCAGTTGATCGTCGAGAACGGCGGGTCGCTGTTCGGCGGCGTCGGCGGCGCGTCGTGCGGCATCACCGTGAGGTAGCTCGTCTGGTTGCCATCGACGATGGTGACGTTGATCACCAGCGCGTGGGCGACGTCGCCGGCGGGCACGTTGTTGGGCGCGGTGCCGATGCCGACGCCGTTGATCGCGCGCCGCTCACCAGCGGTGAAGAACGGCCCGGAGACGCGCGTATCGAGCAGGCGGAACGGCTGCGGCAGCGCGTTGTAACCGACGCGTGCGAACACGGCCGGGTTGCCGCCGGTCTTGGCCAGCATCAGGTCGGCCTTCGAGCCGAGGAACAACTCTCCCTGCGCGTACGCACCGGCTATCGGTGCGATCGTCGGTCCCGGGACGAGTGTCAACTGCGTGCGGCCCTTGGCCGAGATGGCCGATGCATTCGTCGACTCGGCCTTCACCGCGAAGCCGTCGGTCGACGTGCCCGACACGCCCGTCCCGGATGTCGCGACGCCGGCCACGCCACTCGCGTTGCCGCCGGCCGCACCGAGCACACCCGCGCCTTCGGCGACGGTTGTCGCGGCCACGCCGTTGATGCCTTGCATGCCGGACTGTCCCGCGCCGCCCGTGGTCTGACCGAGCACGCCAGTCAGCGGCGAGTTGCCGGTGACGCCCGAGTTACCGGTCGACACGCCCGCCACGCCGACGGCGCTGTCGGACAGGCCGACGACGCCTTCGCGCGTCGTGCTGGTGCCGAGCACGCCGGCGCCGAAGTTCGAGTTACTCGTCGCTGTTCCCCACACGCCGCGCGCACCGGCGCGAGTGCCGCCCGTCGTCGAGCCGGCGACACCATGGCCAGTGGTCGAGGACCCGACGACGCCGCCCTTGTCGGTGTTGGCGGTGGCGGCGTCGAACACGCCCTGCACGCCGGCGCGGCCGCCCGAGGCGGCAGCGCCGAGCACACCCGCGCCGTTGGTGTTCGATGTCGCACCGGCCACGCCGTTGGCCTGGTTGGAGTCGCCGATCACACCGGCGGCGCCGACGGCGACGCCGCTGGCGGAGCCTTTGGTCCCCCGCAGGCCGGCGATGCCGTTCGCCGTGGTCGCGTCGACACCGATGCGATTGCCCGACGCCGCGCCGTTCTCGTTGACTTGGAGCGCGCTGTTCACGTCGCCCGTCGAGTTGAGGATCGTCTCGCTCGCCGCGTTGTTCGTCGCGTCGTACTGGAACGCGCCGATGGCCGCCGCCGGTTGCTGGTCGAGCACCATGGCGCCGGCCACGCCCACGCCCGCCGCCGCGCCAAGCTTGGTCAGCAACTGGCGCCGGCTCATGGGTCCGTCGCTCTTCCCATTGCCGTTGCCGCTGGCACTGCCGTTGCCGTTGGCCGCCTCAGCAGTTGTCGAGGGCTGCTTCGTGCGTCCTGTCTGCTCGAGTGCCTCGAGTCTCGCAGTGACGGCCGCCAGTTGATCCGTCAGCTCGCGGACAACCTCGTCGCTCGTCGGTGCCATGGGCCCCTCCCTCACTCGCCGAAGGGCCCAACCTAGACAAATAAGCGTTCAGGCGACGCGATCGATGTGCAGGCCGAGGGCGGCAAACGCCTCGATGGGCTGGTGGTAGCCGCGCTCGAGGTGGTGCAGGTCGTGCAGCGTCGACGCGCCGTCGGCGGCGGCGGCGGCGATCACGTAGGCGAATCCGCCGCGGACGTCGGGCACGACGATGTCGGCACCGCGCAGCGGCGTCGGTCCCCGAACGACGATCGAGTGCAGCGCGGTCGTCTCGCGGAACCGGCACGGCCGACTCCCGAGACACGCGTCGTAGAGCTCGGCCTCGGCGCCCATGGCGCGCAGCGCGTCGACGTACGTGAAGCGGTTCTCGAACACCGTCTCGTGCAGCACGCTCATGCCCTCGGCCTGCGTGAAGAGGACGACGAGGGGCGACTGCCAGTCGGTCATGAACCCGGGGTGGGTGTCGGTGTCGACGACGGCGGTACGCAAGGGGCCATCGGCTTTGGCCAGCATCCAGTCGTCGGTTATGTCGAAGCGGGCGCCCATGCCCTGCAGCGTGGCGATCGCCGTGATCAACCGGCCTTGCGGGCAACCGTGGACGCGCACTTCACCACCGGTCATGAGCCCGGCGACGAGATAGGAGAACGCTTCGATGCGATCGCCGTTGAGGCGATGGTCGGCGCCGTGCAACCGGTCGACGCCCTCGATGATGAACCGGCGGTCCGGGCGGAGCTCGAGGTGCGCGCCCATGCGCTGAAGGAACAACGCCAGCTCGATGACTTCCGGCTCGGTGGCTGCGTTCTCGATGATCGTGCGTCCCTCGGCCAGCACCGCCGTCAGCAGGATCGTCTCGGTGGCCATCACGCTGGGGAACGGCAGCCGGATCCGGGCGCCGCGCAGGGTCGTGGCCTTGGCCTCCAAGCCCTCGGGGGTGTGCGCGACCTCGGCGCCCAACTGGCGCAGGGCGTCGACGTGGAAGTCGACCGGCCGGGCCCCGATGCGATCGCCCCCGACCATCGGGACGAACGCCTCGCCCACTCGGTGCAGCAGCGGGCCGACGAGCAATATCGGGATGCGGTTGAGCCCGGAGAATTCGAGCGGCACGTAGCTGCCGCCGATCACCGGCGGCTCGATCCGGATCACGTCCTCCTCGGTTGTGACCACGACACCGAGGGCTCGAAGCATTTGGGCGGTGATGTCGACGTCGCCGATGTCCGGCGCGTTCGAGATCGTGCTTGGGGAGTCGGCCAACAGCGCGGCCACCATGTGCTTGGTGACCGCGTTCTTGGAGCCGCGCACCGTGACGTCGCCACGTAGCGGCCCGACTGGTTCGATCCGCCAGGTTGACCCACTCATCTGAGCGGAAACCGTACCCGCAGAGGCAATCCACACCGGCCGGTCGGTCCTCGCTAGGCTGGAGTCGCTATCCGCTGGGGAACTTCATCTGGTGCTCTGGGAAAGAGGTCTGCTGTGACCAAAGTTCGACTGTTTGTTGCCGCCATTGTCGCGGCGACCGGCCTGATCACGATGGTGGGTGCCCCAACCGCCGGTGCAATCCGCGTGAACGTGCGGGTACCGGGTCCGTTCCCGGGCAACTTCCCGCCGATCGGTCCCGGTGAGCTGCTGGGCGTGTGCCTGCAGACGTCGCCGCAGCCGGCGACCTGCGTCATCATCTGACCCGGTCTTTCTGACCTCAAAATCTCGGGTTCGCTATGCGTGGACCCGAGATTTTGCGCGCCCGCCGACGCTCAAGGCTTGATACGCTTGGCCCGCAACACTTGGGGATTGCTGGGGAAAGGCACTACGTGACCAAAGTACGGATATTCGTCGCGGCGCTCGTCGCTGCTACCGGCTTGCTGACAATGGTGGGCGCCGAGTCCGCCGGAGCGATCCGGATCAACATCGGCATCTTGGAGGGCACGAGCACGCCTCCGCCGCCGCCCACGCCGGGTGAGATTCTCGGCCTGTGCGTGCAGATCCGGCCGAACCCGGCCAACTGCATCACGATCTAAGGGCGTAACCACCGCCCTCGCCCGTCAGTAGTGGCTCAGCGAGCCCTGCCGGCGGGCGCGGGCGACCGCCCATTCGAATACCTGTAGCGCGAGCGGCGTCAGCAGCACGGCGAACACCGCGAGCACGAGCGCGTCTTGACCGATGGCGCCCATGTCGGGCGTCGCCGTCAGGGCGCGCCGGACGCCGTCGAGCCCGTGGCTCATCGGAAGGGCGTTGGCCAGCCATTGGAGCGGCCGCGGGAGCACCGAGATCGGGTACAGCACACCGCCGAAGAGGGCGAAGGCGGACCCGATCATCCCGGTCAGCAGACCCGCCCGCTTGGTGAGCACGATCACGCTCGACACGAGCAGGCCGACGGCGCTGAACGCGGCCAGGGTGAGGAACAGCATCCCGGTGGCCAGCGCCAGGTTGTCGTAGGCGATGTGGGCGTGGAACAGCAGCGCGCCGACGGTCGTGTACAGGATCAGCTCGATCGTGGCGAACAGGAACGGCCAGGCCGCGCCGTAGAGCAGCAAGCGTCTGGGCTCGTTGGGCGTGACGAGCAGCGCCTCCAGCGTGCCTTGCTGCTGCTCCTGACCGAGGCTGCCCGAGAAACTGCCGAGGGCGACCGAGAAGTAGCTGAGCGCCGCCGTGCCTACCAGGGCGAACGTGAAGTAGTCGCCGCCGTAGGGCCGCAGCGCATGCTGCTGGCTGGGCACGAGGTGACTGAGGAACCCCGCCTGGAGCAACGTCGTGAACGCGCCGGCGATCTGGGTCACGAATGCGAGCCGGTAGCTGCGCTCGAGCCGGAAGTCCCGCTTCACGAAGGCGGTGAGCAGGCTCATGCCAACGCCTTGCGCAAGGACCGCTCGGTGGCGTTGGTGCGCTCGGCGACGATGCGCCCGTCGCGGAGGACGCTGACCTTCTCGCATACGTGGGCCGCTTCGGCCAGGTCGTGGGTGGTGATCAGCGTGGTCACGCCGCCTGCGGTGCGGAGGTCGAGCAGGACGGCGTGGAGGTCGTCCCGGGCCACCGGATCCAGGCTGCGGCTCGGCTCGTCGAGCAGCAAGACCGCCGGGCGGTGAAGCAGGGCTCGGGCCAGGCCGAGCCGGCGGAGCATGCCCTGCGAGAACCCAGACACCGGCCGGTCGGCGCTGTCGACAAGGTTCGCCGTGGTCAAGGCGGTCTCGATGGCGTCCACGGGATCGGTGATGTGCTGGAGCGCCGCGGCGAACTCGAGGTTCTGGCGGGCGGTCAGCCGCCAGTACAGGCTCCGCTCGTCGCCGGTCGTGAAGCCGATTGCCCGGCGGACGTCGAGGCTGGCGGTGACGACATCGGCGCCGCCGACGGCGGCCTGGCCGCTGTCGGCGACCACGAGCGTGGCCAGGATGCGCAAGAGCGTGCTCTTCCCCGAGCCGTTCGGGCCGATAACCCCGTGGATCGTGCCTCGATCGACGGTGAGGTCGACGCCGCGAAGCGCCTCAACCGTTGCCGTCGGGCGATTCGGGCGCCAGCTGCGAACGACGAACGTCTTGGCCACGCCGGCCACGACGACTGCCGCGGCGGTGCCGCCGGATCGTGTCGGCACCCCTAGCCTTGCGACCAATGAGCCGATGGGTGCTTCACGGACGAGCGCTGGGCCTGGTGGCCGCCGCCCGACTGTCCCTCCGGCGCCACGACACGACGTGGACGCTTCGGCGACTGGCGCAACGAAGGGGCGCCGTCCGCCGGGTTGGCGAGGCTGACGCGCTGGTCGCGGTTCAGCGGGCCGGCCGGATGTTGCGGGCGGCGTGCCTTGCGCAGTCGGTCGCGCTCACGGCATTGCTCGAGCGCGGGGGCCAAGCGCCGGTGCTGGTACTGGGGTGCCGCCGCTACGAGGATCGGCACTGGGGCGCGCACGCGTGGGTGGTATCGGACGGTGCAATCCTCGAGCCCGTGCCCGCGGGGGAGCACAGCGAACTCGCGCAACTCGACGCCGCGCACGCCTGGATACCGACGTCCCGCGGCTGAAGGTGCGGAAAACTAGATGATGACGCTGATGGTGACGAGCTGGGCGCGGACGCCTTGCGTCCACTCCTCGATGGTGCCGTACTCAGTCAGTTCAGGCGCCTCGTACGTCTCACGCTCAGTTGAATCGCTCACGCGTCCTACCCCTTCGAAGGTTTGGTCCCCAGAAACTTAGCTTGTAGTTCGCCACTCGGTCAATCGATCCCTTCTAACCTCGGCCGGGACATGAAAATTGTCGTCAGCCACGATGAAGTCGTGCTCAGGGAGCAAGAAGGCGACGCCTTCCTGCTGCACGTGCCCAGCGGGCGGTATTTCGGCCTCAATCGGAGCGGCCTGGTGATCTGGCAGGCCGTGCTCGACGGGCGGGATCCGCTCGAGGCGCTGGCCGAACGGTGGCCCGACGTGCCGGCCGAGCGCCGGCAAGCCGACGCCGACGCTCTCATCACGGCGCTGGTCGGCGCGGGCCTGGCCCAGGCGGTGGAGGACCGGCCGGGGTCGTGAACCGCCCAAAGCCGACATTCTGGACAGGATGTCACGGCGTTCGTCTGGCTGACTGCGCGCTCGACGTCGGCCAGGTCTCGGGCACGCCACTACTGGACGCTGAGGTACGGATCGAGGCGGTCACCGATGCCCCGGGCGTCGAGCTGTGGCGCCTCGATATGGACGTGGTCACCGCCGAGGGCGTGGTCTCGGTCGACCAGCGGCTGTACCGCCAGCCCGACGGCTCGACGCTGGTGCGGTCGACGAGCGGGCAGTCGGTCGCCGTCGACGCACCGACCGGCCGCATCGCGGTTGACGGGCGGGACGACGGCGTCCGCCTGCAGCTGCTCACGACGTTCGGCCTGCCGCTGGTCCTGGCCGAGGCACCGGTGTTGATCGTCCATGCGTCGGCGTGTTGGCGCGAGGGCGGCGCGGTCCTCATCTGCGCCGAGTCCGGCCGCGGCAAGTCGAGCGCGCTCGTAGGTCTCACCGCCGCCGGGTGGCGCGCCGTCAGCGAGGACCTGTGCGTGATCGACTTGCGCGCCGATCCGCCCGTCGTGTGGCCCGGCCCCCCCTGGGTGCGCCGGGCCCACGGGCTGGCCGGCCCCGCTGGATCGGCGCCGCGCTTCGACACGCCGGACAAGACGGCGTGGGACATCGCCCCGTGGCAGGTCGACGGGCCCGTGGAGTTGTCACAGCTTGTGTTCCTCGACCAGGCGGGCGGCAGCGACGTGGTCGACGTCGCGGTCAGCGCGCCGGAGGCCGTGCAGTTGCTGGCTCGCCACGCGCTCTGGCTCGGCGAGCCCGATGATCGCGGGCGACGCTTGTTCGGCCCCGCCGTCGACCTCGCGGCGCGGCTCCCGGCCCGCCGGCTGCGGTTCCCGGTCAGCGACCTATGGCTTGACCGGCTCCTCGAGGTCCTCGCGCCCGGCGGCGTCGCTCGCCGGGATGGCGCGCTGTAGTCGCCACCACCGGCGGATGGCTCGGCTGGTGGTCGTCAGGGCGCGGAACGGCGCGCCGGGAAGTCCCTTCTCGGTGACGGCGCCGGCAAACAACGTGAGCCGCAGTTTGCGGTCGTCGACCAGCGCGTAACCAAGGCGATGGCGCGTGGGCCAGTCGTGATTGGCGACCGGCCACTCGGGCGACAGGACGGGCTCGAGGGCGGCAAGCCGCGTCCCGGTGGCCAGTAGCCGCCGGGCCGACGCCGGTGATTCGAGCCCGAGGCGCGTCGCCTGTTGAAGGGCGACCGCCAGCGCCGTGCGACAGCCGGCTTCGTCGGCCAACGACTCGAGCAGGTTCCAGTCGATGGGCTTCCCGTCGGCGGCCGCACCTTTCGTGATCGCCAGCAGGTCGACGATCCAGAGCAACCGGCCGAAGACGTGGAATGGCTTGGCCGCATGGGATGCGACGAGCAGCATCTCGACTTCAGAACGGAGCCCGAACGCCGGGGCGCCCTGGACGACCTGCGGTTGGCGGTCGGCCCACAGTTGGTCGGCACCGAGCCGGCTCGAACGCTGCCGCCACGTCGTCAGGTCGTGATGAAGCTCGAGCGGCGTGCCCGGTAGTTCGGGGTGAGTCAAGAGCACTTCGTGGTGGCGGCCAGGCGGCGACGACACCTGCATCCAGCCCGCCCGGGCCAGCACATCGAGCGCCGCCGGGTGCTGCGCGGCGGGCAGCAGCACATCGACGTCGTCCATCGGCCGCAGTCCGGGCGCCGGGTAGCGCTCGGCGAGCACGCCGCCCTTGAGTACGAGGGGCTCGAACCCGGCGCTGGTGAGTGGTCGGAGAAGCGCGTCGGCGATCCGTGGCAACACGAGGACGGCGTGGGCGCGGCACCGCATGGTGTCGCCGTGAAGCCGCTCGCCCCAGGTCGTCTCCCGATCGGCGCAGCCGGCCGCTTCGAGGGCGCGCCACAGCAGGGGCGCGACTCGTTGGGCGACCGCCTGATCGGCGGCGAGGTCGAGGTCGGCGCCGCGCGCGACGGCGTCGGCGACAGCAGGCGCGTCGGGTTCCAACCGGCACGCTGCCCACATCAACGCCCCAGTCGGCCGCACCATCGGGATCATAAGACCCGACGGCTGTCAGCCTCACGACCCACGGCGACCACGTCGTCGAGCAGACGCCGCGCGTCGGTGTCGAGCAGCGCAAGGTCGTCCGACACCAAGGCCATGCCGCCCGATGCGCCTACCGCGTCGGCCCACGCGCGGATCTGTTCGATCGAGAGCTCAGTCTCGGTGGCGCGGAGCATCAAGCAGTCGGGATCGTTGAGCCACAAGCGACGGTGCATGAAGTCGCGGGCGATCGTGTTACGGAGCGCGTTGCTGGTCGACGGCGCGGTCCCGTCGTAGCCGGGGAACGTGGCCCGAGGCTCCCAGTGCGGGGCGACGTCGGGGCCGATGCGCATCCCGTCGACCACGCCGATGCACGGACCGAGCGGCGCACCGCAGCCGAGCAGGAACGCGTCGTCACCTGCGCCGCGACGGACCGCGTCGTAGGCCAGGCGAACGCGTTGGGCCGGCGTCAATGTGGGGTTGTGCCACTCGCCGTCGAGCGCGGGCGCGTAGGTGAAGTCGAGTTTCAGGTAGCGCCAGCCCATGGCGACCAGCTCGGCGGCCAGGTGCTCGAGGTGAGTGAGCACATCGGGGCGCGTGGTGTCGAGCGCCCACACGGCGCCGCCCCAGGCCGGGTTGAAACTGCCGACCGCGGGGCGGCCGGACGGCCGCCGGAGGAACCAGTCGGGATGGGCGGCGGCGATCGACGAGTGCGGCGCGGCGAGGAACGGGGCCAGCCAGAGCCCGGGCGTGTACCCGGCATCGCCGATGTCAGCGGCCAGACGATCGAGCGGTGTCGGGAAGGCTTCAGCGCGATCGAGCCAGTCGCCGATGGCGGCCTGATAGCCGTCGTCGAGTTGGAACACGTCAAAGGGCCAGTCGGCGGCGCGCGCCAGGTTGTCGCGCAGGGCGGCCTCGGTGATGGCGTCGAAGTAGTGGTACCAGCTGCACCAGCCCACTTGGTACGGCGCGCCGGTTCGGGCGTTGGCCGAGCGACCCGCCCACAATGCCCACGCGGCGAGATCGCCACCGACGGTCACGCGCACCGCGTGGAGGTCGCGGCGCTCGCCCGGCGCGATGACGGCGCCGCCCATGTACGCCTCAGCGACGAGGGTGTCGCCGGTGAGCCGCAGTGTGCCGTCGTGGCGATCGCCGCCCTCGAATCCGATGACCACGGTCCCGCTGTCGTCGGTCAGCGCGCTGACCAACTCACTGCGCAACTCGCCGTCCGCCGCGATCGCGGGATCGGCGTGGTGCATGGCGCGGATGAGTGCGGGCACCCCGTCCGCGCGCGACGGGTCGGGCGGGCCGGGCACGAGGTGCTCAGCGGCGGGTGACCAAGACTGGTAGCCGTTGACGAACATTCGGAGCGGGCCGGTGGGCGTGACACGCCACCGCAGCTGCACGCGGTCGAGTGGGCGGGCCGCGTTGGCCGTGTTGGTAACCGCCCAGCGGACGACGTCGCCGTCCTCGACGACGTCGATCGTCCAGTCCGGTCCGGCGTCGACCCCGCCGTCGAAGTCGATCACGCCGGCGCGGGCGGCGGCAGCGACGTCAGCATCGCCTGCAGCATCGAGCCGAGGAGTTCGAACGTGGTGAAGACGCCGCTGTCGTCGCGCTCGGTCTCGTCCTCGAGGTTGAGGAACAGTTCGAGCCCGATGAACAGCGACGTGATCGCGAAGGCCAGGTCGTGAGCGGGGACGACCTGCGCATAGGGCGTGTCGCCGAGGGCGCGCACGATGGTGCGCTCGACGATCTCGATCCAGGGGTCGAAGCGCTCGCGCATCGGGGCTCGCAACGTGTGGTCCGTCGCTGCCGCCGCCAGCATCTGCGACAGCACCGTGATGTGGCCCTGTTCCATGTCTTCGCGATGCAACTCGCCGGCGACGCGCACGAGTTCGGGCAGGGTGGACACCTCCTCGAGCCGTTGCTCGTACCGGTCGGCGCGCTGCGTGCTGAGCTCGTCGACCGCGGCGAGCAGCAGATCGGTGAGCGAGCCGAAGTGGTAGAAGATCAGGCCCTGGTTGAAGTCGCCCCGCTTGGCGATGGCGCGCGCACTGGCGCCGAGGATGCCCTCCTCGTGCAGCGACTCGAGCGCGGCGGCGACGATGCGGGCCTTGGTCTGGTCGCCAGGTCGGGCCACGGCGGAACGGTAGCCGATTGACTTGAGCGGTCGCTCAACTTATATTGAGCAAGTGCTCAAAGTTGATACCGGCCTCGACGTCGTAACCGGGGCCTTCAGCTACTCGGGCCGGGCCATCGCCGACCGGCTGGTCGCGGCGGGCCGATCGGTCCGCACCCTCACCGGCCACCCGTCGCGCCGACCACCGGGTAGCGCGGTGTCGATCGCGCCGTTGGTATTCGATGATCCCGATGCGCTAGCCGAAAGCCTCCGCGGCGTCACGACGCTGTACAACACGTACTGGGTTCGCTTTGCTCACGGCGATGTCGACCACGACGTGGCGGTGGCGAACTCGACCGCGCTGTTCGGCGCCGCCCATGCCGCCGGCGTGCAGCGGATTGTCCACGTCAGCATCACGAACCCATCGGTCGATAGTCCGTACGCGTACTTCCGCGGCAAGGCGCTCGTCGAGAACGCGCTCGCCACGAGTGGCGTGCCGCACGCGATCCTGCGGCCCGCGATCCTCTTTGGTGGCGACGGCGTCTTGCTGAACAACATCGCCTGGCTGCTGCGGCACGTGCCGGTGTTCGCGGTCGGCGGCGACGGCCGCTACCGCATCCGGCCGATCCACATCGACGACCTCGCAGCCCTGGCGGTCGAGGCGAGCACGTGGGCGGGCAACGCGACGGTCGACGCCGTGGGTCCCGAACGGCCGACGTTCCGTGAGCTGATCGAGTCGATCCGCAGCGCAGTGGGGAGTCGGTCACTGGTGGTACCGGTGCCCCATTTGGTGATCCCACTCGTGTCGCGCCTTGTCGACGTCGCGCTGCGCGATGTCCTCCTGACCGGGGACGAATATTGGGCGATGGTCGACGGTCTGGCCGACACCGATGCGCCGGCGACCGGCACGACCGCGGTGTCGACGTGGCTGGCCGACAACCGCAACCGCCTCGGTCGCAGTTATGCCAACGAGCTCGAGCGGCATTTCCGGTGAGGAGCGATAGCTTCAGCGGCGTGCTCCCCGAACAAGTCGAAGCGCTACTCAACGCCGCGCTGGTCGCCGAGCTGACGGTCATCGACGGGCGCGGCCGGCCGGTGAGTTACCCGCTGATCCCGCTGTACGACGGCACGCGGATCTACATGACCAGCGCGGCGTTGTTCTCGAAGAAGCTGCGTCACATCAAGGCCAACCCGAAGGTGAGCGTCGCGCTCACCGACCCGGTGGGCGTGCCGCTCGAGCCGTTTGCCCGGGCGACGATCGAGGGCGACGCGGTCGTGCACGACGGCGACCTCCACACGGATTGGGAGCGGCTCCTCCCGTTGTGGCGAGCCAAAGAACCCGTGATCGACAAGTTCGTGAAGATGCGGTTCGGGATCCCGCTGTTCTTCGAGCGGTCGGTGATCGAGATCGCCCCGACGCGCGTCCTGTACTGGGCGGGTGGGGCCACCCACCGGGCGCCGGTCGTGACCGAATTGGCGGCGGCGAAGTGACGGCGATGGCTGTTCGCGACGCGGTCGCGCGCGCAGCAACGTTCGATCACGCCGTGCTGTCGTTCGTCGGCCCGACCGGGTATCCGATGACCGTGGCCGCCGACTTCGTCGTGGACGCGGCGGGGGTCACGATCGACGTCGGCCCACTTCATGCGTCGACCCGGCCGGCCGACGGTCAAGAGGTCGGATTGCTGTTCAGCCACATCCGCCCGCAACCCGGCATCGGTTATGACGAGCGGCGCTACGTCAACGCGTGGGGTCGCGCCCAAGTGCGTGGCACCCACGTCAGCGTGACGATCGAGCAGGCGACGGGCTGGGACGAGGCCGACGTGCCGTTCTTCGAGTACGCCGAACGCACGCTGCCCGAAGCCAAGCGGTACATGGACGAGCTTGGCTCGAAGCCACGGTTGTCTCGGTTCTGGACGGTCTTCCTCGCCGCACGACTGCCCTTCCTTACGGCAACGATCGTGCCCGTCGCCCTCGGTGGGGCGGTGGCGGCGCGAGATCATCGCTTCGGGTGGGGATGGTTCCTGCTCGCGCTAGTCGGAGCGGTCCTCATCCACATCGGTCTCAACATGGCCAACGACCTGTTCGACGACGCGAGCGGCGCCGACGAGGCCAACGTGACGCCGACGCCGTTCAGCGGCGGCTCGCGGGTCTTGCAATACGGCCTCGTCTCACGGCGTGCTGCGACCGTCGCTACCGCGGCGTGCTACCTCGGCGGCATCGCGATCGGACTCGGTCTCGCCGCCGCGCGCGGCTGGGGCTTGCTGGCCATCGGTGGCGTGGGCGTCGCGATCAGCCTCGCCTACTCGGCGCCGCCGCTAAAGCTCGTGCATCGTGGCGTGGGCGAACTCGTCACCGCGGTCGGCTTCGGTCCGGTCACGACGTTGGGGACGTACTACGTGTGTGCGCAACGCTGGTCGGCCGAGGCGCTCGCCGTGTCGGTCCCGGTTGCCGCGTTGATCGCGCTCGTGCTGTACGTCAACGAGATCCCCGACCGAGCGGGTGACGCCGCCGTCGGCAAACGCACGTTGCCGGTCCGGTGGCCGCAAGCGCGCGTCGTGCGCGGGTACGCGATCGGCGCCGGCATCGCGTACTCGGCTGTTGTCGGCGGCGTCGTCGGCGGGCTCACGCCGGCGTGGACACTGGTCGCGCTACTGACGATCCCGATGGCCCGCAAGGTTCACCGGGGCCTGGTCCGTCACTACGACCGGCCCTACGACCTGATGCCCTCGATGCAAGCCAACATCGCCCTCCACCTCGTCACCGGTCTCCTCCTGCTCGCCGGCTACCTGATCGATCTGCTGACGCGCTGACCTAATTCAGTTGATCGCCGCACGACGGTGTCGTGCAATTGCGGACGGTGCACAGCGCGATTGATGTCCTGCGGCGCCACTTGGAGTCCGCCAACCAGTCGACCGTCATTCGCGCCCTACATCGAATGTGTCCGTGCAGCGGGTCGTCGGCGCAGTACGAGGAGCTGATGCCGCTTGTGCACGAGCTGGGCAAGGACCCGCGACCGGCGGTCCGCGCCGTCGCCTTGCATCTCGAGCTCGATGCGTTCCAGAGGCTGGCGCTGGAGGACGAGGTCGCGAACGGTTTCGTGCGCAATCGCCCCGGCGGCAATCCCCGCCGCGGCGAGACCCGCCGGTCAAGGCAGCGCTACGGCACGTAGGCCTTACGTGTCGGTGTCAAAGCAACGGAAACCGCAACCTGACACCGACACGTGGCTGTGGCGGGGCTACTCGTCGAGGCCGACGGGTTTGCCGTCGATGATCTGGTCGAGGTATTCGGAAAGGCCGTAGCCCTTGCGGCCGTCATCGAGGGTCCACTCGGTCATACCCTCGGAGATGCGGGTGACCAACTCCTCGCGGCGGTTGCGGAGCGGGATGAGGTTGAGGACCTGGCCCGTGACGTGCCACGACTGGTCGCCCGCCTTGAGTGTCGCGTCGATGGTCTCGTGGTAGACGTCCTCGCCGGTCCACGTCGTCGAGATCTCGAAGTCGTCGCAAAACGTGACCTTGCCGTCCTCCCACACGAAACCGCCGCGGGTGCCTTTGCCCTCCTTGCGCGCCACGCGTGAGCCCATGAACCCGAAGTCGGGACCGAAGTTGGCGGTGAGCCAGCGGTAGTACCAGGGCGCCTGCCAGTAGCGCGGGCCCCAGGAGTGGTCGCGGAGGCCGAAGCCGTCGAGCGTCCACTCGTCGTCGCCGACCTTGACCGTCGCCTTGCCGGCGATGAGCTGTTCGTAGTGGCCGCGGGCGAACTCCTCGCCCGGCTTCTCGTGGCTCTCGTCGGGCTCGCCGCCCACCATCGTGCTGACCCCCGTGTAGGCGATGTCGACGCTGCACTCGGCGTATGGGTTCTCGGTGAACGCCTTCTTGGGGTCAGCCATCTGTAGCGGATCGTCGAGGAGTACGACCTTGCCCTCATAGCGAACGCGCAGCTGCTTGAACGGCTCGATCACCTCGAAGCTCATCCCGCCGGCGTTGAACGAGTCGTTGTCGCTGATCTTCGGTCGGTTGAACATGAAGCCGACGCGTCCGCCCGGGAGATAGAGGCACGTCGTCATCTCCGCGTAGCCCTCGTTGGCCCGGTTGCCCAGGCGGAACCACCCGCCGAGGTTGACCTTCGGGTCGTACAGGTTGAAGTACATGCTCTCGTTGAAGTTGGACTCGGGGCCCAACTCGTGCATGTACTCGTCTTCGGGATCGAGCCTCAGTGCCATGCGGCCGAGGTTAGGGCTGGGCGGCGGTGATCTGCGCTTGGAGTCGACGCATGCCGGCGATCCACCGGTCGCGGTCGTCGGCCTTGCGTCGCACGTAGTCCGCGACCTCGGGGTGGGGGAGGATCAGGAAGCTCTCGGCGCGCAGGCCCTCGACCACGGCGTCGGCAACCTCTTCGGGTTGCTTCATGGCGCCACCACGGAGGACGACTTGGCCGGCGCCCTGGTCCAGCGAGGCGCGCAGCATCGGCGTGTCGACGCCCTGCGGGCAGAGGCAGGACACCTTGATGCCGGCGTCGCCGTAGGTGATCGCCAGCCACTCGGCGAAGGCGACCGCCGAGTGCTTGGTGACGGTGTAGGGCGCGGCACCCAAGTTGGTCAGCAGGCCGGCGGCCGACGCCGTCTGCAACAGGTACCCCTCGCCGCGGGCAACCATCGCCGGCAGCACGGCGCGTGCCGCGTACACGTGGGCCATGAAGTTGACGCGCCAGATGCGGTCCCAATCCTCATCCGGCGTGTCGATGCCGCGGCCCAATCCAATCCCGGCGTTGCTGCAGAACAGGTCAACCGGCCCGAAGGCGGCGATCGCCTTGTCGACCAGGGCAACGATGTCGGCCTCGACCGCCACGTCGGTCCCGACGGCCAACCCGCCGATCTCGTCGGCGACCACCGCCGCGTCGGCGCGGTTGAGGTCAGCGACCACAACACCGCGCGCGCCCTCGGCCGCGAACCGCGTGCATAGGGCGCGCCCGATGCCGCTCGCTCCGCCGGTGACGACAACGACCTTGTCCTTCAGCTCCATGGCTAGGAGCCTGCCGCGATTACTTCGTTGAGGGACGTCTCGATGCACGACGCCAGAACCTCGGGCTGATCGACGGCTGCCGTGTCGCTGTTGACGCCGATGTCCATGCTGCCGCGGTACGACAGCAACGTGACGTTGCACGCGGTGCCGGCCGTCGGCCCCATCGGATAGTTCGCCTCGACGAGGCCGCCGGCGACGTAGAGGTCGAACGGCGCGCCGCGCACGTTCGAGCAGGCGAAGTCCACCGTCTCGACCTGTTGGCGGGCGAGGCGCACGAGCAGCGGCGACGGGAGACTCGTCAACAGTCCGCTCAGCGATCCGGCCACGTTGAGCGCCCGCTCGCCCTTGACCTCGTTCAGCCGCGCCTGCACCGCGTTGAATCGCTCCACCGGGTGTTCGATGTCGACGGGCACGACGACGCGACTCGGCGCGAAGGCGTTGCCGCCCGCCGACTTGTCGGTGCGCGTACTGACCGGCATCGACATGCGCAGCTCGTCGACCGGAACGCCGCACGCGCGGTGATACGCGCCCACGCCGCCGCTCACACCGGCCACGTAGAGGTCGTTGATCGTGCCGCCCAGTTGGGTGGCGGCGGCCTTGGCCGCGGGGAGATCGACGCGCAGCGTGTCGAAGCGGCGGCCCATCGAGCGCTTGCCCTGCCACAGCGGCGACTTCGACTGGTCGGTGACGAGGATCTGGCGCGACACCGATTGCGCCATGGCCAGCGGGTCCCGCGCGGTGTTGAGCAGCTCGCCGCCGAGCCGGCGCACGGTGTCGAACACCCCGGGCGACGGGGACTCGGCCGCCGGGCCGGGATCGAGGGCGGGCTCGTCGGTGGCGTCGCGCTCGATGTCGAGGAACATGGCCGACATCCGCACGCCGCCCACGCCGTCGGTGATCGTGTGGTGCATCTTGGCGAGGAGGGCGGCCCGTCCGCCCTCGAGGCCCTCGACGATCGTGAGCTGCCACAGTGGCCGCGAGGGGTCGAAGGCGTCCTGGTAGCCGAGGGCGGCGTCGTCGAGCAGCTGGCGATCGGTGCCGGCTCCCGGTAGCGCGGCGTGGCGGACGTGGTACTCGAGATCGAAGTCGGGATCGTCGACCCATGCGGCGGGACGACCCAGCCCGGGGCTGTCGATCCGTTGCCGGAGTCGCGGAATGCGCTGCACCGCCGCGGCCATGCGACGCCGGAACCGAGCGACGTCGGGCCCCCGGTCGAGGAAGGTGACGTTCAGAAAGGTCGAGCGCAGGACCGGGTCACGCTCGACCGACCACATCAGCGCTTCGGTATCGCTCAGGTTCGCCATCCGCGGCGACCTGTCTAGCGCGGGATCTTGGTGAGCTTGAACTCGTTGAGGTCGGGGAAGCCGAAGAACGTGTCGAGGACGCGCTCGATCGTCGTGGTGGCCAGCTCGCCGTCGCCGTTGGGACGGCTCATCAATCGCACGAACACGGCGCGGTCGTCGGCGACGAACGTGGGCACGCCGAACACCCGGTAATCGGTCTCGTAGTGCTCGTGGGTCTTGCGGTACTCAGCGAGCGGTCCGCCCGCGTCGACCTCGGTGAACACCGCGTCGGGGTCGACGCCATGCAGCCGGAGCACGTCGGCGATCACGTGGCGCTCACGGACGTCGCGCGCCTCGTCGTGGCGGGCCGCGAACAGGCCGATGTGGACGTCGAAGAACGCGTCGGGGTACTTGTCGCGCACCACAAGGGCGACCTCGGGCGCGAGGAGCGTTGACGCCTTGTCGGGGTCGTCCCACACCGCCGGCTCGCCTTCCTCGACGTGCATCTGGTTGAGCGAGAACGGCAGGAACTCGACGTCCCAGTCGGCCCCGGCTTCGAGCCCGGCGACGATGTGTTCATGGGCGTTGCGGGCGAATGGGCACCGGTAGTCCCACGTGACGGCGAAGGCGCGGCTCATGGTGGCATCAACCCTTCCGTAGGCGATCAGATTCCAACGGGAACAGCCGGCGACCAATTTGGCCGAGGGCCAGACCGACGCCGATGCCGGCGATCACATCGGAGGCGTGGTGGATCTTCACGTACACGCGGCTCGCGGCGACGACGGTGGCCGCCGCGAAGTACACGGGGGCCATGGCCGGGTCGCCGTCGGACAGCAGCGTCGCCGCGGTGAAGGCCGAGGTCGAGTGCCCGCTCGGGAAGCTGGACGTCAGCGGGATGCGCAGGTGATGCGGATGGACGAAGTCGTCGGCCGGACGAGGCCGGCGCCGCCGGAACAGCGACTTGATGCCGATGTTGACGATGAGGGACTCGACGCCGACGCCGATCGCCGCACGCGTTGCCGCCTTCCGGTGCTGCGGGCCACGCAACGCCCGCACCCCGGCGAGCAGCACCCACAGCATGCCGTGGTCACCGATGGCCGACGCGCTGTAGAAGAGGCGGTCGGCCCACCGCTTGCCGCGCAGCCGCCCCAGCGCGTCGTCGACTCGATTGTCGAAGTCGGCCAGGCGTCCCATGGCCGAAACGCTACGCGGAAATGGCGACCTCGACGGCCGCGCCCGCGTGGGCCGTCGCCAATTCGATGCTCCCGCCGAACGCAGGGCAGTACGCCTTGTAGGCGCAGTAGTCGCACAACGCCGACGGCTTGGGCCGGAAGTCTTCCCGCTCGCACGCCCGCTCGATCGCCGTCCACACTGCGCCGGCACGCTGCTCGAGACCGCGCGTCGTCTGCGCCGTGGGCGTGCTGATGATCGCAACCGGCTCGGCGAGATGGAGCAGCTGGATCTGGGCCGGCCGGCGGCCGAGCACCTGCTCGCACAGGAATGCGTAGAACTGCACGCCGCCGAGGCGGCTGTTGTCGTACGTGGCCTTCGGGGCCTTGCCGGTCTTGTAGTCGACGACGCGCAGCTCACCGTCGGGGAGCAAGTCGAGGCGATCGATGATGCCGCGGAGCAGCATCGAGCCGATGCGCGTCTCGAGGTACAGCTCGGTGCCGATCACGTTCACCCCGTTGGGGTCCTCGATCGAGAAGTAGTTGTCGACCAGCGCGGCCGATGCTGTGTAGAACTCGCCGGCATCCGCCTTGGTGAGTTCCAGGGAAATGAACTCCGGATCGTCCTGGATGTCGGTCCACGCGCGGCGGAGGCGGTCCATTGCCGCGGCCGGGTTGCGCTTACCGGCGGGCACCTCCCAGAACAACAGTTCCAGCGCGCGGTGCACGAGCGTGCCCTTCACGGTCCACGGGCTGGGCGGCTCCGGGAGCTTGTCGATCGCGGAGAAGCGGAACGCCAGCGCGCACGACTTGAAGCTCGACACTTTGCTCGGCGAGAGCGACGAGGGCAGCGGAAATGACATCGATGTCACTTTAGAACCACGGTGTGACACCGACCAGGGATGTCTTAGGCGCGCGCCCGCACGATCGCGACGATGCCGCCCACCGCGGCGAGCAACAAGATCGCCGGTCGAGCGACGCTGTCGGGCAGGCGGCGGACGACGACGAGGCCGACGAGCCACCCGCCGACCAGGCCGATCCACGGGACGATCGCGAACGCCGGGAGCCCGAGCACCGCGAGACCGACGGCGTTGAGGCCGAGGAAGTAGGCCTGCAACGTTGGCCGCACCGTGCTGGCCGGCCACTCGGCGTTGACCGTGTACATGGCGATCGGCGGACCGCCGATGCCGGCGAGCACGTTCATGGCCGAGCTGACGAGGCCGGCGGCGAGGGCGCCGGCCCGGCCACCGGCGCGCCGCATCCGCACGCCGGTCGCCAAGGCGGCTGCGCTCACGATCGTCAGAAACCCGGCGGCCATCGCCAGGATGCGCCCATCGAGCCGGTCGAAGGCGAAGGCGAATAGGGGCGTGGCGACGGCGGCGGGGATAAGCAGCAGCGCAACCGCGTTCCACCGCGTCTGCCGGCGCTCGCCAGCGAGCAAGACCAGGTTGAGCGTTCCCGACAGCAGCAGGTTCAGGCGGACGCCCTCACTTCGGCCCAGTGCGGCGACGAGGAATGGCGCGCTCACCAGCGAGAACCCCAGGCCCGTCACGGCCTGGGCCACCGCCCCGGCGGCGATGGCGATGGAGGCGGGGATCACGAGGAGGCGAAGGCGCGGGCGATCGACGCGGCCGTTGCGTCGGGTTGCTGGAGCGGCCCGAAGTGACCGGCGCCGGTGAACACGTCGATGGTGGCGCCGCCCAACCGTTCGGCAATGGGCCCGACGAAGTCGGCGGGGAAGCCGTCGTTGTCACCGCCGCGCGCCAGGTTGACCGGACACCGAACTCGATCGAGGTTCCGGTAGGCCGTGTGCGCCCCCTGCGATTCGTAAAAGCGGGCCTCGTTGGCGCCGCGGCACTTGAGCCGGACCGTGCCGTCGTCGAGGTCGTCGAAGCCGTAGTCGACATAGGCCCGCAACGCGGCGGGGGCCAACACCGCGAACGGCGGCTTCGACGCGTAGTTCGCGTAGGCCTCGTCGCGATTGGCGAACACCTCACGACGACGGCGCGCGCCATCCGCCATCGGGTTCCCGGTGACCGGCAGCGGATCGTCGACCGGCACCACGATCGGCTCGTACGCCCACAGCGCGGCGAACGTCCCGGGCTGCGCTTCTTCGGCGAGGAACAGCGCGGCCGCGCCAGAGGAGTGGCCGGCGGCGTACGGGTGGTCGAGGCCGAGGTCAGCCAGCGCAGTGAGGACATCGGCGCCGAGGTCCCGCCACTCGTAGCCGTCGTCGCCCGGCGCGTCCGAGTCGCCGTGGGCGCGCTGATCGACGCCGAAACAGTGGAACCGCGACGTCAATTCGTCGATCACCGGCAGCCACACATGCGCGTGGAAGCCGGTGGCGTGGACGAGAAGCAAAGGATGGCCGTCGCCACCGAAGTCGTAAGTCGCCAAGCGCACGGCGGGGGACGCTACTGGTCCCGTTTCAGCAGATGCCCCCAGCCGCCGGCGACGACAGCGTCGCGAATTTCGTCGGGATTCGTCACGCGTGCCAACGGGTCCCGCGGGGCGGTCGCGATGAGTGCCGTTGTTAGGGGAGCCGGCGGCACGCCGAGCGCTCCGAGCAGTCGACCCATCGTCCTGTCGCGATCGTCGGGTGAGCGCAGGTCAGCTTCGTAGGTGAGTTCGATCGTGGGAAGGCGCGCTGCCTGGCTTCGGCAAAGGAGAAGGTCGGCTTCGCACCGCTCCAGCCCAGCGATGACTCGCCTGGGGTCAACGGCGGTCCTCTCAAAGGTGGCGGACGCATCGGTCGTGACCTCCCAGGCCGACGCGGCGGCCTGCTCGGCGGAGATCGCCTGCGACAACATGTCGCGCCGCCACAGGTAGATGATCTGGAAGCCCCGCTGGTGCAGCTCGAGGAGGAAGTCGGGCGAGAGGTAGCGCGCCATCTGGTAGCTCATGAGCTTGAACCCGTAGACCTTCGCTCCTTGCAGGCGGGCTTTGGCGGCGCGGGCTTCGAGGAACGCGTGCGGTGCGTGCTCGCGCCGAGATGGGCCGGCCGCCTGGTTGTCGAGGTTGAAGACCTCCCCGTCGCACGTGATCAGGGGATGCGAATTGACGAGGGTCGTGAGGAGCGTGCTACCGCTGCGCGGCATCGAGAAGATCACGAACCGCCGCGGCATCAAGGTGCGGGGGGTGAGGATTCCGAAGGCGGTGGCCGCGGCGCGGTCCACCCGACCAAGCGCTCTTCCCCAACGCCTCACAGTGTGATCGTAAGGACCGTTTCTCGCGCGGGCGGAGTGGCGTCAGATAGCGGTCAGAAGATCGATCAGCTCCGTGGCGTTGACCACGGCGTCGTCGCGGTGGCAGTTGTTGAACAGCACGTGGAGTTCGGACACCGACCCGGCCAGCTCGACGACGCGCGGCACCCATTCGGCCAGCTCGTCGGGACCGTACCGGTACGGCGTGCGCCAGGTCGGTCGGTGCGGCCGAGGGCCCCACGGTGGATGGTCCCGTCCGTGCAGCCGGGCGATGGCGACGTCGCCGGTCGCGGCGATGACCGGAGTGAGGGCGGGTGCGTCGACGGCCACGAGGATCATGTCGTGCTCCTCGAACAGCGCGATCGTCGCGTCCAATTCGTCGGGTTCGACCCAGCGCTCGCTCGCGAACTCGACGCTGACCCGGTAGTCGGGGATGGCGGCGCGAGCGGCGAGCAGCTCAGCCCTCGTCGCCTCCTTGGGTGAGAACCAATGCGGGTACTGGAGCAGCACCGCGCCCAGCCGGCCCGCGTCGTGCAGCGGCCGCAGCGCATGGTCGAAGCGGGCCCACGCTTCGGTGACGGCGTCGGCCGACAAGTGCGCCATGTACAGGTTGGTGTTGTCGCGCGTCTCGGGCCGAACCTCGCTTTGTAGGTCGGGCCATAGCGACGGCGGCAACGTCGGCTGACCGCTGAACAGCGACCAGGCGCGCACGTCCATTGTGAAGCCGTCGGGCGTGCGCTCGACCCATTGGCGGGCCACCTCGGGCGTGGGCGGGAACCAGTACGTGCTCTCGATCTCGACGATCGGAAACTGCGACGCGTAGTACGCCAGCCGGTCGGCCGCCTTCATCGTTCGCTTCGGGTACCAGTCCGACTCCTGCGTGAGGCTGCGACCGGCCCAGGAGCAGGCGCCGACGAGCACGCGGCAATTGCCGATGACGATGGCGTCGCCGCTCACGATTTGGCGGCTCGCAGGAGCGTGTCGTGCACCACGCGCGCCGAGGCGTCCCACGAGAAGGCGTCGACACGGGCGTCGCCCTTGCGCACCATGTCGGCGCGCAGCGCGTCGTCGCTGAGTACGCGCTCGAGCGCGGCGGCAAAGGCGTCGAGGTCCTCGGGATCGACGTGCAACGCGGCCCCACCGCCGACTTCCCGCAGCGCCGCCGCCGTCCCGACGACGACCGGCGTCCCGCACGCCATCGCTTCCAAAGCGGGCATGCCGAAGCCTTCGTAACGCGACGGGTAGGCGAATACGCGCGCCCCCGTGTACAGCGCGGCGAGGTCGCTGAGCGGCACGTAGTTCAGCCAACGTACGTCGAGCCCATCCTCAGTCGCGCTGGCGATCCGCGCGGCGACCGTCTTGGCACCCCACCCCGCCGGCCCGGCGAGCACGAGCGTGAGGTCGCGTCGGCGCGCCGCGTCGAGACGGCCGAACGCGTCGATGAGCGCAGGAATGTTCTTGCGTGGTTCGAGAGTCCCGGTGTGCAGCACGTAGGGACGGTCGAGGCCGTACACGCGGCGACGTGCGTCGACGTCCTCGGCGGCGCGGGGATAGAAGACGGCGCGGTCGGCGGCGGGTCCGGCGATGCCGATGTCGGTGGCGGCGACATCAAAGTGCTCGACGATCTCGGTCCGAACCGACTCGGATACCGCAAGGAGTCCCGCGATCCGGGGCAACGCGGCGCGTAGGTTGCTTACCCACGCGGCGGCCGCGCCGGGGACGTCGGGCAGCGTGTCGGGGTGCAACACGTGATTCAGGTCGTGGATGACGCACACCGTTCCGCCTCGACGGAGGGGCCGCACCCACAAGCCAGGGAATAGGCAGGCGTCGAGACGGCCAACGAAGTTGTCCCACGCCAAGTTCACATGCCGTCGCTCGAGCGACTGCACTAGGGGCATCGGCATCGGTATCCGGCGGTAGCGGAAGTTGGGTGGCTGCGCGGGGGTGATCGGCCGGCGGCGGCGTGGTGACCAGAAGTAGGGGAGCACGTAGCTGTTGTCGCCGTCGACGCCGCCGATCGCGCGAGTGACGTTGATCGCATAGTTCGCAACGCCGGTCGGCCCCCATCCGATCATCGACTGTGCGTCGATCCCGAGTCGGAGCACTACCGCGGCCGACGCGGGCGCGCCGCTCGGAGCAGCGACTTGAGACGACGCACCTCCGGCCGAAGGAACAGCGGCACCGTGTGTCGCACCGGGGCGATGCTGGCACCGTGGGCCACGCGGGCCCGGACGAAGCCGACGCGTGCCTCCGGAGTGTGATTGGTGGCGAAGTCGGCCGCCGCGGTCTCGCCGATCGATCGCGCCAACTCAGGCGCTTCGTACAGGCGGCGCATTAGCCGGGCCGCCTCGGCCACTTCGGGTTCAGCCCACGGCGTGCCCGGCGGATAGAGGAAGCAATCATCGGGGATTGGCGTGGGCACGTAGGGAACGAGACAGCTGTTGCGTTCCGTCATGAAGTCGAGGTTGCCCGAGTAGGCGGTCGCGATCACCGGTTTGCCTTGCGCCATCGCCTCGGCGAGCGTGAGCCCGTAGCCCTCGGCGCGGTGCAGCGACACATAGACGTCGCACGCGTCGATCATGGCGCGGTGTTCCGCGGTGTTGAGGTAGCCATCGACGACAGCTATCTCGGACCGGCCGGCTGCCGCGGCGCGGAGCGCCTCGAGCTCGGCCGGGCGGCGGTCGCCGTTCACGCTCTTGAGCGTGAGGCTCGCCGCCTCGCCGGGTGTGAACGCCCGGCAAAAGGCGTCGATCACCGCGGCCGGGTTCTTCCGCTCGACGATGCTGAGAAAGTCGAAGGCGAACAGGAAGCTGAGGCCTGGTCGCCGGGCGGCGCTTGCGCCCGCCGACTCAATCCGTACGACCGGTGGATTGAACACATACGTAGGAACGGACGTGCCGCTGCGAATTGCCCTGGCCGAGTGGTGGCTGAGTGTCCAGATCTCATCGGTGACCGGGGCGATGCGCGACATGAACCGGGGAACCACCTCGGTCTCCCATGCCCACACCGCAATGCGGTACGTGTCGCGGAACGTCGGTTCGGGAGCAACGACGAGCTGGTCGAAGTTGTCCGCGTTCACACATGCGATGGTGACCGGGTGCATTTGGCCGTCACCGGCGGTGTACGCGCTGCCCCGGCGCGCGCTCGTGCGCGTCCACACCGTCGTGGAGAAGGGGATGCCCGCCGCGGCAAGTGTCGCGATCACGCCGCGAGCGACCTCGCCCAGGCCGCTCTCGGCGTCGAGGTAGCCGACGACGTTTACGCCCGCGGACGACATCGCGTCACCCACGGCGCAGCGCGCGGCGGACACGCGCGCGAACCAAGCGGCGCCGGGCGCCCGTCGCCCAGGTCGCCAAGGCATCGCGCTGGTTCGATGCAAACGGATCGTCCGGGCAATCGGGATCGCCGGTCAACAGCGCATCGCGGTAGGCGCGACGAAGCTGCGGTTCCCACGTCACCGAGCCAGCTTGGTCGAAGGCGTATGACGTTGCCGAGCACGCGGCGTAGTCGTGGCGCATCAGGTGGTCCGCGTACTGGCGGCACAGGTCCACGAGCGCCGGCGTCGTGACGTCTTCGACTCGCGATCCGGGCGGGAGATGGCGCGTGAGGCGAGTCGGGTTCGCCGGATCGAACCCGGTGAAGTGAAAGGCGCGCAGCGGCTCGCCGTTGACCACGAACGCGTCCCCGGCACGGGCGATCCGGCGTTCGTGCAGGTTCCAGTAGGCCACGTTGACGCTGACGTCGTCGAATATCGCGTGCGGGAAGATTCCGACGGCGAGGTCGACCCATCGCTGGTCCACAAACAGACCGCGGTCGACGGCGTCGAGGCAGTCCCAACGCAGGCGGTCGGCCCACCAGTCCAAGAACGGGCGAGCGCGCTCGGACACGGCGATGAAACCGAGGTTGAAGACACCCGCATGCAGGAAGTTCTCCTCGCGCGGCTCGCGTCCGTCGCGCGGGAGCGGCGCGCCGAGATGGGGTGTCAGCAGCATGACCTGCTCTTGCGCGAGCGGCCCGAGGTACGCGAGATCGGCGTATACCTCGATGTCGGGATCGAGGTATACGACCGCGCTGGCGCCCCGGCGTAGCAGCGCTCGTAGGAGCCACGGCTTCACCGCGGTCGCCAGTTCGGTCAGCCGGTAGATCGCAGCCATCTGGTGGAAGTCGAGATCGCTGATGCCAACGTCACGCGGCCGGATGACTTCGATGGCGTCGTCATCGAGGGTGATCGCCTCGTCGACATCGTCGAGCAGCAGGACTGCGAGTCGCTCGCCGGGATGCCAGCGCTGGTACGAGCAGGCGAGGACGCGCGCCTGCGCGAGGTAATTCCGAGCGACGATTGTGCACGCTTGCATCAGCGGCGTGCCGGCCCACTCACGGGTGGAGGATGCCATGCCGGCCACGATTGGGACATGCTGGCCGCGTGAACCTGCCGGTCACACCTCCCGTCAAGCCCATGCTGGCCAAGGCGTCGCGCACGCTCCCTGTTGGCGGCGGCCTGTTGTACGAGCCGAAATGGGACGGCTTCCGGGCCATCATTTTCCGTGACGGCGACGACGTCGAGATCGGTAGCCGAAACGAGCGGCCGCTCACGCGCTACTTCCCCGAGGTGCTGGACGCGGCGCGACAACATTTGCCGGCGCGGTGTGTGGTCGACGGCGAGATCGTGATCGCGGGCGCCAATGGCCTCGAGTTTGAAGCGCTACTGCAACGCATCCACCCTGCCGAGTCGCGAGTCCGCCGGCTGGCCGAGGAGACACCGGCCTCGTTCGTGGCGTTCGATCTTCTCGCCCTGGACGATCGTGATCTCCGCGAGGAGCCGCTGGAGACACGACGCCGCGTTCTCGAAGACGCGCTGGCCACGGTTTCACCTCCCGTTCACCTCACGCCGGCGACGACGGACGCGGCCGTGGCCGCCGAATGGTTCGAGCAGTTCGAGGGCGCGGGGCTCGACGGCGTTGTCGCCAAGCCCCTCGATGGCACCTATCGCGAGAACCAACGCGTGCTGACCAAGGTGAAGCACGAGCGCACCGCCGATTGCGTCGTCGCCGGGTTCCGGTGGCACAAGAGCGGGGGGATCGTCGGCTCGCTGCTACTTGGGCTGTTCGACGACCAAGGAACGCTCCACCATGTCGGCGTCACCGCGTCGTTCACGATGGCGCGCCGCCAGGAGCTGGTCGCCGAACTCGAGCCCTACCGGGCCGACTCCCTGGCCGGTCATCCGTGGGAGGGCTGGGCCGCGTTCGAGGCCGAGGCGCGGGCCGAGGGTCGCAAGCCCGGGGCGGCGAGCCGGTGGAACGCGAAGAAGGACCTGGGCTGGGAGCCATTGCGAGCCGAGCTGGTGTGCGAGGTGGCGTACGACCACCTTCAGGGGAGTCGGTTCCGCCACGCCACCACGTTTCGCCGGTGGCGCCCCGATCGCACCCCCGACAGCTGCACCTACGATCAGCTCGAGACGCCGGTCCCGATGCAACTCAACGAGGTATTCGGCGCGTAGCGCGCCACGCCGCCTCGGCCCGGCCCAACTCGGTGACGGGCGGGCCGGCGACGAACGGCCATAGCTCCTCGGCGATGCCGCGGTAGTTCGCCGTTGCGTGCAGGTGGCCCAAGACCGACGCCATCCCGAGATTGATGCGCTGAAGGATCACGAACGCCGGTGGGAGGTTGCCGAACTTCTGGATCTCGGGGAATTCCGAACCGGGCATCGGCATGAGCCGGCCGATGGCCTTGGAGGCGTATTCGGTCGTGAAGGTGTAGGGCTGCGGCTTGAGGACGGCGTCGTAGAAGTAGCCGAAGTAGTCGACCATGCGGTCGTCGGCCATCGGCATGCCGGGCTTCAGCACGCCCGAGTCCTCGAGGGCACTCCGGTACGCGTTGATGTCACCGTCGATCACGAGCGTCTTCCCCATGCGCTCGAACATGCGGATCTCGTCCGGTGCAAACCGCTTCACGAGGCCGAAGTCGAGGAACGTGACCCGTCCGCCCGTCGCGAACAGGTAGTTGCCCGGGTGCGGATCGCCGTTGAACGCGTGCAACTGGTAGATGCCGTCGAACACGAAGCGGAAGATCGTCTCGCCGGCCAGGTTGCGTTCCTCCTGGGACCAGCTGTCGAGCTCGGCGAACCGAGCGCCGGTGGCCAGTTCGGTCGTGAGCACACGCGCCGTCGAGAACTCGTCGACGACTCGGGGTATTGCGATGAACGGGTGGCCCTCGTAGTGGTCGGCGAACAGCGTCTGGTTGCGCGCCTCTTGGCGGTAGTCGAGCTCTTCGAGCAGTCGCTCGCGCAGCTCGGCGATGAACGGCTGCGCGTCGAACCCGGGGAACAGCATCCCGGCCATCGACGTCAGCATCGCCGTGTTGTCGAGGTCGGCGTGGATCGCGTCGTCGACGCCCGGGTACTGGACCTTGACCGCGACGGCGACGTTGTCGCGCGTGATGGCGCGGTGGACCTGGCCGATCGACGCGGCGGCGATCGGCACCGGATCCCACTCGGCGAACACGACTTCCGGCGGCGCGCCCAGCTCCTCCTCCACGACCCGCGACGCCAACTCCGGGCTCATTGGCGGCGCGTCTTGCTGCAACTGCGAGAGCGCCTCGCGAATCGGTGCGGGGACGCTTTCGTCAACGAAGCTCATCATCTGGCCGAGCTTCATGAGGGCGCCCTTCATGTTGCCCAGGACGGCGACGACCTGTTCGGCCGACTTCAGCTCGAACTCGGCGTCGAGCGTCTCCTTCCGCTCGGCCGACGCGAATACCCGGCGGGCGCGGTGCGTCGCCCAGCCGGCGCCGACTCGCGAGCCCAGCTTGGCGATCTCGACGTTGCGTTCAGCGCGTACCGATGGCCGCCGGCGCGCGACCACCACGCCCAGACCGACGGCGGCCGCCAGCGCGACAAGTCGTCGGGGCCTCACCGTCACGCGGCGGCGTTGGCGGCGAGGACTTCGAACTGTTCGGCGACGATGGCGGGCTGGCAGCGGCGCAGCGCCTCGTCGAGGGCGACCCATTCGAAGCGATCGTGCTCGTGCGACAGGACGACCTCGGCGTCGGCCGGGGCCTCGGCCCAGTACGACGCCCACGCCGGATCGTGGGTCACGGAATGGAGCGGGAGGCGGAGGCCGCTTTCCTCCTCGAGCTCTCGGCGAGCGCAGTCCTCGACCGCCTCGCCGGGAAGGCGAGCGCCGGCCGGCGGACCCCAGGCCCAGTCGACGGCGTCGGCCGGAACGTGCGAGCGGTGGAGGATCAGGAACTCGGTCCCGCCCGTTCGGGCCGCGGCGGAACACAACGATGGTGGCGCCGTGGGGCGGCTCCTCACTGATGAACAATCCATCCCACGTCGTACGGAGTCGACTGCGATCCGGCATCAGATTGTGAATACATTCACATGAACGCCGCCTCGTGTCAATCACACCCCGTAACCTGCCCGAACGTGAACGACCGCGACCCCTTCCAACGCCGGACCGCGACCCTCGGATCGGTCCTTCCCTGGATCGCTGAGCTGGGCCGGACGATCCCGGGTTTGGTCGATTCCTACGCCCGCAAGGACGTGCTGAACCCCCGTACTCGCGAGCGGATCATCCTGGCGGTCACCGAGGTCAACGGCTGCCGGTACTGCGCGTGGATTCACGGCTCGTGGCAGGACTTCCTCGGCGACGTGCCGACCGGGACGGCCGAGGACGCGCTCCTCGTCTACGCCCGCGCCTGCGCTGACGCCGGCCGGCCGCTCGACCCCGGACCGCTCGCCGAGACGCTGCCGCCCGAGGCGATCCGGGCGATCCGGGCGACCGTCGCCCAGATCGAGGTCTCGAACCTCGTGGGCAACACCGTCGACGGTTTGCTGGCGCGCGCCACCCGCGCTCGGCCGTTCGATCCGCTCGCCACGTTGCAGGAGATCGCCGCGGTGGGCGCCGCGTTGCCCCTCGCCGTCCCGATGCTCGGTGCCGCCGCTTTCCTCAAGGCGGTCGAGCGCATCGCGCCGCGCCTCGGTGACATCGACAAGCCCGAGGCGGGCGAGGCCAACCTGCTCGTCCACGTTCTGGCCGAAGCCATGCCGCTGCTGCTTGCCAATGCCGCGGTCCGGCTCGTCGTCCTCAACCTCCCCGTCCGCGTGCCGGTCGCCGTTCGCGCCGGCCGGACGACGGCGACCATGCGCGTCGGCCAGGGCGGTGTGACGCTGGAGAACGGCGTGGCCGGTGACGCCGTCGCCGTGGTCGAAGGCGAAGTCGACACGCTGCTCAAGCTCGTCACCGGCTCGTTGTTGCGCGAGATCGCCAACGTGCGGATTCGTCCCGGGCGAGGATGACGCTGCCGACGGGTAGCGGGCAAGTGCAGACGCTGCTAGTTGACGCGCTGACCGAGGTAGTCGGTCCGCTCAACGTCACGACCGCGGTCGAGCAGTACCTGACCGACGTCACCGAACAGCCGCCCGGTGCCGCCGACGTGGTGGTGCGGCCGGGCAGTGCGGACGAGGTCCGCAAGGTGCTGCTCGCCGCCGCTGGAGCCGGTGCGCCCGTGACGCCGGTGGTCGCCGGATACAACGTGGCCGGCCTCACGATCCCCCGGCGCGGGGGCATCGTGCTGGACCTCACTCGGATGAACCGCATCGTCGAGGTCGACGAGGACGCGATGTACGTCGTGGTCGAGCCCGGCGTCACCTTCGAGCAGCTCAAGCGCCACCTCGACGATCAGCACCCGGACCTCGTGTACAGCTATCCGTTCGCGCCGCCGTCGACATCGGTGCTGGCGAACGCGTTGCTCGATGGCCTGAACAACCTGTCGATGCGCCACGGCGCGATGGGGCAGTGGGTGAACGGGGTCGAGGCCGTCCTGGCCGACGGCACCGTCGTGCGCACCGGCGCCGGCGGCGTCGTCGACAAGTGGTTCGCCCGGGCGCCCCTGCCGGACCTGACTGGCTTGTTCATCTCGACGCAGGGCACGACGGGCGTGGTTACCCGCGCCGCGCTTCAGCTCCAGCCGCGCCCGGCCGCTCGGGCGCGCTGGTTCGCCTTCGCCGACGATCTCGACACGGCGTATACGGCGATGCGCGCGCTGGCCCGCACGGGTTCGTTCGACGATGTGGGTCTCATGACGTGGCCGGCGGCCAAGATGCTGTTCGGCGCCACGCGCGATCTGCGGCGGGCTGACGACGAGCCATTCGCGTTCCTATTCCTCGACATGACCGGCGCGTCGGATGACGAACTCGCGGCGCGCAAGGACATCGCCCAGCGCATCCTCGACGACGCCGGCATCGAGACCGTGTTCCCGGTCGAGGACCTCGTGCGGGCCGTGCCGCGCTACGGGCCGCTCGCCGAGTTGCCGACCACGCTCGACTTCTTGCTGGACTTTCCCGGTGGCGGCCTCACGTGGGTCGGCTCGTACGGGCCCGGCGCCGGTTGGGTCGACGGCGCGCACAAGGGTCTCGGCGTGCTCGAGGAGCACGGCTTCCCGCCGTTCCTCGTCGCCCGGCCGATGGCCGGCGGCCACTACTTCGTCTTGCGTTTCGTGGCCTGCTTCGACAAGGGCGACGTGGCGGAAGTCGAACGCGTTCGCGCGGTCATGGGCCGCCTGGCCGATGTCGTGCTCGATCAGGGCTACGTGCCGTACAAGGCGTCGGCCGACGCCGCGCAGCGGATCCTGGCCCGCGCTCATCCGGGCTTCGTCGAGCTGTGGTCGCGCGTGCGCGGCCTCCTCGATCCCGACGGCCGTATGAACCCCGGCCGGTGGTGACGAGGAGCGCGGCCACCCGCGTTCCCGACCGCGCCCTGTTCGCCCGGTTGCCCCGTCTGACGGACTTGGTCCCGTTCGCCGAGCTGGCCGACGGCTTGCCGACGCCGGTGGACCAGATCGACGACCGCCTCTGGGTCAAGCGCGACGATCAGACGGCATCGACGTACGGCGGCAACAAGGTCCGCAAGTTCGAGTTCGTCCTCCCGGTCGCCGCCCGACGCGGGGGACCGGTCGTGACCGCGGGCGGCATCGGCTCGCATCACGTCGTCGCCGCCGCGACGTATTGCCGGCGGCTCGGTCTCGACGTCGACGCGGTCCTCTACCCGCAGGATGTGACCGAAGACGTCGAGCGGACCCAAGCGCGACTCCGCGACCTCGATGTGCGGGTGACCGCGACCTCGAACCGCTTTCTCATGCCCGTTGCCGTCGCCCAACGCATGGCCGCCCTCGCCGCTCGGCGGCCGTATCTCTTGTGGCCGGGCGCATCGACGCCGCTCGGCACGCTCGGGTACGTCGGCGCCGGGCTCGAGCTCGTCGAGGACATGGACGAGGAGCCCGACGCCGTCGTCGTGGCGCTGGGCTCGGGCGGGTCGGCCGTGGGCCTCGCCCTCGGGCTGGCCCTCGGAGGCTGGACGCATGCGCGCGTCGTCGGCGTGCGCGCCGCCGATCCGATCGTCACCAGTCGCGCCGTGCTCGGTGGCCTCGAGGCCGGGACCGCGGCCTTGCTGGCGATCGGCGGGTGGATGCCGCACGCGGCCCGACTCGACATCGACGGGCGCTGGTTCGGCAGCACCTACGGACGACCCACCGAGGCGGGCGCGGCGGCGATGGCCGCGGCGACAGGGCTGGGGCTCGCCGTTGAGCCCACGTACACGGCCAAGGCGCTGGCTGCGGCGCTGGATCTGGCCGCGGCGGGGGAGCGGGTCGTGTTCGTGCAAACGTTTGCCGGATGAAGCGACGCTCGGTCCTCACCTTTGTTCTTCTCGCCGCGCTCGTCCTCGGCGCGTGCGGCGGCGGTAAGTCGGACGACACGTCGGTGACGATCGGTACGGACGACTCGCCGGCCAGCGCCGGCCCACCAACTCCGGGACAGACCACCGCTACGACACAGGCGCCAGCGGGACGGGCGATCGCCGCGCCCTGGTCGGCGCCGACGTCGGGTGTGGCCGCGCTCATCGCCAGGGCGGGGTTGCCGGCGTTGCCGAGCGAGCGGCTGACGTACCACATACACGCGCACGTCACCGTGTTCGTCGACGGCGACAGCAAGGCGGTGCCGGCCAACCTCGGCATCGACTTGCAACGCCAGGTGATCTCGCCGCTGCACACCCACGACGACACCGGCATCATCCACGTCGAGAACGATCAACCCGCCGACTTCTTTCTGGGTCAGCTGTTCGACGAGTGGAACGTGCGGTTCAACGCGACGTGCGTCGGCTCGTACTGCAAGCCCGGAACTGACTGGGCGGTCTATCTCGACGGCGCGAAGGACACCGACGATCCGCGCCTGGTGCAGTTCTCGCCACACCGTGAAATCACCATCGTCATCGGCAAAGCGCCCAAGGACATCCCGACGACGTACGACTGGCCCAGCGGCGTCTAGCTGAACGCCTTCATCATGGCGGCGAACTCGTCGCCGGGACCCGACGGCACCGTGTAGCCGTCCTCGCTGCGGATCTGATCCCAGTTGTCGCGCACGTCTTCGAGGGTGATCGCCGGGTTCGTGTAGCCCGTCGTCATTCCGATGAAGAAGCGGGCGACGCGGCCGCCGCCCACGCTGTAGACCTCGCCAGTCACGGGGCAGTCCTCGTGGGCGAGCCACGCGACGACCGGGGACACGAGCGCCGGGTCCAGCCGTTCCGCCAGCGGGCCGAGCAATTCCTCGGTCATGCGCGTGCGCGCCACTGGCGCGATGGCGTTGGCCTTGATGTTGTATTTGGCACCCTCGGCCGCGAGGACGCGGGTGAAGCCGACGAGGCCCATCTTGGCGGCGCCGTAGTTGCTCTGGCCGAAGTTTCCGAGGATGCCCGAGTTCGACGACGTGTTGATGACGCGCCCGTAGCCCTGCTCGCGCATCTTGACCCACGCCGGTCGTGTGACCCAGAAGGCGCCGCGGAGGTGCACGTCGAGTACCGGATCGACGAACTCGGCCGTCATGTTGTGGAACGTCTTGTCGCGCAGGATGCCGGCGTTGTTGATGACGATGTCGACCCGCCCGAACGCGTCGACCGCGGTCTGCACGATCGCCTCCCCGCCCTCGGGCGTGGCGACGCTGTTGGTGTCGGCCACCGCGATGCCGCCGAGATCTTCGATCTCCTTGGCCGCAGTGTGCGCCGGTCCGGCGTCGCCGCCCTCACCGCTCACTGATCCGCCGAGGTCGTTGACCACGATCTGGGCGCCCCGCGAGGCAAGCAGCAGCGCGTGTTCCCGTCCGAGGCCGCCGCCGGCGCCGGTGATGATCGCAACTTTGCCCTCGTATCCAAGATCAGCCATGGCGGCGCACGGTAGTGGTCGAAGGAATCGGTTGACAGCAAAGGACTTTGTAATGCAAAGTACTCTGCATGACGTCGAAGGAACATGAAGCGGCCGAGCTGCTGGCAATCGCCGAGACGCTCGGTCGCCATACGCGCCGGCGGCTGCACGCGACATCACTCATCGCCGGCCTCGCTGCGCTCACCATGCTCGTGCCCGCCGCCCTGAGCGGGCTGGGCATGTCGCTTCTCACCCAGGCGGTAGTCAGCTCGGTCTTGGCGACCGCCGCCGCCGCTGTGATCGTGCGTCGCTGGACGCGGTCAAGCGAGCGGTTCGACGCCGGTCCGCCAGCGGGCTTCGGCCCGGGCGTCCTCACCGGATCGGCCGTGGGCGCGATCGTCTCGGTTTTGGTAACGCAGGGACGGCCGCCGAGCGTCAAGGCGTCCGTAGCTAGTGCCGTGGTGCTCATCGCCTCCGGGCTCGTCCTTCGCATCGTTAGGACGCGCTATCGGTTCCTCGCGCCAATGTACGCCGGCCTCGGTGTCTTACTACTCGCCGAGACGTGGGCTTGGCCGCACTCGGTCACGCCGCGACGCACGGCTTCCGGCTTCGTCTTCCTCGTCGTGGCCTTTGTGGCCTGGCGGCGAACGAACCGTCCGGTCGACGCGTGAGCCATCCGTCGCGCGAGCTCGACGACGTCGTTCATCAACGCGTGCGGCTTGGAATCCTCGCCGTGCTGAACGAAGCCCCCAAGGCCGACTTCGGTTACCTGCGATCGACGCTCGCACTCACCGACGGAAACCTGTCGCGGCACCTCACCGTGCTCGAGGACGCCGGATACGTCGAAGTCGAGAAGGTGTTCGAAGGCAAGAAGCCCCGCACGTGGGTGACAGCGACGAAGAGCGGCAAGGCCGCGTTCACCGCCGAGATCGCCTCGCTGCGGCGACTCCTCGACGGATTACCGGGAGGTGAGAAATGACCAAGCCACGCCGCATCCCGCCGAAGCCGGGCGGGCCGATCGCCTGGAACCCGCGCTACCGCGTCTCGTCGAGCCGCTGGGCCAAGCCGAGCACCGAGCGTAGGTTCTAGCCCGATGGATGTCCTACTTCTCGGCGGACCGCTCTTTCTCGGGCGTCACGTCATCGACGCCCTTCAGACCGCCGGTCATCGCGTCACCGTGTTCAACCGCGGGAAGACGAACCCCGATGACTATCCGGACGTGGAGCGGCTCGTCGGCGATCGTCGCGACGACGTGAGCGCGCTGGACGGCCGGCGGTGGGACGCCGCGATCGACACGAGCGCGTACTTCCCGGGCGACGTACGGCGGTCGATGGAAGCGCTGGCCGGCGCGGTCGGCCACTACACCTTTGTGTCGACGATCTCGGTGTACGCCGACGCGTCGAGTCCCGGCATGGACGAGACCGCGACGGTCGGCACGATCGACGATCCCGAGATGGAGGAGATCACCGGCGAGAGCTACGGCCCGCTGAAAGCCCTGTGCGAGCAAGCGGCCGAGGCGGCCATGCCCGGGAAGGTGGCCAACGTCCGGCCGGGGCTCATCGTCGGTCCGCACGACCCGAGCGATCGGTTCACCTACTGGGTGCGGCGCCTGGCGAGCGGTGGCGACGTGCTGGCCCCTGACCGGCCCGACATGCCGGTCCAGGTAATCGACGGGCGGGACTTGGCGGACTGGATCGTGCGCCTCGCCGAGACGGGAACCACCGGCGTGTTCAACGCCACCGGCCCGGCCACGCCGCATCGCTTTGACGCGACGCTCGACGCGTGCCGCGGCGCGGCCGGTGTCGACGCGTCGATCACATGGGTCGACGAGGCCTGGCTCATCGACCAGAAGGTCGAGCCGTGGATGGAGTTGCCGCTGTGGTTGCCCGGCGGCGAGGGGTACGACGGGCTGTCGGCCGTCGACGTGTCGCGGGCCGTCGACGCGGGCCTGACGTTCCGCCCGCTGGTCGACACCTGCGCGGCCACCCTCGAGTGGGATCGGACGCGGGATGGCGCGGGCATGGACGCGCAGCTGTCGCCCGAGCGGGAGGCCGAACTTCTTGCCGCTTGGCGCTCGAGGTGACGGACTGGACGCCGCCCGGCAAAGGCCGGTGGACGTTGGAGCGCTCGCACTTCGGCGGCGAGTTCACTCCCGTGTATCGCGACGTGTACCAGCGCGCGCAACACGACGGGATGAAGGCGACGATGGCGCGCTACGGCGCGCCGGCGAGTCACATGGCGATCGCCTACGTCAACGATCGCCCGTACATGCGCATGGTCCCGCTGTTCGAACCGCCGGGCGGCACGTCGCGCCGACCGCCGGCAGTCTTGATCTGGCTGCTGAGCCGCGTCCATCCGCAGTTCCGGCGTCGCAACAAGGCGGCCCGGCAGATGCTTGCGGCTCGTCAGTGGAGCACGGACGGCGAGCGGTGGTATCGCGACCAGAAGCCGGCGATGATCGCCGGCAACCTTGCCCTCCAGGACGAGCCCATCGAGTCGATGAGCGACGTCGACCTGGCGGGACACCTCGGCCGCGTCATCGACAACGTCTACCGCGGCGTTCGCCTCCACTTCGAACTGGTCGGCTGCGATGCCTTTCCGGTGGGCGACTTCTTCGTCGTCGCCGCCGAGTGGGGGATCGGCCTCGACGAGGCGCTCGCCCTGCTCGCGGGCTCGTCGGCCGACACGGCGCGCCTTCTGGCGTCGGGCGACGTCGACGCGTACCTGCGTCACTACGGCTGGCGCGCGGTGGCGAACTACGACGTCGACAGCCCGACCGTTGGTGAGATGCCGCACGTCGTCAAGGCGACCCTCGCCGCGGTTCTCGAGAACCCGCACGTCGATGCGGTGCCGCCCATTGCCGAGGCGCGCGCACGCGTGCCCGCTACCGACCACGCGCGTTTCGACGCGCTACTGGACGAGGCGCGCTACGCGTACGGGATCCGCGACGACAACGCGGGAATCACGCTTCAGTGGACCGTCGGGCTGGTGCGTCGAGCTCTGCTGGAGATCGGTGGTCGGTTCGTGAAGGCAGGCCGCGTGTCGGCGGTCGAGGACATCTTCGAGCTCACGCCCGACGAGATCGCTCAGCTGCTCGTGGACAACACCGGGCCGAGTCGCGAGGAGGTCGCGCAACGACGCGAGCGGCGCCAGGCGAACAACGCGCTCGACGCGCCTCGCGAGCTGGGTCCGGAGGACCAGATCCCGCCGCTCAAGCCGATGCCACCGGCGCTGCGCCGGGTGACGGCCTCGTTCATCATCCAGGCCGACCTGCTGTACAGCGACGGCGATGCGCCGCCGTTGACGGGAACCGGGATCGGCACGGCGCTGATCAGCGGACCGGCGCGCGTGGTGCGATCCGCCGAGGACGCGTTCGATCGCCTGCAACCCGGCGACATCCTGGTCACCACCATGACGACGCCGGCGTATGACGCGGTGTTGCCGATGCTCGCCGGCCTGGTCGTCGAAGAGGGCGGACCGATGAGCCACGCTGCGATCGTCGCCCGCGAGTTCGGGTTGCCGGCGGTCGTTGGTGCACGCGACGCGCTCCTGCACATCACCGACGGCCAGCGAATCGAACTCGACCCGCGCGCCGGCACGGTCCGGGTGCTCAACTAGGTGTGAGCGAGCGAACGCGAGTGAACAGATGAACACAGTGGATTTATCCATTTCGGTCGCCCGACGGGCGGCCGTCTGAAATGGATTTCGAGCTTCCGGCCGAGGACGACCCGAGGCGCGTCGAGGTGCGCGAGTGGCTCGCGGCCAACCCGACCCCGAGCGGGCGGACGCTGGCCGAGGCCGGCTACGTCGTGCCGCACTGGCCGCGTCCATGGGGCCGTGATGCCGATGCGATCGAGCAGCTGATCATCGACGACGAGCTGCGGCGGGTTCGCGTGTCGCGGCCGATCAATCCGATCGGCATCGGCTGGGCCGGGCCGACGATCGTCCACGCCGGCACCGAGGCGCAGAAGGAGCGCTACCTGATGCCGATGCTCGCCGGCGAAGAGCTGTGGTGCCAGCTCTTCAGCGAGCCGGGGGCCGGGTCGGACTTGGCTGGGCTCACCACGCGGGCCGAGCGCGACGGCGACGTGTATGTCGTCAACGGCCAGAAGATCTGGACGACGCTGGCGCACTTCTCGAAGCTCGGCATCCTCATTGCCAGGACGAATCCCGACGCCACGAAGCACAAAGGCGTCTCGTACTTCATCTGCCCGATGGACCTGCCAGGGATCGAGATCCGCCCGATCGTTGACATGACCGGCGACCACGCCTTCAACGAGGTGTTCTTCGACGACGTCCGCATCCCGGCCGAGAACCTGGTCGGCGACGAGAACGAAGGGTGGGGACTGGCAAAGGTCACCCTCGGCAACGAGCGCGTGTCGCTGTCGGGCGAGGGCGCGCTTTGGGGCCGCGGCCCGACGGCGCGTGACCTCGTCGAGCGCGTCCGGCGCGAAGGCGGCTGCGACGATCCCGTGCTGCGCCAGCGGCTCGCGTCCGTCTACATCGAGGGTGAGGTGCTGCGGCTGATCCGGTTGCGGACGGTGAGCGCCGCGGTGCGCGGCCGTCCGCCGGGGCCCGAAGCGTCGGTCCGCAAGGCGCTGGCCGACGAGCACGGTCAGCACATCATGGGGATCGCCAAGGACCTCGCCGGCACCGCCGGCCTGCTCGCGTCAAAGGACGAGTGGTCGAGCGGCTTCCTGTTCGCCCCGGCCCTCACCATCGGCGGCGGCACCGCCCAAGTCCAACGCAACATCATCGCCGAACGAGTCCTCGGCCTCCCCCACGACCTCTAGCTCGCGTCGCACCTTGCGACTGCGCACGAGCCGCCCCGCGCGTGGCGACTCGTGCGCACTGGGGAACCGTTGTTACACCAGGGTGGTTTCCTGGCCGGCGTGCACCGGGCGCCAATCGATGCGATCACCGAGCGGCAGCTGTCGCTGATCGCATCGCGTCAGTTTCTTGCTGCGGGAGGAAGCGAGAAGGCGCTTCGATGGGCAGTTGCCGATTCGTGGCTTCGGCCCTTCCGGTGGCGCGGGGTGTACGAAGTCGTCGGCGCGGCGGCATCCGAGTTCCGACCCCTGCTTGGTGCGTGCTTAGCGGCGGGTCGCCACGCGGCCGCGGCCGGATTGGGCGCCGCGTGGGTGTACGGCGTTCCCGACATACTCCCCGGCGCGCTCGAGATCGTGATGTTCGACAACGACGAGGCACGCCTCGCCGGGGTATCCGCGCGGCGCTGTGCGCTTCCCGGGGACGGCCTTGTGACCCTGCGCCACGATGTCCCGGTCGTGGTCCCTGCCCTGTGTGTGGTTCAGCTGGCGCGCTCGAACGAGTACCTGTCAAAACTGGCGGGGAATTACCTAGTGACCCGTGGTCACACGACCTTCTCCGCGATCCTGAAGTGTCTTGACGAGGTCGACCCGCGCGGTCGTGGCTCCAAAGCTCTTCGCGAGTTCCTGCTGCGCGAGCTTGAAATCCCTGGGCACGACGACAGCCCTGCGGCTCGCAAACTGGGACGAGCACTGACACGCGCCGGTCTTCCCAAGTTCGAGACACAACACAGAGTGGACACGCCCGACGGTGACCTTTTTCTTGACTTCGCATGGCCGTGGGCCAAAGTCGGCCTGGAGTACAACGGGTGGCTCGACCATGGCGCCACGCAGAACGCGATCGAACGCGACGCGCGCCGGCGGGGGCGCCTTGCGGCCCTCGGCTGGCGGATTTTGGACGCGACGAAAGGCTCGTCCTTTGCGGAGGTCATCCGCTGGACGACGGACGCACTTGTGACCACGCACGAGCCGCCCGCGGAAGGGCGGCTCGTGCGCATTCGCGATCTCTAGCGGTAGGCGCCGGGGCCGGTGAGCATGTGGCGGTGCCAGCGGCGGGGGGTGGCGAGCAACGCGCGGGGGTAGTCCTCGAAGAGCCAGCGGGCGAAGTTGCGGCGGGTCCATGGAGTGAGCCCGGCGACGCGGACCGCGGTGCGCGCGCCCTTGCGGTGTTTCAGGGCGCGGGTGAGAAGGTCGGCGAGGCGGTTGTCGACGGCCAGGCCACGCTTGACCGCGTGCTCGTAGTCGCGCGCCGCGCGCGACGGCGCCTTGTGGCCGGCGTGGACCACCGCTTCGGCCGCCAGCACGCCGGTGTCGAGCGCTTGGCCGATTCCTTCGCCGGTCATCGGGTCAGTGGCGCGGGCCGCGTCGCCGACGAACAGCACCCGTCCGCCGGCGGCCGTCAACGTGGTGCGATCGACACGGGCGGGTATCGGCCACGCCTTGGCCGGCCCCTCGGCGACCGCGCCGGCGCCCAGCACCTGGGCGATGTGCGGCCGCGCCTGTAGGTCGATCCACCGCACCTTCTCGCCCGGCTCGCGCCGAACGCCGAAGCCGACGTTGGCTCGCCCGTTGGGCAGCGGAAACGACCACGCGTAGCCGGGGAGGAAGTCGGGCTCGAACCACACCCACAGGTCCCGCGCCTTGGCGCCCACGCCGGAGTAGTACTGCCGGAAGGCGTGCCACTCGCCGAAGTAGCCGTCCTCGTCCTCGGCCCCGACCGCCTTGCGGAGCGGCGACCACATCCCGTCGGCGCCGATCGCGTAGTGCGCGGCGATCGTGCCCACGCCGTCGACGTCGATGGACACCCAGTGCTCGCCGACCGCGGCGTCAACCAGCGCGCAACCCTCGTGGACGACGACACCGGCGTCGCGCGCCACGGCGACGAACGCGGCGTCGAGCTCAGCCCGCGGCGCGACCGCGGCATACACGCCGGCGTCGCGCGGGAGCGGGAAATCGACCGTGCGGCCCGACGGTGATCGCACCATCACGTCGTTCACCACTTGCCAGGACGGAACGCTCGCCGGGACCAGGCCGAGCGATTCGTAGCGGCGCAGGGCGCCCGCGGTCAGCCCGTCGCCGCAGCACTTGTCCCTCGGGAACTGGGCGCGGTCGACGACGACCACTTCGCGCCCGGCGCGTCGGAGGGTGATCGCCGCGGCGATGCCCGCCGGACCGGCGCCGACGACGACGACGTCGGTGGTCTTCAAGCGACCTTGCGGACCTCGGCGAACCCCTCTTCGAGGCACTCCGTCAGGACTTCCGGATCGGGCACGGCGGCCGGGTCGCTGTTGATGCCGACGAAGACGTCGTCGAGATGGCTGAGCAGTGTGGCGTTGATCGCCGCGCCCGACAGCGGTCCCAACGCGTAGTTGGCGGTCACCTGCGCGCCGGCGAGGAACACCGGGATGGGTGCACCCGGAACGTTGCTGGTCACGAAGTCCATGCCCTTCAACATCCCGCCGAACAACTGCGTCGTCATGCCCGTGGGGAGCCGATTGAGTATCCCGGCCACCGCCTCGGTGAATGCCAGCGCCGGCTCGGCCCGCTGGGTGGCCACGAGCTCGCGCACTTGACGCATGCGCTCGAGGGGATCGGCGATGTTCATCGGGACGGCGAACCGAACCGGGACGAACTGGTTGCCGCCCATGACTTCGGAGTCGGCGGCGCGGATATTGATCGGCATCGACATCCGCAGCGCTTCGACGGGAACGCCGTGGCGCTCGTGATAGCGCGCCAGCCCGCCGGCGATGGCGGCCACGAATGCGTCATTGAGTCGACCGTCGGCCTTCTTGGCCGCCGCCTTCATCTCGCCGAGCGGGGCGCTGACGACGTCGAAGCGAGCCGACAACGAGCGGCCCGTCATGATCGGACTCATCGGTGCGAACACGGGTCGCAGCATCCGCGCCAGCGAGGCGGCGCCCATCGCGGCCGAACGCATCGTGTCGAGCGGTCGCGCCGCGGCGGCGCGCGCGTCGCCGACCGAGCGCTGGGCGATCCCGAGTTGGCGGCGTCGCTCGTGGGCGAGGCCGTCGCGCAGCAATTCGATCGGGCTGTACGTCTCCGGTTCCGGCGCGGGCGGCGGTTCGTCGCTCGACGGGGCGGGGTCGCGCTCGAGGTCGAGGAGCATCATCGCCATCTTCATCCCGCCGACCCCGTCGGTGACCGCGTGGTGCACCTTCTGGATGAGCGCGGCCTGGCCGTTGGCCAGCCCCTCGACGACGGTGAACTCCCACAACGGACGGGCCCGATCGAAGCTCTGCATGGCGATCGGCGCCGCGAAGTCGAGCAGCGAGCGCAGCGATCCGTCCCCGACCGCGTTGGTGAACCGCACGTGGTAGCGGAGGTCGAAGTTGGGATCGACGACCCACCGCGGTGGGGCGACTCGCCACGGCGGCGAGACGGCGCGCTGGCGCAGCCGGGCGATGTCGAGCGTGCCCCGGTGGACCTTGGCCATGAGCTGCTCGTGATCGGGGGCTTGGTCGAGGACGGCGATGGCGATGATCGTCGACCGGAGGAGCGGATCGGCCTCGATGCCCCACATGAGGGCGTCGCTGTCGCTCATGCGCTGCTCGAATCGCATCGGCTCCGTCATGCGCTCACACTACGGCGCCCAGCGCGTCGTCGATCGTGGGATGTACGTGGCGGTATCCGGACTCGGTGAGCTTGGCCGGGATGATCCGAGCGCTGGCGAGTAGATCGCCGGTCAACTCGCTCCCGAGAATCAGATTCAATCCCAGCTTCGGAACCGGCAGCACGGTCGGCCGGTGCACGGCCCGCCCCATTGCCTTGGTGAAGTCGCGGTTGGTGACCGGGTTGGGCGCCGTGAGGTTTACGCCGCCGGACAGCGAGGGCGTCGTGATGGCGTGGACGATCGCGCCGACCTCGTCGTCGAGGGAGATCCAACTCATCCACTGGCGACCGGACCCGAGCCGGCCGCCCACGCCGAGTTTGAAGAGTGGTAGCTGGCGCTTCAACGCGCCGCCCCGCTTGGTCAGGACGATGCCGGTGCGGATGTGCACGACGCGAATCCCTGCTGCTTCGGCCGGCGCGGTCGCCCGCTCCCATGCTTCGCACACGCCAGACAGGAAGCCGGTGCCGCGGCTGGACTCTTCGGTGAGCACCTCGTCGCCTCGCTCGCCGTAGTACCCGATCGCCGACCCGCTGACCAGGACGGCGGGCTTGGCGGCGAGCGCGGCGAGCGCGGTCGCCAGCGTGGTTGTGCCGTTGACCCTGCTGTCGAGGATGCGCGCCTTCTGCGCGGCAGACCACCGTTTCTCGGCCACGCCTTCGCCGGCCAAGTGAACGGCGGCGTCGAGGCCCTCGAGTGAGGGGCCGTCGATCTCACCGGCGTTGGGATCCCACCGGACCTCGTCGGGCGCCGATGGCGCGTTGCGCACGAGCCGCACGACAGCGTGGCCGTCGGCCGTCAGGCGCTCGACGAGTGCGGTGCCGATGAGCCCGTGCGATCCTGTCACTGCTACCCGCATGGACTCATCATTGCCCCGATCAGGGCGGGGCAGTCGTGGCCGTCGTTGTCGTACCCGGACCGGGTGTCGTGGTCGTCGTTGGCTTGGTCGTCGTGGTCGTCGTCGGCTTGGTGGTCGTGGTCGTCAACTTCGGGCTGATGCTGCCGTCGCAGTTGACGCCCTCCTTCGGGAAGTACTTGGCGTACACCGAGTCGACCGAGGTGTGACCGTCGCTGAGGAACTTCCGCGTGCGGTCGGTCTTCACCATCGTGCACTGACCGCTGGGCGTCAGCGTCTGGCCGCTCTGCGTCGCCTCGACCCACTTGGTGGAGTAGAGGTCCACGGTGATCGAGGTGCCGTCGTAGCTCGGCCAGATCAAGATGCCGTAGGGCGACGGGTTGCGGAGGACGAGGTCGGGCGACGGCCACCCCATCGTCGCCTCCCGCCCGTACGGATAACGGGAGATGTACAGCGTGTGGGACTGGTACGTCTTGAGTTCGAGGCCGCCGAAGAACGCGGCGTTGAACAGTGTGGTGGCGAACTGCGAGATGCCGCCGCCGACGCTCTCGGCGAACACCGAGTCCTCGATCACGTGGTCGACGACGTAGCCCTTGGCCAGCGTCCGTTGCCCGACGGTGCCGTTGATCGAGAAGCTATTCCCAGGCCGGATGACCGATCCCTGCACGGTGTCGGCGATCAGGTGGATGTTCTTGACGCGGGGCTGGCCGGCCGGGTGCTTCGTGGTGAACGTCGCCACCCGCTCGACGATGCCGAGCTTGCGCGCCGCCTCGGGAGTGAGCCGCGGCTCGACAACCTTCATCGGCAAGCGCAGCCGGCCCGACGGGCGACGTCGCAGCGCGTCGTTGAGCATGTCGATCGCGGCATCGTCACAGCACCCGGTGCCGTTGTGGCCGTCGATGATGAGCACGGTGCCGCCGCTCACCGAGAACCGCGTCTCGACCGAGGGCTCGCCCGCGTTCGGCAACAGGTCGGCCAGGTCGCTGAGTGTCTGCTTCGGATCGACGGTCAGGTGCGGACCGGTGTCTGACTTGGCGGGCTTGATCCACGACTGGAGCGTCTTGGTCGGTACGTCGGCGCTCGCCCGGCCCGACGCGACCGGCAACGTCTGGGTCGACAGCTTGTTGGCGTCGCCGGCGAGCCGGCGCGCCTCGGCCAGCGTGAGTCGGGGCTTGACTTCACCGCGGTCGACGCTCACGGTCATCGCTGAGCGCCCGGCCGACGCCGCGTGGTCGAGGGCGCGGACCAGTTCGGCGGGATCGATCCCCGTGCCGTCCTTGCCGGCGACGGCGACGAAGCGGCCCTTGTCGAGCTTGAGTGTCGGCTCGACGGCCGCCTTGTGCGGGACCTTGTCCTTGTCGGCCACGACTTGGTACACCGCGTCGCCGCTCGCGTGCGATTGCAGAGGCGCCTGGCGATCGCGCACGAACGCGGTCAGCCAGTGCCACGACCTCGACACCACGTTCCCGGTGCGGCCCACCTCGAGCGCAGCCCGAGCGGTAGCGCGGCGGTCGACCGTCAGCTTGACCTCGCCCGCGCTGGTCGTGAAACCGCCCTTCGGTGCCTTGACGACGATCCGCGCTTGCTCGAGCCGGCCGGCGACCTTGGCGACCTTGGCGTCGAGCGCTTTGCCCTTCAACCCGTCGAGCGCGGTGCCGACGAGCGAGACGTTGCTGGCGACGTAGTCACCCCGCCCACCGTCGTCGACCAAATAGGCGACGACGATCAGCACGGGCACGAGGACAAGGCCGCCGAGTGCCACGAGCACGTAGAACCGGGCCCTGGGCATGAGCGACCACGATCGCGCACGCCGCGGACCAAGTGGGACCACTTACCGGAATTGCGGTGAATCAGTCGCGGGCGCGAGCGACGACGCGCCGCACGAACGCGGCGAACTCCTGGGGGTGACTTGCGTGCGCGCCGTGGCTGGCCCCGGCAATGTCGAACAGCTCGGCGTCGGCCACGTTGTCGACCAACCACTCGGCCGAGCGGCGGTGGTACGGCTTCGACGCGCCGCCGCGACCGGTCACGACGGGGGCCTTGACGAGGGCGGCGTCGAAGGGGGCCGCGGCGCGGATGCCACGAACGTCGATGAGCATCGCAGTTCCCTCTTGCCGGCGCATCGCCTGCGTGGCCGCGGGCAGCCGCTCCCATGTCTCGTCGCCGGCCACGCCGCGCATGAACAGTTCCGCGGCGGCGCCGGGGTCGAGCCCGGGAGCGACGGCTCGGGTTCCCGCCGACTGCTCCGGCCACCAGGGCAACCAGGCCAGCGGGGCTTCCCACGCGCCAATGGCGCGGACCAAGTCCGGCCGGCGGCAGGCGGCGGCGAGGGCGAAGTCGCCGCCGATGCTGTGGCCCACGACGACCGCCGGCTCGTCACCGATGTAGCTGAGGAGTTCGTCGATGTGGTCTTCCAGCGCGACCGGTGGACGATGGCGCTGGTTGCCGTACCCGCGACGGTCGTACGTGATCACGTCGAGATCGCGGAGATGACCAACGACCTTGGCGAAGCTGCTCGCCCGATCCATGGTCCCGTGCACGAGCACGACGCGATCGGTCATCGGCCGCGCTCGTCGCCCCAGATCTCGATGTGCAGTCGCGTCGTCACGTTCCACCCGCGCTCGACGGCCGCCGGCGCGATCCAGCGGAGTCGCTGGGCCAGCGTGGCCGCGTCGACGCCCTCGGGCATGAGCCACACATTGGTGAGGTCGTTGGTCGCCACGATTGACGCCACCTCGTCGAGGTCGGCCGGTTCGCCGACGACGAACTTGAACACCGCGCAGCCGGTCGCCGCGAAGGCGCGCAGCACGTCGGGCTTGTAGCGACGATCAAGCGGGTTCCCTGAGTTGGCGAGCTTGGGGGAGACGTTCCACTGGTCGACCTCGACAGTGGGCGCGATCGTGCCCGCCGTCTCGACCTCGACGCGCCACCCGCGGGTGGATCGCAAGGCGCTGATGAGCGGCGCCGCCTCGCGCTGTTGCAGCAGCGGCTCGCCGCCGGTGAGGACGACCATCTCCACGGCCATCGCATCGAGTTGGGCGAGCACGTCGTCGACCGAGCGCTCGGTTAACTCAACGGCAGGGTCGTGGTCCGACCAGCGCCACGTGTAGGCCGAGTCGCACCACGTGCACGCCAGGTTGCACTTCCCGAGGCGCACGAAGCCGCACCGCCGCCCGATCGACGGACCTTCACCCTGGACGGTGGGGCCGA
>Ga0075428_100000150_pt1 | contig 62864 bp, 52 predicted proteins | sample RhiMetdeltSRZDD2_FD_75291 | JGI IMG/M metagenome (GOLD analysis project Ga0075428, IMG submission 75291) | Populus rhizosphere microbial communities from Tennessee, USA - Rhizosphere MetaG P. deltoides SRZDD2 | ecosystem: Host-associated > Plants > Roots > Rhizosphere > Soil | place: USA... | reverse complement strand
CCAAACATGATCAAGCTGGCCGAAAAAGTCGCGGATATCCGCATCCAGCACCCAGTTCACCCGCTTCCTACTGATCCCGACCGCCAACGCATCCAACGCATCATGCGGACTACGCCCCGGCCGGAACCCATACGAGAACCCCCGGAAATCCACCTCGTAGACGGCGTTGAGCACCTCGACAGTCGCCCGCTGCACGATCTTGTCCTCCAGCGCGGCGATCCCCAGCGGCCGCAGCCGCCCATCCGCCTTCGGTATAAACACCCGCCTACTCGGTTTGGCCCGGTAGCGTCCCGACTGCACCCGGGCATGCAAATCCTGGATATTGGCTTCCAGATCCTGCCCGTACTCCGCCCAGGTCACCTGATCGACCCCGGACGCCGCCTTAGGGTTGATCGCCCAATACGCCGCCCGAAACCGGGCCGGGCTCACATGGTGCAGCAGCGCGGTGAACCGCACATTCCTATCCCGACGTGCCACTTCCCGCACACGACCCAGCGCACTTGACACGTCCTGCCCGGCACCGTGTCCGGGACGTGTTTTGCTGTCCGTGTTCCCCTTGACTGGCCGCCTTTCCTCGCCCACCTCCGCAGCCAAAGCCTTGTTCGGTGGGGTCGCAGGTACTACGCAGCCATCCGACTGCCCAGGTCCGTTCATCGTGGGCTTACCACTTCCGTGTTCCCCACACGGCCCGCCCGGTGATCAACCAGACGGGCAGACCCTGGACTCTCCCGGTTCTCGCACATGAAGGTTTCCGCACATGCCATGGCTCTCAGACCCCGCGGGGTTCCCTGACGACTCGCGAATAACGCCGCCAGCGATATTGCCTTCCACCTTCGGGACAGTGTCGGCACCCCGGACCGTTCATTTCGAGGCTCAATCCCCCGGCCTGCACGAACCCCTGTCAACGCTTCACCAGCATCCTCACGAACACCAGCGCATGACTCGGGGCCGCCGCGGGTCGCTAACCCTTCGACGTAGAGCTCTTCCATCTCCTCCTCCATGCCGGTTTATCCCGGCGCACCCCGAAACGAACCCACGCCAAGGCGCCCGCCCAGCCACCTCAGCGATGCGGGAGAGACTCGCATGCCCGCGATCTCCAGCCGCATGGACCTCAGCCGTTGGGCAGGCCAGGCAGCCCAGTCGCCAGGTGCCATACACGCATTCATCCGCCGCATGCAGCGGCGAGACCCCTATTCGTCTGCTCCGTGCCCGAACACTTCCACGGAAGCCAGGCCATCGATGGTTCCGCGCGGCTGGAATACGACCCCGGTCGGGCCATGACGGGGGGCAACTGCGGCAGACGGGCGTTGCGGACTACCCAGGGGACTCCCCACAGTCCGACGGAGGTGGTTTCGCTCACACTGCAACGGATCCGGACCAACGACCTCCCCGTCCCCAGCAGCACCCGGAAAGCATCCAACGGCCAACGGCAGCACGAAGTAGCAGCTGGAGCCACGTTCATCAAACCTGTACACGCCACTGCGGTGCATCTAAATTGGACAGCCACTGGAAGTCTAGAGACTTGCAGAGTCTGGTTTCATCCCTGCGGGGCAGCGAACATATCCCATGATCACAACCGGGGATCCGCCACCGTCCGGTCGCTGGCGGGCGGCGAGCGCGTTGCAGCGCAACCAAACGGGGGACCAGCGGCCGGTTGGCGAGGAAGCCGATCCGAAGCCGCGAGCCGACCAAGAAGCGAACCGCACGCGGCCCAACAACTGGCGACTCGCAGGCGCCGGCACGCTGCCGGTGCCCACATGCGTGCAATAGCACCACCATGACATGGGGGAACTTCAATGATTACACCTACGCGCAGATGGTCCTGGATCGCCACCGGCGCCCGGCTTGCCTGTGTGGCACTGCTGGGCGCGACGGTTGGCACCATCACCGCCGCCGCTCCGGCACAAGCCGCGCAAACAGGCTGCACCTATCAAGCCCGCTGGTCCTTCTATGACTACGACTACGATCTCAACCTGCGCCAGCGGGGACAGGCAGGCCCGTTCCACTACCAAGTGTGGACGCCAGCCGGGCGCAACAACAACGGATCGGCGCGCTGGAACTGCATGCTGCGCTCCGGGTCGCGCGGAGAAGGCGTCAAGGCGCTGCAGCGAGCCCTCAACGACTGCTACGGCAATCCCAATAACCGCAACGTTCCCGGGGCGATCGACCTCGCCTTCGACAGACTCGCCGTCGACGGCGTGTTTGGACCCCGCACGCGAGCGGTGTTGCGCGAGGTGCAGAGCTGGGAACAGCTTTCACCAGACGGCATCTACGGCCCGAAAACCGCCGCTGCCATGAGATTCAAAGCACTTCCCACGGACGGCCCTTGGCAGCAGCCAATCTGCCACACCCGCACACCATAACCGCACTGGCATGCCGGGCACGGACTGGCCGTTAATACCCGCGAATCCCGGCCTGTGCCACCGGCAACGCACGCGCTCGTCGCCAAAACCCTATGACTCCGGCGCCTCGGCGGCACACTCCTGTCACGTCCGGGGAACCTCCGCAGCACTGAACCGCCGAGGCGCTCGGCGCCGAGCGAGTGGTTACGCCAGGGGTGACGAGCCGATGGAAGGACCTTTCACCAATGACCAGCCTCGTTCTGTCCAACCACATGGCCACCGTTGAGGAGGCACTGCTCGCCGCAGGGCACCCCGTGATCGTGTGCATGACCGCCCAGCACGCCGCCCTGCGCCACGCCGCCAATCCGCGCGCCATGGCGCAGTACCAGGCCATCACGATCGGCAGCTGGGACGCCTTCGACGAACTCGCCCAGCTCGCCTACCGGTTGCAGGGCACGGTAACCCGGATTGCCACGCGCTGGGAAGGCGCCATGATCGCGGCCGGCTTCCTGCGCGACCTGCTAGGGCTTCCGGGGCTGTCGATGAGCGCATCGGTCGGCTTCACCGACAAGGCAATCATGAAGCAGCGCCTGCACGCGGCCGGTGTTCCCGTTGCTCAACACCGGGTCGTCAGGGCGGTAGACGAGATCGCACCGGCCGCGCGTGAATTGGGCGGGTTCCCAGTTGTCGTCAAACCGCGCCGCGGATTCGCCAGCACCAACACCCACGTCATCTCCAACACCCGCCAACTGCTCGAATTATCCGCCGACGGAGTCTTCGACCAGCCAGTTGACGCCTCACCGTTCTACCTCGGCGATCCGGCGTTCGAGCCGCTGGCCCGCCAGCGCGCCGGGATGCTGGTCGAGCAGTACATCGACATCGCAGCCGAGTACCACTGTGACGGGCTGTGGATCGACGGGCAACCCGTCTACAACTTGCCCGGCCGCTACCACACGCCGCCGCTGAAGGCGATGGGCGGCATGCTCGGCGCGGTCCTGCTCGATCCGGACTCCGAGGAGGGACGTCGCGTCGCCGACCTGTCCGCACGAGCCGCTGCCGCGCTCGGCATAAGCGACGGTTTCACCCACGCGGAAGTACTGCGCACACCTGAAGGGCGCTGGCTGCTCGGAGAGATTGCCGCCAGGCCCGGCGGCGGCGGTATCCAGACCGCGATCAAGCACGCCTACGGCGTGGATGTCGCGGCCGTGCAGGCGGCGCTGGCCGCCGGGGAAACCCCGAAGGTGACCCTGCGCCGCACACCGGGATATGTCGGCTGGGCCGGTCCGCCCGTCCCGCCCGGCCGCGTCGTGACGCTCGCGTCCGCCGACCAGGTGCGCGAACATCCCGGGGCCATCGACGCCACCGTCGCCGCCAAGCCAGGACAGAGCGGCGGTCGGACCGGCTCGGGCATCTGGGGCGGCCTGGCCGGGCTGGTCTACCTGCGCGGCCACACGCCGGACGAGGTGCTGGCGATGATGCCCAGCGCCACCGAAACGTTCGCTGTACAAGTCGAGCAGCCAACCGCCATTGCCGGCAGATGACCGGCATGACGCAGCAGGCGAAGCCTGCGACGCCGCTTGCCCCGCCCGGCTCGGCGGGCAAAGTCGGGATGGCCGCCTGGACCGACCGGCGATTCGGTGGACTGTCACCCGCCTTCTGGCAGCTGTTCTGGGGAATCGGCCTCGCCCGGCTGGGCTGGGTCGTCATCCCTTTCCGCACCTTCTACCTTGCACATCACCGTCACCTGGATCCCGAACAGGTCAGCCTGATCATGCTGGCGTTCGGCGCTGGCTGGGCGGTGTCACAACCGGTGGGCGGATGGGTCGCCGACCGGTCCGGACGACGGATCGTGCTTGTGATCAGCGCCTTCGGGTCGGCCGGCGCCTATCTGTTCTTCGGCGCGGCGACCGAGTTCGTTTGGCTGGCGGTCTCGGCCGCCTCGGTCGGACTGACCTTCGACCTGTACCGGCCCGCCTTGTCCGCGCTGATCAGCGACAGCGTGCACGCCGACCAGCGCCCCGACGCTCTCAGCCTCCTCTACCTGATCATGAATGTCAGCCGCGGCGTCGCCTGCGTGCTCGGCGGCCTGCTCGCTGCACAGAACTTCTGGCTGCTGTTCGCGGTCAACGCCGGCCTCAACATCGCGTTCGGGGTGGTCGTGTGGCGCACCGTTCCAGCCAACCGGCAAGCGGCCCCGGCCGGGCCGGCACCGAAGCTGACCATGGCGCTGCGCGACCCCCAGCTTGTGTGGTTCACGGTCCTCACCCTGTCGTTCTTTGTGATCCACATGCAATCGGTTGTATCGCTTCCCGTGGTGATCGACCAATCGGGAGTGTCCCCGCTGGTGTTCGGACTGATCCTTGGAGTGGACCCACTGGTCGTCACGGTTACCCAGTTGTTGTTCCAGCGCCAGCTGATGCGCTGCCCGCCGCTGGTGACCTGCGCCGCCGGCGTGACGGCGGTGGGGGTGGGTCTGGCCGTGACCGCGGCAGGTACCTCTGCGGCGTGGTTCGCCGCGACCACGCCGCTGTGGGTGGCCGGAGAGATCTGCTTCCTGGCAGTCGCGCCCGGTGTGGTCGCGCGACTCGCACCTGAGCATCTACGAGCCGTCTACTTCGGGGTGTGGGGCCTGGCACAAGGCTTCTCGGCCGTCCTCGCTCCTCTGATGGCCTCCGCGGCGCTGGCACTCGGCGGCAGCCGCCTGCTGTGGACGATCGGCGCGGTGCTCGGCGGCGTGACCGGCTTCGGATGCCTGGCACTACGCCGCTCAGCCCGGTTCACCACCTCCAGAGGTCGGAGTTTAGCCGTCACGGAGCCGACCCGGACCGTCCTCCTCCGCAGGCCGGTCGATGGTCCGCCGGACCTCGGCGAGCTGCCACGACCACAGCCGAGCGGCAAGTTTCTTGATCTGCATCGACCAATTAACCGCAAGCCCGGCCCGGTCAGCGCTGACCGAGGCCGAGCTGACATTCCACGGGGGAATCACTATGAACGACAAAGATCAGAAAGCACGCGTAGCAGCCGACCTTGAGCAGCCGGATGCGCCCGAGCCCCACAAGCCGCTGATGGCGTCCAGCGCCCGGCGGCGGATACCACGCCGACCGGCGACCTTGCTGCGCCTGGCGATGGCCACGCTGATCGCCATCGCCGGGGTGACGTTCGCGGCCACACCCGCACACGCGGCCACGCCGGCATGCGACACCTGGGGCTGGTTCTGGCCCGGCAACGACAGCCGCATCAGCCTCAAGCTACCCGTCGACACCGACCTTAAAGTGGCTTACGGCGAATGGCGCTGCGTAATGCGCCAAACCAACATCGGCGAAGATGTCAGGACCATGCAAGAGGGCCTGAACCTCTGCTACGGCACCAGCACCGGCAGAAACCTCGGCATCAACGTGAGTCAGGACGGCAACTTCGGACCGCTGACAAGGGCGGCGCTGATCAAAGTACAGCAATACCACGGCATCTCCGCCGACGGCGTCTACGGGCCCCAGACGGCCCGCACCATCCTCCACAAAGGACGCGCAGCCACGCCCTACGGCACCTTCGACGTGTGCGCCACCACGGCGCAGGCCGGAGTCAGCTGACATTTCACGCCGCGGCAACGCCGCCGGTCCGCGCTGACCGGCGGCCGAGCCGACATCGCACGGGGGGATCAACACGATGATTGTCAAAGATTCCAAAGCACGCGGACCGGATGCGCTTCGACAACCGGGCCCGCCCAAGCCCCGCACGCTGCGCCGCTGGCGCGCAACGATCGACGGCGCAGCAGCCACGGTCCTCATCGCCGGCGGCCTGCTCCTAGGGGCCGCCACCCCAGCCCACGCCGCCGTCCCAGCCTGCGACAGCTCTGCATGGGTCAAAGGCTCTGCCGAGGGCATCACCGGATGGCGCATCTCCGCGATCTACGACATGCCCGTCAAGTTTTTCGGCGGAGGGGTGGTCGAGTGGCGCTGCACGATGCGCTACGGCAGCACCGGCTACGGCGTGAAGCGTCTGCAGCAAACGCTCAACGACTGTCACCGCAGCACCACAGGCACCTGGCTGTCGGTTGACGGGAAGTTCGGGCCACGCACTCGCGAGGCACTGATCCGCGTGCAGCGCGCCTACAGGATCACAGCAGACGGCATCTACGGACCGCAAACCGCGGGGACCATCGCGCATCCGGTCTACCCCAGTGACAACACCGGATGGCGCTGCGCCACCTACCGGGCCTAAACACCGCGAACAGCGCCCTCGTCGACGAGCAGGAGCGATCGCCGGCCAGCACCAAGCAGGCGACCGCTTCGACGTCGGAATCTGATGGTCCTTCGGCATCGGCCAGGCTCGACCACGCGGTCGCCGACGTCCGCGCCGGGTGACCCTTTCTCGCCACACGGCCTCAAGGAGCCCGATTGTGACACCGATGGCGCTCTCATCTGCCACGTTCCAGTCCTGCTGGCAGGTGCAGCCTGCGGACGGGGGTAATTGCGAACTGGCCGACGACGCGACGGTGTCGGCACCAGCCTTCCCGCCGGTCGCTTCGCGGGTTTATCCTCCGCGGAAGCAGGCAGGAGGCCAAGAACCTTCCGCACGAAGCCTTTGCCGGGCATTGCCTGCCGGAGAGCATCCAAACAGTGACTCAGACGAAGGAGAAAGGGAACTCCAGCGACACCTCAGGTTCGATCCGAAAGCGCAGCAAGCCACTGATGTCACGTTCCTGTAGATCAGGGTCGAGAAACTCGGAGTGGCTGTATCGCTCTCCGGCCGTGAACGGGCCTAAAAACGTCTCCACGGTGCGATCCTGGACGGAAACGCCATCGGCATCCATGACGATGACCTGGAAAACGACGGTCAGCTGCGGATGATTCAGCGCGGGAGTGAATACAATATCGACCATTGTTCGTTGGCCGACCGGGATAGGGATCGGCGGTTCATGCTGTGGGAGCCAAGCGTTGACTCCACCGCACACCAACACATGGTTCAGCCGACCCACTCCACCGAGATTAGTGACCCGAATCCCGATCATGCGTGACACCTCCCCGTCTCCGCGGAACGGTCCCCCAGGTCCGCCGTGAGGGTGCAACTGTATCGCCATCCGCGCGGCACGGCTGCCGAGCCAGCCACCACCAGCCGTCCGCCAGCTTCGCTCAGCTGGGTCGCCTCCGTGTCGACCAACTGCCGGCAGACGCGCTCCGGTGGGCCGGGTGGTCGGCGGCCGTACTGTTGTCCGCTGGCGCGGGCGTTGTGCCAGGACAGCACGCCTTGCGGGCCGTACCACTCGGCGAGGTCACGGCGCGAGCCTGGCACCTGTTCGGCAGCGGGGCCGGCATCTCTGGCGATAGCTCACAGATCGACGCTCCTTCATAGACGGTGAGACGGTGAAGCTTGAAGTCGACCAAGTTCTGGGGACTCCTATGCTCGGCCAGGAAAGTGGGCGAGTTGATGCCCAGCGACTGTTCGGCGGCGGGTTGAACTACTCTGGGCCAGCTGCATGCAATGCTGTCGAGTCGAATGGGACGAGCAGTGTCAGTCGAAGATTCGGATTCCGTTGCAGCGTCAGCGAAACGATCTCGACGACAACCCTGTTACTGATGCCCGGCAACCGGAAGGTGCGCCGATCCCCGTCGTCTTCGTGCATCCATACCAGCGCCCGGTCGGGATCCTCCCAAACTTGCGCGGCGACATCGACAGCGAGCACGTCGGCCTTCAGCCGCTGCACCGCCTGATCGTCGGGCAATTTGGCGAGCTGGGCACGAAGCAACGCGAGCATGCGCGGAACGTGCACGGCTTCCCAGTCCACGAGTTGATGGCGCCACTGCGGCTGGCAGACAACGAGCCGCATCAGGTTTCGCACTTCGCGGAGGCCGGGCAGCCAGGCCAAGGTGGCTTCGTTGGCGACCACGAGGTTCCATGCCTGGTCGCAGATGAACGCCGGCCAGGGCAGCGCGTCAAGGACCGCGCGTACCGCCGCGGTGACGTCGGTGGGCGTGTACGGTCGCGGCTTCGGTTCCCGGTCAGTGACCAGAAGAAACAACGCCCGCCGCTCACTGACGCTGAGCCTGAACGTAGTCGCGACCCTGTCCAGGAACGCGTCGGAGAAGATCTGGCTAAGATGCCCGCGCTCGAGCGCGCTATACCACGAGGTCGACACACCGGTAGCCCAAGCCATCTCTTCTTGAGTGACTACCCCGCGACGCGGTCGTAGGCCGGGAACCTCACTGCGCCGCAGGCGTTTGCGCCACAGCACCATCAGACTGTGCAGCTCGCTGGACCGGGCCGCGCTGCCTTCGCCCAGTGAGTCATCGATGGCAGTCACGGGTGTTCACCCGACGTCGCCTGTGTCATGAGCCCACGTGCCCGTTCCATTTTGGTAAGCGGTGGCGTCGGCGGCGTCGGATCTGGCGCCACCCCGACGCACGCGCCAGCGTGGAATCGTGCGCTGCGAACGTTGGCGGGTAGTGCGGGCGAGGGTAAACCATGCTGGATAGGTGCCCCGAGGTCGACGAGAGGACGATCCAGCATCCGCTGATGGAAAGGACGGTGGAGTTGCCCATTGGCCGGGCCGAATGATATCCGTGGCTCGGATGAGGTATCCCGACCAGAGGCGCCGAGTCCACGGACAGCGTCGGTTACTGCTGAGCGTGCATGAGCCGGCCATCGACGGTGTGCGCGTCGACGCGGAGGGTTTGTGCGCGTACGAGTTCGCCTGCACATTTTTCCAGATTGAGATCACGGGTGGAACTCCTTGGATTCGAGTCGTCGGCAGATCGGGCAGTGAGGTTTACCGTCGCGTCGTCGTCCGCCTTTGAGTCCATGGTCGGGGCATTTGGCAGGCCCGAGTTCGGGCAGCTGACCGTGGGGAATTTCCCTTGGAATTGGGTGTTCGGGTCTCGCGCGTGGTACCGCAACCTCTCCACGAACCCCGACCCCTTCTTCCTTTACTCGCTCCTCATATGTCTCCTTGTGTGTCTCCTCTTCCTTATATGGAGGTGGACACGGGGTGTCCTGCTGAGGCGGACGCGAGGTGTCCTGCTGAGGCGGACGCGAGGTGTCCTGCTGAGGCGGACGCGAGGTGTCCTGCTGAGGCGGACGCGAGGTGTCCTGCTGCTCTTTGAGCTTCTTCAATCCCTTGTGCTCACGTCGGTAACCAGCAGGGGTGTTGTCCAGGGTGAGGCGATAGACCGCGTGCGCGCCTGAGACGGCCGGCTTCACAAGGACCACTGCTTTGCGTGCGATCAGGCACTCAATGGCACGGGATACTGTCTTGAGCCGCGACTGGTGCTTGGCGTTGTTCGGGCGGGGCAGGGCGATGGTGAGAGTGTCGTGGCTACCGAAGTACATCGCCGCCGGCACTTCTGGCGTGGGCTTGTCTTTGGCGGTCAGTGCCATGTGGGTCAACACGCGGAACTCGCTATCGCCCAGGTGTGGCGCCCAGGTGTGAATGACCTTGGCGACGAGCGCGGCTCCCACGTGTTCCTCCCTGCCGTCATACAGATTTGGGTGGAGTGGGCCGCCCACGGGAGGGAGGAGCGGAACGTTGTCAAGCCACGCCAGTGGTGACTCCCGCCGCCCTGAATGGCGGCCCAGTGGCGCCCCGATTGGCGGTCCGGACGGCGAATCGTCCGTGCGGCGGCCGGGCTGGGTTGCAGATGGGCCGGGCTCGTTGAGGTCTGTTGCACGCCGGCGATCAACCGGAGCTCGCTGCGCCGACGAACATAGCGGCGCGGCGGCCGGAGATGGGCCGAGCGCCGTCCCGACCACAGGCAACCGCCTGCCAAGTGCTCCGGCCGCGAACCCCACGCGGTTCGGACTCGGCCACAGGAAGCGGCCGAGGACGAACCCGCTGCACCACAGCACGTTGCTCACCACGCGGCCATCCGCGCGAGGATCCGGCCTGGGTGCGGCTGAAACGGCATTGAGTCCTGCGCACTTATCCACATTGGGCGGTCATGACGTCAGTTCCTCTTGCCACTCCTCAAAATCGGCGGCCTGAGCCTCGGCCTCCTCGGCACAGTCCTCGCATGGGCAGCCAGGGATGGGGCCTGGACAGTTGTCAAGCGGGTCGAAGTCGTTGATCATCGGCGTATCACCGCCAGGCACGCATTCAACGTACGTAAGTATTTGATCATGTTCGGTGTGTGAAGTTTCCTCCGCCCAGTCTCTGCATAGCCGATCATGCACACAGAGATGCCGCTGCGTTTGGCGGCACCTTCTATGCTGTACCCCTGCTCGAGTCGCAGTTGGCGCAGTAGCGGGCCGATGTCCTCAACGCTGCCGATCGCGACCGCGTTCGAAAGCGCCGCGGAGGCCTGGGCGCGCAGGGCGTCCTGGGCCAGGCCGAGGGTGTGCCAGATCAGCCCGAGCATCTCCATCGGTGGCAGCTCGAGCACGACGGCTCCGGTGCTTTGGTCCATGACCGTGATCAGGTCACCGCCATTGCCGTCCTCAACCCAATCGGCTCTCAGAACCTTGTAAGTCGGCGTTTGCGGCATCAGGAACCGTCCACATCGGAGGCTAACCGGGCGAGCGTCTCGGCGGCCGCCGCCACGCTCGTCGCCCACTCCCGTTGCCCACCACATTCGACATGCCAACCCGGCCAATCACAGTCCACAGCTGACTGGTGGGCCGCCGCGCCGAGCAGGCGCCCGGTGTCGGCGTCGCGGGCCTCGATGCGGTGTTCGTCGGCCCGTCTGATGACGACCGCTCGGGACAGTGTGGAAAACGCGGTCGTCATACTGCTACCGCCGTCTGGCGCTTCCATGTGGCCGATTCGCCCTGCCAGGTCAACACGGTGCCGTCGAGCAGGTGCAATGTGCCGGTATCGGTGGTGTTGGAGGTGGCCTCACGGTCGAACTCCGGCTGGTCGGCGACCCAATCCCACCAGTCGACGCGGGCGGCCTCGTCCGGGCGTCGGGTCAGCATGTTCAACTCGGCAAGGATCTCCTCGACCCGCTCCTCGGCGATCCGTTCAGATGGCGGCTCTGCAGAGTCGGCCTTGGCGGCCTCGTCTGCGATGTGCCGGTCGAGCAGCTCGACGGCCTCGGCCAGCGACGCGAAGCCGTCGAAGACGGTGCCGCAGGCACATTCGACTCCGCATTGTCCGGGCTGGTCTTTCCAGCCACTGACTTGCCGGTGCTTGGCGAGGTCTTCGGCCAATACATCGGGCACCTCGTCGACCTCCGTGGGCAGCCCTGCTGGTGGGGTGGTCGGCTGCGGGATCGAGCCGAAGATACGGACGTTGTCGTCTCCCCACTTGTAGTGCCCGTGAGCGACCTCCGTTGCCTGACCGCCGAGCGCGCCAGCGAGCAGGTCGACTGTTGCTCGTCGCTCGTCGTTGGTGAGGTTGCGATCCACGGTGAACACGTGGAAGTCCACCTTCATCCATGTTGTGGCAACACGTGTTTGCCAGGGGATGGCGCGCAGGCGCGCGGCCACCAGCTCGAGCGCCTCGGCCATCGCATGCGGCGAGTGACGCACGAGCTCATCGGCGTCCACATTGCCTGCCAGCCATTCTTCGGCGGCTTGTCGGATCAGCTCGGCCTCGGTCAGTTCAGCCACGATTTCGCAGGTACGTGGGGTTTCGGGGCAGGTGTAGGCGTTGCCCTTGCGGAGCATGTGGGCAACCATGCTCGCCGTCGTTTGGTCGAGGCCGGCGATGGTGTTGATTGGTCTCCCGTAGAAGTCACGCTCGACGAGCCTGTAGGTTCGTTCCTGGTCCACTGCCGCTCCTTCCTCGTGGTTGTCGTGGTTCCTTGGCCCCAGTCCGGCGGGGCGAATTGCTTGTGATGCTTCGATTTGTGGACCCGGTGGTCGGGGTCATGACCACCGGGTCGTGCCGGGCCTTCCCGGCTGCCAGGTCCCGCGAAAGACCTGGAGATTTGTTGGGCAGCTGGCCTGTCCGACGCCGCGGGCACTGCACGGCGTGCGTAGCGGCGTGCCTGTGCGGCTGATGACCTGCGATCAGATGGGGTGCTGAGCTTGCCGATGGCGCTCTCCGGCAGGGCAGAAGGGGCGCTTGACCTTTTCGCCTGGCTTTGACCGGTTTGCCGTTGTTGTTCAGGTCGGTCGCGCCGGGACAGCTCGACCAGATCAGTGGTGGACCTTGGTCGACGGCAGTCGAGCTGTTCGTGCTCATCCAATTTGTTGCCGTGTCCGGCCAGACGAAGCTGGCTCCGCAACTGCTTGTGCGGCAGGATAGCGGTCGTCCACATTGGACCATAGCTGCGATCGGGGTGGACGATCAGCGCCGGACCGGGCCCCGGAGTTGCGGCCGCCTGCCGCAACCAGCCGATGACATCCAGCTCCCCGCGGGCTCCAACTCCACGGCGACGCCCGGGGGCCGGCAATCTCGCGGTCCGGTGCCGCAGCGCCAACAGCCTTGGCGAAAGGCCAACTGTTGCTTTTGCAAGATTCGGCAATCAGGCGCCGGGTCGCGCGATCCTGGTTTTGCTCATCGGGTCACCGCCGCCAGCGCATCGACTGCCACTTCCGTCGCCAGATACTCGGCTGCTTCGGGTGTGTCGGGAAGGAATCGGAGGTATGTCCACCAGCCTGGGGCGAAGATAGCCTCGAGGTTGCTGTCCAGGTAGACGCTGAGGTGACCTTGCCGGTCGATGGCGATCTCGGGTTTCTCGGCGGTGAACTGGTGCTGATCATTGATGACGATCACGATCAGGGTGGCCAAGGGATTTCTCCTTAACAGATCTGTCCAGCAGCTTGCATTTCGAAAGCCAGGCGGCATCGAGCGAGCGCCCGATCTCGATGCGGCTGTGAAGGGTGCGGATGCGTTCGACCACCACGTGGACGGCGGCTTCGTCGAACTGCCGATGCAGGCGTATGTCCGTGGCTGGCAGGGCTTGCTATTCCTGGTTTCCACCGGCCCGCCCGGTTTGAGGAAGGCAATCGCGTGGGCCTCAGCGTGCCAGCTGGCCTGGGTGAGTGCTCCGAGCAGGACGATGGTCATCTGCCGCGGCCGTCGTTGCGCGGCGCTGGCTTGCCACCACAGCAGCGCCAGCAGGGCGGCGGTGCAGCCGCCCAGCGGGATCATGAGGAACACCGCGTCCCTCCTCTTGGCGACGCTGTGGATTTCTTGCTGAGAAAACTCGTGGGTAAATAAATAGCTCGGCCACGGACACGCCGAGCGCGTGGGAGATGTTGCATGCCAAAGGTTCCGAACAGGGCTTCTGGCCCGAAACCAGGTAGTGGATCATCTGATGGGAGCAGCCCACTTTCTCGCCGAGCGATCGAGTGGTCTCGCTCCGCTGGGCCATCAGCTCGCGCATCCGGCGCGGCTTGGCTCTCAAGGCTTCCCTCCTTCGTCACTGTCAGTAAGGACGATCCCAGGTCATGAGATCGCTCCCACTGTGGCGTGGGTCACGTTTACATGCGTATATTTCTGTGCTGATCATGCTTTGAAGTTGGTCAACAAACGCGGTCTCCAGGATCCACCGTGACCCACAGCGAGCATTTCTCAATAAGAAACCCAACGTCAACTGTTAAGAACAACGTTTTGGTTTACAACCGGGGATAGTCTGGTATCAGGAACGGATTGTGTGCCATGCTCCGAGCATCACGGGGGACTGACGAGAAATTTGACATTGACCGCCAGTCAAGATCAAAGGCTGATGAATGATGCTGAGCTTGCGCGACGTGCTGCAACAACGCCGCGACAAGGGCGAAACCTGGGTGCAGATGTCCCAGCGCACCGGAGGTGAGATATCCCCGGGCGTCCTCGTGAAGTGGTACCAAGAGCAGTACCGAGAGTTTCCCAAGGTCTCCACGATCAAACGGATGGCCAGGGCCGCCAAGACCGACCCGATGACCATCGTGCTGGGCCTGGCGAAGATGTTCGGCCTGGCCGAAAACCAGCGAAGTAGCGTATTCGGCGCGCTGCTACCCGCCGAGGTCGACGGGTTGTCCGATAAGGACCGCCACGAGATCCTTGAGCTCATCCACGACAAGCTTCATGCTCACCGGCACACCCCAACCTAAACCGGGCCAGAGCCTTCGGCTCGCCGCTTGGCATTGTGATCCATCGCCTGCGCCAGCATCTTCTGGGCCATGCCGCGCTGCTCCTCCGCCTCCAACGCCGCCGCCTTCAACGCGACGTTGGCCGCGTCGGAGCGCAGCCGGCGGCGACGCTCCCGCCACCATAGCCCCGCGAACACGGCCACGGTTAACAGACCCGTCACGACCGACAGGATCAACGTAGGCAGCGGCACTGTCGCGTTCATCAGTAGGCTATCCAGACCTCACATCGAGGAGGTTGACGGTAACAGCCCTCGGCCGTCTCCGCTCGCCCATACCCACCCCCTTGGCTCGACGTTCACAAAATTTTCATCGTCCACTTTAGCCAGCCGACCAAGCGATCCTCATACAAATTGCACGACGCAGTGTCGCAGCGGCACCTGCATGTCGAGTCGGAAATTCGTTGTATACCAACGGCTTCCCGGGCGGTCAGCGTCGGGCAAGCTGGCGCATCACGCGTTCGCGCGTCTTGTCCAGCTCTTGGTCTGCGGCGGGACGCACCGTCTTGCTGGCGATCAACGCGTCAACCTGCTCGCGTGTGAACCGGCGTTGGCGCGCAATGTGAACGTGCTCCACCTTCTCCGCGCGGCACTGAGCCGCCAGCCACTTCGCCGAAACCTTCAACCGCCGAGCGACCTGCTCGACCGTAAAGAACTCCTCTTCGTCTGGCGTCTGGCGCACCTTCATCACCCCCGGATGCCGTTTGCGCTCCGATCGTGACCCACGCTGGCCGTTCCCAGCAAGAAATCAGCGCTGCGAACCGGTTTACAACGTGAAGGGACTGACGGCTACAGCATGATCGAAAGATTCTGGCACAGCCGTGCCCACACGGCGCCCACAAGGACGAAATACCTCGACTTCATCTATCAAGCCCGAGATGTTTTGCCTGTTCAATGCCTATGGAGCTGAGGGGGCTCGAACCCGTGACCCCACGCTGCACGTCAATGCCACCAGCCGCATGAACCTGCGTCCGCATGACGATCATCCAACTCGAAGGAAACGCTGCGCTGGTTTACATAACCGGTGCTGCCCTAATCAGGCTGCCTCGCAGCCACCTCGTCCGGTTCCAGACCGTCCCCTCCGGCTTCGACGCGAGTCCGGGAGCCCATCGACGAGTCTGCCGCGCATAGCGCGATCGGTATGGGTCACGCGGCGGTAGCCTCTCCAGCGGCCAACGCCGAGTCCATGCCCAGCACCAACCTGCTACACGCCGTGCAACGAAACCGCGCGCCGGTCGGGGGAACAGTAGCCGCTGGGCTCGTTTTGATCGTCAGCCGCTTGATGACGGATCGGAACCGAGCTGCCGCGTCGAACCGGACTCTAGCGCCTTGGCGACGTTCTGGATGGCCCCGCGGATCATCTCGCCGTACTGATCATCCGGCAGGTGCTCGACGAGGTCCTGGGCGGCGGCCAGATGCTTACGAGCCAAGTCGGTGTTCTCCAGGCGCCGGTGGTCATCGGCGAGATTGAGGTGCAACGAGGGCAGAAAGCCTTGCACCCGTAGCGAGTGGTGGTACTGCTGGGCGCGTTCGTTTGTGACGCCGGATACGGCGGCCAAGGCGCGTTCGTCCCACATGAGTTCGACCTCGAGGGTGTCCTGAAGGTCGGCAAGGTAGTGCGCGACGGAGCAGCGGTGGAAAGCATCGCCGGTATCGCCGATCTGATCCCAGAGTGAGGTAAGAGCGTCACGGGCCTGGACCTTTTGTCCCGACCTGCCGAGTTCGACCGCGGCGACGATGCTCAGCATGGTCTCGTCGGGCACGGCCTGAGCGGGTTGACTCACGGTTCTCCTTACGTCTGACGGTGGAGCTGACGGTTTACTGACCCGCTGAGGACGTCGGGCCCGTCGTAGCAGAGGGTGTAGGGGTCGTTCAGATACCGAAGACCTTTATGGCAAGCTGCCGCCAACCGGAAGAGTCGACGCCGTTGACGTCGTCTGTGATCACCAGCTTGCCCATCTCGCCTACGCCCTCGTCGATCGGCAGGATCCCGTTGCGGGCATACCACTGTTTCTTTGCCGCCCACTTCGCGGCATACCGTGGGTCGGCGAGCATGCCAAGGTGCTCCCACAACACGGTCTCGCCGAGGTCGGTGAGCACGGTGAAGTCCGGCCGGACGGTGCGGCCGTCGGTTCCGCTGAACGGTGCCTCGTAGTCGTAGGACACGTTGAGCTGGTGCAGCATGTTGGCGATGATGACTTCGCTCTTGCTGCGGACCAGTTCGCCGCGTTCGGTGCGGTGCACCAGGCCACGGTCGAGGACGATGTCGGCTACCTTGACCGGGTCCGAGGCGACGAACAGATTGGTGAGCCGTCCGGCCGTGTCCGAGTAGATCGGCGAGCCGAGTTTGGCGATGTCGTCGAGGCTCGACTCATGCAGCAGGATTACTTTTCCGCGCTGGCGGGTCAGTGCGGTGTAAAGCAGTTCCCGACTCAGGCTGGCGCCATCATGCCGAGGTAGCACAACGAGGGTCAGGTTGAATTCGCTGCCTTGTGCTTTGTGGACAGTGATGGCCCAGGCGAGTTCGAGCATGGGTGCCCGGTCGTCGTCGGACCAGTCGTAGTAGTCGTACTTGACCTTCTCCCGCCCGTTGAACTCGATCTCGGTCTTGTCCGGCGGCCATGTGACCTTTCCCGAGCGGGTCTGGCCTATGACGACGCCGAGTTCGCCGTTGGCCACGAATCGCTGGGCGTCCCGAGGGTATACCCGGCGCTCCTTGAATTGGTGATTTCGGATGTTGATCACTTTGTCACCGACGACGATCCGTTCAGGACCAATGGGTTTGGCGTTGTAGCGCCTCGGCCCGACCGCCTGCTCGAGGGCACGTGCGCCGAACGCATCCTTTAGCGCACGGTTGAGTTCGACCGTTCCCCACGCCCTGCTGCGTACCGGTGAAAGGATTTGCCAGGCGTCGGCTTTGGCGGCCGCGCCCTGCGGGAAATACAGGTTTCCTTTGGCCGAGATCTGGCCACCATAACTGCGGCCGAACGCCAGGGCCAGTTCCTCGTCGGAGGCGTCCCGAAGCTCCGGCACTTCCTCGCGCAGTACCCGCAGCAGGATGTCGAACAGGTTGCCGGCCTTGTATTCGACCGCGCGCAGCGTATCCATCGGCTCGCCGACGCGAAGCCGTTCCCAGACAAGGTCGGCCGCTGGCGACAGCTCGCCGTCGGCGAACCAACTGGCCAGGAGGAGGTCATCGCGCTCCTCCCCGATCTGGCGTCGGGGAATGGTGAGCTCGGCGTACCCGGGGGCGCAACGTGGCGTGCGGGTGGCGATGTCGTCGGGTGCCAGGTACCGCACGATGTCGACAAACGGCCGCCCGGCACCGATCGGCGGCAACTGCCGCGGGTCGCCGACGAGCACCAGCCGTTCGTAGCCGGTGACCGCGTCGAGCAGGGCGGCCAGTTGTTCTTCGGTGAGCATGGATGCCTCATCGACCACCACGGTCTTGAAGCTTTTCACCCGGCTTTGCGCATCGCCGGTCACGACGTATCGCTCGGTTCGTCTGTCGTAGCGTTCGGTGGGCAACAGGAACTGGGCCAGGGTGACCGCGTCGGCCTGAACCCGTTTCGCCAGTTGCACTCGGGCCTTTCCTGTGGGCGCGACCAGCAGCACCCCTCCGGCCGCAACGGACGGTGTGTGCCGCAGTACCTTCAAGAGGGTGGTCTTACCGGTACCAGCGGAGCCGACCAGCACGCTGATCCGTGAGGAGTACAGCGTCTCTAGGGCAGCCACCTTCTCCGCCCGTGCACGTGTCTCGGCCTGCCTCTCGTCGTCGGGCATGTCGGCGGGGATAGCGCCCAAGTCGTCGTCAAGCATGGGGCGGAACTCTGGTACGGCACCGATCGGCGTGGCGCGAAATCGCCGCTCGACTTGTTCACGGATAAGCCGTGCAATCTCTGATTGTTCGGCCAACTGGAGCGCAGGCGCTCCGTCGGGCAGCGTCACGCCGGTCAGCGGACCGCCTGCGGGCAGGATACTGGCGGAAAGCCTGTGTGCGTCAAGGAGATCCGCGTCGATCGGGCAGGCTTCGGTCAAGGCACGTTGGCGAATGTCCGAGACCACATCAGACTGCGGGCGCAGCGTATGTCCGGCCGCTTTCGCCTTCTGCAACTCATCGACGATCAATGCGCGCACGCGACGTGCGTCGAGTCGGTCGGCCATGGCGCTTGGCTCACGCATCGGGTGAGCCTCGGTAAGCGCGGCATCCGGGAAACAACCCCGGTCAATGGTCGACAAGGCCACGGCGTCGGGCTGATCGCGGTCACTTTCGTAAAGCGAGTAGGGGTTGGCGAGCATATCGCGATCGTTGAGCGTGGACTCTCGCTCCTCGGCAACAAAGAAACGCTGAGCCTGTTCGCGGGTCAGGGAGAATCGGCTGAGCAGCTCGAGCAGTTCCCGCCGTTCGGGTCGCAGCGCCTTCCACTTCTCGCGGATGCTCGGGGTCAAATATGTGGCGGCGGTGAGGCCGAACTGTTCAGGTTTAGTCATCGCCCGGTCGATGGCCGGCCAGGGGTCGGCGCCAGGGCCGGTTGACGCGGTGACCATATGGGCGAAGGTGACGGCCTGGGTAACCCCGAAGGCTGCCAACGCGCTGCCTAGCCCAGGGCATGGTCCCCGCAACTTCCAGAGCCGGTTAAGTTGCGTCTCCAGCCACTCGAACCCGAGCGATCCGGCGGAGGAGCCGAGGATCTGCTGCGCTCGACGTCCCGCCGCCGCCAACGAAAGCAATGCGTCAATGGCGAGATCGTGGCTGACATGCTCGGTGACGTAGGAGAAGGCGACCCAACCGTCCTCCGGTGCGAAGGCGAGCGCGTCGGTGATGTCGACGCCGTCCTGGTCGCGGGCGGCCAGCAGCGCCTGGTATGGCAGGAGAAAGCCTTGCTGCTGGTCGGGACGCAGCGAGTGCTCGATTGTGGTTTCCCACATCTGAGCAGGGAACTGCTCGCTTCCGTCGCTGCGGTAAGCCCCGGTGGGGGTGACTGCGGTGACCGTAGCGGCGCCGACCAGTAACCGGCGCGGGTCGTCGCTTAGCGGGCTGTGCTTGGCGTAGAAGAACACCAGGCTCGCCCCCTTCTGGACGGTGCTGAAGAAGGTGTCCAGCAGGGATCGTTGGTTATCGCCGTGCATCACCCAGGTGGAGTCCCAGCGGGTGATCCCATCAACGGTTTCCTCAAGATCCGGCCGCAGACCTATCTGGCGATCCTGGGCGATCTGCTTGGCGCCATCGCGGGACATCCATCGAAACGGCACGGCTTGGGCGGAGTACGCGGGCATCGGCTGGTCAGTGGGCTGAAACGGCTCGAATGCCTTCGATTTCACCGCGAATGGATGGGCCCGCTGAAACGGAATTGCCCGACCAGACATGAACGTCGCCCGTTCCGCCACGCACGCGGGCATGTCGCCCAACGCGAGGTCTGCGACCACGCTTCCGGCGAGTCTCTGCTCGTCGGCGTCGCGCCTGTTCTGTCCGATATTTTTCAGCAACACGCAGGTCCCGTTGCCCCGCGGATCCTGGCAGACAGTTCCGTTCCAGCCGCCGTCGTGCCATGGGACCCGGATGGAGATGTGCTCGATCGGCTGGCTCATGAGGTTCTCCTTGTCTGGCAACATCATTGTGGCGGGTGAACCATGATCTGTCGTATGTAGAAAGTGAGCGCCGGCAATCGCAGGTCAGCCATGTCCGGTGCGGTGTAGTCCGGTGAGTATGTCGGCGATTCCCGCCACGCTCGGGTTCCCCGGGCCGTGCAAGCGGGTCAGATCGGTCATCAGCTGACGCAGCGTCTGTTCGGCCGCGCGCCGCTGGCCGGCGCCAAGCTGCAGGAGGCCGATCTGGCGGCGCAGTTCCAGGGTGCGTGAATCGTCTTCGCCGAATACTCGCCGCTGATCAAGCAGAAGCCCATCGAGTTGCCGCAGCGCCTGACTCGTGTGACCGACCAAGGCATGGCAGGTGGCTTCCTGCAACCGGCAGCGCAGGACCACCTCCGCATCGCCGCCGTGCCGGGCCGTGAGATCGGCGGCCAGTTTCTGGTAGGCCGGCGCGGCGCGGCGATAGTCCCCGCCTTCAAAGAGCACATTGGCCAGTTCCAGGCGCAGGCTGGCAACCTCGTCGTCGGTGCTGCCGAGGATCCGGCTTGCCGGTTCCACCACTGCCGCGAGCACCTCCGCGGCCTGGCTGAAGCGCGACTCTTTGATGAGCTGGCTGGCGTCATGGCGGGCACGGTCCAGCTCGCCACGGCTGAAGGCGGGTGATCCGGCGGAAGTCTTGGACGTGGGAGGCACCGGACCGTGATCGGCGACGGCCGCGATATCGGCGAAGACTCGGCTCAAAACACTTGCGTACATTCGCGTTGGGCTTGGCGTCGACGGTGGACTTAGTGCCTCGGGCAGCTGACCCAAATCGGTGGCGAACGGCATTAGCCGGCGGTATACGACATCGGCGCTGGCTGGCCGATCCTCCGGCTTCTTCTCCAGCAGCGTGAACACCAGCCGCTCGAGGTCGGTGGGCACCTCCGGGCGCAGGCTTCGCACCGGTGGTGGGCGCTCGTCGACCTGTTTGCTCATCACCGCGTAGGCAGTGGACGCGCTGAACACGGGACGGCCGGAGAGCATCTCATGCAAGGTGCAGCCCAGAGCGTACAGGTCGCTGTGCGGGCCACTCATGCTGACCAGAATCTGCTCCGGGGCCATGTAAGCGGGCGTGCCCAGCGTCTGACCGGTCCGGGTGATCTGCGAGACGTCCGCATTGTCAAGGGCCACGGCCAGACCGAAGTCCAGAACCTTAACGCAACCCTCCCGGTCCAGCATCAGGTTGGCGGGCTTGAGATCCCGGTGGATGAGAGATGCCTGATGGGCCACGGACAACACGGCGCATGCCTGTGCGGCGATGGCGGCCGCCCACCCGATCGGCAAGGCTCCGTGCTCGGCGATCAGATCAGCGACACTGATCCCCCGGATGCGTTGCATGACAAGGAAAGGCCGGTTTTCATGGGTACCTACGTCGTAGACGGCCGGTACGCCGGGGTGCTCCAAGCGGGCCGTGATGCGTGACTCGCGGACGAAGCGCCGGACGAGGTCCTTATCTGGGTGTCCCTCAGGGAACCGGATGAATTTGACCGCGACTTCCCGCTCCAGCTTGACATCCCGGCCGATCCATACCTCGCCCATGCCGCCTCTGGCGATGGGCAGGTCCTCCAGTTCATACCGGCCATTGATCAGCATGCGACCCGACAAAGCTCCTCCACAGCAGTAGTCACCGGTGCGCGGACTCCTCAACCGACGGCGGGGCTAGGCTCCCGTCGGACAGACCGGCAAATCCCAATCGCACCAAGCGGTCTCCAAGAGACGCCAGCTGTCCAAGGTTGTCTGCCAGCTGGGCTAGCCGCCGGAACGCTTCGCCATATCGTCGTTGTTGGACCACTGACAGTCGTGGAATCGCCAGACGACGGATGTCGGTGCGCGCCAACGACGAACCGGGAACTGCTGCGAAGCCTTGGCCGGCACGCAGAAACCCGGCAAGAAAATGGGGGTCGATCCGCTCCGGATCAGCCCTCAACAGCAGCAGTTGCGGACCCAGCAGACAACCACCTTGATCGATCACGCGCGACATGGGATAGCGCGAAGCGATCGGTGTCACCACGTCGCCAGATTCGACGGTGACATAGCCGGGTCCGAACGTGGCCCGACCGGACGGTGACCGGCCGTGCCGCACATCGTTGATGGTCATGACAGGGGTATCCCCTGTATCCGTCGTCATTTTGAGAGGAGCCTGGTGGATGACGATCACCCCCGCCTTAACCAGTTCGCCAACGGAGGTCATCGGCAGGGTCTGCGGCTGGGACGGCACGTCCAGGTCCGGCAGATCGATGGCCATAGCTGACACAGTAGACAACAGCTCAGTTCGCGACGACACGAACCGCGCAGTCTCGTCCGCACCGGCCGCGCCCACAAGCCGATAAGACGGGCTGATATCCACCTCATCGTCGAGCAGATCGATAATCCGCACTGCCCGGCTGGGGCCGGGCAGTAGGCCGTCGGGGTCCGTTTGGAAAGACCTCCATGCCCGCCCGGCTAACGACACGTCATCGGTGACATCGACCATGAGGACATGCGATGGCGCCGGTTGACCGGCGCCAGGCTTGCGCAGCACCCACAGATGGGGCGCCACCGTGTTTCCAGGGCCGATCCCGGGAAGACTCATCACCGCACGCAGCGCCCCTGAACGCAGCAGGTTGCCGCGGATACGCCGACCAGAGCGGCGCGTCGCCGCCGCGGCCGGCATCATGATGACGACGCGGCCTCCGGGATTGGTGTGGGCCAAGCAGTGTTGGACCCACGCCAGTTCCGGCTCTCCTCGCGGTGGAAGCCCATATTCCCAACGCGGATCGCTGGTCAACTCCTCGTAGCCCCAAGACCGCTCGCCGAAGGGTGGATCGCACACCACCACGTCGACACGCTGGTCAGCAAACGCGTCGTGACGCAAGGAATCGCCGGCCGCCACGCGCACCGACCGGTCGTGCAGCAGCAGACGCGCCCCACACAGGCGCGCGGCGTTCGAGTTCACCTCCTGCCCAAGCAGGCCGCTGGACCCGCCAACCTGGGCAGCCAGCAGCAAAGTGCCAACCCCGCAGGCTGGGTCCATGACCGCGGCCCCCTTCGCGTCTGCCAGCTCGACCATCATCTGCGCCAACGGCCATGGCGTAAGAGTCACGCGGCGCGAGTGCACCTCCAGGTACCGCTCGCACAGAAAGTCGAACAGCTCACGTTGGTCGCGAACCCCGGCCGCTTCGGCGACCAGACGCAGGATGTCGACCCATTCCGTGTCGATGTGTTCGGCGAGCCCGCCTGGCAGCTCGGGGACCGCGGTCACGATGGCCGCAGTCAACGCATCGGCGACGGCTTCATCGGAGCCACGGGCCAGCGATCGCCAGTGCTTGGCATCGCGGGTAAGGAACACCAGGAAGGCGCCGATGTAACCGATCAGGTCACCCAGCCGAAGGTCGTCGACAGTGCCCCGTACCCGCTGCCACACTCGGTCTCCCGGCAGCATGGCGAACTGCTTGCCATGCCGGGTAAGCCAGGCTTCGATGTCCGACAGGGAGTACAGCGGGCTGGCTGAAGTGCCACCGGTCGGCTTGGGAAAGTCCGCGAACCGCCGCCGCCAGTTGCTGACCGCCGCCCGGCCCACGTTCGCTAGGCGAGCGATGTCACTGGCGCCGACGGTTGCACCGTCATGCGTTGAGGCGTCCATGCTGTCCACCGTGGTTGTCCTCCTTAGGTTCCCGGCTTCAAGCGGATGAGGACCCCCTTGGCCTTGAGCTCGTCGATGTGCTCAGCGGCACGTTTCGGCGCGACACCGCCCCGAACCAATAGCCCAGCCTCGATGTTCTTGCCGACGCCGGACTGGGTCAGGTTCGCGCTCGAAACCAGCAGTGTGCGGCGGTCCGCGACGGCGAGCTTGGCGTGCATCTTCGCGCCGGCCTCCAGTCGTTGCTGTACAGGCCAGTGCCACAGCTGCACGCCAGGCACGGACACGAACGCTGCCGCTGGCTCGGAGCCGGCGAGAGCACTGCCGGCGCCGCCCAACGTCTCGACGACGACCGAGACCGTCACACCGCGTGCCACGGCTGCGGTCAACGAGTCCAGCAGCGGTGGATACGGCTTGGCCGAGTAGGTCATCAACAGCAGCTCACCCTTTGCCTCACCGGCCAGCTCCACCAGTACTTGTGCCGTAGACCGAACCGGCACCTGATGAGTCGCCGGTCCACTCCACACCGATTCCACCCGTACCGCCGCCGCCTGTTGAGCATGGCCCGCAGCGAGGCCACGGAGGTACGCAGCAGCCTCTACTGTGGACACTCCGGTTGATTGCTGGGCCGCGAGCACAGCGGCGGCCATCTCCGCGAACCCAGGTATCCCTACGGCTTGCAGCGCCGCATGATCCGGCCAGCCCGCACCGATCCGGTCGGCGAGGACGCGCACGGCACCGGCCCCCCACCGGGCCACCGCCGCCGCGGCCACGGATTCGAATTCAGGCGACAATTCTGACGACCAAGTCATGGCAGTCTCACGGAATCTCGGAGAACATAGCCAAGGCGGGATCGTCTACCGGTACCACGAATCGGCGGTCCAGGAAGCGGTTGCCACGTTCGCAGGTGGTCTCGGAGACGAACAGGCAGATGTGGCAGGCGGCGCCGTGCAGGAAGTCGGCCGGGTCTTGGGGTAGGCGCTCGGCGCACAGCGGGTCGGAGGAGCAGTGCGCGGCCTCGTGCAGCGCCCTGCGGGTCAGCCGGACAAGCTGCTCGGGTTCGGCCAGCGACACGAGGCCGCCCAGTGTGCCCTCAGCGTCGGGCACCGCGGTGTAGATGAGAATCCCGCTGCGCGGATCATCCTCGGTGCTGGCATAAATCCGCTCCGAAAGGCTCGCCGAGCTGTACCCGCACTCCAGTGCGATCGTGCGGATCAGCAGATGCGACAGGGTGTGTAGGGCGATGTAGCGGGCGCCCGGCCAGTGTTTCATCTCATCGAACGTCTCATTGAGCCGGTCGGAGTAGCGGTTGCGCCGGAAGCGCCCGTAAGCGTCCTTGTGCGCGTGTAGGACTGCCGAGTCCTGTACCCTCGCCTCCCAGGCGGTCAGCAAATCCTCGGGCAGCCGCAGGAAGATTCCCTCCCCGCGCACTTCGCTACCGGGTACCCAGCTGGCCCCCGAACGGGCCAGCGGCGCACGCGTGACAAGTCCAGGGTCGTCGGGGTCCGGGGCGTCAAGACGGGTGAACCCGATCAGCGCTCGGACCTCCCGCAGCCGCTCAGCCTGAATGACATCTGCGTAGTGCCCCTTCAATTCGGCGGGTACACCGTTGGGATCGCGGCGCAGGGTGAAGTCATCGGTGGGTTCTGGCAGGCGTGCCGCCGAGAAGATCTCCCACTCCGGGGTACGCAGGTCGGGATAGGTTGTGGCGTCAGCGTCCTTAGGGCCAGCCTTATGGCCTTGGATCGCGGCCCAGATCTCGTCGTCGCTCCACTTGTCGAACTCGCGCAGCGCGGGCACGTTTGCCCGCGCGAACGGCAGCATCGCCGCTCCCGGAAGCCCGCTCAGTACCGCCCAATGCTGCTCGACCTTCATCTGCAACTCGCTGGCACCAGTGCGCGGCACGGCAAGCGCGGACAGGGTCTGCGCGAACCATTGGTTGGATGCCCCAACCACGAGCACTTTCGGGTTGTGGGCGGGCGGCGCCTGGCAGCCGCCAGGGTCGAACACCGCAAGGTGCGGATGGCGCCCCCGGCACCGGGGCAGTTTCTCTGCGCCTCGCCGGCCGAACACCTCCCGCATGTTGCGCCGCTCACCACAGCTGATGCACTGGATCTCGACATTGGCGCCGAGGTTGCCACCCCGGTCATCCATCCGCATCCGAGGATGGCTAGCCTTCGTACATGTGGCGCCACGGTGGGCGAAATGCGCGTACGGAAAATCGTCCAGATGCCCGGCCGTACACGCCAGCACGAAACGGGCTGCGACCGCCAATGGCTTGCGGCCCTTCTTCTTGCGGGCACAGTTGTCGTGGAAGAATCGTGCGTCCTGCGGCTTGCGTGCCTTGTCGTTCTCGAACCCGAACACCCCCGAGTCGACCGGCGCCAGCTCACTGCATACGGTGCAGCGCAACCACGAAGGGAAGGGCATCACCGGCACACCCACCCGGGCAGCCGGACCGTTCGGGTCACGGTCGATACCGTCAAGCCACGGCGCTGGGCGCAGTTCCTTAACTCCGGGGCCAAGCAGCTTGCCCACGGCCGCAAGAAGACGCGGTTCGGCGATCGGCTCCCACTCCGGCACCACCGAGTAGTTCCAGTCGTCCAATCCCCGCACCAGTACCGAGAAGTTGGGCAGGTCGACCAGCGCTCCCACACCGGTCGTGAACATGATGTGGCTGGGCCGCACCGCGCCGACCCGCCGCCGGTAGCTCGGCGCCATCACTGCCCCCCAACGGAAAGCGTGGACGCGCCCAGCTCGTCGCCGTCGGGCAACTCCTCCTCGGTGGCGGTATCAGCCCCTCCATCGGTTGCCGCACCGAACGACCAGTCCGGCGTGTCGTACAAAGGATTGAATATCTCCCCGCCGCCGGGCAGCAGCAGATTGATTTCGTTCTCCGTCTCCCGCATCGACATCCCGACGGTCCGATCCGTCCACCTCCCACCACCTGCCGGCTCAAGCAACCCCACCAACCGCTGCTGTCTGAAGGAACCCTCCTTGTACCCGAGCCGGGTCGACCCGGTCTTCGCCTGATTCCAGCGGTCCTTGACCGTCTTGATGCGCTCCTCCAGATAATCACGGCCCCGCTGCCCGCTGACGGATTCCGCCCGGGCCAGGAACCGCTCCACGATCCGGCCCACGGCCGGCCCGTCAAGCGGCACATCATGTGCGTCGACGTTGCGCGAGTAGGCATCCTCCGCGTTACGCACTGCCGCGACCAACGTCGCCGTGGTTCCTCGGTCCAAGGCCCGACGGGTGTACGGCGTCACCGACAGCGCCTCGACCTGACGGTAGAACGTCGCGTGGTAGTACTCGAAATCCTCGTAGTGGGCCAAATCCCGAGGGCGGGTCCAGTTGTACAGCGTCACCACCAGACCCGGCCTTTTCGCATCCCGGCCAACCCGCGACGACGCCTGGATGTACTCGGCGGTGTTCTTCGGCTGGCCGGTAACCACCATCAGCCCGAACCGCGAAACATCCACGCCGACCTGCAACATCGATGTCGCCAACACCACGTCGACCGGTACCCGGTCCTCCCGCAGGCGCTGCGATGAACGGTCGGACAGCGCGTGAAACGACGACTTGCTACGCATCGCCTCGCGCATGTCGTCCGCGATCGCCCGCCGCCGCGTCGAGGTGTCCAGGTCGGGGTCGAAGCCGATCTCCAGCCGCTTGAGCACCTCGCTGATGTCGGCCGAGGAGATCCGCGAGGTCAGCTCCTGGATGGCCAGCATGCCGGTGGCGGTGACGATGCGGTCGGACAGGTCCTTGCGCCGCCCGTGGGTACGGACTCGGGTGGTCACCTGGTCGTCGAGGTACCGTCGCATTCCGGCCAGCTCACGGGTGGCGTTGAAATACCCGACCAGTGTCAGATACGGGTCGGCCGGTTCGCCGTACCGGTCGAACAGGGTCTGCCCGGCGATCAGCAGGATCTCCGCCAGCCTGATCTCGGCTGATTTCAGCCGCACCCCATGTGCGCAGATGCCCAGATACCGGCGGCCCGGATTCATTTCCGTCACCGGCACCTGCTCGCTGAAGAACGTGTTGGCGATGTCGATCACCGGCGGCGGGAACACCGCCAACCCCCGACCGAACACGCCCAGCACCTGTTCCCGGGCGCGCTTAGTCGTCGCGGTCGACGCCACGATCTTCGGCCCTGTCTGCTCGCCGCCTGGGGCACGCCAGGTGCACAGCTCGTCCACGGCCGCCTCGAACAGACCCACCACGGTGCCCAACGCCCCGGAGATGAGGTGCAGCTCGTCCTGGATGATCAGATCCGGTGGTCGCAGCCGCGTCACCGGCTGGCTCACCACAGCGTCCAGCTTGCCTTTCTTGTTGTGCCGCTCACCGCAGCCAGTCTTGGCATCCAAATCGTCATGCCGGTAGCCATGCCTGGGGCAGCGCTGACGCACCCGCCCGAACAGCAACCCGGCAAACCCCCGCCACGGCAACTGCGCCAGCTTGTCGACCGTCGCTATGACCAGGCTCGGCGCGTACCGGTAAATCTCCTCGTCCACCGTAAGAATCGGCAGCCCTTCGGCGCTCTGGGTCGGGCTGAACGGGCAGGCATCGGCGCCCTCCGCGTTCGGGCACCACAGCAACACCCGCCGCAGGTCCTCACGCGGATCCAGATCGTGATGCGGTCGCAGCTTCGTCCCGCACCACGGGCAGCCCAGCGTCTGCAAAACGTTGGTACGCTTACCTTCTCCTGCCTCACGCGCCTCGGCGATCTGCTCGGCCGCCTCGTCGAACCAGTTCGGCGACACTCCGCCGCCGACCCACAGCCCGATCCGGAACGGCTCGGCACCCCACTTCGCCTCGTCGCCGCGGCGCAACACCTCGGCCGCACAAACCAGCGCCGCGGCCCGCTGGAACTGCTGGGCGGTCAACAGCCGCAGGGTGTACCGCATCAGCACCGCCACCCCCGCGTCTCCGCTTCGGGCATGCTCGCCGGTACCCAAAACTCCTTGAAGTCTGCGGATCGCGAAGGTGAAAGCTGTCAGCCCAAGGTATGCCTCAGTCTTGCCGCCGCCGGTCGGGAAGAACAGCAGATCCACGGTCGCGGTGTGGTCCGCTGCCCGCTCCGCATGCTCCGGGTCGGCAAGCGATGGCAGGTTCAGCAGCACGAAGGCGAGCTGGAACGGCCGCCACGAAGCCGCCGCCGCACCCTTATCCTTGACCTTCGCTTCAGCCTCCAAATAGGACAGACTATGTTCTTCGCGCAGCCTGGCAAGGTCCGTATGCCGGCGCTGCAATGCCATCGCCGCGTTGGCGAACCGGAACGCCACCAACGCGTCCGCATGCCCGTTAACAGTCGGGTCGGTCAGCACCGTGATCCCGGCACGGATCCGCTCGGCCGCCCGCCGGGCGGTGAACACCGCCGACGTGGCTGCCGCTCGCAAAGGCTGCGGCAGACCGGAAATCTCCGCCTCCTTCTCGCCCAGCCATTTGCTGTACCCGTCCGCCAGCGGCATCAGCCCGGCACGTAACCGATCCGGCTCTGCAATCGCCAGGGAATCCATCGACAGCTCGACATCAGCCAGCGCTGTTCCCTTGCCAAGTGGCGCAACGGTCGCGGGCACGTTGTACGCCGGTAGCCATGTCGTCTCCAGCCGGTACGCACGACGCTCCCCCTCGCGCACCTCCGCATGCACGGCCACATTGCTACCACTGGCATACCTGCGCTGAGCCCGGTACAGCAGCCGCAGATGCGCTTCCTCCACATCGCCGCCGACCGCCCGCAGATCATCAAGCGGATCATCGATCGGCAGGAACAACGCCGCGGCACCGTCCAGCGCGGTCACCGAAAGTCCAGACTGGAACAGCCACGCCGTGTCGGCGTTGGTCGGCGGCTCCGACTGTGCGTTGACCAAAGCCAGCTGCACCACCCGCCGACCATCGCGAGGCCGGACATCCACCGCCAGCAACACTCCCGGCTCGTCCGGATCCTTGCCGGTCAACGGCAGTCGATATGACCGCTTGCCATCCAGTCGGACCTCATGGTGGTGCGACACCGGCTCCCGGAACCACACCGTACGCTTACGCCCCGCCTCGTCCTGCGACTCGCGCCTGCCATAACGACCCCATCCCGCGGTCACAGACAAGACATCAACATCAGCAGGTACGGCGAAGGACAACCCCATCGACGATGCCCACATCTTGCCCAGGCTTTGCGGGGTAAGCACTTCCGGCAGATCCGCCTCGCCCGCATCGCCCTGGACTGTGTCCTCCAAATCCGCTACATCGTTGACCGGCTCTTGGCTGGACTTAGCCCGCTGCTTGGGGCCGAGCATCCCCACCAGGTATCGCTCGCGCGGCCCCATCGCACCCGGCCGAAACTCCTCAGCCTCACCGTCCCACGGCCCCAGCAGATCCCGCCGCACCAACGCCTCTAGCTCGTCCCGCACCTGAAACGAACTGGCGTCAGCGAAGGCTTGCGGCACATCCAACGGCGACTGCGGCTTGGCATCGCCGCCGTCGAGCGGGAGCGCGCCCTGCTCGCCACGCGGATCCGGAAAGAGACTGTCTTGTGAGTCAGCCATCAGAACAGCATCCCCTCGTCCTTCGCCGGAGCAGCGCCCCGCTTCTTCTTGTCGTGCAACCCGGCCTTGACCTCTTCGGCGTGCCGTTCGTGATTCAGCTCAAGCAGCCGATCAACGAACTCCCGCTGCATCGCCGGACCGACCGTGTAGCGGGTCTCCCGCCCGGCAGCATGGAACCCATGGTCCAGACCCTTTTCCACGAGATCGTTCCATCGGTACGCGCGACAGACCGCCTCGTCGATAGCGCGATGGATGCGCCTCAGCTCCATGATGTCCTCATCGTGACAACCAGGATCGTTGACGAGGTTGTACGTCGCGGTCAATCCCGCTTGCCGCGCCAGCATCACGTTGTCGCGTCGGTACGTGTCGAGCCGATCTCCCAACTCCCGCATCTCGGGCGTCAACTCTGGCAACGCCAACGTCTCAAACACATCGGACGGCGCATACTGCAAGTCCGTCTTTAAAGTTGCCGAGTTTCTTATAACCCACCAGTAGTGCGGCGCACTGCTCAGCAATGCCAGCATTGCCGCATCATCAGTGGCGAAGACAACCGTCTTCTCATTCATCACTTGTCCGGTAGTCACCATCACGGGCATCGCAGTCTTGCTAATTCGCGCAATTACGATTACACGCCCGAGTTCCTTGATCGCCGCACGGAGTCCTGGGGCCAGCTTCTCGTATTGCCACCACTTTTCGCGCGTTGCGCGCTTCGAGTCCGGAAGAACGTCGCGGGCCGGCTTCACAAGCCGCCGAATACGATCGAGGCACGCTTTATATTGAGATGCTTGTTCCAAAGGCCAATCCTCGAAGTCAATGATCCAACGGCTGGCCGACAGGTCTGGCCTGGAATTGAGATCTTGTCCGTTGAGATATCGGTGTAGCACTTTAGCGCTGCTCGGGTCCGCATTGATGAGCGCCGCCGCCTCAACGTCGTCAAGAACAAAGCCGATTCCGTTCACAAAATTGCCTATGAAGGCTATTCTCGAGCTCCCAACGAGTCGATGCGGGTTGCCGATAGCCCTCGACTCAGGGTCAAGTGATGGCGTAATTGCGGCGACCGCAACACCGTCCACGATCCGCTTCACGGACTCATGCAGGGATAGCCGGCTCGTCCACACGGCGCAGTACTCCAGAACAGCCGATCGAGATGGCCAGGGCTGGCTTTTGACCGCCCGCCGGATCGTCACACCGTGTGCCACCAGCTGATCCAAACCCACCTCGCGCGTGTCCCCCTGAGCCAGGGTGTTGGTGCCGATCAGGCCCGTCTGTCCCGCGCTATCTAGCAACCCATGCGCTCGCAATTCGAAGTAGGCGATGAGGTCGGCGTTTCCCTTGACGCCGCGACCGATCGCTTCGACTAAGAACTCACGGTAGGCAGATCCGTTGGCTCCACTAATTTTCTTTCCGCCGAGGAACGGCGGGTTGCCGATGACGGCGTCGAAGCCGCGTTGCTCGAAGACCTCCGGGAAGACCAGCGGCCAGTGCAGCGGCTCCCGATCGAACGAGCCGGGCACGTGATCGGTGGCCAGCCAGGCCCGTAGCTTCGACGCTGCCTCGTCTGCTGCGCCCGGCGAGCCTGACAGCGTTCGCCGCGCGAAGTCCGCCGCCGTGATCGAGCCGTCTCGCAAACCCCGCTCGCCGCGCCGCACGTTGGCTAACGCTGCTCCGACAGTGAGGTCCGCGAAGAATCTGGCCTGTTCGGTCTTTGCTTCGGCATCCTTGAGAAGTCGGCGCTTTTCCGCCATCGCCGCCAAAGGGTCGTCTCCGAGCGGCACCTCCGCGATCCGGCGCCGCATCTCGGCTACCTCGCCGACCAACGACCGCACACCGACTGTGAAGTCCACAGGTGAGCGTTCGTGGATTTCCCTGCCGCGCTTCGGGTCCATGTGCATGTACTTAAGTTGGTCCAGCGAGGTTATGCCGAGCAGCGAGTCCCCGGCAACCAGGCGGTCGTCCAGGAAAGTGAAGGGGCGCACCGGGTCCATCGACACCAGCCACAGCGACAGCTTCGCCATCTCCACGGCCATCGGGTTGATGTCCACGCCATACAGGCAATGCTCGATGACTTGACGCCGCGCCTCGATGACGAGCGGGTCCTCCTCCGCGCCAACGAGTCGATCGTCCGCCGCGGACAGGTATGCCTGCGCCCGCTCGTCGCCTTCCCGCGACCATGCCTCGATCAGATATCCAGCCAGATAGCGGGCGGCCGCCACAAGAAACGCCGCCGATCCCATCGCGATGTCGGCGACCTTCAATGCGAGGATTTCCTGGCTGGACTTGCGTTTCCACTGCGACGTGTCGGCCGTCTGGAGTGGACCGGGTGCGTAGACCAATGGCTCCAGCGCACCTTCGACGACCTCCTCAGCCAGGAATCGGGGCGTGTAATGGGTGCCGGTGTTCTTGCGCAGCGCCGACTCGGTGACGTACAAAGCTCCGGGCAGGATGACCACCGGTAGGCCGCGCAGGTCCGCGCGGATGATCCCGGCGAAGGGCAGCAGGCGTTCGGCCAGCGGGTAGTCGCCGCCCGTGACCGCGAGCAGCCGCTTGCGGGCTTCCTCCCTCTCGACGCCGTCAAGCGTGGCCAGCCGCTTCTCCAGCGCTTTGGCGGACCCGACACCGGAATCCTTGTACCGCTCGACAAGCGCGTCAGCGAGCCCAGCCGTGCTGATCATCTTTGCGGCAAGTGCCTCCAACTCGGCCAGAGGTACCTCGTCCTCCAAGCCTTCCTTGCCGACCAGCCCGACCGTGACGCCCTCGGCGCGGAACCCCTCGAAGGACAGCAGGCCCTCGTAGACATACCCGATCTGCTCCACGTCCAGTGTCCGGAAGCTCAGCGTCCGGGTCTCCCGCGATCTGCCCGTGCCGATCTGCACGCGCTGAACCGCGCGCAGCATGTGCAGCACGGTCCGGTCGTCGATGGTCAGCGGCAGCCACGGGTGGGTGTCCGGATCGAACAGCGACCCGTCATGGCCGTGTAGCTTCAGCCGTGGGTGGTCGATTCCACGGTACACAGCGATGAAAAGCGCAAGCAGGCGGTGCCAGGCCGCGGAGGTGTGTTCCAGGTCCTCCTCGCTACCTTCGATGGCCCGCTGCTCCAGTTCGGCGCGTAGTCCGCCTGCCGCATACGCCGTCGCGTAGAGGTCGTTGTCGGACGGTAGCAGCCCTCTTTCCTCGGCGAAGAGCAGGAACACCAAGCGCATCATCACGGTCACCGCGCCGTGGTACACCTCGTGTGCGCTGACCTCCGCCAAGCCAGGGCCGCCCAGGTCCCGGTCTCGCACATCAGCGCGACCGATCGCGGCCACCAGCAGTTCGACCGCCCGGCGCACCTGGACGCCGAGCGCCTCGGTGATGTCCTCCTGGTTGTCCTTACTGTTGTGCAGCAAGGGAATCAGGCGTTCTTTCTCGGGTACCCCGAAAAACCTCCGGCGGCACAACAGCGACAGGAAGGCCCGCACCACGTCGCGTTCGGCTGCCTCCTGCCAGGAGATCGCATCAAAGACGGCGACCGTGGTAACTCCTCCGCGTGGTGCCCAGACCAGCGCCCACCACCGGCCGTCGGTGGCCAGGCCCAGTTCGATGTTGTGGTGGCGGCAAAGGTGGGCCAGCCGGTCGACCGGGGTGGCCGCCCACGCCGAGCCAGCGATCCGCGCGGTGGGTGCGGCGCCGGGCGAGCAAAGCAGACCCAGCAGCCGTACCGCGTCGGGCTTGACCTCATCATCCGGCTCGACGGAGCCAGGCTCGACAAGCACGAACGAGGGCGCGATGGTGGTGTCGTGCTCAGCGACCTCGACAGTGAGCGGGTCGAGTGCGGTCTCGCGCAGCTCGCTTGCCCAGCCCAGCAGGTCGCCCAGTATGTAGCGCAACCATGCTCGCTTGCCGGCGGCTGGATCGGCCAGCCAGGTGGCGTGTTCGACGCGCAGCCGCTCGCGATCCTTCTTGTCCAGCGGGTCAAGGGTGGGCCAGGTCTGCCGCAGCACCGGCAGGCTGAGGAACGGGCCGGTGACCTCGATCAGCGCAAGCCAGTCGCGATGCTGTTGCGCGCCATCGGGTCCAGCCGGCCGGTTACGGTACGCGCGGCTCATCGGGTTGCCTCCCGCCTCGGTACGACGAAGATGACGGCCACAGGGAAGGAATGCGGTTTGGGATCCCGGTAGCGGTCGGCGATCGCCTCCAGCTCGCGGTCGCGCTCAGCGGTCAGACCGTCGAGCCGATCCCGCCACGACTGGCGGTCCCTGCGGAACTGGGCCAGTTCCTCCTTCGTCTTGCCGGCCTCGGCGCGGCTGAACAAGGCGTTCTCGGCCTCGGCATCGTCTTTCGCTAGCTCGCCACGCAGCGTCGCGGCAAACTGCTCAAGGTTGGCCGTGATGCGGGCCTGCTCGGCGTCACGCCGCTGGATCAGCTTGCGCTCCAAGGACTCTTGCCGGGTACTGCTTCGCCATTCGATGGCGGCGAGCAGGCCGTCGACGACTCGCGGCCAGCGGGCAACCAGCCGGTTCTGGACCGGCGCGGAGGCGGGGATACCTGTGGCCAGCGCCCGGTCCAGGATGCCCTTCAGCGTGCCGAGGTTTTCCAGCCGGCGGAAACGGCCCTGCTCCGGCGCCCAGCCACCGGCATAAAGCACCTCTTCATGCAGGCGCACCCCGTCCGCACCGACCAAAACGAACCGAGAAAACGCGCCGACCAGTACGTCCTCCAGCGCCGGATCGTCGCTGACCACGGCGGTGACCCGGTGCAAGCCAATGTCGCTATTGGACACGGCGGCGCGCAGCAGCCGCGTGGACATGGCGACCAGCGGATGACCGAGGTGCGCGAGGACTATCCCATCGCGTCCCTTGGCAACCTCAGAGTCGAAGGTGATCGGAAGCTGACGCGGTGGCTCGTCGTCCCGCTGGAGCTTTTCGGTCAGCCCCGCAGTCGCCCGCTGCCACGATCCGGTCAGCGGCGGCACCATGAAAAGGCCGTCCACCAGATGCTTGTCGTCGATATGCCTGCGCAGTGGTTGCTGACGGGCCAACTCCAGCGCGGTGTCGACCACGCGCTTGACCGCAGCCGGCGTGATATCCAGCTCTGCCACGGTTTCGTCGAGGTTCTTGCGCAGTTGCCGCGCCTGCTCCCCCACATTGGACTCAGCGGGTAGATCCGGCTCCGGCCCTCCGGCAGTGTCCACATCGGACTCCACGACCTCGCCTAGCATGCGCCGCTGGACGGCTGCGGCGAGCACGGCGTTGACCTTGCCTAGGTCCTCCTCCATCCGCGCCACCTTGGTGGCGACCCGCGACAGGAACTCCAGGTCCGCCTCGTACGAGTCGACGGCGCGCCCCCAGCCGGTTCCCACGAAGTGCCGCACGTCCGGGGTCTGCGTCTGCCCGTACCGGTCGATCCGGCCGATGCGCTGCTCAAGCTTGTTGGGATTGAAAGGAATATCGTAGTTGACCAGCCGATGGCAGTGGCGCTGTAAGTCGATGCCTTCGCTGGCCGCGTCGGTGGCGAGCAGGATTCGCACTGGGCTCTCGGTGGGGTCGGCTTGGAAGGCCAGCCGCAACTGTTCCCGGTCCTCGGTGTCGATGCCGCCGTGAAGTTGAGCCAGTGCCTTCCCTGCGAGCCCTTCCTGGCGCAGCAACTCGGCCAGCCAGAGCTGTGTGTCGCGGTACTCGGTGAACACCACGACACGTTCGTTCGTCCAATGTGTACCGTCCGGCTGGCACACCGCTTGTAGATAGGTGATCAGGGCGCGGGCCTTGGCATCGGGCTGGGCCTCGTGCGCCAGCGCCCACCGCTCCATCCGCTCCAGAAGCGCGATCTCCTCGCCGGTCGCATCTGGCTGCATCGGCCTGGTGCGGCCGAGCGCGTCATCTTCGGCTTCGGCCAGCTGCTCATCGTCGTAGGTGGCGATCTCGTCGAAGAAGTCTTCCAGCCACTCCGGGACCTCGTCGCCGGCCGGCAGCGGCGCCGCGGTGCTGGGCCGTCCGCGCAGCGTCTCCATGTAGACGCCGACGGTGTGGGCGAACGCAGCCGGGCTGGAGAACAGCCGCTTCTTGAGCAGCAGGGTCACCAGGTCGGTGGCCCGGCGGCCGCGCTGCGAGGTGAGCCGCTTACGTCGCAGCGCCGCGAACTCTTTGAGCAGGTCGTGTACCTGCCGCTCGTCGTCGGGGTAGCTGACTGGAATTGCTTGTGCCAGCCGCTGCGGGAACCGTGGCGTCCCATCGACATTGAGGATGTCGCGCTTGAGGCGGCGGACCACGGTGTCGCGCACGGCGGCCTTATTGGGCTGCACACCACGGGCGAACCGCTGGTTGTCCAGGATCTCCAGCAGCGCGGTAAACGACGCTTGATAGCCGTTGTGCGGGGTGGCCGACAGGAATAGCCGGTGGGTGAAGTGAGGCGCCAGCCGCCGGATCAGCTTGGTCTGCTGCGAGTCCACCGCGTATACCTGTTTGGGCGCGGAGGGCGCGACGTGGTGAGCCTCGTCGAGGATAAGTAGGTCAAATGTGCGCGGGTAGCTCGGCCCGTCCGGGGGCAACACCTCGTCTAGCAGGCGTTGTGCCTTCTGGCCGCGCAGCCAGGGCAGGCTGACGATGCTTAGCGGGTACACCTCGAAGGGGTTTGCGGCGGAGCCGTGGGTGCGCCGCACGACCGCGCACCGCTCGGCGTCGATGACCGTGAAGTCCAAGCCGAATTTCTCCGCCATCTCGTCGCGCCACTTGATGGTGAGCCCGGCCGGGCACACGATCATGACACGCCGGCCTCGGTGCCGCAGCAGGAGTTCCTGTGCGACCAGGCCCGCCTCGATGGTCTTGCCGAGACCGACATCGTCGGCCAGCAGCAGGTTGACCCGGGGAGCGTCGACCGCGCGGGCAACCGGCTCCAGCTGGTAGTCCTCGATCGCGACACCGGAGCGAAATGGCGCCTGCAAGGTCTTCACGTCGGCGGAGGTCACTGCCGACCAGCGCACCGCGTCCAGGAACGAGACCAGCCGCTCTGGCGGGTCGAACCCATGCTCGACGACATCGGGCAGCGAGCCGCTCGGCAGAACCCGCCGGCCCGGCTCAACCTCCCAGATCACATCGAGCGTCTCGCCGTACCGGCCGTCTTCGACGCTTTGCAGGCTCACCAGGTGACTGTGTTCAGCCGCCTCGACATCGCTGATCACCCAGCGCTGTCCACGGACGGCGACCAGCGCACCGATCTTCAGGTCCTCACTTGTTGCGGTCGGCACCATGCTCCCCTTCGTCAACTAGGGCGCGGACAGTCTCGCAAGTTGGCGACGCATCACGCGAGAGCGAAACGGCCCTCTCTGACTAGTCAAAACGCGCGAGTGAACTGTAACGGTTCGGATGACACCTGTCGAGTCCAAGATAATACTTGTGTACTCGATTCACAGTATGCTCTCATGAACTTCGTCAAAACAAGCCGCTCGCCGGCTCGACAGCGCACTGCCGGTCCACTCTTCGTGCTCGGCACGACCCGTGAAAGGAACCCCATGAATAGAAGGAAGGCCGCCGTGATCGGCGCCGCGATAGTCCTCGGCGGACTGAGCATCGCCTGCGGCGGCACGAGCGATGGCAGTGCCGGCGGCACCACCAAGGACCAGCCGATCACCGCCTCCAGCCCGGTCGCGAACGGCGCGGCCACTCCGGCCACGACACCGGCGGGCGACCCGAACTCCATCTCCGGGGACGGCACGTTCGCCATTCCGTCCCAGGTCAAGCCCGGCACGTACCGCACGGTGGTGCCCAACGATTCATTCAACTGCTACTACGCGCGGCTGAAGGACGCCTCAGGCAGCTTCGAGGGCATCATCGCGAACGAGAACGGCCGACCGGGCTCCCAGCAGATAGTCGAGATCAAGACCAGCGACAAGTTCTTCAAGACCGAAGGTTGCGGCACATGGACCAAGGTCAGTTGACGCCAACATCGATGGCGGATATCCACCTCAACTGATTTACAGCAGAACCGCCTCTGCGTAGTCTCGCAGCTACGGAGAGCAAGACGGGAGGTGTCCGATGGCGAAGCCGTGGGGCTGGTGGACTGTCCACAAGCTTCAAATTCTCCAGGAGTACCTTCAGGTTTTCGGGCTCGCCTCATCCAAAGTCGATGAGCGTATCTACCTTGATCTGTTCGCGGGATGGCCGAAGAACAAGAGCAGGGAGACCGACGAGGAAATCCTCGGATCCGTTCATCGCGCTCTGAATGTGCAACCGCCGTTCACCCGGATCGGTTTGTTCGAGGTCGAAGGTAAGGCTCAGCGCCTGGAGGATGCGATCCGTCGGGTGTACCCCGACCGCCGGGGCATCCGGGTCTTCGCGGGCGACTGCAACGAGCAAGTTGACATCGCCTTGGCAGCTTTGGGCAAGGTCGCTTGGGCACCGATGTTCGCCTTCATCGACCAATTTGACTCCGAGGTGCACTGGACGACGCTGGAGAAGATCGCGCGTTTCCGGCAGGGCAAAACCAAGGCGGAGATGTGGATTCTGTTCGCCACAGGCCAATATCCGCGCGGCCTTAACCTCCACGGCGAAGGGATGAACGCCGCCTACGGCGACACGATCACCCGCATGCTTGGAACCGAAGACTGGGTTCACATCGCCGAGGCACGCCGCCGCGGGGTACTACAGCCAGCGGAAGCCCGATCCGAGTGGGTCAACCTGGTGCGTTGGCGTCTGGAGCAAGACTTGGGCTACCGAACATCGCACGCGTTCACGATGAAGAACACGAATGGCAATGACATCTACGACATGATCTTCGTCTCGGATCACCCTGTCGGCGACAAGGTAATGGGTCAGCTTTACGGCAAGGCGCTCGACGAGCACGAAGCGATGCGCCAACATGCACTGACCCGTCGGCGCGACAAGCGCCGAGAAGAGCGGGCGGGTGAGATGCCGCTCTTCCCGGTCAGCCCGAGCATGATCAAAGCCAGCCAAACCATAGCGGAGAAGCTGTATGTCCCGGAGCCTCCGCACGAGCCCTACCGACTTGCTCGCACATAGCCCGTTCACGCCGGGACAAGATGGCTGGTATCCGGTGTCTCATCCCAGACACGGCGGTCGAGCATGCGCCCGCCGTGTTTTGGGGTGCGGCCACCCCACTGCTTGAAGAAGAACGGAACATCGGCTGCCACACATCGGTCCCGGATCTGCCGAACCCAGGCCGGATCGATTGGACGATGCCGAGGTCCCGACTCGCCGCCGACGATGACCCAGCCGATCCCGGTCAAGTCGATCTCTTCCAGCGGCCCGAGTAGCGGTTCGCACGACACGAACCGTACAGCGGCCGGAACCGCGCGAAGATCGTCGAGGCGAGTCAGCATCGCGGGAAGCTCAACGGATACCCCCATCCACAAGTTCGACGGCCATTCAAGACGGTCGGCAAGCTTCCTCAGCCTGGCCGCTCGCTTGGTCAAGATCTGGTATGTGTGCTGCGGTGTCTCGGCGATGACCCGAAAAACATCCCGCACAAACCCGAGCGGGACCTTGGCATGGAACAGATCGCTCATCGAGTTCACAAACACCGTGCGCGGTGACCGCCACTGATACGGAAGTTGAAGCGCATCGGTGTGGACCGAGATACCGAAGCCAGGTCCAGACGTCCTTGGATCCCCATCGACCTGGTACTTGGCGGCACCCATTGCCTTGAGCCGCTTTGCCAGCGTCAACGCGTAGCAGTTATCGCAGCCGGCAGAAATCCTGTCGCACCCAGTGGTGGGGTTCCATGTGACCTCGGTCCACTCAATCGCCGTCTGCGCAGCCATCGTGCCACCTCCTCGGCATCTCCACCGTAATGCGACACGTCGCATGATCAAAGATATTACTTGACCGGTCAAAAAATATCACTACCTTATGAGTGTGCCAGCCGGACGCACCCGAAGGGAAGACAGTCCCTATCGTGAACAGGCCGCAGCGCTGGCTGCACGGCTGCGCCATGCCCGCACCAACATCGGCTACACCCAGGAGCAACTCGCCGTTCAAGCCGGCGTAGCCGTGTCCACACTGCGCAAGATCGAAGATGGGCGAGTCGTGGAGCCCGGCTACTTCACGGTGCTGGCCTTGGCCACAGCCCTCGGCCTTAGCCTCAGCGATCTGGCCTGAACATCACCGCGCCCCGCACCAAGGTCCGGTCGGTGTCCTGCCGATCAGCGCCTCCGATGCGAGGGCGTCACAGGCCGATGGGCCTTGGTTGCCGCGAGTGAAGCCGGGGCAATCAGTTTCAGCCGTCACGGCAATGAGAGCGAATGCCCGACAGCGCTGTCATTTTGCAGGCGATCGCCGACGGGTGACCCGGCGCCCGTGATCACCGGATGATCGGAGTTCGTTCTCACGTCGCCGATCAGCTCAATATATATGGTTGTCAAAAAATTATGGACAATCCACAGAACGTCGCAGATAATGGTCGTCGTGACGACTTCAAACCCTGAAGCCCTTGCGATTGCCCGTTTTATGCGCGTCCTAAGTGCCGCCGCCCTTGAGCTGGCTGGGCAACTCGAAAGCGCGAGGCCAGCACTGCCGCAAGACCTCGACAGGGCTGGCCTCGGTTCCCTGCAGCTATCAGTGGCCAAAACCCTCCACCGCTACGGGACGGAAGGAATCTCGCCGCGCACGATCACTGACGATCTTGACCGCGGAGACGAACCCAACGTCCGTACCGCCCTGTCGTCGCTAGAAAAGAAAGGTGTGGCCGAGCGTGTACCAGGCGTCGTGCCGCAAAAGTGGCGTTTGACCACGAGGTACTACAACGACGAAAGCGGCCAGTGAACGCGCCCGTTACTCAAGAGCCGCTCGCCGCAAAGTCGATCGACGACCTGCCAAGACCGCGCCAAGAGTGGCTGCGCTGGCGTCACGGTCTCGACCCTCGCCGCCCCGGCGTTGCCCTCAGCCCGAACGACTGTGAGCGCGAGATAGCACATTTGCTGAGCTGGCGGGCCCAACGTCGTTGCACGGACGGACATCCTATATTGGATGGCTTCCTACTGATTGCCACGGCCGGTGACGACGGGCGGTGGCACCTACGCAACGAGAAATCATGGCTGTGCAACCCTTTGCTGCGCTCGCCCGACAAAGTCGAGCCGACATTGGACGGTCCTCACACCCACTCCGATCAGTATCCGACTAATCCCCATGTCCGCTGGAGCTTCACCTACACACCCGAGGAAGGCAATAGTGAAGCGGCCCGCGACTGGCACGAATCCTGGACCGAATACCGTTGGAGTGTAATGCCGACGGGTGTCGAAGCCGACCCCGGAACCATCAAGCCACGGCATCGTTGCCCCGCATACGATTGGCCGCCTTTCACCGCCTCCAAGACAGCCGTCGGGCGGCTCAGGTCCAAATTGATCGCCGAATTCGGCCCGACCTGCCAAGGCTGCGCCGCCCGCCCAGCAACGTATGTGGACCACGACCACCGGACCTGGCTGCTACGCGGTTTGCTGTGCCACATTTGCAACACCGCCATTGACGACTGCCCGCACCTGTCCGGTTGCCCATGGGGCGAGTACCTAGACAACCCACCTGCACTCCGGCTCGGACTGCGATACCCGCCGCCAGACGGGCAGAGGATCCGACGTTACCTGGCCAAGGCGGAGTTGCTGCGCCGCGACCCACTGGGACACCTGCCAGAGTGGCGACCGCGCCTGACTCGGTACCCACACCTACGACGATCATGGTCGGGCACCGATAACTCTGAGAAGCGAGCGGAAGAGGGCCGCGGCGTCTCAGCCGCTCGTATCGACGGTGGCTAGCAGCGCGAACGTTCTTGGCCTCGGGAAGGTCGAGACCGTCGAGGATGTCAAGGCCCGCCGCCAGGCCTCCGCGGCGGCTTGGGATCAGCGGCGGCCTGGTGGGTTTCGCCAAGGTGCGCGAGGGCGTCCGCTTCGTAGTAGCGATGGCCGAGCGACCCGGTACAACTTGAGAGCGTGCTGATAGCAGGCGAAGGCTTGGCTGTGCTGGCCGAGGTGATGGTGGGCGTACCCAAGGCTGTCCCGGCTCCGGCAGCGAGTCGTCGAGACCGACGTCGACGGCGTGACCTCCAAAGCCGCAGCCGAACAGTTCGCGTCGAGCACGAAACTGACCAGCGGCATCGAGGCGAGGGCGATCTTCCGGTTAGTGGCCCCGCAGAAGAGACAGGTCTTTGGCACCAGACGAGGCTACGGCTCCGGTACGACAGACAAGACCCTTCCAATATTGGTCGTCGAACGCAACGGAGCTCGGACCGCGGTCGCTATCCGTCACGACAGTCGCATGCGTGCTCGCCACCGAAGGGGCCGGATCCGTGCAGACATATCCACGCCACACGCTGGTTGTCGCACCCGTCGCAAACTCGTAGGACCTCGTCCAGGCGGTGACCAGAGCGCCCCTTCACGGACCAGACGACCGGCGGTCGGCCGCCACCGCCCGATGGAGCACTATTGACGGGTGGTGCTCTCAAGCGGCAGCGACGCAAAGTTGGACTCGAAGAGCTTATGTTTGTCCTGGACCGCAAGCCGCTGTTGGCAGTACAGCTTCCAGTACATGCGCCACACCTCATTTGCCGGCGGTAGGTATGTCACGACCAGTTCGAGTTGCTGGGCGGCTTCGTAGTCGATCATCTGGCCGTGGGCCGGGTAGGTCTTGGTGTCCAGTAGCTTGACGGGGATCGCCGTCCATGGGCCGGGTTGTTTCTGGAACATGCCGCGCTTGAGGTGGTTCTCGGCGAGTTGCTGGGCTCGCAGCTTGACCGACTCGAACAGCGTCAGCCGCGCCGGATCTAGTTTGGCGAGCATGAGCTGCGCGGTGAGGTTAGCCGGATCCCTCGCGAGTGCTTCGCTCCATTGGACATACGCATCCAGGTAGTTCTGCACGGAGTGGCGGATCAGGTTGCCGTTACCGTCGCCGAGCACGATCTGAGGATCGATGGGTCCGAGTTCTGAGCTGTCGCTCATGACGATGGCATCGGCGCCGAGGGCGATGAGGGTGCCGGCGCTCTTGGCGAAGTCGGGTACGACGACGCGGAGTTCACCCGTTCCGACGGTTCGGCGTAGCAGGCTGACGAACTTCTCGGCGGCATCGATGTCGCCGCCTCCGGTGTGGAGGAGGAGGTCGACGTTGGTGTCCCGGGGGACATTATGGAGCACTTCCACGAGGCCGATGATGTCGTCCCGGTCGACGGCAGATGCAGGCCCCGAGACGTAGCAGACCAGTGTGCGGCTGGTTACAGCCTCGATCTTGCGGATGAGTTCCTGTCGCTGATAGCGGGCCGCGTGGAACGCCTCGTACATCGGCGTTCGCGTGTTGGTCGGACCCGCTTCGTGGCTGTCGGCCATGCTTACCCTTCGTTTTCTGGCACCCAGTGCAGGTTGCCGTTGCGAATCGTGTAGTGGCATCGGCCGTTCGAACCGAGCGCGTCGATGCTGGGATGGAGGCTGAGAGGGCACCGTCGCACGATCTGCCACCGTGGGTGGCGGCTGGCGTCGCCGTTGAGCATGATCCGATGACGTGTCTCGCACGGACAGTCGAACGCGATCCACTTGCAGGTTGTGGCGTCGCCAACTATCACCACACCGTGGCGGGGCATGTGTGTGGGCACCTCGTCTGCTGCCGACACGGACGCGACGATCCGCCAGCGTCGTCGTGGCCACCAATGCCACCACCGCACTCGGCCTAGTCCGACCATGTCATGTCCAGGAATGGGTGCACGTCGCCCTTGCCGAGCAGCCCGCGCTCGGGATCGCAGTAGTGGCCAGGCCGCGGCAGCGCCACGTTGGTGGAGATCTCCCGGTCGCAGAAACGTAGAAGTATCTCACTGGGCCGTGGTATCGGCCCGTAGCCGATCAGGCGTTCCAGCAACTCGCTGACCGCGGCCGCCGCGACGGCGGTGGTGTACGTGACGACCGCTGGCTCGACCCCAGGGAGCGCGGCTGCGTACCCCTCCGCCTGACGGCGCGCCCGTTCCTCTGGGGACAACGCCTCGCTGAGGGCGCGGGCCATGTCGATGCGGTCACGGCAGACCAGGCACGCCGATCCCGACGTCACCGTTGTGACGCGGCCGTCGATGCCGACGAGCCGATCCGATGCGTCGCTGGTCAGCAGGACGCCGCAGTCGATGACGGGCACCAGGTAGTAGCTCGACAGCCGCGAGAGGACCAGCCGCCCACCGTTGTCGTCGGTGCAGCCGAAGATCACATCGCTGCCCCTAAGGTCCCCCGCTGCCACTGAGGTCGTGATCGATGCGACCTTCGCTTCGATCTGGGCGTCAGGGGCGAGGCGGCATAAGTGATCGGCGAGGACTTCGGCCTTTGGCCGGCCGACATCCGCCGGCGTCGAGCCGTAGACGCGGGTGAGGTTGCTTTCGCTGAGCCGCTTTGGATCGAACAGCTGAAGTCGGCGGACACCCAGCCGGGTGACTTGCTCGGCGACTGCCGAGCCGGTCCCGCCGCATCCCACGATCGCGACGCGCAGGTCGGCTAGAACGGCTTGCACCCCGCCGCCGAACGCCCGGACGTTGCGGTCGAACGCGGCGGAAAGCGAACGATCGGCCGATCCATGGTTTCGCATCATTGACCAGCGCTCACCGACGAGCCACAGGCGATCGATCACTGTGGTCTGCTCCACCGTACGGAGTTCCCCGGTGAACGTCAGCCCGGCGCCCCTCGGCGCCACGACCATCCAGCCGTAGTACACGCTGCCACTTCGTACCCGGAAGGTCTCGGCCAACTGGTCGTTGACCTTATGATCATGTCTGCTCGGGTACGGCGAGGAATCTCGTGCGGGATGTGTGTGCAGCCACACGGCAGTTGCGCCGATGGCCTCCGCCCGCGCTAGCGCCGTGACGTAGCCGTCGCTGGTGATTGTCAACCGATCAGGATCCCGCCGCGCGTACCCGTGATTGGGTACCCACCAGAGTTCTCGGCCGAGCAGCCGCAGACCCTCATCGGTCTCGACGACGCTGACCAGCAGGACCGCCGCAGACTCATCGGGTTCCCGAAGGGCCGCGTCCAACTCTGCCATCAGGTTTGTCGGCAGGACGAGCGTGCTGGTCATGCCGCCAGCCTCGGTACGTACCGCTCCAGATCAGTACGGATCAGGGCGAGGTAGCTTTCCAGCCCGTCGATTCCCGACCGCCATTGACCGGGCTGTAGGTGCCGCGACCACCGCTGCCAGACGCGTCCGCAACATGACTGCGGCATGTCGGCGTTCGGGATCGTCGCGCCGCTCCTGAGGCGCACAGCCGGATCGAACCACCACATGTCCGGCGGCACGTCGGGATATTGCGGGGTGAGCTGAATGAGAAGGTCGGCCTTGTCGGGCTCATAGCCGACCGGAAGCGGCCAGTCCGGCAGGATCACGCACGTCAGGCCAACGTCGCTGGCCACCTCGTAGGTGATGCCGCGGGATTCGAGGTACTCGATGTCGGACGCTGGCATGGTCACGGTCAAGTCAACCTTCATCGCTCGGTGCCGTCGCCTGGGTTGATCTGGCCCGGCGCGGTGAAGAAACGAAGCCCGTCGCGCATCTCGACCACGTCCGCGTCGCCGATCTTGCGGTCCGGGCCGCCCGGAACGACCTCGAAGAGATCGCGATCCGGCCCGATCGGCGGCTGAGGTAGCTGCCTGACCTCGGCCCCGGTCATCGTCGGCATCTCGACCTTGTAGTGCTGCCGATCGATCTGGATGTTGTAGTGCTTCGACTCAGCGTCTGCGGCCATCGCACACCCCCTTCATCAAGCAACCACGGTATCAAGCAACCGAGCAACTTGCCAACTGTGGTTGCCTGGGGCACAATAGGTGACATGAAAGACGCCCGTGCCATGACGATTCGCCTTGCCTCAGAGCAAGCCGAGGAACTCGACTTGGTGGCCGCGGTAGACAACCAGCCGGTTGCTGAGGTGATCCGCGCCGCGATCGCGGAGCACATCGCCAACCGCAAGCAAGACACGGAGTTCCAAGATGGACTGCGGCAGAGGATCGAGCGAGCACAGCGCATGCTCGGTAGGTAGCCAGCCGCGGCGACGGCGCCGTCCCGACGCCATGGCGGGCAGTCACAGCCTATGGGTCGCTCGTCAGATGCCTAACCTTCGGCGATCCACGCGCACCAGCCCGCCGATGGGAACACTGGTCTTTCTTGACGTGACGCGCTTTCGTCCGCACCTTCCGCGGGGGTTGCGCCGACGGCCGACCGCCCAAGCGGCGCCATCTGGCGTACCTATGCCCAGAACGCGGCGCTTCACCAAACTCGTGGACGCCGGCCCGTAACGGCAGGCAGTTCGCCGTCCCGATTCCCCGTACGGGCACGGCCCGTGCAGCATCGGCGTGGGGCCCGATGCGCGGTACGACGCGACTCTTGACTCGCTCGGTGATGTAGCACCGCGTCGCCAGGCGCTGAGCCCCTGAGGTCCGAACGTATGGTGAAACTTCATCGTATGGGTCTACAGAGAATGGTCAGGTCAATGCGCCCGCCCGAACTTCGATCACATCTCTCCGTATCGTGAGTACGTGGTCAGGTACAGCGAGAAGCTAACCAGCGCACAGACCAAGGCAGCAAACATCATCTCGTCTAGCTGGAATTCCCTAGCAGGCCCTACGGTCGTCGTCCTAGACGCACCTGGTGGCCGCGGGAAGACTCGAATAATTCAAGAAATTTACGACGACCTGGCTGGGGCACAGCCCGATGGCCGGCAGTTCTGGGTGGGGCGCCTTGCCAGCGATGAGCTGCCTGGGTGGCGCCAGGCCCGCAAGAGCGTTGCGCCAGGATCGCTGGATGTGACCCAGCGTCCCGGCTGGCTGTGGTTCGGGCTGGAAGCCTATCCACTCGGAAGAGTGAACCTTTCATCTCAGCTGCATCAAATCAACGCCGCAGTCGTAACGGCATACGAGGAGGGCCGGCTGTCCGGCGATGCTGCAGACACTCTGCGCCGTGGCGCTGGTCGCGGACTTTTGCCAGAACTGCTGAAGGCGACTGCCAACATCATCACCGACCTTGTCCCCGGAGGCAGTCTTGCGAAGACCAGCATCGAAACTACGGTCACGATCGGACGGACGATAAAGGCTCGAAACGACCTCGGCGTCTCACTGTCGATAGACGATCCTGTTGCATTGAGTCGGGCTGTGCTCGCCACCATGTTCGTCGCGGGCGTGCTTGGCGACCTCGACACAGCGCTAGCTCCGGTCGTGATCGCTCTCGATGACGCTCACCTAGTCGATCCCTCGGCGGTTGCTGTTTTGGATGCGATCATGAGAGCCAATCCGGATGAGGAGCTGCTCGGATCCGGGATGTTGAGTGGACATCAGCGTGAGTTCGCCGCCTCGCGCGGTCTACCGCCTGTTGTCCCGATCCTGCTTCTTGCGACCTCGCAACCTGCGAACGACTCACGACCGGATCATTTTGGCGCCCGAGTCACCGCGTGGAGCCACCATGGCTTAAAAGTAGTCACCGTGGGAGAAGATCACCTTCCCCTCCTTTCCACGGAGGAAGCGATCGCCGTAGCTGGGCGGCGTCTTGCGCGAATAGGCCTCGATGACGGCCAGTTACGGCTTGTTGTCGACCAGGCACACGATCGGCTTTTGGATGGCGTGAACGCCTCGTTACTGATAGCTCATTGCGAACGAGTGCATCGCCTTGCTGATCCTCGTCGCACTTTGGCATCTGACTGGGCAGAACGGTACCTTCCGCGCTTCATTGAAGAAGACGCACGGCTGCGATTCGAGGCCTTACCATTGCGCGCTCAGGAGGCAGTTGTCGCTGGGTCCCTGCGGGGCCCAGCGTTCGCATTGGACGCTGTCTCCACCGTTCTGCCCGATCTTAACCAAGACGAAGGATGGATCGGTGAGATCGAGGACTCGGGCTACGCCCAACGCTCCGCGGAGTTCCCCGGTACTCCGCAACTGGTCTTTAGCGATGAGCCATCATTTGCATTTGCGCGGCAACAGGCGGTCCAGGATTCAGTTCTATGCACACGCACGCTAACCGAGGTCTCGGCGCCGTTGTTGAGGGATCTGTGGGCTTCGGCCACCGTAGGTCCATTGGGCGGCGGGCGAATGCTGTATGAGATTTCACGGCGTGAGGCATATCAGTATCAGCAGCTGCTTGACGAGGCAGACCTTCCTGCCAAGACAATCGACGCCGAAATGTGGGCTGCGGCATTGGGCTTCGCAGGAGAACGCCAATTCATCCTTGAGGAGGTGGGGCCTCCTAGCGGTCCTCGCCATATGCGGGATCTCTGGATGGATTTAGTGAAAGGCAGAGAACCGCTCGCGGGCGACGGATGGGCGATAGCAGCCCGATGGGTAGTCCATCGGCACCTGCCAGGACCGATGACTTTCGGGACAGTATGGTCGACCAAAGTCACCACGCCAAAATTGACGAGGATACAACCTGAAGCGCGGAGAATAGCTGCGCGGGTAGCAGGCCGAACACTGCCATTCCTACTCGCCGACCAACGGCCCTTGTTCGAACCTGGGCTCCGTCTGCTACTGCGACTTGGACTTGCTGGACGTCTGCTGCCGAACGAACTCCGGCGGTTAGTGGCATTTCGTCTACTACTGATCGCGCCACTGCGCTTATCGGCCGCTGTTGTCCTAGCGCGAGTTTACGTTAACGATCTTGATGAGAACCAGCGGAAGCTTCTAACCCAAATTCTTATTCTGGGTCCGGCTCCCGATCCAGGAGATGCTTCGTTCCGCCGATCAATCGGCCTATCGTGGCTCGGGGGCGACCTTCCTGCCGACATCTGCTCTCGCGTGGTAGATGATCTAGTGGCAACTTGCAAAGGCGAACGAAACATAGTCCAAGAGGACACTTTCGGCGTTGTTGGACGGATGGCAGACCTGTCGGACCCTATCGTTTATCCATGGGCTCATGCCGACATCTACGCGGCAGCTGCGCTTCTCACGTCTGCGCACAGGCTCTCGGCACCGATGAGCGCACGAACGGTCGCGATCGGTAAATTGCTTGATTCGGCAGAGAGCCACCCTGGTGCCGCATGGATGCTGTTGTCGGGGAAGACCCACCTTGACGGACAGCAGCTAGGATACGCCAGGTCCGCTTTCACCGAGTGGGAGCGGAGAGGTGCAATTTCCGCTGGCCGGTTCGACCTAACAGGATCAGTTCAGCCTGGTAAACCGCAGCCGAAGAACAGGCAGAAGAAGCTCAGACGCAAGCGATAGCCCAGTCCAGCTTGCCGAATCGGCCGAATTCGGCCATACAAAAGGTAGGGTGGGCGGCGGCCTCAAGCCAGCGAACGGCTGGCGGATCTGGAGTGGCCCACAAACCGAGACGTGTGTACTGATTGAAGTATGTCGGCCGCACGAAGATCCGTCGGCTGACTACGTTTGTTGCCGGCTGCGGTTGTCCATCATTTGTTTGGTTCGACTTCTGGTGGCCCGGTGTGGACGTTGTTGAAGGAATCGGCGGGTTACCGCCTAATTGTATTGATCACGGCCAGACCAAGGCCCAGAGCGCCACCAAATGCGGCGCCTCCCGCAAGGAAAGCATCAGCGACGTTGGCACCTGCGAGTCCTTTGAGGACGGCGGCGAATACCGCAGCCACTGCCGAAGTCGCCGCGGCGAAGGTGACGTATCTGATTGCCTGGCGACGCCGACGGCAGGTGCGGCTGGGCTGGGGTGTCATCGGATCACCAGCTCACCGCGCAACAGATACTCAGTGGCCTTCGCCTGAGTTTCGGCTGCTGTGGCCGCTTGCTTCTCACAGGCGGCCGTCTGGCGAGCCAGTGTCGCAACCGCCTCGAGAATGTTCAACTGGACGCTCCATGGTGGAAAGTCCAGGCGAAGCTCGCCTAGCGTCGCGGTGGCAAGCGATGGGACGGGCGAGCTAACGGCAGCTCGATCCCGTATCCAGTCACGAGCTGACTGTGTCGTGAGTAGCATCAGCAGATACTCGGGGTGGATCTGCACGTCCGGGCGAAGGCGTAGCCGCAGAAGGTTCGTATGCAGCAACCAGCCTTCCTCTTCGAAGGCCACGAGTGCGACTTTGCCCAGGGAACCTGTCCGAACACAAACCAGGTCACCTTCACGAAGTGTGAAGCGCGACAAGTCTTGAGCTGTACTGTAGGAAACCCTCTCGTCGTTTTCCGCGGCAATGCGGCCCTGGCGCAAGTGTTTTGGCATTACCACGGGTACGTCGCCTTTGGCGGAACGTATGGCGGAAGGCAAGAATTTACTCGACGGCCCTGCCTGGATCCTGCAAACATCTTCCAGCCGGAGACTGCGCCAGCCGTCGGACAGGTCTGGGCTGGATGCCTCGCGCAATTCCAGTGCCAGAGAGTCAGCACATGCCGCTGCATAGTCCACTTCCCGACGATGATCGGTGAGCTGGCTCCGCGCGACGCTGAGGAAATGTGCTGCCGTGGTTTTGGGGGCTTGCTCGGCAACGTTGCGCTGGTAATCGCCGGGACTGAGCGAGTACTGGTTGTCACGAATCGCGCTGAGGGGAACAACCGTGCTGAGGTCGCCTTCACCTCCGCTGCGGTAAGCCTGGACGATCTGATCGAGTTCGCCAGCTGACAGCTCCGAACGTTGCCCAACGCGCTTTCCAAGGTGGTCGGCCACAACGAACACCACATGCTCACCCGCCTCGCCTGGTGGGCGCAAAAGCCAGACCACAGGGGCCACCGCCGCACTACTGAACATGTTTTTAGGCAAGGCGATGATGCCCTCGACCACTCGGGCTTCAATCATCCTGGCGCGGATGGCCCTCTCGCTGGACTGCGGCGACCAGAGCGAGTTCGGCAGCATGAGGACAATAGCTCGCCCGCCCGGGCGCAGCGCGGCAACCGCGTGCTGGAGCCACGCATAGTTCTGGCTGTTGCCAGGCGGAGCGCCGAACGGCCATTCCACACCCGACGCTTGTGGATCGAAGAAGCCGCCGCCAGCGTTGAACGGCGGGTTGCACAGCACCGCGTCAGCGATCGCAGTTCGATCTCTTCGCATCCAGGGCGCGTGTTCCTGGCGTACAGAGGCGTCAATGCTATGAACAGCGAGATTCATGCCGGTATAAGCCGTGGTTTCCGCGCGCGGGCTGTCGGCATGGACACTGATTCCCCCGCCATGGTGCAACCACGCGGCGGTGAGCAGCTCGCCCGTTCGCGAATAGGGGTCATAGACCGATTGGCATTCATCAGCGATGAGCCTGGCCATCAGGGTACTGACTGTAGTCGGTGTCACGAGGCTCATAGCTGATGCGCCATGGGCCGACCCCAATTGGCTGACAAGTGCCTCGAACTGGCGTGGTGGAAACTTACTGGTCACATAGATAAGACGCCGGATGTCCTCGTGGCTGTGGGGATGAATCGCGGACAATGCCGCGGCGATGTTTCTTGGGAGGTTCCGGCTGGTCAAGGCAGCTTCCAGCAACCGCGCCAGCGCGTTTAATAGCGCACGCGGCTCCGCATATGCCCCGTTCGTCCGATGAGCAAGGCCGCGTGACTCGACGCGGTGTAGATACATGAGACCAAGCATCACCCGACGCAGGTCGTCCTCGGATCCGGTTCCGCGGACACGAGAGCCCAACGCTCCTCGCAACTCGGCCAACGTCGGGATTGGTGCCTCAGCAGCGACTCCCACCTTGCCTTCCCTCCTCCACAGTCGACGAATGGTATGAAGGTAGGCAGGGAGACACGGCGCAGCAAGTGCGCACTGGCCAGTGCGCACAAGGACGCCACGGAAGAGGACACTCGGCTCCGCTCGGCGGCAGGGTGAAGTACGCACGTGATCACAGAATGCAGTCGAAGGCCCAGGCTACGGATCACTCCGGTCCCGCAGATCGCCCACTAACACCAAGTCACAGCAGCATGCGCGACCCGCTGGCCCTGGCACTGATCGGCCCGCCGACGCACCGAACCTAAGACACCGAGCCCGCCTCGTCCTGCGGAATACACCGACAAGGTCGCCCACGCATTGATGGATTCAACCCATCCTCCGGCGATCCTCAAGCACCGCCGTGCCCACACGGTGCCCACAAACATAAAATACCTCGACTTCCATCAATGAAAGCCGAGGTGTTTTGCCTGCTCAATGCCTGTGGAGCTGAGGGGACTCGAACCCCTGACCCCCACACTGCCAGTGTGGTGCGCTACCAGCTGCGCCACAGCCCCTTACCTGGTATCGACCTCCGACCTTGCGAAGGCACCTGCGAAATAGTACACGCCCGCAATCGGCCCGCGAAATCGGGTTCCACCTGGCCCGCCGTAGCCGGACAAAGGCTCAGTTCAGATGAGGATCAGGCGGGAAGTGGGCGATGGCGGCAGTCAGGCCGCCCTGACGCCGCAGGACCATCTGCCACAGATCCTCGGGCTGGTTCAGGAAAGGATCACTCGGCAGAGCGCTGAACACGAACCACGATCCCTCGGCGATCTCCTTCTCGAGCTGGCCCGCGCCCCACCCCGCATATCCGTGATAGACCCTCACGTACTCGAGCTTGTCCCCGATCTTGGACGGCTCGTGGCTGAGGTCGATCGTGCCCACTTGCCCGATGACCCGGCTGTAGCCGATGAAACCGGCCACGCCGGCTTTGGCCCGCGCCACGCAGATCGCCGAGTCGGCCCCCACCGGCCCGCCCTCGAACAGTACCTGCGGCCCGCTGACCAGGGTCTCCCAGCCGGGCAGCACCTCGCTCACGCCGACGCCGGTCGGCCGGTTGAGCACGACGCCGAGCGCGCCGTCACTCTCGTGCGCCAGCAAGAAAACCACGGTCCGCTCGAAGTGCGGATCGCGCAGGGTCGGCAGGGCGACCAGAAGGTGCCCGGTATACGATTTCACCACACCTCGCCCCAGGTCCCTCGATGTCATCCTCGGATCGCGCCACGGCATGTTCGCACCATAGCGGGCGCTGCACCGCTTTTCTACGACACGTGAAGGAACACCGCTAGAGCGCGGGCGCATTCATTCACCGTGGCCTGCCAACTCTTAAACGCACCGTTGTCGGCGTGATCACTGACATGCTTGATGATCCGCACAGGAACGCCGAACGCGGTGGCGGCCGCGGCGACGGCGTAGCCTTCCATGTCGACAAGGTCGGCTCGCTGGGCGAGGCCCTCCGCTCGGAGCGTGGCCGCTTCAATCGCCGGGCTGTCGAAGTCATGCTGGATGACCGATTTTATTTCCTGTGTACCCGCAAGGCCCGCCCGCAGCGCCCCAGCCGTGCCGAGATTGATGATCTCGCTCGGCCGGTCACCGGTCGCGAGGGCGCGGGTCACGGCGACGGCCGCGGCCACCTCGCCGATGCCGGTAACCAGCACGGGATAACGGCCGTCGAGGTGCGCCGCCTCTTCTTGCCGGGCGACAACGATCAGTGGGGTGCCAGCCATGCCCATACAGTAGTCGGGTGAGCCCACTTGAAAGTGCCGCCCGCCTGGCCGATGACCTCCTCTTCCCCTCCGCGCTCGAGGTCGACCGGGCCGATCGCGTACCGGTTTCGCATTTCGAAGCGCTTGCCCGCGAAGGGCTCTATGGCTTCGACGGCGACTTGCGCATCGTCGAGGTGCTGGCATCGGGCTGCTTGGCCACCGCTTTCGTCTGGCTCCAGCACTTCGGCCCGCTGGCCTCCACCGCCCGCCGCCACCCGGATCTGCACGCCGCCCTCGCCGGCGGCCGGCTCAAGGGCGGCATCGCACGGGCCGGCGCCCGCCCCGGCACCCGCTCGCTCACGGTATCCTCCACAGTGGACGGTTACGTGCTCGACGGCCCGGTCCCGTGGGTCACCGGCTGGGGCATGATCGATATCGTCGAGGTGGCGGCCCTCGACGCCGGCGATAACGTCGTCTTCCTTCTCGTCGACGCGCACGACTCCCCCACCCTCACCTCAAGACTCAACCAGCTCGTCGCCGTCAACGCCTCCCGCACCGTCACGCTGACCTTCACCGGCCACCGGGCCGCCGCCGACCGCCTGGTGCGCAAGCAGCCGCTCCAGGAGTGGCAGGCCGCCGAGGCCCCGGGCTCGCGGCTCAACGGCGGCCTGGCCCTGGGCGTCGCGGCCCGGTGCATCCGTCTCCTGGGCACCGAGATCCTGGACACCGAGACCCCGCTACAGTCCGAATTGGACGCGTGCCGCCGGGCGCTTCTCGAAGCGGATGCCTCGACGCTCCCGCGTGCCCGCGCCGCCGCCTCCGAGCTCGCCATGCGCGCCGCCACGACCCTGACCGTCCACACCGGAAGCCGCTCCGTGCTCCTCGACGATCATGCCCAGCGGCTGGTGCGGGAGGCGGCTTTTCTGCTTGTCTTCGGTACCAGAGAAAGAATTAAAAACGAATTGCTGAAAGCGCTGTCTATCCCATTAGGACAGTTGTCACCACGTTGGTGATGAACCCGACGACCCCGCCCGCCACGAAGGTGATCCAGGCGACCCGGTTACCCGATCGCCTGAGCTTGCCCAGTTCCTCGACGTGCATCCGGGTCAGGCGGGCCATCTCCTCCTTGAGCGTGGAATCCGTTTCCCGCCCGAGGATGTGGGCAATCTTGTTAGCGGTGTCCTCGTTGATTTCCGCCAGCGCCTTCGCCTGCTCGGCCTGATCGATGAGACGCTTCACCTCGCTGCCATACGCCTCCGCCTTGCGGCTGATGTCCCCGAGACGATTCACCACGGCGGTGAGGGTGTTGGTCACCTCGGCGACCTCTTGCTCAATCGAGAGCTGTCCGGCGGGCAGCGTGCTTTCGATCGCCGCCACCGCATTCGCCGCGGCCTCCTGGAACTGCGCCTCGGCCACGGTGGTCTCGCCACGGATGCTCCGTCCGCTTGAGAGTGCTTGGGCTGCGACACCACCAGCAAGGCCAACCGCAACGAACAACAGGAATCCTTGCAGCAGCAGACTTTCCCCGTTGTTCGCCTGCAGGGCCAGGTTCGTCGCGAGCCCGGCCAGGCCGCCGCCGGCCGCAAGCAGTGCGAGTTTGAGGGCATACCGGTATCCGGACATACACGCATCATGCGATGGTGGCGCAAACTCTACCGCGCAATTTGCCAGGTGGCACGAAGACAGGTGGCGACACCAAAGCCGCAGCCAGCACGCACTCAGTGTGACTCACATCACATGATCGAAGCATCGCAATCAATAGTAAGCCAGCGTGATGATAGCGGGAGTTCTGCTACGTAGCAGTCTGCCACGTCAAGATCGGATGAAAGCGAAGGACTCGTATGACCGCTAGCAATCAAGACCCGGCGGTCCAGCGCAGGCGGTTGTTCAAAGAGTTGCGCAAGTTGCGAAATGAACGCAACCTGACCCAGCCGAAGGTGGCCGAGGCGCTCGAATGGTCGCCCTCAAAGCTCCTGCGGATCGAGAACGGTAAATTGAATATCTCCAAGTCCGATCTCATAGCGCTGCTCAACTACTACGAGGTGGAAGAGAAGGAGCGCGTCGAAGAGCTGATCGAGATGGCGAGGGTGGCAAAAAACGTTACCCTGTTGGCATATCGAGGCATCCTGGCCCCCGAGTTCAGCAACTACATGCTCTACGAATCTTCGGCCTCATTTATTCGCACGTATCAGCCTGTGTTCGTTCCCGGGCTGCTACAGACCGAAGGCTACGCGCGCGAGATCATCCAAACCGTCTCGACGCGCGAGAACGAGAGCCTGGAGGACATCGAGAAGCGCGTCCAGCAACGCCTGGATCGGCAGGAACTGCTGACCCGAGAAAATGCCCCCACGGCGGTCTTCATTCTCGATGAGGCGGTTGTCGTGCGCCGGATCGGACCCGGCAACACCATGTCCAAGCAGCTCGATCACCTGGTCACGATGTCGAGGTTGGACAACGTGACCATCCGGATCCTTCCGTTTGACCGAGGCGCCCACCCGGGCATGCGCGGCCCCTTCATCCTCCTCGAGTTCCACCACGACGACATGGAGGACATGCTCTTTTTGGAGCACTACCGGGGCGACGTCATGACCCCGACCGGAAGCGATGAAATCTCGGCGGCCGGGGTGACGTTCTATCAGCTCGTGGAGATCGCCGAGTCGGAGGAACGATCAATCGAAATGCTTCAGAACATCAGCAAGCGCATGCGCTCGCGGTGACGAGGCTAGGAGTGTCGGATGCACCAGGCAGACGTCCACGACAGCCGGACATCGGCCCCCGCCGTTCCACGACGGACCAGAGGGACTGCGATGCTTATGACGGTACCGCTGGCCGTCGTGCCATCCGGCGCGCTGGCATTGGCAATTTTCGTGTTGAGACTCGACACCCGGCGCTGGATTCTCGCCGCCTTGCTTGGCGCCTTCACCTTCGCGCTGATCCCGATCCTCGGCTATGTCCGGCGGCGTGGCCGATAGCCATGGCGGACCTCAAAATCGCGACGCAATGACAACTCATGGCGCCCTGCTAGCGCCCCGCCACGCCACGTCGAAATACGAGTAGCACAAACCGGGTAGCCGGATCGGCGAGAGCAGCGCCGATCCCGACAACGGCACCGGCCACCGCCGCCTGGACAGTCACCGTCAAGGCCGATGCGCTCCCGTCATTGAGCCGGCCGATCCCGACCACAGCAGACGCGCCCGATACGCCGACGATCAGGCTGTAAACGACCCGGACCAACAGCGTCGGCCATGGCCTTGTGGGAACGCCTTCCTTCATATATCCGGTCCGTTCGCGCCGACCCGAGGACTGGTGCATGATATTGTAGCTTGTCTATACTATTCGTGCCCATCGGCATGAGGGAGACTTGCGGTGACCGATCATCCGACCCCCGATTTGGTATGGCGTAAGAGCATCCGCAGCGGGGGGACCGAGTGCGTCGAGGTCGCCGCGCGGGACGGCATCGTGTTGATTCGTGATTCCAAGGATCCGGACGGGCCCATCCTGGCGGTGAACGTTCGCGCCTGGCGGGCGTTCATCGAAGCGGTCAAGGACGGCGAGATCTAGCTGAGAGTCCACCTCGCTAGCGCGATTGACATCGATGCGACCCGGATGTCTAATCCCAGACAACGTTGTCAAGCGCGAAGAGGTAACCCTCCCATGAGATCAGCGCTGATCGCCTCCACCGCCGCTACGGTTCTGGTCATGTCGCCGTACCTCCCGGCGCACGCCGCGCCGCCGCCACCCGATCCGCCCGGCACGGCCTTCACCTCCTCGTTCGAGCCCGGTGACACCCAACCCACCTGGATCAACACCGCCGAGCGCGCCCGCGACGTCACCGGCACGCTGCCCGGCGGCATACCGGGCAGCATCGCCGACCGCATCGCCGAGGTGAGCGCCAGCGGCGAGAACACCTCCGGCGGCGAGGTGAAGGAGAACCTCAACGACGGTGACTCCAACACCAAGTGGCTGGTGTTCGCGGCCACCGGGTGGGCGCGGTACCGGCTCTCCGAGGCGACCGCGGTCGTCCACTATGGACTGACGTCGGCCAATGACGCGCCCGAGCGCGACCCGCGTGACTGGGCGCTGCTCGGCTCGCAGGACGGCCAAAGCTGGACCACATTGGACACCCGGACGGGCGAGACCTTCTCGGCACGCTTCCAGCGCAAGGAGTACACCTTCAGCAACACCACGGCATACCTGTACTACCGGCTCGACGTCACGCGGGTCACCGGCGGCAATATCCTCCAGCTCGCGGAGTGGGAGTTGTCCGACGGCGTCACCGGCCCGAGGCCGCCCAGCGACATGCGCTCCCAGATCGGCGTGGGACCGTCCGGCGGCTTCGTCTCCAAGCCGCGCGCTGGATTCACCGGCCTGAAAGCCTTGCAGTACGCGGGAAGCACCACCGCGGCCACCGGAGGCTTCTCCTACAACAAGGTTTTCGAGGTCGACATCCCGGTCACCCCGAGCCTGCAACTGTCCTATGTGGTCTTCCCGGAGTTCACCGCGGCCAGCCTGAGCTACCCGAGCACCTACGTCGCGGTCGACCTCGCCTTCTCCGACGGCACCTACCTGAGCGGGCTCGGCGTGCGCGACCAGCACGGCGCCGTGCTCTCCCCGCGCGGGCAGGGTGAGTCAAAGACCCTCTACGCCGACCAATGGAACTTCAAGAGCGCCGAAATCGGCAAGGCCGCCCGGGGCAAGACCATCAAGCGCATCCTCGTGGGGTACGACAGTCCCGTTGGCCCGCTTGGCTTCCGTGGCTGGGTCGACGACATCACGCTCACGAGCGGCGTTGCCACAAGGGGCCTCAAGCCGACCGATTACGTCGTCACCACCCGGGGCACCCACTCGACCGCGGGCTTCTCGCGCGGCAACAACTTCCCGGCCACCGCCGTGCCGCACGGGTTCACCTTCTGGACCCCGGTCACCAATGCGGGCACGACAAGCTGGCTTTACGAGTACCACCGGGCCAACAACGCCGCCAACCTACCTACGCTGCAGGCGTTCGCGGCCAGCCACGAACCGAGCCCGTGGATGGGCGACCGGCAGACCTTCCAATTCATGCCATCGATCGCCGAGGGCGTGCCCAACCCATCGCGTTCGGCCCGCGCCATGCCCTTCCGGCACGGCAATGAGGTGGCGCGGGCGCACTATTACTCGGTCACCTTCGAGAACGGGGTGCGGGCGGAGATCGCTCCGGCTGACCACGCCGCCGTGTTCCGGTTCGCGTTTCCGGGTACCCAGCAAAAGCTCATCTTCGACAACGTCAACAACAACGGCGGGCTCACGCTGGAGCTCACCAGTGGCGTCGTAACGGGGCACTCCGATGTCCGAAGTGGACTGTCCACCGGCGCCACCCGAATGTATTACTACGCCACGTTCGACAAGCCGGTCACCGGCGGCGCCAAGCTTGCCGGGCAGGGCCGCGACAATGTACAGGGATACCTGGCTTTCGACGCCGGAGCGGACCGGGTCGTCACCATGCGTATCGGCTCGTCGCTGGTCAGCGTGGAGCAGGCGCGGCGCAACCTGGCCGCCGAGGTCGCCGACGGTTTCGACGCCGTCCGTCTCCGCGCGCAGCGCGCCTGGGACGACAAGCTAGGCGTCATCGAGGTCGAGGGCGCCACTCACGACCAGCTGACCACGCTCTACTCGAGCCTCTACCGGCTGTTCCTGTACCCCAACTCCGGGTACGAGATGGTGGACGGCGTGGCCAAGCACGTGGTGCAGTCGGCCGCCTCGACCAACCCGAATCCTGCTCTCGTGGACGGGAAAGTGTTTGTCAACAACGGTTTCTGGGACACCTATCGCACGACCTGGCCCGCCTACGCGCTTTTGACGCCCTCCATGGCCGGCCAGATGGTCGACGGGTTCGTGCAGCAGTACCGCGACGGCGGCTGGATCGCCCGCTGGTCCTCGCCCGGCTACGCCGACCTGATGGTGGGCACCAGCTCCGACGTCGCGTTCGCCGACGCCTATCTCAAGGGAGTCAACGGGTTCGACGCCGCACTCGCCTACGAAGCGGGTCTGAGGAACGCGACCGTGATGCCGCCCAACGCCAACGTAGGGCGCAAGGGCATGGCCACATCGCCGTTCCTCGGCTACACGGCGATCGGGTCCACCGCCGAGGCGATGTCGTGGGCGATGGATGGGTACATCAACGACTTCGGACTCGCCAACATGGCTCAGGCCTTGGGCCGCACCGAGGAGGCCGAGTACTTCCGTAGCCGGGCCCTGAACTACGTGCACATGTTCGACCCGTCGGTCCGTTTCTTCCAGGGCCGTAACGCCGACGGCTCGTGGCGCCGCACACCGTCCACATTCGACCCTCGAATCTGGGGGTTCGACTACACCGAGACCGACGCCTGGAACATGGCCTTCCACGTGCCGCAGGACGGCCAAGGCCTGGCCAACCTCTACGGCGGGACGGATGCCTTGACGGACAAGCTCGACGAGTTCTTCACCACACCCGAGACCGCGATGTTCCCGGGTTCCTACGGCGGCATCATCCACGAGATGCGGGAGGCGCGCGACGTGCGGATGGGCCAGTACGGCCACAGCAACCAGCCCTCGCACCACATTATCTACATGTATAACTACGCCGGGCAGCCGTGGAAGGCGCAGGCCAAGGTGCGCGAGGCCGTTTCCCGCCTCTACCTCGGCAGCGAGATCGGCCAGGGCTACACCGGGGACGAGGACAACGGCGAGATGTCGGCGTGGTACGTCTTCAGCGCCTTGGGTTTCTACCCGCTGCAGATGGGCAGCCCTTACTACGCCATCGGGTCGCCGCTGTTCCGCAAGGCCACCATCCACCTGGAAAACGGCCGTGACCTCGTCATCAACGCCGACGGCGACGGGCCTTACGTGCAGGGGCTGAGGGTCAACGGCCAGCGCTGGGACCGAACCTACCTGCCGCACGAGACGCTGGCCGCCGGCGGCGTGCTCGACTTCACCCTGGGCTCGCGCCCGTCGGCCTGGGGCACCGGCAAGGACGCGGCCCCGCCGTCGCTCACGGCCGGCGATGGCATCCCCACCCCGCTGGCCGATCTGACCCGCCCCGACGGCAGCGCCCTGTTCGACAACGACTCGCGGACAAGGGTGTCGCTTGTGGACGGTCAGGTGACGATGCCCGGTGGCGAGGAGGTCACGTTCTACACCCTCACCTCCGGCTCCGGCGACGCCAGTCTCGACCCGCGCGACTGGGTGCTCGAGGGCTCCGACGACGGCACAAGGTGGACCACGCTCGACCGGCGCGACGGTGAAGTCTTCAAGTGGCGGCAGCAGACCCGGCCGTTCAAAGTAGACAAGCCCAAAACCTTTACACGGTACCGTTTACGCGTGACCGGGCCGACCACGGCCGTGGAGCTGGCCGAGATCGAGCTGCTGCGGCCGGCGCCGCCCGACACCGCACCGCTGACCGCCACCGCCGCCGGCGCCGTGGCTTCGCCGGGCGAGACGGTCGCGCTCAACGTGACCGTCACCAACCACGCCACGATCCCGGTTCGCGGGTCGGTCACCTCCGTCGCACCCAATGGGTGGACGGTGACTCCGCCCAGTGTCGCGTTTGGACCTTTGTCTCCCGGCGCCTCTACGACGGTCGGCTTTGAGGTCACGGTTGCCGCCGATGCCAGCCCCGGCAGCTACCCGATCCCGTTCACGGTCACGTCAAATGCGGGCTCGATACGGACCACCGCGCGGGTCACGCTGATCGGCGACACCGTGGAGTTCACCCCGGGTACCGAGGCTGAGGCCCCATGGCTGTTCGACGACGCCGGATCGCAGCTCGACGGCTCGGTCTTCGATGGGCGGGCGCGCTTCTGCGACGGCAACAGCTCGGCCACCTACCGGTTCCCGCTGCCCTCCGGCGCGACCGGTGGCACGCTGGCGCTCGACCTCGGCAACCAGTACCTCGTCGAGGTGTCGACCGACAACGCCACCTGGCGCACCATTCTGGTGGAGCAGAACAACATCCGCGACCTGTCCAACCGGACCGTCCACACCTTTGACCTCAACGAGTTGCGCGGCACAAGCCGTGTGCTCTACCTCCGCATCGCCGACAGCCAGCCTCAGGACGGGTGGGGTGCGTGGCTCGCCCGCGCTCGCCTCACGCTGACCCGCACGCCCTAAGATCGTTGCGCTCGTGGATGTAGATCCCGCCTCGAAAATTACATCTACGAGCGCAATGATCATGACTCTAGGCGATCGTGAGCCCCGGCAGCGCCCGCACGACCGGGCACTCGGCGTAACGGGTGGCCTCGGCGAGGATGGCGTCCGCATCCATCCAGGAACGCAGATGCGTGATGACGAGCAGGCGTGCCCGGGATCGGGTGGCCAGCTCGCCGGCGGTGCGGGCGGTCAGGTGACCGCCTCGCGGATAATCGCCGTCCAAACCGGACGCCTCCGCCAGCAACACCCGGCAGCCCGCGGCCAGCTCGTCGATCGCCTCACCCGGACCGGTGTCGGCGGTGTAGCAGAGCCAGTCGTCGACCCGGGCCGCCCACACCTCCATGTCGCCGTGCTCGACCCGGGCCAGGCGCAGTCTCATCGGACCGGCCTCAGTCACACCCGCCACCGCCGGCTCGAACGAGTACAGGCCGGTCTCGCGGGTCAGCCAGGGGATGGCGGCGGGCAGGTCACTCGGGCCGATCAGCCGCAGGGGCCGCGGGATCGGGGGCTGGTGAGCGGCATCAGCAACGGGCCGCGGGATCGGGGGCTGGTGAGCGGCATCAGCAACGGCCTGGGCCCGGCCACGATGGTAGGCAAGCGAAACGAGGTCGGCGTAGTGGTCGCCGTGCGCGTGCGAGATGAGGACCTGGTCGAGGGATTCCGGTGCGGCGTAACGCATCAGCGGCCCGCACGAGCCACTGCCGAGGTCGAGCAGCAGCCGGAAACCGTCGTGCTCCACCAGGTAGCAGGAGCAGCCCGCCTCGGGCCCGGGCACCGAACCGGAACACCCGACGATAGTCAGCTTCATGCCGCCCATGCTTGCATCAGGCGCTCGACGTCGTCCGGCCCGATCGCTAAGGGCGTAGTCAACCCGATCAATACCAACCCGGTGATCGCGCTGACCAGGGCCGCCGCCTGCGGCTCGGTCAGTCCCCGCGCCCGCTGGATCAGCTCGATCTGGGAACGCCTTATCTCGGTCAGGGTCTCGCGCAAGGCCGGCCGGCGGGTAGACTCGAGGAACAGCTCGAACATGGCCAGGTGCCGGGAACGGTTGGCGCCCAAGGCGTTTCGTACGATCGACGGCAGGTCCTGCCGCTCGGCCCGCAGATCGGCGAAGTGCAGGTCCCGCGCTCTCTCGGCGGCGCCGGCCAGCAGGGCGTCGCGGGTGCGAAAGTAGCGCGAGGTGGTGCCGGGTGGTTCGCCGGCCCGCAGGTCGACCGCGCGGTGGGTAAGGCCGCGCGCCCCGGCGCTCGCCAGGATCTCGATGGCGGCGTCGCCGAGGCGCTCGCGGCG
>Ga0075428_100000149_pt1 | contig 63444 bp, 66 predicted proteins | sample RhiMetdeltSRZDD2_FD_75291 | JGI IMG/M metagenome (GOLD analysis project Ga0075428, IMG submission 75291) | Populus rhizosphere microbial communities from Tennessee, USA - Rhizosphere MetaG P. deltoides SRZDD2 | ecosystem: Host-associated > Plants > Roots > Rhizosphere > Soil | place: USA... | reverse complement strand
ACGTGGAACACCTGCGCGGCGGCGCTGCCGCATCTGGTCGACCGCGGCGGCAGCCTGGTCAACATCAGCTCGGCGGCAGGGTTGAAGGGCACCCCATTGCATCTGCCGTACACGGCGTCCAAGCACGGCGTGGTCGGCCTCAGCCGCGCATTGGCCAACGAGCTTGCCGCGCAGAACATTCGGGTCAACACCGTCCACCCGACAGGTGTGGAAACTGGTATGCGGCCGGAGAACCTGCAACAGATCCTCGGCGAAGGGCGCCCGGATCTGATCCCGATCTTCCTCAACGCCCTGCCCGCCGTCATGGCAGAAGCGATCGATATCAGCAACGCCGTGCTGTTCCTGGTGTCCGACGAGTCGCGCATGGTGACCGGGTTGGAGTTCAAGGTCGACGCGGGAGTGACCATTCGATGACAACTGTTGATATCGACCGCTCGGAGCGTGGCCGACGCGAGTTCGCGGAAGTCATGACCTTCGATCCCCCAGACGATTCCAGTCCGTCGACGACGAACGGCTTGATCGACTTCGTCTTCGGGGAAGTCTGGTCGCGGCCCGGATTGAGCAGACGGAATCGGCGGTTCATCACGCTTCCCTGCGTGGCGGCGGCCGATGCCGAAGGCCCTCTCAAGGAGCATGTGTATGCCGCCTTGAACAGCGGAGATCTGTCGATCACCGAAATGCGGGAAACGGTACTGCATTTCGCGGTCTACAGCGGCTGGCCGAAGGCGTCGCGCTTCAACATGGTGGTCGACGAGCAATGGGAGCGAATCCACCGCGAGCGCGGGCACACCGTGCCGCCACCCGATCCGCTGCTACCGCTGGTTACGCCGAGCGACCCAGAGGAACGCCTGCTGACCGGAGAACAATCGTTCAAGGACATCAACTGCCTACCGTTCGCGCCGCAACGCGATAACCCGTATCAAGGGGCAGGCATTCTGAACTTCGTGTTCGGCGAGATGTGGCTGCGGCCGGGATTGGGCATGAAGGAACGGCGACTGGTGACAGTAGCGTGTGTGGCCTTCCAGGACGCGCCGTATCCGATCCTGAGCCACGTCTACGCCGCGCTGAAGAGCCGAGACGTGTCCTTCGATGAAATGGATGAGCTGGCCTTGCATTTCGGCGCCTACTACGGCTGGGCGAAGGCGTCGCATCTGAATCAGGTGATCGGCGAGCAGAAGCAACGCGTGCTCGACGAGTGGCGCCAGGAGGCGCAGTGACAGCGACATTGGCCGGGGGACTGCTCATCGGCGGTGACCGACTCACCGAAACGTCCGGCGGGACATACGCCCACATCTACCCGGCGACAGGCCAACCGAACGCGCACATCCCGCTGGCAGGGGCCGACGAGATCGACCGTGCGGTCGCGTCTGCGTGGGACGCGCACCGCGAATGGATGGCGTTGACCGTCGACCGGCGCCGCGATCTGCTCATCGACCTCGCGGATGCGGTGCACGAGAACCTTGACGAATTGTCACGCCTCAACGTGCATGACTACGCGGTGCCAATCTCCTTCGCAAGCAACGCGATTATGCTGGAGCGGTTCTTGCGTCACTTCGCCGGTTACGTCGACAAGCCGCACGGGAGCTCGACGCCGGTCACTGGCTCGTTCGACGTCAACCTGATCGAACGCGAGCCGTACGGTGTCGTCGGCGTCCTCACCCCGTGGAACGGATCGCTGGTGGTGACCGGATCGTGCGTCGCGCCGGCGCTGGCGGCGGGAAATGCGGTAGTGCTGAAGCCATCAGAGGTCGCGCCGCTCGCCGCATTGCGCTTCGGGGAATTGTGCCTCGAGGTTGGGCTGCCTGCCGGACTGGTCAATGTCGTCCCCGCCGGACCGGAGGGCGGCGACGCCTTGGTGCGGCATCCGGGCATCCGCAAGATCCACTTCACTGGCGGAGATGCGACCGCACGCAACGTTCTTCAATCCGCGGCGGTCAATCTGACGCCGGTGGTGACCGAACTGGGCGGCAAGTCGGCGAACATCGTCTTCGACGACGCCGACCTCGACGCCGCGGCGATGCTGTCGGCACACCAGGGTCCACTCATGCAATCAGGACAGAGCTGCGCATGCGCCAGTCGCGTGCTGGTTCAGGAGTCGGCGTACGACGCGTTCCTCGAAAAGTTCGTGGCTGTCATCGAAGGCTCGACGGTCGGCGACCCGCTCAACCCGGAGGTCGTATTCGGCCCGGTGGTCAGCCAGCCCGCGGCCGACCGCATCCTCGGCGTGATCGAGCAGGCAGTCAGCGAGCGTTCGGGGGAGTTGCTCGTCGGAGGCACGCGCCTCGGCGGTGAACTCGCCGACGGCTACTACATTCAGCCGACCGTGTTCGGTGATGTCGACAACCGCTCCGCGCTGGCCCAAAACGAGACGTTCGGGCCGGTCGTATCGGTGATGAAGTTCAGCGACGAGGCCGAGGCGGTGCGCATCGCCAACGACTCCCGATATGGCTTGAACGCATTTGTCCAGACCAACGATCTGCGCCGGGCGCACCGCGTCGCGCGCCAGCTGGAGGCTGGTTCGGTGTGGGTCAACACGTTCAGCGACATCTCCCCGCAAGGACCGTACGGCGGCTATAAGCAGAGCGGATTCGGCCGTACCGGCGGCCTTGAAGGGCTGCACGAATTCCTCCAAGTGAAGAACATTCGCATCGGCATGCAGTGAGGACGAGCAGTCCGGCACGAATTTGTGCAAGTGCACAGCATCGCCATACGCGCCGGGTGAAGATGATGGGCGACGTCATCGAGGAGGGTTTATGGCCGGGCGGGTAGAAGGCAAGGTCGCATTCATCACCGGTGCCGCGCGCGGCCAGGGCCGGAGTCACGCGGTACGGTTGGCGCAGGAAGGCGCCAACATCATCGCCGTCGACATCTGCCAGCCTTTCGCCGACTCGCCGGCCCCAGCGGCGACCCCTGAAGACCTCGCGGAGACAGCGGACCTGGTCAAGGCGCTGGACAGGCGAATCGTGACCGCCGAGGTCGACGTCCGGGATTACGACGCGCTCAAGGCCGCGGTCGACAGCGGCGTCGAGCAACTCGGCGGGCTAGACATCATCGTCGCCAACGCAGGCATCGGCACAGTCGGAACACGGCTCGAGCGGATGAAGGAAGACATCTGGCAGGAGATGATCGACGTCAACCTCACCGGGGTGTGGAAGTCGGTGAAGGCTGGTGTCCCGCACATGTTGGCAGGCGGACGCGGTGGCTCGATCATCTTGACCAGTTCGGTCGCGGGCCTGAAGACATACCCGCACACCGGCCACTACGTCGCAGCCAAACATGGCGTGGTCGGTTTGATGCGGACATTCGCCGTTGAGCTTGGCGCGCAGTCGATCCGGGTCAACTCGGTGCATCCGACCCATGTGAACACGCCATTGCTGCACAACGAGCAGACGTACCGGATGTTCCGTCCCGATCTGGAAAACCCGGGCCCCGACGATATGGCCCCGGTCTGTCAGAGCTTCCATATGCTGCCCATCCCGTGGGTGACCGCCGAAGACATCAGCAACGCGGTGTTGTTCCTGGCCTCCGACGAGGCCCGGTACATCACAGGCGTTGCGCTACCGGTTGACGCTGGCAGTTGCCTGAAGTAGCGCGAAAGGACCACCCCGGCATGACAATTGCGCACGACACCGACGTCTATTACGACCCCTACGACATCGACATCGTCAATGATCCGTACCCGGTCTATGCCCGGCTGCGGGAGGAAGCGCCGATCTATTACAACGAGCGCTTCAACTTCTGGGCGATCTCGCGGTACGCCGACGTGGAGAAGGCGCTGGCCGATTGGGAGACCTTCTCCAACAGCCGCGGCGACATCTTGGAGCTGATCCAGTCGAACTTCGACATGCCCAAGGGCGTGATGATGATGGAGGATCCGCCCGTGCACACGATGCTGCGCGGGCTGATGTCTCGGGTGTTCACGCCGCGGCGGATGGCCGAGATCGAAGACCAGATCCGGCGGTATTGCGTCAACTGCCTTGACCCGCATGTGGGCTCGGATGGCTTCGACATCATCGCGGAGCTTGCGTCGATGATGCCGATGCGCGTGATCGGCATGTTGTTGGGTATCCCTGAGTCGGAGCAGATCAACGTCCGCGACGCCAATGACGCGAACCTGCGCACTAAGCCGGGCGCACCGATGAAGGTCGTCACCGCCGACAAGATCGCGGACGGCCGCATCTACGCGGATTACATCGATTGGCGTGCAAAGAATCCCTCCGACGATTTGATGACGGCCTTGCTCAACGTCGAGTTCGAAGACGAGAACGGCGTGACGCGCAAGCTCACCCGCGACGAGATCCTGCGCTACACCCAGGTGGTCGCCGGTGCCGGGAACGAGACGACCGGACGGCTGATCGGCTGGCTGGCCAAGGTGCTTGCCGAGCATCCCGATCAGCGCCGTGAGATCGAGCAGGACCGGTCGCTGCTGAACCGCGCCGTTGACGAGACGCTGCGGTTCGAGCCGACCGGTCCGCACGTAGCGCGGTGGATGGCAAGGGATTTCGAGTGCTACGGCACCACCGTGCCGGCCGGCAGCGCGATGCTGCTGTTGTTCGGAGCGGCTAATCGTGACTCGCGCCGCTACAAGGACGCCGAGACGTTCAACATCCACCGAGACAACATCTCGCACCTGACCTTTGGCAAGGGTGTGCACTACTGCCTCGGCGCGAACCTTGCGCGGCTGGAAGGCCGCGTTGCTCTCGATGAACTACTCAACCGGTGGCCCGAATGGGACATCGACTACGAGACAGCGCAATTGGCGCCGACGTCGACCGTGCGCGGCTGGGAACGGCTGCGGCTGGTCCTGCCCTGAGGCACCCGCTATTCGACGAATGCGCCGGCGGCACACGTTCAAGCGATTTCGGCGGCGGCGGGTGGTGCCGGTGTGGCCAGCCCGTCGAATCGCTGTATCCTGCGGCGAAGTCGAGTCGTCGGATCGACCGTCACCAACGACGCGAGTTCGCGGCGGATGGCTGCGGCAACACGGCGAGAGAACTGCTCCGGTTCCGCTCGTGCATCGGGATATTCAGGAATGACGCTGTCGAGCGCACCGCTGGCCAGCAAGTCGGCCGCGCGAACGCCTTGCCGGGCCGCTACTTCTGGAGCACGGTCGGTGCTGTGATGCAGAATCGCGCTGGCGCCCTCGGGTGGCAGCGGCGATAACCATCCGTTTGCCGCGCCCATCGTGCGATCGGCCGGAAACAGCGCCAGCGCCGCCCCGCCCGTGCCCTGGCCCAGCAGCAGCGAAACAGTGGGCACCTCGAGGGCGAGCATGTCGGCGATACAACGGGCGATCTCGCCTGCGATCCCGCCTTCTTCTGCAGCCCTGGATAATTCGCCACCCGGTGTGTCGATGACGGACACCAGCGGTAACCCCAAGTCGACGGCCACCCGCATTCCGCGCCGCGCCTGACGTAACGCCGCGGGACCGATCGGTGCGTTCGCCGGTGCGCGGCGGTCCTGGCCCAACAGGACGCATGACACATCGGAAAATCGGACCAGTGCGACGATCAGCGCGGGATCGGCTTCCCCTTGGCCGGTTCCGCGAAGCGGAACGACATTCGTGGCGGTGGAAAGTATCTCCTGGACGCCTGGGCGGTCCGGTTGTCGCGATGCTACGACCGATGTCCAGGCAGGAAAACTGCGGGCGCCTCGGTAGCAGATGGAAGCGACGCCGCCACCATTCGACGATCCTGAGACGATGTTCAGTGTCCGGGCCACGACTTCGGCGAGCTCGTTGGGCGGGCACACCGCGTCGACAAGTCCACAGCGGAACAGGTTTTCCGCTGTTTGCACGCCGGTCGGGAATGGATCGCCGTAGAGCGCTTCGTACACGCGAGGACCGAGAAAACCAACCAATGCGCCGGGTTCGGCGAAGGTGACGTGTCCAAGCGAACCCCAGGAGGCAAACACGCCGCCGGTGGTCGGGTGCCGCAAGTAGACGAGATACGGCAGGCGAGCTGCCTTGTGGTCGGTCACGGCCGCCGTGATCCGCACCATCTGCAGGAACGCTGTCGTGCCCTCCTGCATGCGCGTGCCGCCCGACGTTGGCAGGGCAAGTAGAGGCAGGCGTTCGGCGGTGGCGCGGCGGATCGCCGTGGTGAGTCGATGACCGGCGGCCACGCCGATTGAGCCGCCGAGAAATCCGAACTCGCACACCAACATCGCCACTCGGTGGCCTCGGATGGTCGCGGAGCCGGTGAGCACCGATTCGTCGAGCCCGGTCTTTCTTCGGGCACAAGCCAGCTCGTCACCGTACTCGGCGTCCGCCGGCGTTTCTCGAAGGGCGCCATCCCACGAGATCCATGAGCCCGCGTCGATCAGGGCATCTATCACCTCACGGGCGCTGAGCCGAGTCATCGGTGGTCCGCCAGGATGGTCGCTTCGATGAGATCGTTGTCGGCGCCAAGCACTGGGGGAGCGGTGTGGTGCTTGCGTGTCAGTTCCGCGCCCTCGGCGTCGAAGAACCGCAGCGGCGGCCCAGGCAGCGTGATGCTTCCCAACGTTGCGTGATCGACGTCGATGAGTAGCCCCTGCGATTTGGTCTGTTCCCATTCGTAGACCTCGCGAATGGTGCGAATGCGCCCGGCGGGCACACCGATTCGATCCAGTTTTGCGAGCAACTCGTCGGTGTTGTAGAACGCGAACCGTGCCTGCACCATCTCTCTGACCCGCTTGCTGTTGGCCACCCGCTCCGGGTTTGTTGCCATCCCTGCAGCGTCGGCATCGAAGCCGAATCCTTCGCAGAGCCGTTTCCAGAGTCCTTCGCTGCCGACCGAAATCTGCACGGCGCCATCGGCCGTGTCGAACAGACCATATGGGCAAATCGATGGATGGTGGTTGCCGGTGGCCTCGCCGACCTGGCCTGCGACCGTCCACTTGGTGCCTTGAAAGGCGTGCACTCCGACGACCGCGGCGAGCAGCGACGCCCGCACTACTTGGCCCCGGCCGGTGCGTTCCCGTTCCTGTAGTGCCGCAAGGACTCCGAACGCGCCGTACATCCCGGCCAGCAGATCGGCGATCGGCACTCCGACGCGCTGCACGTCGGTGGGGTCGGAACCGGTCACCGACATCAGGCCGGCTTCGCCCTGCGCGATTTGGTCGTAGCCCGCGCGCCCGGCCTCGGGGCCGTCGTGGCCGAATCCACTGATCGACAAGACGACCAGGCGCGGATTGATCTCGGCGAGCTGCTGCTGGGAAAACCCAAGGCGGTCAAGGACTCCGGGGCGGAAGTTCTCCATCAGCACATCGGCCCGGCGGACGAGTGCCCGCAGAGCGGCGCGGCCGGTTTCCTCTTTGAGGTCCAGCGTCACTGACTTCTTGTTCCGGTTTGCGCACAAGAAGTACGTCGACTCTCGCTCGCCGTGCGCCGGGTCGACGAACGGCGGTCCCCAGCCGCGGGTGTCGTCGCCACCGATTGGGTTCTCGACCTTGACCACTTCGGCGCCTAGATCGCCGAGCATCATCGCCGCGTGCGGCCCCGCCAGGGCGCGGGTGAGGTCGACGACGACGAGCCCGGCGAGGGGGCCGGCGGGTCGCGTCGAGGAGGGGATTGTCGATGTCATGGAGGACCACCTTCGGCCTAGTGACTCAGTGAGCTAGTGGACTAGCCAATTCAGGAAACCACGTTCTGACCTGGGCGTCAAGGCTCACAGGTAGGTACTTGATGTGAGCTGGGTCGCATCAACGAAATCGGCGGCCCGCTAATACAGCGGGCCGCCGATCAAGGTCATCCGTTATGACTAGAGCCAACCTGGCAGCACGAGTGCCGCCCAGGCGAGGAGTGGTCCAATCGCCACGACGAGCGCGCTGTACTTCAGGATCTGTTTGTAGAACTTGTCGCGGTCGACGTCTTGCGCGTTGGCGAGCACCAGGGCGCCGTTCGTCGAGAAAGGGCTCACGTCGACGATGGTCGATGAAATAGCCAGGGCGACAACCACTCCGATCGGACTCACCTCGCCGGCGAGCAGCAGTGGCACGGCCAAGGGGATGGTGGCGCCCAGGATGGCCGTGGACGACGCGAAAGCCGACACGATGCCGCCGACGTAGCACAGCAGGAGCGCGACGAGGAGCGGCATGCCGAGTTTGGCGACACCATTGCCGACCCACTCGACGCTGCCGGCCTCCTGAAGCACGCCCACGAAGGTCAACACACCGCCGATCAAAAGCACTGTCGACCAACTGATTTGCGACACCGCGCCCTTCTGCGCCTTGGGCGAGGCCAGTGCCAGCACCGCGGCGACCGTCATCGATACGAAGCCGATGTCCAGATCGAGGATCAGAGAGAACACGGCCAGTGCGCCGAGGCCGATCAGCGTGAGGACCTGATCGAAGGTGACCGACGTCGTCGGCAGCGGCTTGGTCGTGACGCGTGGCTCGGTCTCCGTCGGTGCCAGAGTCGTGGTGCGGCCGGTTCCGCTCGGCGCGGTGCCGCTTACGCCGTCGCTCAAGCCGCTGCTGGTCTCAATCGGGCCGTCGTGATCGTCGTGCACGGTACGGCCGATGAGCGACCGACCGCCCAGAAAGACGAATAGCAGCACGCCGATCGCAGCGTTGAAGAACAGGCTGCCCAGGAACAGCGCCAGCGGGCTGTTCACCAGATGTGCCTTGGCCACAATGTTATTGACAGTGACGCCGTAGACGCTGATCGGCGAGAAGCCGCCGGCTTGCGCGCCATGGATCACCATCATGCCCATCAGCAGGGCGTTGATCTTGTACTGCTTCGCAAAGCCGAGTGCGATCGGAGCGATGATCGCCACGGCGGCCGGGCCGAGGGCCCCGAGCGCGGTGAGGACGCCGGTGATGCCGAACATCACCCACGGAATGAAGGCGACCCGCCCGCGTACGAGTCGCACGGCGCCTCTGACCATGAGGTCGACGGTGCCGTTGTTCTGGGCGATCGCGAACAGGTAGGTGACGCCGACGAGCGTCAGGAACAACTCACTGGGAAACCCGGCGATGATGTCGTCGGTCTTCATCCCGACGGCGACCGTGCCGACCAGGAATGCGGCGACGAAGCCCAGCGTGCCCATATTGATGGGCAGCAGGGTGGCGGCCACGAACATCGCGACGAGAGCCAGGATCGGAATGAGTTCGAGGGGCATCGAGGTCTCCTAGGCGGTAGGCCAACTGACCTAGTGGAGCATTGGCCTAGCCAGTAAAGCAGTGAGGGTCATCACTGTCAACATGCGATGTGACCACGGTTACCGGAGGGACGCATGCCGGGTGAGTATGGTTGGACCAGAGAGTAGGTGAGTCAGTGGTTGAGCAACTTAGACCCGTCACTCGGCCTCGGCTGTACGAAGTCATCGTCGAGCAACTGTGCGGGTACATCGCGGACAACGAGATGACGCGCGGCGATCGCCTGCCGGCAGAGCGTGACTTGGCCGCCAAACTCGGCGTCAGCCGCGCGTCACTCAGTCAGGCGCTGGTAGCACTCGAAGTGCAGGGTGTGCTGTCGGTGCGTCATGGGGACGGCGCGATCCTCGTGCGTCGACCGACAGAGGAGCGTGCCATCAAGGCGCTGCGAGAACATGCCGATCGGATACCCGACATCATCGAGGCCCGCGAAGCGCTTGAAGTGAAGTTGGCGGGGTTGGCCGCCGCGAGACGTTCAAATGAAGAGATGGCCGCCATCGACCGTGCGATCGCAACGATGCAGGCCGAGATCGAAGCGGGGGATCGAGGTGTGGTCGGCGACGAGATGTTCCACGAGGCGATCACCACCGCCGCGCACTCGTCCTTGCTTGCCAAGCTCATGCACGAGATCTCTGGGCTGATAAAGGAAACCCGCATCGAATCGCTTTCGCAGGAACACCGTCCGCGGGCCTCGCTCGAGGGACATCGAAGGATCGCCGAGGCGGTGCGGCAACAAGACTCTGAGCAGGCGGCTGCGGCGATGGCCGCACACATCCGGTTGGTCTCCGACGTTGCACTGCTGCGCGACGCCGACTAACCGTTCACGCCGTTTCGTTGGCGCGAAGGCGCAACCGGTGTCACGGTCGATACCTCCGCCAGTCACCGATCGCGGCGAGACGGCGTCGCTGTTGCGCGGCGGCGCCGGCGTCGAGTCCGTGGCCGCGCTGCTCGAGATTGCCGATGACGCGTTGGCGGTGATCGACGGGATTCGCGTCGTCGTATTTGAATTTGGCGTCCACCCGCAGCACCGCCAGCCTGACGCCGCGGATGCCGGAGAGCATCCGCCCGTAGGGCGCTGTATCGACGCCGACGGCAGCGTGGCGGCCTTCGGGTTGGAAGTCCGCGAGCTGCGCGGTGAGGATCTCTGCCTTGCCTTCGGGGTCGTCGACAACCGTTGGCCGACATACGAATTGCACAGAGCTGTAGTAGCTGGTCGGCACCCCGTCCTCGTCTGGCCCACCCGCCTTGGCCCGCCAATAGGTCGGGATATAGGCGTAGTCGCTGGCGACGGCCAGGCGTACCTCGGCGGCCGCCTCCAGGTGCGGCCAAACCGGGTTTGGCCGGGCCAGGTGGATGAGCAGCTCGTCGCCTGCGACGGTGAAATGCAGCGGCAGCACAATCGGGGCGTGGGCCGGGTCGAGGTTGTTGACCGCGAGCATCCCAAATCGGTCGGTGGACGCGAGCCAGTCTCGCCACTCATTGGTGTCGAGCGCGGCGTCCCACGGGTGGATGAGCATGTGTCAGTCTCCTTCGAAAGGCATTGTGCCGCTGGCTATCAGGCGGCGAACCACTTGCACGTCGGGTCCCAGCTGAGTCAGATGGGCAACCAGGTCGTCGGTGGCCGCGTCAAGCGCCTCATCGCTCATTGGGTCGAGCGCGTCGAGGATGAACAGCGCCGTGGTGGTGTGGTCGTCGAGCTGGGTGCGGCGTGCTTGGCGCCAGTTCCAGCGCCGGCAAGTCACTCCCGCGTCGTCGCACCAAACCACCTCGCCAGGTTCGGGGTGCTCGATCACCGCGACGCCATCGGCCACAGTGTCGAAGGGTTCGGTGCCGACAGCCCGGATCAACTGCGGCGCACCGGAGTAGTGGGTCAGATCCTCGCCGCCGAGCGGAATCTGGTGCAGCACCGAGACGGCGTTGTACACGTCGGTAAGCCGGTTCACGCGGGGCAAGCCCGACGACGCGCGGCGTAGCAGCGCCTCGACGCTGTTGCGAGTGCGTTGCGGCTTGGCTCCGAAGGCTCGGTAGGCCTCGCGCCACGCTGCCACATGCGGGAGCTGTTCTATCGGCAGCTCGCAAAGTGCCTGGCGCGCTGCTGTTTCCGCCGCGCCGAGCAGCGCGTCACTTGCCTGGTCACTCGGACCCGGCACCAGCCCGTCGACGGCCAGCAGCATGGCGCGGTAGTCCGGCCGCAGCGTGAACACCGCAGCGTCTACTTGGGCGCCGGCGAGGAACGCCTGAAGCTCGCCGAGGTCAGTCATCGCCCACATCCGACGGGAGTCCCGCGCCAACACCCGGCTCGAATACGGCGAGAGAGAACCTCGCTGGCTTCGCGTGCGGATTTGCGTATGAGTGCGCCACGTCGCCGGGGAACGCGACCGCATCACCGGCATCGAGGGCGAACGACTGGTCTGCGACCTCGACCGTGACCGTGCCCTCTTGGACATGCACGAGTTCCCTGGTGCCCGGCGCGTGGGCCTCACTCTTGTGAACGTCTTGAGGACCCAGCGTCCAGTCCCACAGTTCGACGACATTTGGTGGTGTGGTGCCGGCTACCAACACGCCGCGTCCACCTGACTTACTGCTCCACAGGGTGGCGCCGTCGCCTCGGCGGGTGACCTTGACCGGCTTAGGTCGAGGTGGCTCGACCAACGCTGGCAGTCCGATGCCGAGTGCGTCGCTGATCTTCAACAGGGTCCCCACGCTGGGATTCACCGCGCCCTGCTCGACGTTGACCACCATCCGGCGGCTCACCGCGGCAGCTTCCGCTAGTTGATCAAGCGTCCAGCGCCGGTTCTGCCGCTCCTGCTTGACCCGGACGCCGATCGCAAACGCGAGGGCAGCGGCGCTCTGATCCATGAGTGCATGATAGCGCACTCAAAGTGCAGCATTATTCGTCAGGCCTGCGTGAATTCGATGTACAGCTGGGTGAGCCCACGCAGCAGGAAGGTCGGTTCGTAGCTGTAGCGACGGTCCCCGGCGGCGCCGTGCTTGGCTTCGCTGATCGTGATTTCACGCATCCGGTCGAGCATCCGGTTGACGGTGATGACACCCTCCACGCGCGCGAGCGGTGCGCCCGCGCACGTATGGATGCCACGGCCGAAGGCGATGTGCTCGCGAACGTTCTTGCGGTCCAAGCGAAATTCGTGCGGATCCTCGAACTTGAGCGGATCCCGGTTGGCGGCGCCGAGGCACAGCATCAGCACCGTCCCCGCCGGAATGTGAACGTCGCCGAGCTTGGTCGTCTTGCGTGCCAGTCGGAAGTCCACCTTGGTCGGGCTCTGCGTGCGCAGTGATTCCTCGATGAATGGGCCCACCAGCTTGCGGTTTTCGCGCACCGCCTGCTGAAGATCCGGCCGCTCGCCCAGCACCTGTACCGCGGAGCTGAGCAGCTTCGTGACGGTTTCCTGTCCCGCCGCGAACAAGAACGTCGCGGGGCGAACGACCTCGAGCAGTTCCGGCGTCGAGCCATCGGGGTATATCGCGGTCGCCATCGTGGTGAGCACGTCGTCGCGCGGCTCGCGTCGCCGCTCTTCTAGGTAGGCACTGAATTTGTCATCCAGGTACTGCAGCGGATTGAGGCCTACTGGTTCGCCATCCAGCGCGCCAACGCCACCCTCCGGTTGCCCGGCGCCGAGTGCGTGTCGAATCTCGTCGCGGTCCTCCTCGGGTACGCCGAGTAGGTCGGTGATCGCCAATGTGGCAAACGGCCTTGCGTATTCGGCCAAGTACTCGCAATTGCCATTCGCGATGAACTCGTCGAGCTGGTGATCCACCAGCTTCCACATGAAGTCTTCGTTCTCCTTGAGCCGCTTCGGCGTCAACAACTTGGTCAGCAGCGATCGCGCGCGCGTGTGGGCCGGCGGATCCATGACAACCAAGTGCTCGTTGATCGGGAACATGTGGCGGTGCGCCTCGATCAGCTCGGTGATGTCGTCGCCCTCCGGCTCGAACGGCAGGGGAGGGAACGGCCCTCCGATCGCATTCACCGCCGAGAACGCGTCGACGTCCTTGAACGCCGCCATCACCTCGGCATAGCCGGTGACGGCGACGACACCGTGATGCGGTTCCCGGAAGACTGGGCCCTGACTGCGCAAGTAGTCGAGGTAGTCATACGGGTCCTGCGCGACGGCTTGATCGGAGAAATAGTCGACGGACGCGAGATCGGTCATTGACTTTGCGGGCCTTCCCAAGAGCTACGGATTTGATCGATCGATCTACTTCAGCATGCTGCCGGCGTCGACCGTCAAGGTCAGACCCGTGACGAAACGGGCTTCGTCGGACGCCAGGAACAGCACGGCATTGCTGATGTCGACCGGCTCGACCCAGCCGACCGGCAGCACGTGCATGAACTGCGCGGCGACCTTCATGTCGTCGGGGCCGGGGTTCTCCAAATCGGGGCGGAACAACTTCATCGTGCCCTCGTTCATGAACATCGGAGTGTTCACATTGGTGGGGTGCACCGAGTTGACGCGGATGTTCTGGGCACCGAGTTCGACGGCGAAGGTCCGCATCAGGCCAACCACACCATGCTTGGCGGCGATGTAGTGGCCCGTGTGCGGGTAGGCCTTGAGCCCGCCAACCGAGCTCGTCAGCACGATCGAGCCGCCGCGACCGCCGGAGAGCAGATGGGGCACACCGGCTTTCACGGTGTGCCACACGCCGGACAGGTTGACGTCGATCATGTCCTTCCAGTCGTGCTCACTGGTCTTGTCCAGTGTTTGGCCGCCGTTGCCGATACCAGCATTGGCGACGATGATGTCGAGCCGACCGAGCTGTTCGACACCGCTGTCGACCGCTGCCTTGAGTGCGTCATAGTCGCGCACGTCGACCTCGGCGGTCACGATGCGCCGATTCTGTGCCTTGACCAGATCGGCGGTCTCGGCCAGGTCGTCGGGCGTTGACGGCGGGATCTCGCTGCTGCGGCTGATCGGCTTGCAGACGTCAATCGCGATGATGTCGGCACCTTCCTGCGCCAGTCGCAACGCATGGCTGCGGCCCTGCCCACGCGCGGCGCCAGTGATGAATGCGACCTTGCCTTCGACACGCCCAGCCATTTCCACCTCACAAGTTTGATCGATCGATCAATACTTTACAGGTGTGCGGCGGTCTGTCAATCGAGGTCTAGTGCAGCGAGGAAGTCCTGGGTGCGTTGCCGTGACTTGCTGCGGGTCGCGGCGTCGTCACCGAGAGGAACGACACGCGCGGCGAGATCGGTCACGCCCGCATCGCGGTAACTCTGCAGGCGCGCGAGCACCGTCGATTCGTCGCCTGCCGCCATCGTGTCGCCGACGTCCTCGGCGTCGCCGTGTTCGAGCAGTCGGACGTAGTTGGGGGAGAAGTCGGCATGGCCGAGCACCTCGCTGGCGTACGCGCGGGCGTCGTCGATCTCGTGTGGCGAACACAGCGCGACGGGAACGCCCGCGACCACGCGGGTTCCGGACTTGCCCGCGGCGGCGGCAGCCTCGGTGATGCGTGGCACCACATAGTCGCCGATCGCTCGTTCGTCGGCCATCCACAGAATCGTTCCGCCCGCGCGCTCACCCGCCATCCGCAGCATCGTTGGGCCGAGTGCGGCGAGAAGCACTGGCAAGTCATGGGAATCGGTGACGTCGATCGGGCTGTGCACGTGGTAGTTGTCGTTGTCCACGTCGACTGTGCCCGGCCCCGCGAACGCGGCCAGAAGCACATCGAGGCAGTCGCGCACCAGTCGCGCGGGCCGGTCATACGGCAAGCCGAGTTGGTCAGCAACGATCCAATGGTGTGAGGGGCCAAGGCCGAGGCTGAACCGTCCGGAGCACGCCGCTTGGGTGGTCAGGGCTTGCTGCGCCAGGATCACCGGGTGTCGGGTCTGGATCGGGACGACGGCTGTACCGATCTCGATCCGCTCTGTGACCTGCCCTAGCAGGGCGACGGCCGTCATCGCATCGAGATAGCCGGGCACCTGCGGAAACCAGAACGACGCGAATCCCTGTGCTTCGGCGGCCCTTCCGTCGTCAAGCAGTCCGGTCAGCCGGTCCGCACGTGACCGCTCCTTGTCGGAGCCGACCATCAAGCCGATTCGCATCCAAGCCCCTCACGGCACATAGCGATCCCACTCATACGGCACCACAACATGGAAAGGAGCGGCGAAGAGTGGTTCGATTCCGTTGCTGCTCCATCGTTTCTCCAGAACCGGGCGCAGCCGGTCCGCGGTCGCAACCGGGTCATCGTCGAGGAAGCAGTACGAAATCGTCTGGCCCGCAGGGGCGCTCGCCAACCGAGCGTCGACTGACTGCGACAGTGCAGACCAGACACCGGCCACCCCGTCGACGTCCCCCAGCTGAGTCGCGGCAGAAGCGTTTGCTTCCAGCAGGAGATAGACACCGCGAATGGGCCACCAGGGCAGCACGTCTGCTCCTACCTTGACCCGTGGTGCCGCCGCTTTGTCCTCGAGGGCGTAAACCCCGCGTTCGACCGGAGGCAGCAGCGGGAGTTTGCGGCCAGCGTTGATCAGTGCCTTGGCCAGGTCGAGAAAACCCGTCATACCGCTCTGATCGGTGAAGAAGTACGTCATCACGTGGTCGATGTCGTCGTAAGGGTCTCTGCTCGTCGCACGCGCTGACCGGCAGGCCGGCGTCGACACCAACCGCAACGACGCCCGCACGGCGGACAGCCGGTGCTGTTCCGGCCGGTGGTCCAGGGTGTGCCAGCGCAGGTATTCGGCGTCCGCACCGTCGGGATGGCGCCTCGCCATCGAGACGAACAGGGTGGTGACATCGCCGCGACCCGTGGCGAGAACTTCGGTGATCTGGTCAGACGGCGTGCCGGGCAATTCCATGTCAATTACTCTCCGTCAGAGTGAGTTCGGGGTGACGAGCCTCGATCATCCGCCGAAAGCCTTCGCGCCATGGCACTTTGGTACGTCCGAGCACTTCGTGCATATAGGACACATCGGGCCACAACGGTGTGTGGGCGTCGGGCGTGTAGTCGAAGATCGGCTCGATGCCGACGAGTTCTCCCATGTATGCGCAGTAGTCCTCGACGCTCACGGTCTCGCTGCCTGCCCAATTCACCACGATCGGCGGTGTAGCCGCGACCTCCATGGCTCGGATGCCGAATTCGACGTAGTCGTCTTCGTAGATCGGGTTGTAGTTGTTGGGCGCGTCGGGGTAGAGCCGAATCGGCTTGTGGGCCAACATCATCTCGAGCCGGTCGGCCGGTGCACCGCCCTCGGGGCCGTAGGTGGAACAGATCCGGATGGTCGTGAGCGGGATCTGATACTGCTTGGCGATCCACGTGCAGACCGCCTCGGCGGCGATCTTGGAGAAGCTGTAATTCGCGCGGAGGGGGACACCTGGCGGATCGGACTCACGCAATGCTCGCTGCCCCTGGTATCCGTATACCGACCCGGTGGAGCAGAAGACGAAGCCCTTGGCCGTGCGGCAGTGGTAGAGCAAGTCGCCGGATTTCTGCGCGTTGGTGTCCACGCAATCCGTCCACTCGCCGGCGCCGACGTCGACCGCAGCATGGAAGACGTAGGTGAAATCGTTGGGCAGGGCCGAGAAATCGCCGGTGCTCATGTCGAGCGCCACGGGCATGACGCCGACGGCGGCCAGTTTGTCCCGATCGGCCGGATCTCTCAGGCGGGCAGCGCCCCAGACCTCGTTGCGCTGCGCCAGCGCACGGGCGATGGGAAACGCGATCTTTCCCGTCGCGCCGGTGATGAGGACCTTTTCCGATTCGAGCATCCAATCAGTCATAGCGCACCGGCGCGCAAATGTTAAGTACTTGATATGTTGGGTGGGTGCAACTCACGTTCGACGCCGAGGTCGAGGAGTTTCGCGCCGAGTTCAGCAGGTTCCTCGACGCGCATCTGCCGACCGAGGCGCAGGCCGCCGAGCGGTCGCGGTCGACGGCGCACGTGCCGCAGTGGGCGCGCGACTGGCAGCGGCTGCAGTTCGACCACGGTTGGCTGTTGCCGGGAAACCCTCCCGAATTCGGTGGCCGAAATGCCGGTGTGCTTCAGCAGTTCGTCCATCGTGAAGAACTGTCGCGGCGGCGCATCTACCACTGTTTCAACCCGCAGGGCGTCGGCATCATCGCGGCGTCGCTGCTGTCGTTCGGCACCGACGAGCAAAAGCAGCAGTGGGCGGTTCCGATCTTGCGTGCGGAAATGACAGCGGCCCTCGGCATGAGCGAGCCTGGCGCGGGATCAGATCTCGCCGGGCTGGCCACCCGCGCGGTACTGGACGACGACCACTTCGTGGTCAATGGGCAGAAGGTGTGGACGTCTGGCGCCCACGACGCCGACGTCCTGCTGACTTTCGTGCGTACCGATCCCGACGCACCGAGGCACAAGGGCATCAGTGTGCTGCTGATCCCCACCGATACGCCAGGCGTAGAGCGCCGTCCATTCGCATCGGTGGTCGACCGAGACAGTCTCGACTTCAACGCGGTGTTCTTCACCGACGTGCGGGTACCGGCGGCGAACCTCGTCGGTCCGCTGAACGGCGGCTGGAAAGTCGCAAACGGATCGCTCGGCCACGAACGAACGATTATGTGGATGGCGTTCGCCAACAGGATGGAACAGTTGCTCGAGGATTACCGACCTGTCGGGGAGCTCAATCGGGACCGCTACGCGACCATCGCGATGGACTATCAGGCGCTGCGCCTGTTGGGCTCGGCGGCGCTTGGCCAGGCCGCACGCGGCGAGCGAGACATCCCCGGCATTTCGGTGCTCAAGCTGTTGGGGTCGGAGGCCGAGCAGAGCGCGTTCAGGCATGCCCTCGACGCGGCAGGCGTCGACGGCCTCAGCAATTCAGCGCTCACCGCACCGCATAACCCTTACAGCCCAGACCTTTTCACCGGCAGCTGGTTCACGCGCTACGTCGCCACCTACGCTGGCACCATTTCGGGTGGCACGTCGGAGATACAGCGAAACATCATCGCGCAGCGAGTGCTCGGCCTGCCCGCGCGCTGACGATCACCGCCGAATTGGTGCAGCGAGTTCCATCAGCGCCGACAGGAAAAGCTCATCCATCTGCGGGCTCAAATCCCCTAGGGTCGGCGCGCTGGCATAGCCCGCCGAGCCGAACACCCGCTCGAGCGCGCCATTGTCAGGCGCGGCGCCGATGGAAAGACAAAGGCAGCCAACGCCATCCGTGCGCAGCTCTTCGAGCGATCTGCTGACGTCGGCCTCTGCGTAACGGCCTTCGTAACCGTCGTCGTAGGGAAATCCATCCGAAAGGACGAGCAGCAGCCGGTTCGGCGTGCCGGCGTCGGTCTTGAGAATTTCACCTGCACCTCGAATCGCGGCGCCAAGGCGGGTGTAGCCGGACGGCTGAAGCTGGTTGAGCCGGGCACGCCCAGTGGCACCGAAGCGCTGTCCGAAGGCTTTGATTGCGGGTAAGTGGACAGCGTGGCGGCCCTGCGAGGAGAACGCATAAACGGCGACGCGGTCGCCCAGTTCTTCGAGTGTGACGGCCAGTGTGGCAGCGGCGCGACGTTGATGGTCGTGTACTGCGAGACCCTTCGGATCGGTGTCGGTGGCCGACCCGGAGGCATCGAGCAGGATGAGGACGCCGAGGTCGCGAGCGAGTTTGCGACGTTCCAGGTAGACACGTTCCGTTGACGAATACCCGGAACGCAAGTCGACGGACAGTTCGATTAGCGCCTCGATGTCGAGTTCGTCCCCATCGGCACGCGCACGTAAAACCTTGAGGCCAAGACCGATTCGCGACAGGCGTCGCCACAGCACGTCGTCGAGCTGCACATCTGCGTCTGACACGTCGGCGACGGCCGTCAGCGGAAAGTCAATGACCCGGCACCACTGCGACCGGTAGCTGTTGTGATGAACATCCCACTCTGGATAGAGAGCTCCGCCTACACCAACGGCGGCTCCGGGTTTCCCGTCGTCGCTGAAGTGGATCCGTCTGGGGAGCGGCAGGGCGACGGCGCCGGCGTCGTGCGCCCTCCTCACCGAGCCGACCTGCAACTGGCCGCCCGCGGCATCATCGCCCGCCGACGGTGAACCGCCAAACAGCTTGCGCAGGATGTTCGACAGCGCCCGAGAAGCGACAACGGGACTCTCGAACAGCTTGAGGATCTTGCTCTCCTCCGATGGTGCCTCGTCATCGTCCTCGAGCGCGCCGACGGGATCGAACTGCAGGCGCAGATCTCGGTGGGTGGCCCGGCTCCCAGGACCAGTGGCGAGCACCAAGAGTCGACCGGGGTTTATGGCGCCGAACCAATCCGGCGGTTCGTCGATTTTGGTTCGCCCCCTGGCTATTTCGAGCGATTCTTCGGGGGTTGTGGTGCTCGGTGGTGCGATGGGAAGCGCGGCGGCTAGTGGGAGCCGTTCGCCGAGTTGACCAAGTGCGCGACGACCTTCGAGCGTCAGGTACCTGCGGGCGACGGATGGACGTGCTCGCAACGCCTTCACCAAACGATGCTCCAGACTGCCGGCACCGAGCAGCGAACTCTGCACCACCACCTCGCGGCGTCGCTGCTCGGCGGAGGTGTCGGCCGTGACGAAGATGACCGCGCCGTTCGTGAATGCGGCTTCGCTGGTCGATGCTTCGGCGATTTCGAGCGCCCTGCCGGCGATAAGGGACGCGAGAAGTCGAAAACGGGCAGGGGCGTGCGGATCAGATGCGGTCACGTCGCGGGCAGAAAGGCGTCGACGAGTTCGCCGAGCGCACGCTCGACGTCCGCATCGTCGGAGAGCACCCGGACGATCGCCGATTGGACGGCACTGCGCAGGTTGAGCCCTTCGGCGACAAGGCCACCCGCGAGGATCAACATCCGGGTGGACGCGACCTCGCGCAGCGGTGAGCCATCCAGGTTTCGGATGGCGTTGCCGACCATGGCGAGAGTCCGCGCGGTCTGAACATCGATTCCGGCTTCATGGGCGACGATGTCCGTCTCGGTCTCGGCAGACGGGAAGTCGAGTTCGATCGCGATGAAGCGTTGACGGGTTGACTCCTTGATGTTTTTCAAAACGCTTTGATAGCCAGGGTTGTAGGAGATCACCAGCTGGAAACCCGGTGCGGCGGGCAGCGTCGTGCCGAGCCGATCGATCGGTAACTCGCGGCGATGGTCGGCGAGCGGGTGAATCACCACGGTGGTGTCCTGGCGCGCCTCGACGATCTCGTCCAGATAGCAAATGGCCCCCTCGCGAACGGCCCGCGTCAAGGGACCGTCCACCCAAACCGTTTCCCCGCCTTTGAGCAGGAAGCGGCCGACCAGATCCGCCGACGTCATGTCCTCATGGCCCGCCACGGTGATCAGTTGGCGTCCCAGCTCGTGCGCCATCGCCTCCACGAAGCGGGTTTTCCCACAACCCGTCGGACCCTTCAGCAACACCGGCAGGCCGCGCCGAGCCGCGGCACGGAACACCTCCACCTCGTCGCTGAGCGCTCGGTAAAACGGTGCCTGCGAAGGGGTTTGAATGGTCATCGGCCGACTGCTGGTCAACGACTCACTTCCCGCGGTCGAACGGTACGGTCCGCGGAAGCTCGGCCCCATCGGGCAGGACGAGTTCGCCGTCGACATTGATGAAGCCCGACCGCTTCGTCGGCATTGGCAGCACCGGGTCCGGACAGGGTACGTCGGTCCCGTCGCCGCAGATGCCTCCGTTGAAATACGAGCGCTTCAGGTGGTCATCTGGCCATGGGTCGGAGTGCATGGCGATCCATTGCGCGGGAACGTTGTAGAAAAAGAAGAAGCACCCGCTGATCGCTGCGAATATCGCGAGGAATCGGGTGAATTGCTGCCGCGCGAATCCACCTCGCACGTTGTCCAGCCCTCGTTCGACGATGGTGCGGCCACGGTCGTCGGTGAAATACCGCAGGCAGCACATTGCGGCCTGGACGCCGCCCCACATCAATCCCTCGTAGATCGGCCACTGGTGATACGTGCCGGCGAACACGGACACCGAGCGAATCGCGCCGGGATAGGTGTAGAGCCCGAACGGCAGCATGAAGCCGGCTTCCATGACGAAGTCGAGCACGAACGTGAAGGCGTAGGTGACCAGTATCAGCCGCAAGTTGGTGATACTGGGCCAGCGCGCCTTGATCTTTCGCATCACCCAGCATCCGAAGATGGTGATGACCAGTACGCCGGCCGTGTATCCCGGAGCGTTGATCAAGAGCGGCTCAGCGACCTGTCGGCCGGGTTGCTCGGGTGAGACCCATCCCGGAATGTCCGACGACCACGAGCCCCGGTTCCACAGCCAGGTGTTGTAGGTGCACCACGTGTTGAAGTAGTTGAGTAGCGGGTCTTGAAAGAACATCAGGCCCATTGACACCAGCAGCATGCCGTCGAGCGTGATTCTCCGCTCCCGACGCCACGGCCTGATGATGAACCACCAGATGGCGACCGGCAGGCCGACGCAGACGAGGATGCCGTTGAACGTGAGGAAGGCCCTCATGTAGAGCGGCGGGTCGGTGGGGCCGCCCGGCACCCGCTCGAAGTAGGGCCCGGTGATCCACCGAATCCACACGTACAGCTGGAGCACCAACACCGCGCCACCGATGGCAGCCCAGATGGTGATCGGCTTGACTTTGCTGTGAACGTCGTCGCTCAGCGCCGCCGCGCCCGGGATCGGCTCGACGACGGCCCGTGGCTTGTTTGACAGTTCGCTCATGACGCGTCAAGATACCACTCAGTATCTGAGCAACCTACAAGTTTCTAAGATCCTGTGTCACAATCGCACGCATGGTGGAGCAATGGACGCGCGAGCGACGCATCGAGCACACGCGTTCGCTTCTGCTCGATGCCGCAGAAGAGGTCTTCGCCGAAAAAGGGTTCGCGCCAGCGACTCTCGACGACATCGCGCATGCGGCCGGCTACACCAAGGGGGCAATCTACAAGCACTTCGCGACGAAAGAGGACCTGTTTCTGGCGGTGAGCGACAGGTACTGGCGCCGTTACTTTGACAACTTCGCCGAGGTGATGTCGTCCGCCAGGCAGATCGGAGCGCGCGAGCTCGACGAGATTGCCAAGCGTTGGCGCCAGCTCAGCCGTGACCGCGGCGCCGAGCACGCCGCGCTGGGCCATGAATTCACCCTTTATCTGCTTCGCAACCCCGACGCCCGAGAACGGGTGGCGGCCAAGAGGTCTGAGGTTGTCGAGGCGCTGGCGAAATTCATCGTGACCGGCATGGACCGGCTCGGCGCAGCCTTACTGATTCCACCGATGACGTTCGCGCAGTTACTCATCGCCACCAGCGACGCCATCGTATTGAGCAGCGAACTCGACGACGTCGACCTCTACCGTCCGATCGTGGAGATGTACACCTCGGCAATCAAGCTTCCTTGACTTAGAGCCGGTTCGGGCCGGGGAATAAATCCTGCCCGGCAGTCGTCACCGTGAGGCGTGACTATTCGACTTGGATTGCAGATCCCCAATTTCTCATACGGAACACCCGTCACAGAGCTGTTCCCCGCAGTGCGAGCTCAAGTCGCAGAAGCCGAAGCTGCCGGATTCGACACCGTTTTGGTGATGGATCACTTCTATCAGCTGCCCACGCTGGGGGAGCCCGACGAACCGATGCTGGAGGCCTACACGACACTGGGTGCGCTGGCGAGCGCCACCGAGCGTGTGCAGCTTTCAACGCTGGTCACCGGAAACACCTATCGCAACCCGACCCTGTTGGCCAAGGAAATCACGACCTTGGACGTAATCAGTGGCGGACGAGCGGTCTTGGGCATCGGGGCCGGGTGGTTTGAGCTCGAGCACAACCAGCTGGGTTTCGAATTCAGCACGTTCACAGAGCGTTTCGAGAAGCTGGAAGAGGCACTGCAGATCATCATTCCGATGACTCACGGTGAGCGGCCCAGCTTTTCGGGCAAGTGGTATCACACCGAAAGCGCCATCAACGAGCCACGCTACCGTGACCACATTCCGGTGATGCTCGGGGGTAGCGGGGAGAAGAAGACCTTCCGGCTCGCCGCCCAGTACGCCGACCACCTCAACATCATCGCGCCCATGGACGACCTTCCCGGGAAGCTACGCGCGCTCGAACAACGGTGCGCGGAGGCCAACCGCGACCCGGCAACGCTGGAAACGAGCTGCCTGCTCACGGTGATGGTCGACGGATTCGAATCCCATGGCACGATGGACGAAGCTCGCGGAGGGCGCGCAGTTTCCGGCACACCCGAGCAAGTGGCCGAGGAGATCAAGCGCCGCGTCCTCGACGTCGGCATCGATGGCATCATCGTCAATCTGCCGACCCATCGCTATACGCCCGGCGTGATCACCGCGGTTGGCGAGGCACTGAAGCCACTGACCACACCGTAGTCAGTGTCCCGCCACCGCAATGGATTTCGTGTCGGTGTAGCCGTCGATTCCCTCGCGACCCAGCTCGCGTCCGTAACCGCTGGCCTTCATGCCGCCGAACGGTGCGAACGGATCCATGGTGTAGCCCTGGTTGACGCCGAAGGTGCCGGTGCGAATGCGTGCGGCGATCGCGAGGCCACGGTCGGTGTCATCGGTCCAGACGGACCCGGCCAGGCCGTAGTCGGAGTCGTTGGCGATGGCCACCGCGTCCTCATCGTCGGCGTAGGGGATCACGGTCAGCACCGGGCCGAAGATCTCCTCGCGAGCGATTCGCATTGAGTTATCGGCACCGTCGAACAGGGTCGGCTTCACATACCATCCCCGGTCCAGGCCGTCGGGCATCTCGGCCCCGCCCACGACTAGCCGGGCGCCCTGTTGCCGACCGCTCTCGATGTACCCGCGCACGCGCTGCTGCTGACGCTGCGCGACGAGCGGACCCACCTGCGTCGCGCTGTCCGTCGGGTCCCCGACGACGAGTGACGTCATCTCGGCGGCCAGTGCATCGGTGAATTCGTCGGCCCTACCGTCCGGCACCAGGATGCGGGTCAGCGCATTGCAGATCTGGCCGCTATTCGACAGGCTCGCCGACCGCACGCCGGCGGCGACGGCGCCTGGATCGGCGTCCGCGAGCACGATCGCAGCGGACTTGCCGCCGAGTTCCAGGCTGACGCGGCGCAGGTCGGTCGCGCATGCGGCCGCGACGGCCCTACCTGCGGCCGTCGAACCGGTGAACGAAACCTTGTCCACACCAGGGTGTTTCACCAGGTGCTCGCCAACGGCAGCGTCACCGGGCAGCACACTGACGACGCCCTCCGGCAACCCGATCTCGGCGATCATCTCCGCCAGCAGCAGCGCGTTCAGCGGTGATTCCGGTGCGGGTTTGACAACGACGGTGCACCCGGCCAACAGCGCGGGGATCAGCTTGGTGGTGATCAGGAACTGCGGCATGTTCCACGGCACGATCGCGGCGACGACGCCGACCGGCTCGCGATGGATGTGGATGTCGGCGCCGTACCTTCCCGGCCGCGCCTCCCGCCACGGATAAGACTCGGCCACATCGCAGAACGCACTCATCATCATCGCGGGCAGCCCTACCTGAATCCGCTGCGAGAAGCTGATCGGAGCACCGACCTCCGAGGTGATCACCTCGGCCATCTCGGACCGCCGTTCGCCGTACACCTTGGCAAGCCGGCGCACGGCGTCGACGCGCTCGGCTGGTGTCTGCCGAGACCACGACCCCGTATCGAATGCGACCCGTGCGGCCTCGACCGCCGTGTCCACGTCGGCAGTCCCTGCGGCCGCGACCTGTGCCACCGGTTCTTCGGAGTGCGGGGAGATCACCTCGATGCGGCGGTCGGTGCTCGGCTTGGCCCAATTTCCGCCGATGAACAGCTGGTCCTGATGCACTCGACCGTCTCCTTCCGAACGACACGACGGCAATATCAACTACTTGTGATTGTTGCCTGGAGCATATACCGTCGGCGCTACCGAGTGGAGAAGGAGAGAAGGCGATGGCTCGATTCCCGAAACCGTTCGAAGGCAGCTGGACGGAGCACTACCCGCAGCTGGGGACGGATCCGGTGTCCTATGAGGATTCCATCAGCCCCGAGTTCTACGAGGTAGAACGGAACGCGGTGTTCAAGCGCGCATGGCTCAATGTTGGTCGCGTTGAACAACTTCCGCGCAAGGGCAGTTACTTCACCAAGGAAATGAAGGTCGTCAACACGTCAATCATCTTGGTGCGCACCGGGTCCGGTGAGATCAAGGCCTACCACAACATCTGCAGGCACCGCGGCAACAAGCTGGTGTGGAACGACATGCCTCTCGAGGAGACCAGCGGCGTCTGTCGCCAGTTCACCTGCAAGTACCACGCCTGGCGCTATGACTTGGACGGCAACCTCACGTTCGTGCAGCAGGAGGGGGAGTTCTTCGACCTCGACAAGAGTCAGTACGGGTTGGTGCCGGTGCACTGCGACGTGTGGGAAGGCTTCATCTTCGTCAACTTCGCGCCAGAACCCGAACAGAGCCTGCGCGACTTCCTCGGACCGATGATCACCGGCCTGGAGGGTTATCCCTTCGACAAGATGACGTCGCGGTTTCATTACCGCGCCGAAGTGAAGGCCAACTGGAAGCTCTATATGGATGCGTTCCAGGAGTTCTATCATGCGCCGGTTCTGCATGCGAACCAGTCGCCGTCCAAGTATTCCAAGGCCGCCGCGGAGGCCGGGTTCGAGGCGCCGCACTACCGCCTCGACGGGCCGCACCGGTTGGTCAGCACCTCGGGTGTCCGGGTCTGGGAGATGGATCCCGACATGCGCAAGCCGATGGAGGACATCTGCCAGAGCGGACTGTTCGGGCCGTGGGACACGCCGGACCTGGGGGAGATGCCGGAGGGCTTGAATCCTGCGAAATGCGATCCGTGGGGCCTTGATTCGTTCCAGCTGTTCCCGAATTTCACGATTCTGATCTGGGGCCAAGGCTGGATGCTGACGTACCACTACTGGCCGACCTCGCATAACAGCCACATATTCGAGGGCGCAGCGTATTTCCCGCAACCGCGCACGCCGAGGGAACGAATCGCTCAGGAACTGGCGGCCGTCTCGTTCAAGGAATACTCGCTGCAGGACGCGAACACCCTCGAGGCCACCCAGACGATGGTCGAGTCCCAAGTCATCGACAAGTTTCCGTTGTGCGACCAGGAGATTCTCATTCGGCACCTGCACAAGGAGACCGCTGCCTGGGTGGACGACTACCAGCGCAAGACAGCGGGAGTGTGAACGCGATGACCGCAATGCTGCCCACCGAATTCGCCGATCTGGAACGCTTTTCCGATTGGTGCCTTGATTCCGAGCCCAAGCGTTTTGCGAAGCGGATGGCCAGTTCGATGGCCGAGATGCAGGCCTTCTACGACGCGATCACCCCCCGAGCAGAGGAGGCGATCTCCTACTGCGACAAGTTCCCGCTCGACGACATGCCCGACGACGTCCTCAACCTGATGCATCTTCTGTACTCGATGATCATGGTGTCGTTCCCCGTCGAGTGTTGGAAGCAGCCTCGCGTTCCCGACTCCGGTGCCACCGCGTTGGACTGCATCTCCGAACCGGTCCCGTGACGACTGTTCTGCACGCCGCCCGCTGGGCCGACGTCGACGCGGGCGAAGTGCTTTCACCCGCTGCGGTGGTGGTCGATGGCGATCGGATCCAGGCGATCAATCCTGCTGAGCTGCCCGCTGATTCGACGGATGTCGATCTCGGCGACGTGACGCTGCTGCCGGGACTGATGGACATGGAACTCAACCTGCTCATCGGCGGCCCCGGCGGACCGGAGGGGCTACCGAGTCCCATGCACGGGGTCCAGGACGACCCCGCATACCGAACGTTGCGCGGCGCGGTGAACGCGCGGACCACCCTCGAAGCCGGCTTCACGACTGTGCGCAATCTCGGGCTGATGGTGAAGACCGGTGGCTATCTGCTCGACGTTGCACTGCAGCGCGCCATCGACCAGGGCTGGCACATCGGGCCGCGCATCTATCCGGCGGGCCATGCCGTCACACCGTACGGCGGGCACCTCGACCCGACGGTGTTCCAGCGACTCGCGCCGGGGATCATGCCGTTGTCCGTCGCCGAGGGCATCGCCAACGGTGTCGACGACGTCCGGGCATGTGTGCGCTATCAGGTTCGGCACGGCGCCAAGCTCATCAAGGTTTCCGCATCGGGCGGCGTGATGTCGCACAGCACCGCTCCCGGCGCGCAACAGTATTCGGACGAGGAATTCGCGGCGATCGCGGACGAGGCGCACCGGGCAGGCGTGCGGGTGGCCGCACATGCGGTGGGGGACAGCTCCATTCGCGCGTGTGTTCGCGCAGGCATCGACTGCATCGAGCACGGTTTCCTCGCCAGCGACGAGACGATTCAGATGATGGCGGACACCGGCACATTCCTGGTTTCGACCACCTACCTCACCGAGGCGATGGCCGTCGACCGCATCGCGCCAGAGCTGCGTAAGAAGGCAGAGGAGGTCTTCCCGCGGGCACAGGCCATGCTGCCCAAGGCGATTGCTGCAGGCGTGCGGATCGCCTGCGGTACCGATGCGCCCGCGATTCCGCACGGACAGAACGCCAGAGAATTGTGCGCCCTGGTGGACCGGGGGATGACCCCGATGGAGGCGATCCGGGCCGCGACGGTGACCAGCGCCGAGCTGATCGAGGCGGACGACGAATTGGGCCGTCTCGCACCGGGATATCTTGCCGACATCATCGCGGTGCCTGGCGATCCGTCGCGCGACATCGCGACCACACTCGACGTGCGGTTCGTGATGAAGAACGGCCAGATCTACAAACGCTGACCCGAGGAGGCGAGCGTGGAACAACGGGACAACATTCTCTGGTTGCTCAAGCAGGCGTGGTATTTCTCGCTGACAACGGTGAACGATTCGGTCAGTGACCACGGCGTCAGCACCGCGCAGATCGGCATGCTGCGCCAACTGGCCACCGAGCCCGGCCTGTCGGGAGCCGAGCTCGCCCGTCGTCTGCTCATCAGTCCGCAGGGGGTGCAACTGGCGCTCAAGGAGCTGGAGCGCCGCGGGCTGGTCGAGCGTAAACAGGATCCGCAGCACGGCCGGATATTGCAGGCATTTCTGACGGACCAGGGACGCAAGGTGGCCGAGGCAGTGGTCAGCGATGCGATCGCCGCCAACGACAGGGTCTTCGGAGTCCTCAGTAGCGAAGAGCAGGAAAAGCTCAAAGAGCTGCTGGGCCGGGTGATCGAGCAGGGCACCGGGCACAAATTGCACACCGATCACATCGGTCCGGATGTAGCAAGTAGTTGATATTAATGACAAGTACTTGATAATGTTGTGGTCGATGAGTGAGGACACCGCGGTGCGCACCGAAGAGGTGGTCATCGAACTCGAGCGCCGCAAGACGGCCGCGGCTTACCGCGCTGGTGACACGCTGTTGCAGACCGCGCGGTCCGCCGGGCTGCAGGCGCCGTATTCGTGTGAAACCGGCTCCTGCGGCACGTGCATGGCCCGCATCACCGATGGCAGCGCCCGAATGGTCAACAACGACGCACTCGAAGACGACGAGGTCGCCGACGGATACGTGCTCACCTGTCAGGCCCTGCCGACCAGCCGTACGGTGCGGCTGACCTACGACTACTAGAAAGCGGAATATGAGAGTCGCGGTGGTGACCGGAGGCGCTTCCGGCATGGGCGAAGCGACCTGCCGCGAGCTGGGAAGGCGCGGGCACAAGGTCGCGGTGATGGACATCGACGGCCAAGGGGCGCAGCGTGTTTCCGAAGAGTTGCGAGCCGAAGGCGTGACCGCATTGGCCGTGGCCGCCGACGTCAGTGACCGCGCCGCGGTCGAAGAGGCGTTCGCCAAAGTGCGGACGGAGCTCGGTCCTGTGCACATCCTCGTGACGAGTGCCGGCCTGTTTGATTTCGCGCCTTTCACCGAGATCACGCCCGAGTCGTGGGAGCGCCTGATCGCGGTGAACCTGACCGGCACTTTCCACTGTTGTCAGGTCGCGGTGCCGGACATGGTCGAGGCGGGCTGGGGTCGCATCGTGATGATCTCGTCGTCGAGCGCCCAGCGCGGGTCCCCGAAGATGGCGCACTACGCCGCCTCCAAGGGGGCGCTGTTGTCCCTGACCAAATCGCTTGCCCGCGAATACGGTCCGCTGGGCATCACGGTCAACAACATTCCGCCGTCGGCGATCGAGACGCCGATGCAGCACCGAGGGCAGGCCGACGGGTACCTCCCTTCCAACGAACAGATGGCGGCCAGCGTCCCGCTCGGTCACCTTGGCACCGGCGACGACATCGCCGCTGCGGTCGGATTCCTGTGTTCAGACGAAGCGGGCTTCATCACCGGGCAGGTCCTGGGGGTCAACGGCGGAGCGGTGTTGTGAGAGGAGGACGCGATGGGGCGCTGGCCTAAACCGGCCGAGGGCAGCTGGACCGAACACTACCCCGAGCTCGGAACCGGTCCGATCTCGTTTCGCGACTCGACGTCCCCGGAATTCTATGAACTCGAACGGGAAGCCATCTTCAAACGCGCCTGGCTGAATATCGCTCGGGTGGAGGAACTTCCGCGCGTCGGCAGCTATCTCACCAAGCAGATCGACGCGGCCAAGACATCAGTGATTGTCGTCAAGGGCAAGGACCAGACGATTCGTGCGTTCTATAACGTCTGCCGTCATCGCGGAAACAAGTTGGTGTGGAACGACTTTCCGAATGAGGAGGTCAAGGGCTCCTGCCGTCAGTTCACCTGCAAGTACCACGGCTGGCGCTACGACCTCGGAGGCGCGTTGACGTTCGTCCAGCAGCCCGGCGAGTTCTTCGACCTCGACACCGAGCAGTACGGACTGCGGCCGATCAACTGCGACATCTGGAACGGCTTCATCTTCATCAACCTGGACCCTGAACCCGGATGGAGTCTTCGTGAGTTTCTCGGCCCGATGATCACCGCGCTCGACGACTATCCATTCGAAATGATGACCGAGCGTTACGATTTCGTCGCCCACAACAACAGCAACTGGAAGATCTTCGCCGACGCCTTCCAGGAGTACTACCACGTGCCGTCCCTGCACTCACAGCAAGTGCCCACCGCGGTGCGGCAGCCCAACGCGACCTTCGAGTGTGGACACTTCCAGATCGACGGTCCGCACCGGTTGGTGTCCACGGCCGGCACCCGCAGGTGGCTGCTCGACCCGGAGTACATGTATCCGGTCGAGCGCGTCACGCGCAGCGGGCTGGTGGGACCGTGGCGGACGCCGGAGACGCATCAGTCCGCCGGCCTGAATCCGGGTGGGATCGAGCCGTGGGGCATTACCAATTTCCAGATCTTTCCGAACCTCGAGATCCTGATCTACCACGGCTGGTATCTGCTGTACCGGTATTGGCCGACGTCGCACAACACCCATAAGTTCGAGGCGTACAACGCTTTTCATCCGGCCCGCACGGTCCGCGAACGAGTCGAACACGAGGTCGCATCGGTGGTGCTCAAGGAGTTCGCGTTGCAGGACGCCGGCATGTTGGGCGGCACACAGGCCGCGCTGGAGTACGACGTCGTCAATGACTTCCCCCTCAGCGATCAGGAGATCCTGGTGCGCCACCTGCACAAGGTGGCCGTGGATTGGGTCCAGCAGTATCAGCGCGAGCGCAGCCCGGTGGAGGTGTGACCTTGTCCGACAAGCGACTTCCCAGTGCCTTCGCGGAGTTCGAACCGTTTGCTGACAAGTGGTGTCTGCCAACCGAACCCGAGCGGTGGGCGGCGCGGCTGTCGACGCCGATGCCCGAGATCCGCGAGTTCTACGACGCCTTCACTCCTCGATTTGAGGAGGCGATCGACTACTGCGACAAGTTCCCACTCGATGATGTGCCCGACGATGCGCTGAACCTGCTGCACCTGGTCTACTCGATGATCATGGTCTCGATGGCCGTCGAGGTCTTCGGGCAGCAGAAACCGACCGACTCCGCCGATGCGGTCATCGATCGGATAGGGGAGCCGGTGCCATGAGCCTGCTGACCATCAACAAGCTGACCGAGTCCGTCGGCGCCGAAGTGCTCGGTGTCGACTCTGACCGGTTGGCAGACGATGAGTTGCTCGCGGCCGCAGTGCTCGATGCGCTGGAAGAAAACGGCGTGCTGGTGTTCCCTCGGCTCGGGCTGAATCCACAAGCGCAGGTGGCGTTTTGCCGCCGGCTCGGCGAGATCGACCACTCCTCGGACGGACACCACCCCATCGCTGGCATCTATCCGATCACCCTGGACAAGTCGAAGAACGCGTCGGCGTCCTACCTACGTGCGACGTTCGATTGGCATATCGACGGCTGCACTCCTATGAAAGACGAGTTCCCGCAGAAGGCGACGGTGTTGTCCGCGGTCCAGGTCGCGGAACGCGGTGGCGAGACCGAGTTCGCCAGTGCCTACGTCGCGTACGACGAGTTGAGCGCTGACGACAGGCAACGGGTCGCATCGCTTCGCGTCGTGCATTCACTCGAAGCCTCGCAGCGGCGGGTCAATCCCGATCCCAGTCCGCAGGAGTTGGCGCGGTGGCGGGCCCGGCCGACGCATGAGCACCCGCTGGTGTGGACGCATCGCAGCGGTCGCAAGTCGCTGGTGCTGGGGGCGTCTGCCGACTACGTCGTCGGCATGGCGCCCGATGAAAGCGCGGCGCTTCTGGCGGACCTATTGGATCGCGCCACCAGTGCGGACAAGGTGTACAGCCACACGTGGTCCGTCGGCGACACCGTCATCTGGGACAACCGCGGTGTGCTGCACCGCGCGGCGCCCTACGCCCCGGATTCTCAGCGGGAGATGCTGCGGACCACCGTGTTGGGGGACGAGCCGATTCAGTAATGCCTGGTCGGACCCCGTCGTTGACGGCGGCGAGCCACTATGGAAATCTAATACCCGCATATGAGAATCACGTTCTCTCATGCAGAGATCGTTGAAACGGAGCAAGCATGGCGGAAGACCTGACCTCGGTTGACTTCTTCCGGGACGGCCGTCTGACCGACGACCCGTACCCGTTCTACGAGGCGCTTCGCAACAAGTGCCCGGTCAGCCGCGAGGAGCATTACGGCGTGACGATGGTGACGGGCTGGCAGGAGGCCGTCGACGTCTACAACGATGAGCAGACGTTCTCGTCGTGCATCTCGGTGACCGGCCCGTTCCCCGGCTTCCCGGTGTCGCTCGAGGGCTTGGCCGACGGGGACATCACCGAGCTGATCGAGCAGCATCGCGACGAGATTCCGTTCAGCGATCAGCTTCCGACGCTGGACCCGCCGACGCACACAAACCACCGCGCGCTGCTGATGCGGCTGATCACACCCAAGCGCCTCAAGGAGAACGAGGACGCGATGTGGCAGATCGCCGACGACATGCTGGATACCTTTCTAGCGCCCGGTGAAGGCGAATTCATCAATGGCTTCGCGGGCCCGTTCACCCTGCGCGTCATCGCCGACCTGCTTGGGGTGCCCGACGAGGACCGCGGCGAGCTGATCGAGCGTCTTGCGCGCGGCACCCACGGCGGTGGGCTCGGCAATGCCGAGAAATCGCTGAACAAGACGCCGTTGGAATACCTCTACGACATCTTCGCGACCTACGTCGAGGACCGTCGTGCGGAGCCGCGCGACGATGTGCTGACCGGACTGGCGACTGCGACCTTCCCGGACGGATCGGTGCCTGACGTCGGCGACGTCGTGCGGGTGGCGACCAACGTGTTCTCCGCAGGGCAGGAAACCACCGTGCGGTTGCTCGGCACAGCGTTGAAGGTGCTCGGCGACCGTCCCGATATTCAGCGCAAGTTGCGCGAGGATCGCAGCTTGCTGCCGAACTTCATCGAGGAATGCCTGCGTATCGAGAGTCCGGTGAAGGGCGACTTCCGATTGTCGCGGGTGCCAACAACTGTCGGCGATCAGGCGCTGGCTGCGGGGTGCACGGTGATGGTGATCAACGGGGCGGCCAACCGCGACCCGCGCCGCTTCGAGGATCCTGACAGCTTCGACGCCGAACGCAAGAACGCGCGTCAGCATTTGGCGTTCGGGCGCGGCATCCACAGCTGCCCTGGTGCCCCGCTGGCGCGCGCGGAAACCCGGGTCGCGCTGGAGCGACTGCTGGATCGCACCACCGACATCCGGATCAGCGAGAAACATCACGGCCCGGCTTCTGACCGCCGCTACCAATACATTCCGACGTACATCCTGCGTGGGCTGACCGAATTGCATTTGGAGTTTGATCTCGTATGAAGGTGAAGGTCGACGAGGACCGCTGCCGGGGCCACGGCATGTGCCTGACGCTATGCCCCGATGTGTTCCACATGACCGACGACGGCTACGCCGTCGCCGATCCGTCCGAAGTGCCCGCCGGGCTGGAAAGCGCCGCGCAGGACGCCATCGCGAACTGCCCAGAACAAGCCATCAGCGAAATCGACTGAAACACAAGGAGTCTCAATGCCCAAGGGCTACATCATCATCACCGAAGACGTCAAGGATCCGGCAGGGATGGCCGAGTACGGCAAGCTGGCGTCGAAGGCGATGGCCGGGGCGACGCTGCTGTCGTTCGACTCCAAGCCCGAGGTGCTCGAGGGCGAATGGCACGGCACACAGACCGTCCTGCTCGAATTCGATTCGGTCGAGGCGGCCCGCGAGTGGTACAACTCCGACTCCTATCAGGAGGCGGCCAAGCTGCGGCAGGCGGCGGCCGACTGCAACGGCGTCATCGTCGCGGGGTTGTAACTTTCCTGCCCGTCCGGCTGGTCACGTCCCGCGGCTGAGGTGTGTGGCGATCCGTGGGATGAGGTCTAACGGAATTCGGCGCACGTCATCGACAACCGTGGGGATGCGTTGTCGCATCGGGCGTCGCGTGCCGCTTAACTTTCGTACTCCGCGACCACCATCGACGAAGGCGAGCTCGACCAACGTGGCTGCCGCGGTGACGAGTCAGCGTCCGCCTGCAGTATCACCGGCGGCCGGGCCTATAGTCACCAACGCTGTCGAGCCGCGTGTAACCCCTGCACCGCAATGGTTTTTCAAGCTCACGACGAGGTCATGAACTGGCCGCTGAATTGGGGACAGTAGGCTTGGACCGCGTCGGCCATGAATATTGCGGCCTGGCGCGGACTAAATGCAGAGTTGGTTATTACTGCCTCGTGAACTTCCACCGGCGAATCGCCGGCGGCGAACCTATCGCAGACTGTCCGGGCCCTTTGGATAACCTGGTTCGCTTCGCTGAAATCCACGCCGTCGGCGTAGAGCTTTTTGAACAACGCGAGGTCTTCAGGCGTGTAGGCGGCGGCGATGCCCGGGGTCCCCAGGCCAACGGCGGCTACCGCTATCGCAGCGCCGACGAGCTTGGTGATGTTATGGCGAGCGGACATCATGACGCCTCCACTAGACCGACCCAGTCTTGTACTGAACATTATCTTCCCACTGCTATGAGCTGCGAAACTGGAGTCATTGGTCCGCTATCAGCAGAGCGACTGTGGATAACCGTGCAGACGCAGAGGACCCGACACGGCGCGGATTTGGGCCCTTGCGTCTGCTCGCGAGCGTTAATGGCGCACCAAGGGGCCATGCGGCGTGAAAACCGCCGTGCACGAGGACGAATCGCATTGCGCTGAATCTCCGCTCAGATCGACGTTTTGGTGTTCGACACTCGCAACTCTCCGCTCAAACGTCCGTTTCGGCGTAGTTACTCGTCAGATATCGAAATGGCCTGCCGCGGACACTGACGGACCGCCTCCCGGATCTGATGCTCGTTCTCCGGCGTCACTTCTTCCTGCAGAATGTGCAGGTAGTCCTGATCGTCGAGATCGAACACCTCCGGGATGATGCCCATGCACACCCCGTTGCTCTCGCACAGCCCGAAGTCGACTACTACTTTCTTGGTCATCCGCGATCCCGCTTCGCTTCTCGCTTGGTCACTTCAGCACCTTCACCGGCACGTTGTGATAGCCGGCGACGTTCTGCATCGTGACCCGTTGCAGCCCATCGAAATTGACCTCATAGCGCGGCATGAAGTCGAGCAGGTGCTCGAGCGCGACGGTCGTCTCCAGCCGGGCCAGCGCTGCGCCAAGGCAGCTGTGGATCCCGTAGCCGAGACCCATGTGCGGCGCCTGCGTGCGGTCCCGGGTGATGTCGAACTCGTCGGCGCGGTCGTAGGCGCGCGGGTCGCGGTTGGCCGCGGCCTTCATCAGGAACACCGGCTTGCCCGCGGGCACGGTGCCGCTGGGCACGTGGGCTTCCTTGAGCGTGTAGCGCACGTTGTATTGCACCGGGCCGACGTAACGCAGCAGCTCCTCGACGGCGTCGGGCAGCTTGCTGCGGTCGTCGAGCAGCATCTGCCATTGCTCGGGATGCTTGGCGAACTCCACCACCGCGCTGCCGACCAGCTTGGTGACCGTCTCGGCGCCCGCGCCGCCCAACAGGGTGGTGAAGCCGGTGATCTCGATGTCGTCGAGCTTGCGCAGATTGCCTTCGTCGTCGGGGATCTCCGCGGCGATCAGGCGGCTGATCATGTCGTCCTGCGGGCTTTCCCGTCGCTCCTGCACCAGGCTGTAGTAGTACATCGCGGAGTCGATATTGGCCTGCATGTTCTTCTCGGACAGCTCGATCTGGCCGGGCTCGCGCTCCAGGCTGGTGTCGATCCAATGCCGGACCTGTTGGCGGAAGTCCTCGGGCACACCGGCCATCCGGGTGATCACCTCGACGGGGAACGGGCCCGAGAAGTCCTGCACGACATCGAAGTTGTCGGGGTCGACCTTGGACAGGTAGTGCTCGACGAGTTCGACGACGGTGTCTCGCTGCGACTGGATGGCCCGCGGCGTGAACGCCTTGTTGAGCAGGCTGCGCATGTGGCGATGGTCCGGCGGGTCCATGAAGATGATCGACTTCTGCGGGACCTCGCCGGTGCGCACCATGCCGAGATCGCAACCGCGCGACGACGAAAACGACTCGTAGTCCTTCAGTGCCGCCGCCACATCCGCGTGCCGCGTCAGGGCGTAGAAGTCCTCGTCCTCGTCGTAATAGATCGGTGCCTCGTCCCGCATCCGCTTGTAGATCTCATACGGGTTGTCGAAGTACTCCTGTGCGACCGGATTGAACTTCAGTTTCGGCTTGGTCATGGACTCCTCCTTCGCGGCGGGCTAATGGCCGGAAGCGTTACGAGATATGTTCTAACTGTAACGCTAACAGTTCCGTTGTCCAGATACCTTGGATCCGGCATTAATGGCGTCGTCGAGGAGGCCGAGATCGCTGCCGAGTTCGGCTGCGATCTTGCGCACGACCGCGACGTCCTTGCCGACGAACTCGCCGACCATGTCGATGAACGCGTCCACCGAACCGCGGGCGCCGACGATGCTCGCCACCCGGCTCGCCGCGCTGCCGTGACCGGTCGCGTCCAGCAGTCGCTTTTCGTCGACGCCCAGATGCTTTCCCAGCCGCACAGCTTCCTGCAACAGCCCGATCTGCGCGGCGAACAACGTGTTGTTGACCAGCTTGACGGCTTGGCCTGCGCCGACGGGGCCGACGTGAAGGATGGGATCGCCGTAGCCGGCCAGCACGCGCCGGACACGTTCGACAACGTCATCGGCGCCCCCGACGAACAGCGTCACTTGCCCGGCAGCGATGTCGTGCGGGCCGCCGCTGACCGGAGCGTCGACGACGCCGATACCGTGGGCCGCCGCCTCGCTCGCGATGGCCTCCGCGGTGCGGGGACTCCCGGTGGTGTGGATGACGATCGAGGCGCCGGACTGCATCGTCGACATCAGCACGCTGTCCAAACAGACCTGCTGAACCTGCCCGTCGGTGAACACGCAGACGATGACGACATCGGCCTCTGCTCCGATGTCCGCGAGATCGGTGACCGGCCGCGCGCCGAGTTCACTGACGGCGCGGCGCTTCTCGACAGATCTGCCGAGCGCGCGCACCTCGTGGCCAGCCCCGACGAGACGCCGCACCATGGGCGCACCCATGCGGCCCGCCCCGACAAAACCGACCCGACTCAACGCGGGTGATCCATCGACTTCAAGGCGGCGTCGGCCGCGTCGAACACCGCACCCTCTGGCGCGGACGCAACCGAGGCGAGGCTGGCGGCGTGGCGGACATCCTTCTGCAACAGGCCGCCGGCGATCGGTGCGAGCCCGTCCAGCGTTCCGCCGAATACCGCGATGCTGCCGAGCGCCTTGCTGACGGCGGATCCGCGATTGAGCACCTCGCACAGCTTGTCGCGCGGAATGCCGAGGGCATCGCCCAACTCGAGCGTGGTGATCGCGCTGCCGAGATTCGCGGTGAACAACAGATTGTTGAGGATCTTGGTGACCTGGCCGCTGCCGAGCGGACCGAGGTGCACGATCGGGTCGGCGTAGGTGGCGAACACCGGCCGACAGCGTTCGACGACGTCCTCGTCTCCGCCGATCATGACCAGCAGTTTGCCTTCCTCAACCGCCGGCCCGCCGCCGCTGACCGGAGCGTCGATCACCGAAACTCCTTGCGCAGCCGCCTTTTCGGCGATCTCCTTGCAGGTATCCGGGTGCACCGTGCTGTGAACCGCGACGGTTCCGCCTGAGGCCAAGCCGGCCAACACTCCTGTGTCGCCGTACAACACCTCGCGGACATCGTCGTCACCGACGACGCACAGGCAGACAAGATCGCTGGCGGCGGCGAGCTCGGCGGGGGAGCCCGCAGTCTTCGCGGCGGTGTCCGCGTACGGTTCGAGGCTCGCCTCTCGGCGCGCCCAGAGCGTGGTCTCGAAGCCGCCCTCGACGATCCGTCGCGCCATGGGGCCGCCCTGGCTGCCCAGTCCGATGAATCCGACGCGCATCAGCCCGCCTCCCGTTCTTTCGATGTGCCCTGTTGCGCGGCAACGCATTCCCCGACGAACGACAGCACCTCGGCGTGGTACGCGGCGGCGCTGAGCGAGAGCGACAGATTGTGACCGGTGCCGGCCTGCTCGTTGACCGTGAATCGCGGCGACAAGCTGAACATGGCCTCGATGTGCTTGAGCGTCTCGGCATCCGACCGCCACACCCGCTCGTGTTCGGCGACGGTGAACTGCACTGGCACGGCTATGCGCGCCGCGAGCTCGGGAAAGTACTGTCGTGGCCAGCGTTGCGTCATGTCGACCTCGTAGAGGGCGCCGGACGTCGAGTTCGTCATGCCGGACAACACGTCGTCCGGATACAAATGCGAGGGCTGCCACAGGATGTCGCGCAGTCCCTTGGGGCGCCGTGTTGCGGTCGCGGTCTTTAGGATCTCCGCCGTATCCGGGTGGTATTCCACACCGGTGCCTGCCAACTCGAGTCCGATGACACCAGCGTCCTTGGCTCTGTCATCACTGGCCAGCCGCACCGCGAGTTCGCAGCCGGCCGAATGGCCGAGCAGAACAAGTCCGGCTCCGCGAGGATTGCCGCCGAGGACCGTGTCGATCGCCCCGTATGTCAGCGCCACCCGTTGCTCCGGATGTGCCATGGCATCGGGGTAGGGTGCCGACGCACCGTAGCCCGGCCGGTCGAGCGCCACCATCGTGTACCCGTTGGCGGCGCCGGTGCGCAACAGCGAGAAGTCCGGATGGCCCGGGCAGTCGAAATAGGCTGCGGTGCTTGCCCCTCCGTGGAAGGCGACGACGACGGCCTTCGGCTCGTCGGCGAGTGCGACCAGGCCCGACATCGGCACGCCGTCGACGAGGACGACGCGCGGGCGCGGGCTCATGTGTCGGTCCTCAAAAGGATCGCTCCGCTCGGGGTGAGGCCGCCGCTGCTGACCACCGCGACGCGGGCGTCCTTCACCTGGCGCTCACCCGCGTCACCGCGGAGTTGGGTGACGGCCTCGTGGATCAGGCCCATGCCGTGGGTGCGGCCGTGGGAGAGCTGACCGCCGTGGGTGTTGAGCGGTATCACGCCGTCGCGGGCGATCGCCTTGCCGCCGTCGAGGAAGTCCTTGGCCTCGCCGATGCCGCAGAATCCCAGCGCCTCCAGCCAGGACAGGCAGTTGAACGTGAACCCGTCGTAGAGCTCGGCAACGTCGACATCCTTGGGCTGCAACGAGGTTCGCGTCCATAGGTGGGCAGCCTGCCCCAGCACCTGTGGTTCGTGCGTCAGCGTGGTCTGGTCCCAGTCGGTGCGTTCGACGATCTGGGTGCCGACGGCCTCGAACAGCACCGGTTTGCGCGGCATGTCCTTCGCGACATCGACCGCCGACACGACCACAGCGATCGCACCGTCACACGGCACGTCGCAGTCGTACAGCCCAAACGGCGTCGTGATCGGGCGTGCGTTGAGGTAGTCGGCCATGGTCATCGGGTCGCGGTAGATCGCCGTCGGGTTGAGCGCGGCATTCGCGCGCTGGTTCAACGCGATCCAGCCCAGGGTCTCGCGCGTCGTGCCGTACCGGGCGAAGTGGCGTTGTGCGTTGAGTGCCAACGTATGAGCCGCCGACGTGGCGCCGAACGGCATCTGCCAGCTGGAGGTGCGGGCGCCCCCTGGCGGGGATGTCCTGCCTTCCTTCATCAGCTGCTGGAAGGTCGCCTCCCACAGCGTGCGGAAGCACAGCACGTGGCGGGCCATCCCCGTGGCGATCGCCATCACGGCCGCGATCACCGAGCCGCCGGGACCGAAGGTGTCCATGCCTCCGTTGATCCATGTCGGACGCAGCCCGAGCGCGCCTTCCAAGGCGCTGACCCCGCCTTCGCCCATGCCTGCGATGTCGAGTCCCGGATACGTGGACAGCCCGTCGATGTCGTCGAAGGTCAGCCCCGCGTCGGCAACGGCTTGTTCACAAGCGTCGATGGTCAACGACAGTGGCGGTAGCATCTGCCGACGGCCGATCTTCGACATGCCGATGCCGGTGATGGCCGCGGTGTCTTCGAACTTCTCCTTGGTGAGCATCGGCGCGACGTGCTTGCCGAAGTCCTGAGGCGCGATTTCGTCGACAGCCTGCGGTCCCGCCTCAGTCTCGGACGACGGCCGGAACAACGGCAGCCAGACATCTTCGATCTTCTCGAACGTGACCTCGACCGCCTGACCAATCGTCAGATCGTCGTGCTCACACTCAACGATGTTGGTGGTCAATCGAACTCGCGGATCCTCGACGATCGCGACTTGGGCCACCACGTAGGGCGGCGGCAGGTCGGGGAATCCGAAGCGGTGATTGACGGTGAAAGCTGAAAGGGTGGCCTTGCCGGACACATCGCGCACGCCCATGTTGCGGCTGCGACAGTAGCGGCACACCGGCTGCGGTGGATGGATGAGCGCCTCGCAGTCGCGGCACTCCTGGATGCGCAGCACGCCGTCGCCGCCCGCAGTCCAGAAGAACTCGTTCTGAAGCGTGAGTTCCGGCAGTGGCCGTGTCACCGGACAAACTCCGAAATGGCTTCGCCGTCTTTCGGTTCGGGCTCCGGCGATTCCTGTGCGTCGTGGTGGACGGCCCGGTCGCCGGTTGGCCGGTGTTCGCCCATGTAAATGATCGCGTGCACCGGGCAGTCGAACAGTGCGCGCATCACCGCATCACGGTCCTTCTCGGGCACCGTGCCGTCGCCGATCAGTGAGGCGTAGCCCCAGTCGTCGAGCGAAAAATACTCCGGCGCGTGTTTGGCGCAGATGCCGAAACCGTCACAGAGTGTGCGATCGAGCCGAATCCGTAAGCCGTCACTCATGAGTGGCCCACCGCCTCCACTTCGTAGGGCCGCAGGGCATCGAATGCGGCAGTCCGGCAGGACGGGCAGTCGTTGGCGAGATGTTGAGCGACCAGTTGCGGGAACTGCCGCAGCAGACTCGCCGCGACATTGGTGGCGCCGTCGAGCGTGCCGCATGCGCCGCGGCCCCGGAGCACGACCGACCATCGCTCGAGACGCGCCAGGTCCTCATCCGTTGCCACGCCGTCGCGTAATGCGGACGCGACGGCGGCCATTGCGGCCGTGCCGTTGAAGCATGATCCGCACTGACCGGCATTCTCGCGGTCGAAGTAGGACAGCACCGAGGCGGCGACGGCGACGGGGCAGTCGTCGGTCAGCAGCGAGATCGCACCGCAGCCAAGGCCACTGCCGAGGCGGCGGATCGTCTCGTGGTCGAGGGTCGCGTCGAGGATGTCGGTGTTGACCAGGCCGGCGAAATAGCCACCCATCAGCGCACCACGCACCGATTCGGCCGACAGCCCATGCACCGACAGCAGCTCGGAAAATGCTGTGCCATGAGGGATTTCGTATAGTGCCGCGGGCCGACCCGCGCCTGTAATGGTGGCCAGGAAGGTACCCGGCGACATCGGCGTCCCGACGGCACGGAACGCCTGCGCGCCGTGCGCGTGAATGAAGGGCAGGTTGGCCAGCGTCTCGACATTGCTGACCATCGTCGGCAGCCCGAACACGCCCTCCTCGAACGGGCGGGGCGGCTTGTCGGTCGGTTTCGCGGGTCCGCCGTTGATTCGCCGGACGGTGGCGGTCTCCTCGCCCGCGACGTACGTCGGTTCGACGGTGACCACGCTGACGGCGGTGTCGCCGAACGTCTCTGGCTTCAATTCCTCCAGCGCCGATGCGACCGCCGTGGCCGATTGTTGGTCGGAGACGTAGACGTATGCACGGGTGGCGCCGATGATCGCGGTGGCCAACCGCAGTCCGTCGAGCACCACATGCGGACGATTACGCAGCAGCCACCGATCCTTGACGGACGCCGGCTCGCCCTCTTCGCCGTTCGCAACCACCACGGTTTCGGACCCCCGGCGTCCGGCATCGCGGACCGTGCGCAGCTTGGTGCCCAGCGGGAAGGCGGCGCCGCCGCGGCCGAGCAGCCCCGACAGGTCGACCTGCTCCAGCAGCGCCTCGGCATCGTCCAGCGGCAGGTAATCACTGCCGGCCGACGGCCGCAGCAGTCGCGGCTCGCAGTTCGGCCACGCAGCAACGATCAGTTCGGTTGCAGTGGAGGTCATGTGAGGTCCTTCCGGCCGGATAGGCTGACGGACATGAGGACTGCGGTGGTGCGCGTCGGTGTCGACCGGGCCGGCGAGCTCGCGCCAGCGCAGTTACGCGACGGCATGGCGCGCCTGGGCCAGTTGGCCGGACCAGCGGGCTTCGAGGTGGTGGACAACGATCTCGTCGGCCTCCCTCCGCAGCGCCGTGAGGTGGAGCTGCTGATCGCCGGCGACGACCCAGCCGACCTCGAGCGGCGCGCTGTCGAGTTGTGCGCCAAAGCATTCGGCACCACACCGGTGCCAGGAGTGCTCACGTTCATCAGCCGGGGCACCGACGCAGACGCGCACGGCGTGCTGGCGGGCTTGGGGCTGTCCGGCGAGATCGAACGCGTGGCCGGCGACGAGGGCTGGGATGTGGTGCACGTGACGCTGCGCAAGGCGGACCTGGAACGCGTCCCGGAGAGCCGTGTCCATACCGCGCTCGAAGCGTCGCTCAACTGCGAGGTACACATTCGCACTATCTAGCCGTCCAGGAACTTCAGGATCGCGGGCGCCGCCTGCACCCACGTGTCGAACATGTTGAAGTGCTTGACCTTCCCCTGGGCGTTGTCCTTCGCCGCCTGCTCCCAGGCGTCTTCCGGCCAGGGCGGGTCGATTAGTTCGGATCCCTTGATCAGGCAGCTCACCTCGAGCGACGTGCGCTTCGGGTGATCCCAGTCGTCCTCGCCGCCGCGGATGATCAGTGTGGGCACCGTGATGTTGTCGAACATCTCGTCTTCGACACCGGGAATCGTTTGGCCAGGCTTGGACACGAATGCGTTCAGCCAGCGCATCATCACCTTGACGAATTCGTCGGGATCGAGCGCCAGAAGCCGCGCTTCGTTGGCGGGATTGTCGGCGATGCGCTCCTTCCACTCCCTCAGGTGCAGAAGGCCTTCCATCCCCATGGTGAGGACCGGCCGAATGTTTGGCGTGATGTAGTGCGCCCCGAGCACGAAGGTGCCGTACACACCGCCGACGATGTTCCACACCACGAGCTTTGTCGCTATCTCGGGGTACAGCATGATCGTCAGCATGGAATCCCTGGCGCCGCCCGAACCGCCTGCGATGATGCAAGGGCCGATGCCCAGAGCGGTGACCAGAGCGTGCAGTGTTTCTGCCCGCATGTGCGATTCGGATTGCCCGTAGAACTGCACATCGGACTTGCCGCAGTTGGGCCGGTCCCACAACACGACCCGGTAGCCACCGTCGACCAGTGCCTGTGCCAGCGGCCGCAAACCGGGGATGTCCTTGCTGAATCGCCCACCTGGGGTCAGGACGATGAAATCGCCCGATTCACCGAGGATCTCGTAGACGACCTTGCCACCTTTGTACTCGAAGATCTGCTCACCAGTTGTCATGCCTGCACCAACACCTCGTTAGCGACCACACGGACTGGATAAGTACGAATGCTCCACTCGGGTTTGACCGCGGTGGTGCCCGTCGCGAGCTCGAAACCCCATTGGTGCCACGGGCAGTAGATGAACTCGAGGTCGCGCACCATCACCGCGTCGCCGGGCACGCTGTCGTCCACGACGGTGCGACCACGCGCACGGCCTGAGCACAACGGACCACCCTCGTGCGGGCAATAGTTGGCAATCGCGTAGAACGTGCCGTTGACGTTGTAGACCCCGACCCCGTGGCGCCCGATCGGTACGAGTTTGTGTGTGCCAGGCGGGATCTCGTCGACCGTGGCGACCACATGCTCACGCCCCTGCGCCAGCCGAGGCGTTTTCTCCGTGTCAGCCAATTCAGAACACCCGGACCTGACCCTCGAGGGCAGGCACCGTCTCTGGCAGGTGATAGGTCGCGATGCCGTTGCGGAACATCACGGCCTCTCTTGCATGCTCGGGCAGATGCTTGACCAACCACCGCGGGTCGTCGAACGTCCAGTGCGGATAGTCCGAGCTGAACAGCAGGATCTTTTCGCACTCCATCCACTCGAACGCACGGGTTAGTTCCGTCTTGTCCTCGGGGTAATCCAGCGGCTGAGTGGTGAACTTGATGTGGTCCTTGACGTACTCCGACGGCTTGCGCTTGATGTCGACCCACGACTTGCGGGCTTCGTAGATGGCGTCCATCCGCCACATCAGCGGAAGAATCCACGTGAATGCGTGCTCCACCAACACGATTCGCAACGTCGGAAAACGATCGAAGAGCCCGTCGAAAACCATGCTCATCACCTGATTCGCGGCCAGCAGCGAGTACGTGACCATGAAATCGTGGTTGTAGCTTGGGAACCCGACCGGCGGAATCGGTAGCTCCTCGTGGTGGCTGCGCGACAGGTGGCAGCTCACCGTGATGTCGTTCTTGGTGGCTGCCTCCCAGATCGGGTTGTACTTGGGATCGCCCCACGCGGGCCGTGGCTCGGCCTTGATCAGGATCTGGCCCATGTAGGGATGCCCGGCCCACCGGTCGATCTCGCGGGCGGCGTCGTCCGGCGCCTCGATCGCAACGCAGATCGAGCCGCGCCAGCGCTCATGCCAGTTGTTGTGGCTGTCCAGCCAGTGATTGGCCTGCCAGTCGTTGAGCGCGCAGCTCATCGCGTGGTTCACCTCGGGGAAGCGCGCCGGGTAGGCGGCAGGTTCGAGGATCGCGATGTCGGCGCCTGCCTCCATGATCAACTGCTTGAACGCCAGATCCGGATCGCTGCCCGCGAATTCGCCGTCGGCCGGGAAGGTGTCCGTCCGCATCGCGTACGCGTGCGCGTAGTCCGGCGCGTCGTAGTAGATCTGGTCGCCGATCTTGCGCGGCAGGAAGTACTTGCTGCGCCACGGCTCCGGGATGTACTGCGCCAGCACGCCGCTCTTGGGCACCGGATGCACATCGGAGTCGACGCAGCGAACAGCGATCTGTTCGGCTGCGGGCTTCCGATCTGTCACTGTGACCGTCATCGTGGTCTCCTTGCTCGGGAAGTCTTCTCTTACTGTGCGCTGACGCCGGCCCCGACGTCTATGCCGTACAGTTCCGCGGCATTTCGCCAGCAGAGCTTGTCGCGTTGTTCGGCGGAGAAGGCGGTAGGCACCTTCAACTCGTTGAGCTGCCAGTGCGGATAACTCGACCCATACATCACCATGTCGTCCTTGCCGGTGAAGCCGAACCACTCGCCTGCGAATTCGGTATCGCCCGGCCCGTCCACCGCGCCCTGGACGAAGTAGGTGTGGCCGGGCAGGTAGTCACTGGGCATCCGCGGCGCCCACGGTGTCTGCTCGAGGTGGGGGCGCCCGAAGCAGTCCATCCGCCACATGAATGGCGTCAGCAGGTCGGCGGCTCCGTCCGCCCACACGAATTTCAGCGTGGGCAGCCTTTCGAAAACCCCTTCGACGATCAGGTTCATCAAGTGGTACAGGTAGTTCAGCGCCATGAAGCTGACGTAGTTCTCGTAGGTCCTCGGCACGCCCGACGGGGTCGGTGCGTACTGCACACCCGCACCCACCTCGATATGCACGGCGACCGGTAGGTTCGCCGCGACCGCCGCTTCCCACAGCGGCCAGTACTGCGGCTTGCCGTACAACTCGCGCGATTGCAGCGGGACCGCGATCTGCACTACGCGCGGGTGGTCCTTGTACTTGGCGATCTCACGAAGGGCGCCGGTGATGTCGTCGGGGTTCACCCGGATGGTGCCGCGGAATTGCTCGGCATACGGGTTGTCTTCGAGCCAGCGAGACACCATCAACTCGTTGTGCGCAGCGGCGATTGCCGTGCCGAGATGGCGGTCGGGCATGATGCCCCTGGTCATCGGGTGCAGGATCGCCACGTCGACGCCGCGTTCGTTGAACAACTGGCCGCCGACGAAGTCGGGATCCGAACCGGGGTATTGGCGATCGGGCCCCTCGGTCTTCGGGGCGTATTCACCGCCGGGCGCGCCGTACCAATCCATCTCGTAGTCCGGGAAACCGCGGCTCTTGAACGGCTCACGAAGGAAGCTGCGCAGGTCCTTGTTCGACTTACTGAAGATGTGCACGCTGGCATCGATGACGGGCGTCTGGGTCCCGTCGGGGTGTTGCATCGCCAAAGCCGTCCTCCGATGTCATCCGGCCGACATGAGCGCGGTCGAGCGCTGCGCGAAGCGCGCCGGATACTCCTAGTGTAAAGCGTTGTTCTTCAATAGCAAGAATCTAGTTCTCAGCGAATCGCTTACCTTCGCGCAGGTCAGGGTGCGTGCTGGTCAGTCGCATGGTGGGCGTACGGCGAAACGTGGTAGTCGAATAGAGAGAACGGTTACAGCATCTAACGAGAATGTTATTCTCGTTCTGACGCGACCAGCCCCGGGAGGCTCAGGTGTTACTGGAGTTCGATGCCGATCAGCGGCTGTGGCAGGAGACCGTGCGCGACGCCGTGGCCAAGCAGTGCCCGCCGTCGCTGGTGCGCGGCATCGCCGAGAACGGCGTCGACCCGGCCCCGCTGTGGCAGACCTACGTCGACGCGGGCTGGACGGAGCTGACCGACCCGGAGAACGCCGTCGAGCTGGCGATCGTTCTCGAGGAGCTCGGCCGCGCCACCGATCCCACGCCCTATCTGGCGACGCTGACGCAGTTCGCGCCGCTGGCCGGGGACCGCTTCGACCCGCAGCAGGCGGGGACGGCGGTCTACGGCGGGGTGACGGCGCACCGGGACTCCGACGGCTGGGTGCTCAACGGCACGGCGCATCACGTGCTCGACGGTGACCGCGCCGAGCGGCTGGCGGTCGTCACCGAGGCAGGGGTATTCGTCGTCGACGCAGCCGAAGTGGCCGCGCGACGCAGTCCGGTGTTCGATCCCATCCTGCACATCGCCGAGGTGACGTTCGCCGCTGTGCGCGTTCCAGACAGCGACCGGGTGCACGTCGATGCCGAGAAGGCCCGGCACGTGGCGCTGGCGGGAATGGCCATCTCGACAGTCGGGGCGTGTCAGCGGATCCTCGATTTGGTGCTCGAGCACGTGAAGCAGCGTCAGCAGTTCGGCGTCGCGATCGGGTCGTTTCAGGCCGTTCAGCACAAGGCCGTCGACATGCACGTTGCCACCGAACGGGCCCGTGCGTTGTCTTACTTTGCCGCACTGACCATTTCGGCCGACGATCCCCGCCGCCGGCTTGCTGCGGCGATGGCAAAGGCCGCAGCAGGGGAGTGCCAAGCGGTGGTGTTCCGGCACGGCCTGCAGCTGTTCGGCGCCATGGGATTCACCTGGGAGAACGACCTGCAATTCGCACTCAAGCGGGCCAAGGCCGGTGAACTGCTGCTCGGCGGCGCGGCAGAGCATCGCGCGATCATCGCGGAGGAATATCGTGCAGCTGACTTTTGATTCCGACGTCGAGGAGTTCCGCGCCGAGTTCGCGGCGTTCCTCGACGAGCACGTTCCGTCGGAAGCCGAGACGCTCGAGCGGCCGAAGTCGGTGTCGCACATGCCGCAATGGGCGCGCGACTGGCAGCGGTTGCTGTTCGACAACGGCTGGCTGCTGCCTGCGCAGCCGCCGGAGTTCGGCGGGCGCAACGCCACCGTGCTGCAGCAGTTTGTGCACCTCGACGAGCTGTGCCGGCGGCGGATCTATCACAGCTTCAACCCACAGGGCGTCAATATCATTGCGGCGTCGCTGCTTTCGTTCGGTTCCGACGAACAGAAGCACCGCTGGGCCGTGCCGGTGCTGCGTGGTGAAAAGACCGCGTCTCTCGGCATGAGCGAGCCCAGCGCGGGCTCCGACCTGGCGTCACTGCGCACGCGGGCTGAGTTGGACGGTGATCATTTCGTCGTCAACGGCCAGAAGGTGTGGACGTCGGGCGCGCATGACGCCGACTTCCTGCTGACGTTCGTACGGACGGACCCGGATGCGCCCAAGCACAAGGGGATCAGCGCGCTGATCATTCCCACCGACACCCCTGGAGTGGTGTGCCGGCCGTTCGCCGACATGACCGGCCAGGAGAATCTCGACTTCAACGAGGTCTTCTTCACCGACGCGCGGGTGCCCGCGGAGAACCTCGTCGGCCCGCTCAACGGCGGTTGGGGAGTGGCGAACGGGTCGCTCGGCCACGAGCGCACGATGATGTGGCTCGGCTTCGCCGACCGGATCGACAACATGATCGCCGACTTCCGGCCCCACACCGCGCTGGAACGCGACCAGTACGCCACCACGATCATGGACTATCAGGCGCTGCGGGCCATGGGGTCGGCGGCGCTGGCGCGCGCGGCGCGCGGAGAGATGGACACCGCATCGGTGTCGGTGCTGAAGTTGTTCGGTTCGGAGGCGGAACGGCAGGCGTTCGAGAATGCGCTGACCGCCGCAGGGCCCGAAGGACTCACGCACCCGTCGACGTCGGGACCTTATGCGCACATGAACCTCGACCACTACTTCGTCAGTTGGTTCGAGCGCTATGCGCGAAGCTTCGGCGGCACGATCGCGGGCGGCACTTCCGAGATCCAGCGCAACATCATCGCGACCCAGGTGCTCGGCTTGCCGCGGCGCTGAGTCCGGTGACGCAGACCCTCATCCTCGACCGGCCGCAGCCCGGTGTCATTGTCCTGCAACTGAACCGACCAAATTCGCTCAACGCGATCAACGAGCAAATGCGCGACGATCTCATGCAAACGTTCGCCATGATCGGTGCTGATGCCTCGGTGAACGTCGTCGTGCTGACGGGCGCAGGACGCGGCTTCTGTTCCGGGATCGACGTGCGCAACTTCGGGGGTAAGCCACTCGAGGCGTCCGATCCGGCGATCGCGCGGTTACGGTTCCAGGAGGCGATGGCGGCGCTGCCGCAAGCGATTTGGGAACTTCCGCAGCCGGTGATCGCCGCGGTCAACGGACCATGCGTTGGTGCGGGGTTCGCGCTATGTCTGGCGTCTGACATCCGAATCTGCTCGAGGGCAGCGAGCTTCGGCAACGGCGCGATTCTGCTGGGGCTGTCCGGCGCGGAGATGGGCATGAGCTATCACCTGCCCCGCATCGTCGGGACAAGCGTCGCCGCCGATTGGATGCTGACCGGCCGTACGGTGTCCGCCGACGAGGCCGACCGCCGGGGGTTGGTCAGCGAATTGGTCGAACCCGATCAACTCATCGACCGCGCAGTGGAATTGGCTTCTGGGATAGCGGAATTAGCGCCACTGGGAGTGCGGCTGACCAAGCGAGCCCTGCAGGTGAACACCGATGCGGCCGGCCCAGGACCGGCTATGGAACTGGAAAACCGGAATCAGGTGCTCACTCACGCGACCCCTGAGGCCGAGGCTCGACGTAAGCGCTGACAGGAGACACCATGGCGTGGGATTTCTCGACCGACCCGCAGTGGGCGGACCAACTCAAGTGGGTCGAAGAATTCGTGCGGAACGAATGTGAGCCGATTGACCTGATCGTCAAGGAATCCCATGACCTGAACGATCCGGTGCGCCAGGCGTTGATTCCGCCGTTGCAGAAGATCGTCAAGAAGCGCGGCTTGTGGGCCACCCATCTCGGCCCGCACTTGGGTGGCCCCGGCTATGGGCAGGTGAAACTGGCGCTGCTCAACGAGATTCTGGGCCGGTCCGAATGCGCACCGATCGTCTTCGGCTCGCAGGCGCCTGATTCGGGCAACAGCGAGATCCTTGCGCATTACGGCACGCCGGAGTTGAAGGAACGGTATCTGGAGCCGCTGCTGGACAACCGGATCATCTCCTGCTTTTCGATGACGGAGCCGCAGGGCGGTGCGGATCCCAAGGTGTTCACCACCACCGCGAGCCAGGACGGTGATCACTGGGTCATCAACGGCGAGAAGTGGTTCTCGTCGTTCGCCTCGATGGCGTCGTTCATCATCGTGATGGCGATGACAGACCCGGATGCGCGACCGTATGAACGGTATTCGATGTTCGTCGTGCCGGCCGAAACGGCCGGCATCAACGTGCTGCGCGATGTCGGGCTGGGTTACCAGCCCCCCGGCGGCGGTCGCGAGGGCTATGTGAGCTACGAGAACGTCCGGGTGCCAGCCGATCACATGCTCGGCCCGCGCGGCGGTGCGTTCGTTGTCGCCCAGACGCGGTTGGGCGGCGGGCGAATTCACCACGCAATGCGAACGGTCGGGCTGGTCCGGCGCATCTACGACATGATCTGCGAGCGGGCGGTGTCGCGGTACACCCAGGGCGGGATGCTGTCGGACAAGCAGTTGGTGCAGGAGATGGTCGCCGACTCGTGGATGGAGATCGAGGCGTTCCGGCTGCTGACTCTGCAGACGGCGTGGAAGATCGACCAGCACAACGACTACAAGGCCGTGCGCGCCGACATCTCAGCGGTCAAGGCGATGATGCAGAAGGTGCTGCACGACGTGTCGGCCCGCGCATTGCAGGTACACGGGTCGCTTGGTACGACACACGAAATGCCGTTCGTGCAGTATCTGACCGAATCGTTCGTGCTCGGACTGGCCGACGGACCCACCGAGGTGCACAAGGTCACGCTGGCGCGTCTGCTGCTCAAGGACTGCAAGCCCGCACCCGACGTGTTTCCGTCGGAGCACCTGCTTCGGTTGCGTGAGGCGGCCGAGGCGAAGTTCGCCGGCAGGCTCGCTGGGATACCCCGCTCGTGACCCAGGAAGGTGACACGTGAACGGATCCTGTGACGGCAAGGTGGCGTTGGTGACCGGCACCAGCCGTGGACTCGGGAAGGCGATCGCGCAGCGGCTGGCGGCTGAAGGCGCGACCGTTGCGCTGACCGCCCGCACCATGGAGCCCGACCCCAAATATCAAGGCTCCCTGCGGGAGACGCTGGATGAGATCGTCGGCTCCGGCGGTGCTGCGATCGCGGTCCAGGCCGACCTGTCGGACGCCGAGGAGCGCGAGCGGTTGTTTCGCGAGGTGGTGGAACGCGTTGGGGCGCCGGACATTCTGGTCAACAACGCCGCAGTCACGTTCCTGCGTCCGCTCGATGAGTTTCCGGATCGCCGGGTGCGGCTGATGATGGAGATGCATGTCGTGGCGCCGCTGCACCTGACCCAACTCGCAATACCCGCGATGCGCGAACGCGGTAGCGGATGGATCCTCAACGTCACGTCGGTCGGTGGCGAGCTGCCTGACGGACCGCCGTTCTCCGACTTCGATCGCACCGCAGGGTTCGGCGTCTACGGCACGGTCAAGGCGGCGCTGAACCGGCTGACGAAAAGCCTTGCGGCCGAGCTGTACGACGACGGTATTGCGGTCAACGCCGCGGCGCCCACCAATCCGGTCGCCACCCCTGGCGCGGGCACACTTGATCTGGCCAAGGTCGACACCGAAGACATCGTGTTGATCACCCGGACCGCGTTGCGGCTGTGCACCGGCGACCCCAAGGTGCTGACCGGTCGCATCGCCCACACGCAAACGTTCTTGCGTGAAGTCGGCTGGTTGAAGTAAGTGACGAGTGTGGGATTGTGTCACGCCGGCGCAGCATTTTGCGTGCGGGTAACCCACGTTCGCCGCAGTTTTCCCACAACCTCGGGTGAGGGAGGAGTTCACGAGTGTTCACTGGACCCGCAGAAGACCAGCTCAAGATCCGGGAACGGATCGACAGCTATTGCGACGCCGTCTGTCGGACCGCGCTTGACGACTACTTGGCCTGCTGGACCGAGGATGGCGTCCGGCTCGGGGAGGGCGGTGAATGTCGCGGAACAGACGAGTTGCGCGCCCATTGGGACGGCATCTGGCAGGTTGTGTCGAAGATGGCGTTCATGGCGCAGATCGGTGCCATCGAGGTCACCGGTGACCACGCACGTACCCGGTCATATTGCCTGGAGATACTCCAGTTCCGAGTCGGCGGCACGCGCCGCTTGATCGGAACGTACGACGACAAATTACGGCGCGTCGACGGCGAGTGGCTGTTCAGCGAACGCCGCTACCGAATCTTCCTCGACGAGAGTTCGCCCGACGCAAAGGACGAGTCATGACCGATTTCGACACCATCGATTACGCCTCTCCGAACTGCACCTCACCTTCACTCCTCAGTCCGAGTAGCGCGCGGCCGGTTGAGAACGCCGACATTCGACTTTTGCCATCGGCAACCAATCGAGGGAGGTCATGGTGACCGGTCTCCGCATCGGCGTCATGCACAATACGATCAATTCAAGGTTTGGGCCGAAGCCGTTGATTCAGGCCGATTACATGACCGGCCTGGCCGCGGGTGCCGACTCGTTTTGGGTGGCCGACCATCTCAACTCGGTGCTGCCGCCATCGATGTGGAAGCCGAAATACGTTGGCGCAGCCAAGATCATCCCCAAGATGGATGCGCACGTCGAGCCTTGGACGATGCTGGGTTATCTAGCCGGGCACAACAAGATGGGTCGGATGACGCTGGGAGTGGCGGTTACCGATACGGGCCGGCGAAATCCCGCCGTCACTGCGCAGGCCGTGGTGACACTGCAGCACCTCACCCGTGGGCGAGCCATCCTCGGGATCGGGACCGGCGAGCGGGAGGGCAACGAGCCCTATGGAGTCGAGTGGTCCAAACCGGTCGGCCGCTTCGAAGAGGCGATGGCCACAATCCGTGCGCTGTGGGACTCGAACGGTGAACTCGTCAGCCGGGATTCACCATTTTTCCCGTTGCACAACGCCACGTTCGCCTTGACTCCGTACAAAGGCAAGTGGCCCGAGATCTGGGTCGCCGCCCACGGCCCACGGATGATTCGTGCTGCGGGCAGGTACGGGGACGGCTGGTTTCCGGGGACTACCCGGGCGGACGAATACGGACAGCAACTCAACGATCTGCGCGCAGCCGCCTCGGACGCTGGGCGGGACCCCATGTCGATCACGCCGGCCGGTATCCGGTTCATCCTCACCGGACGATCCCAAGACGAGATCGACGAGATTCTCGACTCCGACTTGGTGAAGCTGTTTGTACTCAACTCGCCCGCGAAGGATTGGGAGAGGCACGGCGCCCAACATCCGATGGGCCCGGACTTCAAGGGGGTCCAGGACCTCATCCCACAGTTGATCGACGAGGAAAGTGCTCTCAAGTACGCGGCGATGGCCCCCCGGGGGCTGGTGAAGGAATTGTTCGCGGTCGGGATGCCGGACGAAATCGTCGACCAATTGTCGCTGTTCCGGGACAACGGCATGCGATGCCTCGTCGTCGGCAACATGGGTGCACTACACCCCAAGCTCTCGAAGAGCGCCGCGGCGATGACGCCGTACGTGAAGGTCCTACGCCGACTGAAGAAACTGTGACGGCGCACGGCCGGGTTTACTGAGCGGCGAAGTACAAACCCATCAGCAGCCCGAAGAGTGCAACGACCCATCCGCTCGTCGTTGCCCTGAGCCACGTGGGCGCGTCCCGGACCTCCATGAAGTGCCAGATCACTAGTTGTGTTTTCACCGCCGCGATTAGCAGCACGACCACGGTGACAGTGGCATTGAGTTGGTGTGCCCCGCCAGCGTCGCGGGCGGTCAGCCATGATGCGACCGTGACCGCCGTGAGCAGTGCCCACACGTAGGTCAGCGGGTTGCGCAGATACGTCGTCACACCTATCACCTCATTAAGTACAGCAGCGCGAACAGGATCAGCCACAGGATGTCGACCATGTGCCAGTAGGTGGCACCGGTTTCCACGAACGAGATTCGGGGTTTCGCTGGCCCGCGGAGGTTGCGGATGACAAAGCAGAGGATCACCAGGCCGAGGAGCACGTGGCACAGATGCAGTCCCGTCATCACGTAGTAGTACATGAAGAACAGGTTGGATCCGGGGGTCATGCCGGCGGTGATTTCCGGGATGTATTCGAATAGCTTGAGCAACGGAAAGGCCGCGCCGCAGACCAGTGCGAAACCGAACAGCCGCAATGCATCCGGGGTCTTTCCGGCACGCGCCGCTGCGGTACCCAGCGCGACGAAGAGCGAACTGGTCAGCAACACAACGGTGTTGACGGCGCCGATGTTGAGGTTCAACTTCGCTTGACTCTGCAGAAACACCACATGGTTTTCGCCGCGGTAATACATGTAGCCGAGGAAGTAGACCCCGAAGATGAGTAGGTCGCCGATGACGAAGAACCACATGCTCGGATCACCGGGCACGTGTCTCCGAAACTCGATATTTCGTGTGGCGGTGCTGAACTCTTCTGAAACTTCCGTCATGCGCTGGTCGCCGCCCCGACATCGGTTGACGCGGGATCCGGCCCGAGCCAAGCGTGCTCAAGTTCGTCGGCGGGCTGATTCTTGATCGCCCGGAAGATGCACACGTACACGATGACTTGCCATGACACGAACAGCGTCATCGCCAACCAAAACGTCATCAGACCGTTCCACGCGAACGGGCCTGACTTGGCGATCCACACCGGTGCGGCGATCAGCTCGCTCACGTACTGCCAAACGGTGTAATAGCCCAGCCATTTCGGCAGAATGCTGTTCTCATCAAGGATGATGGCCAGACCAAACGCCATCCACATGACGCAGAAGCACCCCAACGAGCCGATGAACGCCAGGTAGCCGAAGTCGTAGAGCATCGCCAGGATCGCCGGGGTGTAGCCGGCGCGGAAGGCGCCCAGCCCAAAGCAGAACAGCGGGAAAAGCATCCCGACGATCGTGCCGGTGATCGCACCCATCATCACGGTGTATCGAAACACTGGGCTGACCGACATCCGCTTGATCTGCATGAGGTACACCGCGTTGGACACCGGCCCCAGACCGAACGCCAAAGTCAGGACGGCGCAGGCGATCAGCAGGTTGTGCGAGTGCATGAAATCGACGATCTGCGCTTGCGGACTGCTCGGCGACCGCGGCGGCATCATCCAGCTCAGCGGGACGAAAACCACCCCGAATACGGAGAAGAAGAACGGAACCGACCAGAAGGCGATCCACTGATCGAGCTTCCTGGACTTGCGCCACGGTCGGGAACGCGTCGTAGCGGGTGCGGACGCCGGGGCCACGCTCTCGGTCATGCCAGAGCCTCCCCCTCGCTGCCCTGGCGATTGACCACGCCCAGAAGAACAACGAACATCACCACAATGTAGATTGCAAAAACGCTGAGCCGCAGGGTGAATGACACGGCGCCATTGAACGCTAGCGGCCCCGACTTGTGCAGGATCGAGAACGCGCTCGGAATCAGCAGAGCCGCGATGACGATGTTGAAGTGCGCCACCCAGCGAGGAAAGATCGGGTCTGACCGTGCGTCGAGGTAGATGCTGATGGCGAGGCAGAGATTCTGCACGATGATCGTGCCGACCGGCGCGATGAAGAAGAACCACGCCATGTCGTTGAGCAGGCTGATCAGTTGCGGCTCACGATCAGGTCGGAACGCAGCAATCCCCCAGCAGTAGTCGGCGAGGATGAACGCCGTGAGTCCCACCCCAACGCAGAGGATGTAGGCATAGGTGAAGACACTGCTCGACGTGGCGGTCCGGGATATCTGCACAGCGGTTACCGCGAAGAGCGGGACCAGCGAGCACGCAATGAGATTGCCCAGTATCGCGACGCCGAGTATGCCGGTGGCGTTCTCGGCGAAGAACGCCGCGACCTGTTCGGGTGTCATTGTCGGCGACAGTGGTGGGGAGAACACCGGGAACAGAAAGTAGGCCAGCGCGAATAGCGCCCCGGCCGGCGGTACCGTCCACAACAGGATGCGTTGGCCCTTGGTATTAGCCGCCACGGATGTCGTCATCGCCACCGTCCTGCTATCTGGATCTGCTGCTGCCATTCCCGGTCGGGCCGGGCTGTTTCGCATCCGATCGTCTGACCGCCCTCGCCGAAAATTTAGGTCCGTGGCGCTGCAGTTGGCAGTTAGCTAATTTCATCGCGCCCGGGTTGAAAGATCAGACTCAGCTGCTGTGCAACGGACGGGCAAACGCGTCGGACCACGCAGCGAGCTGTTGGTCGACCAAGTCGTAGGGCCGACGGCGGTGATCCGGGTGACCCCCCGGTCGACAAGTTCACGCAGCACTGCCTGCGCTTCCATGCGTGCCAGAGGTGCTCCGACGCACATGTGTGCGCCATATCCGAAGCCGACATGCATGCGCGGGTTGCGGTCTGCGCGGTATTCGTCAGGTTCGTCGAAGACGAGCGGGTCGCGGTTGGCCGCACCGAAAGACAGGAGCACACGTGCGCCGGCGGGAATGGTCACCTCGCCGACCTGGTAGTCCGCGCGCGTGTAGCGGTAGAGGTTTTGGATAGGGCTGGAGATGCGCAGTTGTTCCTCGACGGCGATGGGGATGAGGTCAGGGTTGGCGCGGATGAGATCGTATTGGTCGGGGTTTTGGGCCAACGTGTCGAACATGCCGCCGAGTAGGTTGGTAGTGGTCTCGTTACCGGCGATGAGCAGCAGCAGGGCAACGTAGAACAACTGATCGTCGCTCAGGTTGCCTTCGCTGCTGTGTTGCAGCAACCGCCCAAGCACGGTGTCCGAACCTTTGAGATCACCGGTGGCGAGCTGACGCAGGAAGTAGCGTCGTAGTGCGATGACTGCACGCATTGAATTCGCAATGTCCACAACACCTTTGGGTGTCGGTGAGAAATTAATGATCCGAACGCTGTTTTCTGACCATCGCCGGAAGTCGGCAACGTCGGTGTCTGGCACGCCCAGGATCGCGGCGATCATACGCATCGGCATCGGTATGGCCAGCCTTTGTACCACGTCGCATCCAGGTTCGGCGAGCACCTCGGACACCAGTTCGGCTGCGAGCTTGTCGGCAATTTCGTGCCAGTTTTCCAGCGCACCACGCGTGAAGGCGGGCTGGACTTGCTTACGTAGCCGAGCGTGTTCGTCACCGTCTGTGAGCACTAAGAGATCAGCCGCCATTCTGACTCGCGTGACCCCCCGGGTGCTGGTGACCTGATCTGTGTCGCGTAATGCGGCGCGGACGTCATTCAGTCGGCTCAGGATCCAGGTGGCGCGCTTCGGGTTGTAGTGCACACGCCCGCTGCGATGCAGCGCTCGGTAGGCCTCGTGGGGCTGAGCCGCGGTGGCGGGGTCCAGCGGGTCGTAGTCGGTGTTAACCGCGCCAGTCCAACCTCGATAGCCCCGCCGGCGCGTGCGGATCGCCCCGGCGAGATTCATCTCTATGGCGCTGCCAAGCGGTTTGAGTAATGTAACCATGCCACTCGGGCTGTTCTTCACCGCCATGACCACTGCACCTTTCGCGAATTGCTGAGGAGCGCAAAAGTCTCGGGCCGACCGGCGGCACCGTGTGGGTCGGCGCAAAGAGCGTTGTGCGAACGAATGAGCGTCTCCTAAGACTCGCCGACGCGCGAGCATGCAGGACGGGTCGGCGGTGCCCACCAATAGTGATGGCACTTCACCGTCATGCCATCAGGTTCGGCGCTGGCGCATCTGACGTCAACGATGCGACACGAAGTTGAAAGTCTCATTCGGACGCCAGCCTTGGAAAGCTTTCGCATCTGCCCCATCTGACCAGCGGCTTCGTTAGTAGAACCCCGGTCCAAAATTCTTACTGCGATGAAGCCGTTTCGTCTGATCGCTCAAAGAACGGTGGCCGGTGCGCAAGGGATTGCGCTGCGGAATCGGAATCCCCGGGCCCGCGCACTTGCCGCTGGGAGGAAAGGGGCTCGACGGCCCTCTCTGAGCTGCGCCTGAAGTCGTCATTGCCCGGTGTATCGAGTTCTGATCTGTGAGCATCGCACTCACGCGTGCGGGTCGAAATCGAGAGGCCAATGGCGGGGTATTCTGATCATTTCTCACCAGAGGCGTATGAACTGCGCATTAATTTAGTGAAGTACTCAACAGAATTCTCAACGCGAGAGGGCGAGTTCGGCGGGACGGATGGGTGTCATGGCGCGTGAGGATTGGCTGGTGGGGCGCGACCGGGGCAGCGAAGCCGCCGACCGGATCTACGCTGCGGCATCAGAGCTGGTCTCGCGCGAAGGATTCGAGGCATTAACCATCGAGGCACTGGCTGCCGAGGTGCACTGTTCGCCGGCCACGATCTATCGTCACGCCGGCGGCAAGGCCGCTATCCGTGAAGCTGTGACGATGCGCACCTCCTCACGAATCGTCGGGTTAGTGCGTCAGGCGATCAAGGGTTTAGAGGGTACGGAGCGCGTAGTGACGGCGATCTTGGTTGCGTTGGAGCACATCCGGGCCGACCCGCTCGGTGACCTGATGATGGGTTCGATCCGGCCGAGCCACGAAGGCGAATGGTTGACAGCGTCGCCGGGCGTTGCCCGGCTGGCCCAGGAAGTGATCGGCTCCGACGACCCCCTGGCCGCGCAGTGGCTGCTGCGGGTAACCCTGGCGCTGTGGTACTGGCCGGCCGAGGACCGTGACATCGAATACGCGCTTGTAAAACGCTTTGTTGGCCCGTCGTTTAGCTAGAGCAAGCAGCCGAAACCCCGCGGTTTTCCGCGTAGGCGGCACTCGGTGGCATCTAGCTCTGTCTGAATCCATCTGCAACTGCTCTTCGCACCACGAGAGAAAATCTCACGGACTTCTCAGCCATCGTTGCAGGTGGAGTCGGTACGAGCTGTCGGGCACGCGGCTTACCAGGTGTTGAAGCGCTTTCAACTTCATGGCATATCGTTGACGATGTCGCTTGGCGTTCATAAGGCTGAGTTGATGGTGATGGCGCAGCGTCCAAGCAAGGCTGTCTTCGGCGGTCGGTGGCGGCAGACGATGGTCGGAGTGGGCAGCTACGCCGTGACGATTCAGCCGTGGCGATGCGGTTGGCAGACAGATCAACGAGCGTTGGCTCGCCCGAAGTTGGTTGTCAGATTATGGCTTTCGTGATCACGCAGAGGTGCTGCAACGATGCGAGCTGCGTGTCGGTGTGCCCGGTCGACTGCATCCGCCCCTCTCCGGATGACCCCCAATTCAGCACGGCCGAGATGCTGCACATCGATCCGAAAGCCTGCGTCGACTGCGGCGCATGCGTGCCTGTCTGCCCAACCAGCGCGATCGACTACGAGGTCGATCTACCTGAACCGTTGAAGCGATACATAGACATCAACGCCGCCTATTTCGAGCGGCACCCGCTGCACGCAGATCCTCGGCGATTGGACGAGAGGCCCTCACGTCCACCCAAGGAACTGGGGACCCTACGGGTGGCGATCGTCGGCGCCGGACCGGCCGCATGCTATGCGGCCGACGAACTGCTGGCCCGAGCGGATGTCGAGATCGAGTTGCTGGACAGGCTGCCCACGCCGTACGGGCTCATTCGCGGCGGCGTGGCACCGGATCACTCCGCGACCAAGGATGTGGGCCTGACCTTCGGGGCGAGGTTCGTGACAGACGCTGTGGGTTTGCACCTCAACGTCGAAGTCGGCAAGCACATCACGCACGAAGAGCTGATGCGCCACCACCACGCCGTCATCTACGCGGTGGGCGCATTCGAGGAGCGCCGGCTCGACATACCCGGTGAAGATCTGCCCGGAAGCCATCCCGCATCCGAGTTCGTCGCCTGGTACAACGGGCATCCCGATTACGCCGACATGACATTCGATCTGTCCGGACAGCGGGCGGTGGTGGTTGGAAACGGCAACGTCGCCTTGGATGTGGCGCGAATCTTGCTCCTCGACACCGATGAATTACAGAACACCGACATCGCAGACTATGCGCTGGATGCATTGCGGCGCAGCAACATTCGGGAGGTCGTGCTTCTGGGACGACGCGGGCCACTGCAGGCGGCCTACTCATCATCGGAGTTTCTCGCCTTCAACCACCTGCCGGGGGTGAACGTCGTGCTCGATGAGCGCGAGCTGAACCTCGACCCAACCAGCCGAGCCCAATTCGAAGATCCCGCTCTGGAACCGGCGCTCGCCCTAAAGGTGAGGCTCGCCGAGGAGTTCGCGCACCGTCCGCTGGACCCGCACAACAAGCGCGCCGTATTCCGCTACTGCGTTTCCCCGGCCGAAATTCTCGGTACCGACCGGGTCGAGGGAGTTCGAATCACTGCCAACGAGCTCGCCGACATTGACGGCGCAATAAAGGCCGTCGCGACCGACCAGACCGAGGAGATCGAGGCATCAATGGTGCTGCGCTCGGTAGGCTTCCGAGCCCGGCAACTACCCGGCCTGCCGTTCGATGAGCATCGCGGAATCATCCCCAACGATTGCGGTCGGGTGATCGCCGCAGACGGGCAGCCGATCCCAGGCGTCTACGTCGCCGGATGGATCAAGCGTGGGGCTAATGGCACGATCGGTACCAACAAGCACTGCGCCCGCGAGACGGTCGCAAACATCATGGAGGACTTCATCTCCGGCAGGCTCCGCCGCCCCGACGGCGATCGGCGCTCGCTGCAGCAACTGCTCGAAGTGCGTCAGCCGAAGCTGATTTCGGGTGACGGCTGGCACGCCATCGACCAAGCCGAACGCCGCCGTGGTCAATCCTCCGGACGTCCGCGGGTCAAGTTCACCGACCCAGCCGAGATGGTCGAGATCGCCAGGAAGTCTTGACAGTTCGTCGTTCGGACGAATGATCGATGTCTTGATCAGGCCGACGACCGCGCTTGCTCGAGTGCCTCAATCGAGGTTGCATGCGTTTCTCGTCACAGGGTCTCCTGTCGCAAGAGACGAAACACGGACCCAGTGTCGGCGCGAGGAGGATCAGAGATGTCGACAGCGTTGGGAGGGGCGTTGTCACCAAGTTCCTTGGCTCTCCACCCTGTTCGTCAGCTTAGGGCTGGGCCTACTACTCGGATCATGAACGGCCCCTAGAAAGCTCTAGCTTGAGAATGCTTTTTGCAGAGCTTCGCACTGCCGGTCGAAGAATGCGCGTGATACCCCGGCGGCCGGTGCGACGATGTCGAATCCGTGGAAAGCGCCGGTGACGATGTCAAGGTCGCATGCGACACCCGCGTTCTTGAGGCGGCGCGCATACTCGACGTTCTCGTCATGCAGCGGATCGAGGGTGCCGACGCCGATCCACGCGGGCGGTAGGCCAGAGAGATCGTCGTGCCGCGAGGGCACGGCGACTTGCGGATCGGCGCCGTTTAGGTAGGCGGTCCATCCCAACCGATTGCTGTTGGGGCTCCAGAGCCGATAACGCCGATCTCTGATGCTGGGGCGATCGCTGGAGCGATCATCCACCATCGGATACACCAGGAGCTGAAATAGCGGGACCAATTCGCCGCGGTCGCGAGCCAACAGCGCAAGCGCCGCCGCCAAGCCGCCGCCGGCGCTTGCGCCGCCGATGGCGACCCGCGCGGGATCGATGCCGGGCAAGCGAGTCAGCCACGCAAACGCTTCATAGCAGTCCTCCAGGGCCGCCGGATAAGGGTGTTTTGGCGCGAGGCGGTAATCGACGGCGACGACGGGGACACCTAGCCGGTTGGCGAAGCGGCGGCACAGCCGGTCGTCCTGCGCTGCCGATCCGATGACGTATCCGCCACCGTGAATCCACAGCAGCGCGGCGCCCGCGTTGTCAGTGTGCTGAGGCCGGTGCAGCCGCACGCTGATTCCGCTCGGTAGGCCCGCCACATCGACATATTTCGAGAAACGCAGTGCCTGTAATCGCGTCAGCGCGCGAATAACTGGCAGAGTGCGGCGAGTGTAGGGGCCCCATGGCAGCACGCGTGCAATCACCCGCAAGTCGGGGTGAAACCCTTGGCTGTTCGGCATCAGACGGGGAAGGTGACGCCGGTGAGTTCCTTAGCTACGGTCCACAGTCGCTTCTGGACGGCCTCGTCGCGGGCTTTGGCACTGGCTGTCACCAGCTTCGGATAGCCCTTGAGTTCGAATAGTCCGCGCGGACCCCAGTACTGGCCGCCGCGCACCTGCGGATCAGTGGCCGCCAGTAACTGGGGCAGTGCCCCCTTCGCCGGATCCTGTCCCACAACTGGACCGAACAGCCTCATCAACGGTACGACCGGTTTCCACACATGGCGTATCAGCTCGGAGTCGGTATACCCAGGATGGGCGGCCACCGCGATGGTGGGCACATCGGCGGCAGCCAACCGCCGCTGCAGTTCATAGCAGAACATCAGGTTGGCCAGCTTCGACTGAGCATAGGCGGCCCCGCGGTTGTACCGGCGCTCCCACTGGAGATCATCGAAATGTATTGCACCGCCGAGCTTGTGGGCGTTGCTGCTAACGACGACGATCCGTGAACCATCGACGGAAATGAGATTTTTCAGCAGAAGCCCGGTGAGCGCGAAATGACCGAGATAGTTGGTGCCGAACTGCAATTCGAAGCCGTCCGGTGTGACCTGCTTCGGCGGAATCATCACTCCGGCGTTATTTATCAGCAGGTCGATGCGTGGATATGCGGCGGACAAGTCCTCAGCCGCGGCGCGCACAGATCGCAGGGATCCGAGGTCGAGCTGCTGAATAGAAACGTCAGCGCGAGGCGCTGTGTTCAGGATCCGGTCCTGTGCAGCCTTACCCTTCTCTGGGTCGCGAACGGCGAGCACCACCATGGCTCCACGCTCGGCTAGGACACGAGCGGTGTCGTAGCCCAGGCCGGTATTGGCGCCCGTGACAATCGCTACCCGTCCGGTCTGGTCGGGCACATCCGCCTCGGTCCACTTTCTTGCTGACATGGGAGATGATCGCTCTCTGTCGTTGAGAGGCAAATATCCTCGTCGTTGACGCTTTCCGATGGGCAGCAACGGATCGCCACCGCCATGCCTTCAGGCTGGGTGGTGGGCTATGCGACGTCAACAATGTGGCAAGAAGTTGAAAGGCCGGCTCAGACGCTGGCCGGCGCCTCTCTCGCACTCACACCCTTCGAACAGCGCGTTCGCAGATTAAGTAGGGCCAGAAGTTCTCACTGCGATAAGACAATTTTGCAGAGGCTCCTGCTCGCCGGGGCGCCGCGGTGCCCCGCGCGACTAAGCGTGACTAGTTTGACGAGACGGCTTGCTACGACAGTCGCCAGATCGAACGCAACCCTGCGAAGGTATCGGCCAGCGAGTACCGCTGATCGGAGCGTGGGAGTGCATGCCGGATCCCACATCCTCAAAGGCGGGTCAGGGCGCGTTGAGGACTTAAGCGCTGGTCAATCACTACCTCGTCAGTGGATCGCCGGACATCGACAGCGGGGATATAGAGTCCGCCGTGCACCACATAACCGAACACGGCTATGGGCTCGGTGGCGGGTCGCAGTTGCTCATCCTCGCCAATCCCGTTGAGTCGGAAGCCATTCAGTCCTAGCGCGACGACGAAGACCAACAACAACGGTCCAGGTCGCGAAGTACGACTTCATTCCGAGTGCCGTTGTGCCGCCGTACCTTACGGACCAGACAATCGTTGGGCAGAAGCCGCCCGACAACCTAGCGGGTGTGCCCGTGCAAGGCAGCTACGGCAACGCCTGGTTGATCGAGTCGAACGTAATTCCGGCAGGGTATTTCGCCGTCGTGGCGTCGAGCGGACCGGACTCGACTGACAACGCCGTCGCGCGCCGGATGCACAAGTCACCAGGATGACAAGGGCTTCGGCATATCCCCTGGCCCGTGGCAGCAATATCCGCTGGTGGAGAGCTTCTTTCAGCGCGGGCTGGGTGCGGGTACACGGCATCGCGGCGCGGCGGTCGTCGTGCAGCTTGCCGCAGCCGTTCTGTGCACGCCGCCGTCAATCAAGCTGGGAGGGGTTCGCGATGACCTGGGTTCCGCAGGTTCCGAATGACCCATCAATTACCCGCAGCCGCCGTGCGGGTGGGTTCGTGACCCGTGGCGGATCAGCGATGACGACAGCGAGTTGGGTATTC